>Ga0207866_1000268_pt1 | contig 80402 bp, 66 predicted proteins | sample HigsolmetaAR203D_FD_184835 | JGI IMG/M metagenome (GOLD analysis project Ga0207866, IMG submission 184835) | Ionic liquid and high solid enriched microbial communities from the Joint BioEnergy Institute, USA - AR20-3-D (SPAdes) (version 2) ...
TTTTCTACAATCGCAAACGAGTCCATTCGGCGATCGGGTATCTCACACCCATTCAATGCGAACAAATGTACGATTATGTTGCGTAATTTTCTCGATTCCATGTGTCCAATCTATTGACAGAGGTCCACTGTTTACCCGAACAGATTGTTATAACCTCCGGAACACAAAACTCCATATCGTTGATTTGTCATCTTCTGGATTTACAACAAGAAAGGGTTGCCATGGAGGAACCTGGTTATAGCGTGGTGCGAACTGTCTTTAAAAACGAGGGATGTCATGTAGTGCCTGTGCCTCTAGAGAAGGACGGATTGTCCCTGGAACATGTTCAATCGAGCAGGGCAAAAGCTGTATATGTAACACCTTCCCACCAATTTCCATTTGGGATGGTACTGCCCATTTCGAAACGATTACAATTATTAACATGGGCTTATCAAACAAATGGATACATTATTGAGGATGATTATGACAGCGAATTTCGGTATCGGGGACAACCAATTCCTTCATTGAAATCCCTGGATGAAGAGGAAAGGGTCATTTATTTGGGGACTTTTTCCAAATCATTTCTTCCTACAATTCGTTTAAGTTATATTGTGCTTCCACCTTCTCTATTGGTTCAATACACAAGTAAGTTTGGGCATTACAATCAATCTGTTTCTCCTATTATTCAAAGAGCCATGGCCTTATTCATTGAATCGGGTGAATTCGAAAAACATATTCGAAGAATGCGCAAATCTTATCAAAGAAAACATCAGGCTTTGCTACGAAATATTGAACAAAATATGGGTACCAAAGTAAACATAATTGGGGAAAATTCCGGCTTGCATATCTTATTGAAAGTAAACACCGTTTCCAGCTTCGAATTGATTGAAGCAGCTTTACAAAAAGGAGTAAAGGTGTATTCTCCATCAAAATTTTGGCTTTATCCAACTTCCGAAAGTGATACGTATATCATGTTAGGTTTTGGAGGGCTATCAATTGAAGAAATTGAAAAAGGTATTCGATTACTTGCCAGCTGTCTCCCGTGAAGATTGGAGCGAAAAAGTATTTGCTTTCATTGTATATGGGAGACAGGCGCCTTTTTTTCCTGTATTCCTTCCGATATGTGCAATCCAATTACACCAGCAATGATGGCAGCGATAGACAAAATTTTCAAGATGGAAACAGATTCCTTGAAAAATAGTATTCCGATCGTTGTGATAATCGCGGTTCCTAATCCTGACCATATCGCATACGCCATACTCACATCAATATGCTTCAGTGACAAGGTTACAAGCGTAAGACTTAGTCCATAAAAAACAAAGATGCTAATCGAGGGAAGCAGCTTCGTAAAGCCTTCCGACAATTTCATGGACGTCGTACCAATTACCTCGGAAATAATTCCAAACAACAGCAGCACCCAACTCATTCGATTTCCTCCTTCATGATCTAACGGGGCAAACGATCAGCGGAAGCAGTTATGGTTCCATTTCGGTGTGTAGACAAAGTCCGTGGCGCCTGGGTGATCGGGCCCGCTTGCTCTCTTGACGACCAGCAAAGAAGTTGGCTGCGTCTGCTGCAAAACGTGACGCGGGCAGAGGGCAAACATCTGGGTATTACCGACGAAGTGAGACTTGCACCCCTGTAAAGCCCGCGTCCATATCCTCATGTTTGCTGGTTACCTAAAAAGGACGATCGCCGACAATCGCAACGCGTTCAACTTTACGCGGATGCGGATAATAGTCGGATACCGCGTAATGTTGTGTCGCCCTGTTATCCCAGAAGGCAATAGCGTTAGGCTCCCAACGAAAGCGCACCTGGTACTCGGGGACATGCGCTTGACGGAAGAGATATTGCAGCAGTTCTTCGCTCTCATCCGGGTCAAGTCCGACGATTCGGGTAGTAAAGGATGGATTCACAAAGAGCGTCTTCCGCCCGGTTTCCGGGTGAGTGCGAACCACGGGATGCTCAACTGCCGGGAATTCCGCCTGTCTGGCAGCCAACTCTTCCTCTGTCAGGAGATGACTGAACGCAGGCGTGAAATCGTGCAGTGCAGTAAGCCCCTCGATTCGCTCCTTCACGTCCTCGGGCAGATTGTCGTATGCTGCCGCCATATCCGCCCAGATCGTGTCGCCGCCTACAGGGGGCGCTTCAATCATTCGCAGCACGGCAGCTTTTGCCGGGTTGGTCCGAAACGTCACGTCGGCATGCCAGACGTTTTCGGCGCCGGCATTCTTTTTGTCCCTGGCGAAACGCACAATTTCTTTTGGTTGTCCCTGCTCGATTTTATAAAACGGGTGAACTTCCAATTCACCCCACAGCCGGGCAAATGCCAGCTGCTGCTCACTGGTGATTGGCTGGTTGCGGAAGAAGATGACCTTCCACTCTAAAAGGGCTCGATGCAGCTCAGCTTGCAGTTCCGGCGTAATTGGCTCTCGCAAGTCGACACCAACAATTTCAGCACCAATGAGCGGGGTGAGCGGATTCACTTCAAATAGCGTGTATGGTGCCTCTTCTGCGCCTTCAGGCAGTCGGCGCAAAATGCGCGGACCTTCGTGGATGTCGCGCTTTTCGAAGCGGAGTGGGCGTGTTTGGTCAAGACGAAGGGTAGACATGTGTTTGGCTCCTTTCAAAGTCCTTTATCATAGAAATGATAGAATCACGTAATTCGTGAAATTCCCGTGCCTGTTTTCGTTCGTCAACGGTTCGATTGTGATGGGACAGCGGATTGACGATGTCTTCTACAATTCTTCCGGGGTTGGGGTGCATGACGACGATGCGTGTTCCGAGCAGCAGGGCCTCTTCCACATCGTGGGTGATAAAAAAGATGCATTTTTTCGTTTTCTGCCAAATCTGAAGCAGGTGGTTCTGCATGCTCTCACGCGTCATGGCATCCAGTGCACCAAATGGTTCATCCATTAAAATTACTTTTGGATCGGCTGCCAGTGTGCGGGCAATGGCGGCACGTTGTTTCATGCCGCCCGAAAGCTGAAACGGCAGCAATTTGGCTGAGGATTCCAACCCGACCATGTTCAGATAGTACGAAACAATTTTTTGACGCTTCGCCTTTGGTACAGATTTCATCTGTAACCCAAAGGCGACATTTTTTTCGATGGTTAGCCATGGAAACAGGTTGTGATGTTGAAAGACGACGCCTACGTCAGCATTTGGTCTTACATGGTTCTTGCCGTGAATGATCACTTCGCCCGAAGTAGGCGGCTGGAACCCGGCCAGCACGTTCAAAAGGGATGATTTTCCGCATCCGGATGGTCCCAACACACATACAAAATCATTGGTGTCGATGCGCAGATTGATGTGATCGAGCACGTGTAACGAATGCCCACTGTTTTCGTAATGGAGGCACAGATCCTTTACTTCGATCAAGGGAACACGAGTCATCGGTTCTCTGATTGGAGGAGATGATAGGGCTAACACAAACGCCACTCCCTTATTTGTAAAGATCCTGCAATAATGCCTGCTGATAGGTCGTGACATCCGGAACAGAGGGGATTGCTTTCTGTGTAACCAGATAGTCACCCGTATCTTTTAACACCTTGGCCAGTAGCCCTGGTTGGCCGGATTGGCCAAAGTATTTACTCTGTTCAGAAGCATCCAGCCAGATGATTTGCCGCATCGTCTGCATGCTTTCTTCCGGAGACAGTTCCAATTCTTTTGAGAGCAATTGAGCAGATTGTTCAGGTTTTTCACGATAATAATGAACCGCTTGATCCAGGAGGGAGATATAGCCTTTTACAATATGTGGATATTTTTGGGCGAACTCCTTATGCACGATCCCGAATTCGGCGGTAACCACCCCTTTGTCGGCCAATTCTTTTGAGGAGACAATGACCGTTCCGCCATCGCTCACAAGTTTGGCTTGGGTAGGCTGCCAAATATAGGCGCCGTCAATGTCATTTCGTTTCCAGGCAGCAAAGATATCCGGCGGCTGCATATCCAAAATGGTGATCTTGTCCTTTTCCGGGTCCAGCCCTGCCGTCTTCAAGGCTCCCAGTAAACTGAAATGAGAGGTGGAACTAAAGGTTGTAGCGATTTTTTTCCCTTTCAGATCGTGCAGCGATCGAATCCCGGAGCTTTTTTTCACGACCAATGCTTCGCTTTCCCCGATGAGATCATGCAAATAATACACCTGGTACGGCAACCCACTGGCGATTCCGATGGCGCCGGGAGGAGTTCCCACAAGGCCAAAGTCAATGCTGCCGCTGGCCATCGCTGTATTTACATCGCGTCCTGAATCAAACTTCACCCAACTGATTTTCGTATGCGGGTAGGTTTTTTCCAACAGCCCCAATGCTTTCGCCAGCAGTTCCCCATTGGGGGAGACTTGATACCCGATCCGGATTTCTTTTGGTGCGTCTGCTGCTGCAGATGATGACCCCTCTGGCGTAGCAGGTGATTCTGTGGAGCTCTCTTGAGTGGAGCAGGCAGCGGTCAGAGTCAGGATTGTTGCAAATAGCGGGATCAACAACCGTTTGATGTTTGGGTAAACCAACATGCAAGATTCCTCCCAAAGATGATTAAGATGATTACTCTTCGGTTCCAACCCACGGAAATTGACGGCGTTGAAACCACCTGATGATCCAGTCCATGAACATGGCGATGCTTCCCATCAACAGAATGCCAACGAAAATAATATCGCTTCGCAAATATTTGCTCGCGTCCAGCACCATCCAGCCCATGCCTGAAGTGGCTGCTACCATTTCTGCGGCAACCAATGTCGCATAGGTGACGCCGATTGCTGTGCGCAGCCCGGTAATGATGTCGGGCAGACAAGACGGAAAGATGACGTAAACAAATACCTTCCACTTTGATGCTCCCAAGGTGATTGCCCCATTGATTCGATCGCGCGGAACTTTCTGTACACTCGATACGGTTGCAATGAACAATGGAGCAAAACCGGTGAGAAACAATAGGGCGACTTTCGATTTGTCATCGATCCCCAACCATAAGACAAGCAAGGCGTAATACGCCAATGGAGGAAGAGGCCGATAAAATTCTACGATTGGATCAACAATGGCACGAAAGTATTTGGAATATCCGCACAAGATCCCTAACGGCACAGCCATAACCAAAGCGAGAATGATTGCCAGAAATAACCGTTTCAAGCTGTTTGCAATGTGGTCAAGCAGGGAGGAGCCTTTATATCCTTCTTGCAAAAGATCCAACCATGCGCTCCATACCGATTGGGGAGTCGGCAAGAAAAGAGGATCGACCCATCTGAAATGTGTACTGAGAGTCCAGAGCAGAAAGATGATCACCAAAGTGACAGCGGATACGGCTTTGACGGGAAGGGCCTTTTCGCGTTTAAACAACCTTGCTTTCTCCTTTCACAAGTGATTGCAAACCCGGAAATGAAAAAAATAAAAAGGCCCAATCCCCGGCAAGAAATGCAAGGATCTGGACCTCCAGTTGTCTGGTCGGTACAACACTTTAATTCCGATGTATTTACTTGGTTTTTATCTTAACAGGGGATATTGCTGATGTCAAGCAGCAGTGAAATGCGTGAAGCAGTTTGCCGATTGCAGCGCCGGATGGACAGGTTGGAGGTTAGTGACGTGATGGTGAATATCGGCCTCCCAGATGCTGGGGGGCTGTTTTTTGCTGGATCTATATTAATCTATAAAGGAAGGTATGAAGCGATTTTATGCAAAAGGCAGGATGTAGATTTTTGCAGCACTACGGAAAATGTAGAAGCGCGGGGATAGGGTGCAAGAAGAGTGTCCAGGACACTCTTTTTTGTTTTTCTGCATAAACGTAATGCAGTTTGGTTACGGTGACACATCAGTCCCGGTAAACAGCGCACTTCACATTACTCAGCTCCAAAAGAAAAGGCACCGCGTGGGTGCCAAGCGTGCTCCTATTCCTCAGACGCACATGTTTTCACTTGAATCGTTCAAAATATTGGAATTTGGTGAGCAAGTAACTTATGTCCGCTGGAGTGCAGTACGTCACTCCAAAATGAGGTGTTTGGTTCCTTCGTACCAGATCAGTGCGGAACTGAATAACAAGAAAAGGCTTAACGAGAGCGTAAAAATGAAAGGAATCGCGATGATGGGGGTACGAATGAAGAAGACAACAAAAGCGAATACGGCTGGAAGGACGATATAAAGCACAAGAAACAAGTCCAAAACGTTTAAGGTTTGATGGACAACTGAAAAATACCATACAAGGAAAGCTAGCAAGAAACCTGCCAGTCCGCTTACAATCCTCCAAAAAAGGGAACCTTTTCGAAAAGCATTCATCCGAGAGCTGCACCTCCTGCTCAAAAAGCTGCAAACAAAATAAACCTGTACATACATGTAATACCATATTATCCTTGGAAGAGGAGTGTGTGGCAAGCCGAACATTTTCAGCAACGAAGAGAAATGCGCTTTGGGGATAACACGGATTTCTTTACCCGGCAGCTGGCAATGACGTCCTCTTTCGCAACGTTTAGGAATGTTGATGTTTAAACGCTAACGGAGAAAAGCCGGTGAGTTTGCGAAACACGTGATAAAAATGGGCAGTATCATTGAAGCCTACCAAAAAACAGATTTCCGTATTATTTTTCTCTCCCTGTAACAGTAAACGTTTCGCCTGTTCAATGCGAATGTGGTATAAATACTGTTTTGGACTGATTCCTGTTTGTTTCTTGAACAACCGCTGTAGATGGTACGAACTCATTCCAATCCGTTTGGACAATGTTTGCAGCGTCCATGGTTTATCGTATTCGTTCTCCAAAATGTGTTGTACTTCTTGAATGACTTCGTGATTGGGGTCATACGTGGACTGAGCCAGATCCGGACGGCACCGTTTACAAGGTCTATACCCTTTTTGCAATGCCTCTGCTATATGAAAAAAGAACTCGACATTCTCTTGTTTGGGTGTCTTGGATTTGCATGAGGGGCGGCAGAAGATTCCCGTTGTTTTCACGGCATAGTAGAAGCATCCGTCATACATTGCATTACACTGAACAACGGCTTCCCACATGGTTTCACGTTGAATCTTCATTGCCTTCCTCCTTTGCGTGTTACATATCATTTCGATACTGGATTTTACGTTTTCCTGTCGCTTTCCTGTATAGAAAATACACAACACACACCACAGCGGGGACCAACAAGTGAAAACCCAGAAAAGGAACGGCAAGAACAAGCACGATCAAGGAGACCAGACTGCTCATCCATGGTGTGGTTCTTCTTTTGTACAAGGTGAGGGCGGCAAGCATCGAGATGATATAAACAGAAATACCCAGGGAATTCGGGATGTACAGCAATTGGGTAAAATGAATTTGTAAAAACGCGGTCAGGATGGCCCCCAATCCGGCAAAAATGACGACCAGCCAAACGACGCGCGTAGGCGTCCTGGTTCGGGGGTGTAAATAATGAAACCAGGCAGGCAGCGCTTGATCTCGCCCTAATGCGTAACCGAGTTGAGCCAGACTGGCAACATACGCATTGACCGTACCCGTACATATGATCAAGGCCAACATAGCGGTAATCAGCTGTGCTTCAAATCCCAAAGCGCGATGAATCATGATTCCGATAGGGGATGAATCACTTTCCACATTTCCATACGTTCCACTGCCGATTGTCATAAAACTGAGCAGAAGAAACACGATGCCGATGATCACCGCACTAAGGAGAGCACTGCGCACCAAATCTTTCTCTGGATGTTTGAAGCGGTCAGCCAGACTGCAGATTGCCTCCCAGCCGAAAAAGGACCAAAAAATCAAAATCACAGCTGTTCCTACAGGATACCATCCTTTTGGCGCAAAGGGATGGAAGTGATCCCAGCGAACGTATGGCAATGTGACCGCCACTGCAATACACAACAACAGGAGCAAAAGTATACTGAGCACCAAAGACAATTTGCCGCTTATCCGAACACCGAAATGATTGGACAGACCTCCGATAAGCAACATGAAGCAGGCAATCAGGGCATTTTCCATAGCGGAGAAGTCAAAGGCGGCTCCGATGTACGCAGCGCCTGTCAACGACACAATAATCTGTCCGACCGCCGCTGCCAAAAAATAAAACCATCCCACGAGATTTCCGGCATGCTCCCCGAAAGCCATGCGCGCAAACGTCGCTGCGCCCCCGGCGTCGGGGTACGAACGGGATAACGCGGCAAATGTATAGGCGAGCGGGAAGCTGAACAGGACCATCATCATCCAAGCAACAATAGAGGCGGGCCCCGCCACAGTCGCTGTACTCGAAGACAAAAAGAGAGTCCCTGAGCCAAGAATCGCTGTAATATATAGCGCGATGGCTTCGGGTAAAGTAATAGAACGATTCACGTTGGATGAACCTCCCTTGTCGTCACATCACATTTTTTCGCTGTCAAACTTTACTGACGATTCGACTCAAAAACGCGACTGCATAAGGAAAAAGAGCAATCAAATGAAGAACCCCTTTTCATGTAAGTACCTTTTACGTATCACAATCAAATGAAAAGATCGTCTGTTGTTTTTGCGAAGTAATTTTGAGAGATGGTTAAGCCAGGGAGATTGCACGGAGAGTTGGACGATATCGGAAATGGGAGTGAGAAACATGAAAAGGCGCTTGCATTGGCGCTCTATCATTATCGTTATCCTCTTAATGGCATTCGCCGTCGGTATAAAGGTTCGGTTCTATCCCAGCCTTGAAAGCGTTAATACGAAGAGGCTTCAAGTAGTGTCCGAAAGTGTGTCACCTGATGGTCATTATGTACTAAAAACGTATGTAATGGGAGGGGTTTTGCTGCGATCTGACTATAGTTATATCGGAGAAATTGAATATGGTGATCAACGGCGGAATGTGTTTTGGATTAGCGGCAATCAATTTGAAGAGCCGAAATGGATTGATGACCGCACAATTGAAATTGACGGCAAGAGAATTGACATCCTGACAGACCAATATGACTTTCGATGGGATTGATTATTCTACCTGCCGCTGTTGCGTGAAGGGGACTGGTGCTGTCTGACAAGCTGCTGTCCGCGGCGCTGGCCGTCTCCAGTCCGGGAGTAGACGCTGCCTCACGGAAAACATGGAATAGAAGCTGAAAAAGAAGAATTGAAGGGGAGAGGAAGATGTTAAACAAACTCTTGTCTGCTTTCCTAACAGCATTTTTGTTTTGCGTGCTGCTTGCTTATACGGTATATACGCCTATAGACGAACGTGATGAAACCGTATATTATTTCTCATTCTCCAGCTTAGTAATAATTTATTTAGTATATGCGTTACCAATAACATTTCTTGCAGGCATCCCCCTCTCCTTATTAATTGATTTCATTGATAAAAAAATCGTAACAGACTCCAAGATAAAGCGCTATATCGTAAATCTCGGCTTGTATTCGTTGGCTGGAGTAACAGTGGCATTGTTTTTTTTGATCATAAGCGGAGATGTTCTGAATAAGTTGTTCGATTTCATTCGTTACTCGTTTGTATTTATTTTCCCATCACTGCTATTCTATCACATTTCCATTTTCATTAGATTCATAACGAAAGGTTTTCGCCAATGCTATGAACCCTAGCGCTCCGGCACTTCGGGTGTTGAATTCGCCATTGTGCGAATTCCTTCGAAGTATTATTTGCTTGCGGTCTAAAATGCACCATAAATAGGGATTTGTGGAACAATGCAATCCAACAATCGTTCGTATATAATGAAACACTGTAATCAGACATCATCGTTGATGTCAGTGTTCAGTGGTTTCTTTGGGATCTGTCCGGGTGAAGAGCCCGATGGAGAAAAGCAAAACCATAAAGGAGTAGTAATAGCTATGAGCGATAAAATACTTGTTGTGGACGATGAACGGGAAATTGCCGATTTGGTTGAGCTGTACTTGAAAAATGAGAATTATACCGTGTTCAAATGCTATACTGCCAAAGAAGCGTTGGAATGCATCGAGAATACCGTGCTTGACCTCGCGATACTGGATGTTATGCTTCCTGGTTCGAGCGGCCTTTCGATTTGCCAGCAGATACGTGAAAAGCACAACTATCCCATCATCATGCTGACCGCGAAAGATTCAGAGGTGGATAAAATTACCGGGCTGACAATCGGGGCGGACGATTATATCACGAAGCCCTTTCGCCCGCTGGAGTTAATTGCACGGGTCAAGGCGCAGCTGCGCCGTTACAAGAAATACAGCGGAGTTGCGGCGCAACATGAACATGTTATTGTCCACTCTGGCCTCGTTCTTGATATAAACACACACGAATGTTTTTTGAACGAAAAACCTCTATCCCTCACGCCTACTGAATTTTCCATTCTGCGCATTCTTTGTGAAAACAAGGGGAAAGTGGTCAGCTCTGAGGAGTTATTTCACGCGATCTGGGGCGACGAATATTACAGCAAGAGCAACAACACCATTTCCGTGCATATCCGGAATTTGCGCAAAAAAATGAACGAGAACATGGATAATCCGAAGTATATAAAAACCGTATGGGGAGTTGGCTATAAAATTGACAAATAAAAGAATAGATTATTCCCAGCTGACACGAAAACTCTACGTGTATATCCTTTTGAATGCTGTGGCAGCCGTTGGATTGGTGCTGTCTATTCGTTTCCTGATTCAGGGGGAACTTGGGGATTGGATCGTGCGGTTACTGGAAGACATCTTTTACCTGAGGCGTCTGGAAGCGATGATGATTTATCAGTATGTTTTTCGCAACAATATGGAACTCATTATTTTTACGGCGATTGCCATCAGTTTTCTGCTTCTGTGCCGCATCATGATTTCAAAATTCGCAACATACTTCGACGAGATCAATTCCGGCATTGACATCCTGATTCAAAACGAGGACAAGCAAATAGAGCTTTCTCCGGAATTGGGGTTCATGGAACAGAAGCTCAACACATTAAAACAGACGCTGGAAAAGCGGGAGCAGGATGCCAAACTGGCCGAACGACGAAAGAATGAGGTTGTCATGTACCTGGCGCATGATATTAAAACTCCGCTTACATCTGTCATCGGCTATTTGAGCCTGCTAGACGAGGCGCCGGACATGCCGGAGAAGCAGAAGGAAAAGTATGTGCGGATTGCGTTGGACAAGGCGTCTCGCCTCGAACATCTGGTCGACGAGTTTTTTGAGATTACGCGGTATAACCTCCAAACGATTACGCTTACGAAAAAGCACATTGACCTGTACTATATGCTCGTGCAGATGATTGATGAATTTTATCCTCTGCTTGCCGCAAATGGAAAACAGGCGGTTCTGCACGCTCCCGAGGATTTGACTGTATACGGTGATCCCGACAAGCTGGCGAGGGTCTTTAACAACATTTTGAAAAACGCCGTTGCATACAGCGAGCACAACAGCTTGATTGAAATTACAGCGGGTCTCTCCGGGGACAAGGTGTCCATCGCGTTTAAAAACACCGGCAGCATTCCCGAAGACAAGCTTGCTACCATCTTTGAGAAGTTTTACAGGCTGGACAATGCCCGTTCCTCCGATACGGGCGGCGCGGGACTTGGATTGGCGATTGCTAAAGAAATCGTCGTTCAGCACGGCGGACAGATTTACGCGGAAAGTGATGATAACTGCACGACGTTCACGGTAGAGCTCCCGGCCTTGCCAGAATTGGATAAACGGAGTTCCTGAGAAACGAATATGGATTCTTAAGAAAATCTAAAGGTAATCTCCACTTTTTCTTAGGAAAATAACAAGTTCCTATTAAAAAATGGCTCGTTCTTATGCGGTAGACTTAAACCCGTAAGAACGAGCTTTTTCGTTTGGGCACAGCAGGTGTTCACAATGGAAAAAGGGTGCCTTTCGCTGAAAGGAGGGGACTTCCTATTGAAACACATGAACATCACCGTTTATGGATGCGAGCAGGATGAGGCAGATGCATTCCGTGCCGTTTCGCCGCGTTTTGGCGTGATTCCCACGATCATTCACGACCCTGTGTCAGAAGCCAACGCAAAATACGCCCATGAATGTATCAGCGTGGGGCACAAAACCGAGGTTTCTGCCTCTATCCTTCTCGCGCTGAAGCGAGCCGGCGTGAAATACATTTCGACCCGAAGCGTCGGCTGCAATCATATCGATACGGCTGCTGCCAAGAGATTGGGCATTGCTGTCGGCAATGTGACGTATGCGCCGGATAGCGTAGCCGATTATACCATGATGCTGATGCTCATGGCGGTACGCAACGCGAAATCGCTGATGCGCTCTGTGGAAAAACACGATTTCAGGCTGGACGGCGTCCGCGGCAAGGTGCTGAGCGACATGACGGTCGGCGTGGTGGGGACTGGCTGTATCGGCGAAGCGGTTATGGAGCGGCTGCGGGGATTTGGCTGTCGTGTGCTGGCTTATAGTCGCAGCCAAAAAATCGAGGCGAATTATGTTCCGTTTGATACGCTGCTGCAAACGAGCGACATTGTTACGCTTCATGTACCGCTCAATGCGGATACGCGCCATATGATCGGCCGCGAACAAATACGAAGAATGAAGCAAGGCGCGTTGATTATCAATACAGGGCGCGGTGCGCTCATTGATACCGCTGCGCTGGTTCAAGCGTTGGAAAACGGAAAACTTGGCGGCGCCGCATTGGATGTATTGGAGGGAGAAGAGGGGCTTTTCTACTGCGATTACACCCAAAAACCAATTGACCATCCATTTTTTCAGAAACTGCAGCGGATGCCAAACGTGATTATCACGCCGCATACGGCTTACTATACCGAACAGGCACTGCGTGAAATCGTTGAAAAAACTGTCCAAAACTGTATGGATTTTGAAAGGAGTCTGGCTCATGGATAAAATCAAAGTTGCCATCCTCTTTGGCGGCTGCTCGGAGGAGCATGATGTGTCGGTAAAATCGGCTGTTGAGATCGCCGCCAACATTAATACCGATAAATACGAGCCGATTTTCATCGGCATTACGAAATCGGGTGTTTGGAAACTGTGCGAAAAACCGCGCCCGGACTGGGAAAACGGCAATTGTTGTTCAGCCGTGCTCTCGCCGGATAAACACATGCACGGATTGATTGTGCTAAAGGACAACGAATTTGAAATCCGCCGCGTTGATGCAGCATTTTCGGTTTTGCACGGAAAGTCGGGTGAAGATGGATCAATTCAAGGTTTGTTTGAATTATCCGGAATCCCCTATGTAGGCTGCGATATTCAAAGCTCCGCGATATGTATGGACAAATCGCTGGCATACATCCTTGCCAAAAACGCTGGCATCGCGACTCCTGAATTTTGGATCTTGAATCATGACGAGAGCCTGGCGGCAGAAGCGCTTCCCTATCCGGTTTTTGTGAAGCCGGCGCGTTCAGGCTCATCCTTTGGCGTGACAAAAGTCAACAGTGCGGATGAATTGGACGCGGCCATTGAAACGGCTAGACAATATGACAGCAAAATCTTGATTGAGCAGGCTGTATCGGGCTGTGAGGTCGGCTGTGCCGTATTGGGAAACAGCGCCGAATTGATTGTTGGCGAGGTAGACCAAATCAGGCTGCGGCACGGTTTCTTTCGCATTCATCAGGAAGCCGAACCGGAAAAAGGCTCTGAAAACGCAGAGATCAACGTTCCCGCAGACCTGTCGGCAGAGGAGCGAAGACGGATACAGGAAACGGCCAAACAAATATACAAGGCGCTCGGCTGCAGCGGTCTTGCCCGTGTTGATATGTTTTTACAAGAGAACGGCTGCATTGTGCTTAACGAAGTCAATACCTTGCCCGGCTTCACTTCATACAGCCGATATCCCCGCATGATGGCTGCTGCAGGCATAACGCTTTCCGAATTGATTGACCGCCTGATCGTATTAGCGTTAGAGAGGTGATCAGCATGGAACAGGGATTTGTTTATTTGGATGAAATACTGCCCGGTGTTCGCTGGGACGCCAAATACGCCACGTGGGACAATTTTACGGGAAAACCCGTAGACGGTTATGAAGTCAATCGCATCGTGGGAACACATGCCTTGGCCCTTGCGCTGCTGGAAGCGCAGAAGCGGGCGGCGGCTCTTGGGTACGGTTTGCTGTTATGGGACGGGTACCGGCCCAAGCGTGCGGTAGAGTGCTTCATGCGCTGGTGTGAACAACCGGAAGACTACCGCACAAAAGAAAGATTCTATCCGAATATCGAGCGATCCGAGCTGGTGGCAAAGGGATATATTGCGTCACAATCAAGTCACAGCCGCGGGAGTGCAATTGATCTTACGCTGTACCACTTGGATACGGGTGAACTTGTTTCCATGGGAGGCAGCTTCGATTTGTTGGATGAGCGTTCACATCATGAGGCCAAAGGGATTACAGACATGGAATTGCAAAATCGCAGACTTTTGCGTTCCATTATGGAAAACAGCGGGTTCGAATCCTATCAATTCGAATGGTGGCACTATGTGTTACGAAACGAACCCTATCCCAATACGTATTTTGATTTCCCTGTGAAATAAGCGTAACCGCCTGTTGACAATGGGCGGAGCAAACGGGCGGTGTGAGGTGCCGCCCGTCCATTTATTTCGTCTCCCTTTTCCGCTGAGCACGGGGAGGACAGGCCGTCCTCACCAAGAACAGGCGCGTAGGCCGTCTCACATGCAAGCGCGGCACTCTCAACAAGCGCTCACTTAGGAGGAAGCAAAAGATGAAGAAGTGGGTATTTTTATTGTGTCTCGTTTTAGCCGTTTATGTTTATATAAAGGATTCTCCTTTTTTTCAGGATCGAGGAGCGATTCAACCATTTCACCAAAGGAACAATGTCCACATAGAAACGCGCGGTACAGCTGAGAATAACCTGACAAAAACGATAACCATTGCAAAGGAACAGATTTACCAAGGAAACCTGCTCTTAATCAACAGTACCTATCCTGTTCGCCAGGAGGGGGTACGATCAGATATCGTCAATGTGGCGAAGCATGCTGAATTGCTGGCAGGCTACGGATTACATCATCAAAATATGTATCTGTCAAAAGAAGTCGCACAAAAGTTTTCCGAGATGGTCAAAGATGCCGAAAAGGATGGAGTAAATCATTTCCTGATGAACAGCGGATACCGTACCGTTCATGAGCAAAATCAATTGTATGCAGAAATGGGCCCTGCTCACTCCTTGCCGGGAGGTTACAGCGAACACAATTCAGGCTTGGCACTTGATGTAGGATCAAGTGTAACGAAAATGGAGCGAGCTGCCGAAGGAAAGTGGCTGAAAGAAAATGCCTGGAAATACGGCTTTATCTTACGCTATCCAGAAGATAAAACCGATGTGACCGGCATTCAATATGAACCATGGCATATCCGCTATGTCGGTTGGCCGCACAGTGCGATCATGAACCAGGCGAATTTCGTTCTCGAAGAATATCTGGATTTTTTGAAGGAACAGCAGTCCATTACGGTTACGATCGACAACCAGGTTTATAACATCTATTACTATCCAGTCTCCCAAGCTACCACGATCCCTGTGCCTGAGCATGGCCATTATGAAATCTCAGGCAACAATATGGATGGCGTGATTGTGACAAGTTGTAAAGGTTGTGCATAATGGAGCCGATTCTTGGGATTGGTTGTATTTGGAAAATGAATTTGGCACAAAACGTTTGCCGTCCCGTAATTTCAATGATTTTGGCCATCTTCATAATTGGCAGTTCCATGCTAGAAGGGTAACGAAGCGGCCTTTCCACGGTGATACCACGATACCGGGAAAGGCCGGTTTACTATGTGCAAACCTTAGATCGACTGTAATTTCCGCTTTTCTGCGAGCAGCAGCTGAAACTCCTTCTCCAATTCCTCTGACGGCTCCAGGCTCAGACGGCTGAGAACGTCAGATATTTTCGTCTCGAGCAGAAGCAGTTGTTCCTCCCTGTTTTTCAGTACCGTATCCGGCGGTACGTAAGTGAGAAACTGCTCATAGCTGCCTTCGAATACGGTGATCCGGCTGTGGTCAAAAGCCAAGATCCGTTTCGCAATGTTTTTGATAAACCGACGGTCATGGGAAACGAACAACACTGTGCCTTCGTATTCCTGCAGCAGAGATTCCAACGCTTCGATCGTCTCGATATCGAGAAAGTTGGTCGGCTCATCCAGCACCAACGTATTGACGTCGCTGACGAATAACTTGGCCAGCGCGACCTTGACGCGCTCGCCGCCGCTCAATACTGCCACGGGTTTGTAGACATCATCCCGGAAGAAGTGGAGTCGTGCCAATACCGTTCGGAGCAATGTTTCATCCTGTGAGGACGTGGAGCGGACGTTATCCAATACAGACTTGTTGATGTCCAGCAGATCGATGTTTTGACTGAAGTAGCCGATTTTGACGGCAGGAGAGAGCGTCACGTGTTCGTTCGGCCGGATGATTGACTTCACCAGCGTCGTCTTGCCGCAGCCGTTCGGGCCGATGATGGCAAGCTTATCGCCGCCGCGCACATTGAAGCTCGCCGGCTGCCAGAGGATGCGCTTTCCAATCGTTCCTGACAGGTCTTTCACCCGCATGATGATCCGGCCTTTGAACGTATCTTCGTTCAACAGATTCATTCGGATCGGGGGAAGCTCCCGCCGTTTCTCCACTTTTTCCAGCTTCTCCAGCCGCGTCTCCAGCGCTTTGGCCGTTTTCTGCATCTTTTTTTGTTTTTTGGCAAAGTAGGGCTTGGCGCCGGTGATTTTGCTTTCCGAAGGTGAGACTTTTCGCGGTTTTTTCGTCGCTCGTTCGGCTTTTTCCTCCTTTAATCGTATCGCACGCTCCAGCCGTTTCTTCTCCTGCATGTATTGTTCATATGCTTGATCGTGCTGTCGGTCTTCTAGTTCCCGCTGCTCGGCATACTTCGAATAATTGCCTTTGTACACGTTCAACTTCCCGTCACGGATTTCCCAGATCGATGTGCAGAGTGCATCCAGGAAGGTGCGGTCGTGCGAGACGATGACGAACGCGCCTTGCCAATTCTGCAATTTTTTCTCCAACCACTCGATGTGAGAAGTGTCCAGATTGGTGGTCGGTTCATCGGCAAACAGCAGTTCCGGTTCTTTCAAGAGCGTATTCTGGATGATTTCCTGGGTCAGTTCGCCGCCGCTTTTGGTCGTATCCGTTCGCTTCAATTGCGGAATGAATTCGCATCTGGCGCGGAGCGTCACCATGCCTTCATCCGGTGACTTCATTCCCGCCAGCACTTCCATCAACGTTGTTTTGCCGCTGCCATTGCGTCCGACAAGTCCGATGCGGTCATTCGCACCAATATAAAGGTGTGGAGCTTCAACGAGCAAGCGGTCTTTTACATAAATTTTGATGTGATGTGCCTCTAATAACATCGTGCATCATCCCCATGATTCGGTTGATTAGAGGAGGGGGATCAGATAAAAAAAGCCCCCTTTTCTGCATTCAGAATAGGAGGCATAGATGCACGCCGTTACGGTGCATATTATCCGCAAAGGGTCACGCACTGGGACAAATGCAATATGCTAATCCTATTCTGAAACGCGGTTGAAGGCATAGCAAACCCAAGACCAGTCATGGTCATAAACCGGCATTGGTCGACTAGCGGATCAACAGGGGATCCGAGCCGTGCAGCCTTCCATTGATCGTTTCGTAAGAATAGGATTAGTTGTGCATTGTCTTCATTGTCACCCTTTCCCGTTCGTTACTCTCACCTTACCCAATCGAGCGCGGTTTGTCAAACGCCAAGCCTTTTCTTGTCGGATGAAATGTATTGGAGACTTCCTCCCCCCGGCGGGGACGCTCTTATGCATAAAGATTTATCTGGTGGAAATAATGACTAATGGTAAGTAACTACATGGTCTAGGAGGTTCTTATGCAACGGAAATTGAGCGTAATGATTTTGACAGCGGTGTTACTGCTATCCATGGGCTTCAGCGCTCATGCAGAAACTGGTGCTGCCGGGAATACAGACGCAAATTATGTAAACCAAGGCAACAATATGAACAATATGTATAGAACGACTGCTGCAGACAACGATGTGGACTGGGGATGGGTAGGTCTGTTGGGGCTTGCTGGTCTTGCAGGGCTGGCCGGTCGAAACAGGAATCAAAATCCTGGCAGATAAGATGGACGCACGTTTCCTGTGTGAAACGTAGAAATGATGTACGCCTCTGGTGTGGACAGGCATTTTTGCGTACCAGCCGGCACACGCTGAACATACATCAATGGGTATAAAAAACGGCCTCTTTTCCGATTGGACGAGAGGCCTTGTTTTTTTGACTTACAACCATGCCTGCTGCAAGAGCTTCACACCAAGCTGGATGTCTTCACAAGACAGATTGCTAAACCCCAGTTTTATCATTGGTTTATCGGTGCGATTTTTTATGAAGTAAATGGAGGTAGGGTAAACTTTCACACCGTGCAGGAGCGCTTGCTGGATGAGCCATTCTTCTGAACGATTCAGGTCTGCCTTGACCAGGATGTACAGACCGGACTGCTCGCCGATAATGGATATATGCTGCCCCAAATGATGGCGTAATGCTGAAACCAACTGCTGCATTTTTCGTTTGTAGACAAGCCGCATCCGTTTAATATGGCGATTCCACTCTCCCGCTTCCATAAATGCAGCCATCGTGAGTTGGCTTAAAATGGAAGTGGTGCTCTCGAACCGTTGATAGCAGTTTTTGTAACGGTCCAACAGCGGCTGCGGCAGCACCATATAGCTTAACCGTATCCCTGGCAGAAAGGACTTTGAGAAATTCCCCAGATAAATGACTCTGGCTGAATCGATGGAAGCGAGCGCGGGGAACGGTTGTTGGGTATAGCGAAATTCACTGTCATAATCGTCCTCGATAATATAGCCTTCCTGCTTGTTTGCCCAATGAATGAGCATTTGGCGTTGTTGAATCGGCATGCTTACTCCCAATGGGCTGTGATGGGAAGGGGTTACATAGATCAAGCGTGATGTCATTTGGTCCAATTGAGAAAGATCCGCACCTGTTTCATATACCGGCACGGTTTCAATCGCAAAACGATGGAACTGGAAGGCTTCCCTGGCCCCGTCGTAACCAGGGTCTTCCACGATAATACTCTCAAACTCATCCCTCAGTATATGCCCCAGGTATACAAGCATTTGTTGGGTACTGCTTCCGATAATGATTGACTGTGGATCTGTTAGCACCCCGCGAGCCTGGAGCAGATAGGCTGCAATTTGTTCACGAAGGCACCATTCACCCAATGGATCGCCGTATCGAAAGCAGTCTTTTCGGGTGAGTACCCGATTGGAAATCCTTCTCCACGTCTGTAAAGGGAAATGCGATTGATCGACCACGTCTGCGCGGAAATCAATGCGGACAGGCGGGACTGGCTCTGCTTGCTTCTGCTGAGCAGAACGGGGCGCGTTTTGAAAGAAACGGGGTTCGATTTCATTTACAAAATACCCTTTTCGGTTTTCTACACGGATATACCCTTCCGCGACCAGTTGTTCATACGCCTGTAACGTTGTATTGCGGCTGACGCGCAAGGAATCGGCAAGCTGACGAATGGAGGGCAAGGGTTCATTCGCCTGTAAGTCACCTTGTTCAATAAACGATTTAAATTTTTCGTAGATTTGTTTGTATTTCGGAGTGTTGTCATCCAAGGGAAAAATGGTCGTTTTCAATGCCATCCCTCCTCTGACATGTATAATTTTTTAAAATTGTACCTTTTAACATGTCAGTTTCGATTATATCATACCGTGTAAAGGATATGTGCTGTCCGTAACAATCAAAAAGGAGGAGAGGAGTGTCATGTATATCCCCGCGCAATTTTTGATCAAAGACGTAACAGTCGCCTACCAGGTCATACAGGAGAACAGTTTTGCCACATTGTTCTCCCTTCATCATGGCATGCCGTTTGCCACTCACTTGCCGCTGCTGCTAAATAAGGAGCAAACCTATCTGTACGGTCATTTTGCCCGTCCGAATCCGCAGTGGCATGATATTCAACAGCAGACGGTCTTGGCCGTTTTCCACGGGCCTCATTGTTATATCTCTCCCGCCTGGTATGAGACCAATCAGGCGGTGCCGACCTGGAATTACGTGACCGTTCATGTTTACGGGCACGTTGAACTAATCGAGGATGAACACGAACTCATGCGTTCCATGCATGACATGGTCGTGAAGTATGAAGCGCCTGACAGTCCGTACCGATTGGAGGATGTAGATGCTGAACTCCTTTCAGCCATGAACAAAGGCGTGCAGGGATTCAAAATCAAAATCGAAAAGATCGAAGGCAAAGCAAAGCTCAGTCAAAACCATTCCAGACACAGACAAGAGCTCGTCATCAAACAGTTGGAACAGATTCCATCTCCAAACGAGCAACAGATTGCCTCCCTGATGAAGGAAAATTTGAAAAACATAGGGTGATCTTGCTTTTCTTCATCACTGAAGGGCCCGCTGTGATCATGGGCAAAACTGCAACAAGGAGCTGCATGACATGGAGTTTTCAACGATTTGGCTATTTGTCATCGCTGCTGCAACGCTGTTACTAATACCTGGACCAGCTGTGTTCTATATTATGGCGAGAAGTATGAATGAAGGGAAGAAAGCAGGCCTGGTATCCGTTCTCGGTGTATCGCTTGGCGGTTCTGTTCACGTGTTGGCTGGTGCGATTGGCGTTTCTGCAATCCTGATGACATCAGCAACCGCCTTTCAACTTGTGAAATACCTGGGTGCTGCGTATCTGATCTATCTGGGGTGCAAGACGTTATGTTCGAAATCTGACAAAACGACTGCGGAAGTTACACAAGTGCCCCGCAAAAAGTTGATCCAGATTTTTTACCAATCAGCGCTCGTAGAAGTAATGAATCCCAAGACAGCCCTCTTTTTTCTCGCGTTCTTTCCGCAATTCATCTCGCCTGCTGCCGGGTCAGTCAGCGTGCAATTTTTGCAATTGGGCGCGATATTTTTGCTCCTGGCGTTTATCAGCGACAGTCTGTATGCACTTCTTGCAGCAAGTATCAGAAAACGGATGAACGTAAATACGGCACTGCAAAATCGGATAACCGGTTATGTCTATATCGTTCTGGGGGTATTCTCCGCCTTTGCGAGCCCCTCCCATTCCAAAACGTGATGACGCCGTTCGTGGCGCAGAAATATCGATTGTACCAAGAGATGATGGCAAAAAGAAATGGAGAGATGTGGCATGACGAGATTTATCATTGAAGATGATTTTTGGTCGTTATTCCCCCAGGCAAAAATCGGCACGGTTATTTGCCAGGGCATCGATAATTCGCGTCGAGATGTGGAAATGTACGAGCAGATGCTGCTGGAGGCGGAGAAAGAAGCACACAAATTCCTGAGTCTGGAGGAATTCAGCAGCAATCCGGTGATTGCGGTATGGCGAGAAGCGTTTCAACAGTTCAAGACCAAGCGAGGGGCAAGGTGTTCCATTGAAGCATTGTTAAAAAGAGTGAAAAACGGCAAGCATATAGGCACGATAAACCCGCTCGTTGACATCTACAACTCGATTTCATTACGCTATGGGCTTCCGTGCGGCGGAGAAGACATCGACACGTTTGCAGGCGATCTGCGGCTGACGAAGGCCAATGGCACTGAACTGTTTATCCCATTGGGAAGTGATGAAAATGAACCGCCATATGAAGGGGAGATTGTGTACAAAGATGATGCCGGCGCAGTTTGCAGATGCTGGAATTGGCGTGAAGCGAAACGGACCATGCTGACCGAAGCGACGACAAATGCATTCTTCTGCATTGAATTGCTGGATGAGACCAGAACCGATGAGTTCCATAAGGCGCTTACAGAACTGTCACGGTTAGTGACCCATCATCTTGGCGGCAGTGTGAGGATAGAGGTGTTGGACATTCAGAAAAGGGACATGACCATCAAGGCGTAAACGAAAAAATTGGTTGCAGCACCTGCAGTAGGTGCTGCTTTTTTGTTGCTGCTGGTTGGACACCACCCTGCTGCAATCTGTCAGGGGAATTAAAAATTTGTTTTTTTGTCAAGGTTTATAGCCCGGTTGAGTCATTTACGAACCCCCCTGGGAGCGATATGTTGGTGGTGGAGTTGACAAGATTTATGGAAAAGGGGGGAGACATCTGTTTGAACGATCAAAGAACCGCACCATTGCTCGCATGCTGTTGGCCGCGGGAATCGCCGGATTTGCGGTCGGGGCCGTTTGTTTCGACCGGGTCAGTGCCGCATCGGTCTCCTTGCAGGAGATCATCGATCGGGCCCAACCGGGAGCCGTCGTCACCGTTCCGGCCGGAAAATACGAGGGGCCGATTCGCATTACCAAACCGATCGTGCTGCAGGCAGAGGGGGGCGTGGAGATTGCCAGTGACGGCAGCAGCCCTGTTTTGTCGGTCCTGACCGACCGTGCCGTCGTCCGGGGAATGACCATCGTGGACAACCGGATCAATGCCGCTGAAGCGTCGGTGGTCATGAAGGGGAACCACAACATTGTGGAGGACCTTGTGATCGAGACGATGGGAACAGGGGTGCAGCTTCGCAATGCCAGCGACAATACGCTGCGCGGCATCCGTGTGATCGGCATGGTAACCGACCCGGACAAGGATGAAAACGGTCTTCACAATCACAGCCAACACGCGCACCATCTGTTGAGACCAGTCAACAAAAATCCGGAGGTAACGCCCAAAAAAGGAAACGGCATCGACTTGAAACACGCTCATCGCAACCAGATCGTATCCAACCGGATCAGCAACGTGTTTGACGGCATCTATGTGGAAAACAGCAACGATAACCGCATCGAGCAAAATGTCGTGGAGAACTCCCGCTACGGTTTCCATTTGATGAGCGCGAATGCCACGAAACTGCTCGGCAACACGGGCAGTGCCAACATGACAGGCGCGATGCTCATGGAATCGGATGGCGCAGTCGTTCAGCATAATCGTTTTGTCAAACAAAGGGAAAATCCCAACGCCCAGGGGATTCTTCTCTACGACGTAACGGGCTCGCAATTCGAGGGGAACCGCATCGAGGGAAACCGTGTCGGAGTGTACGTGGAACGCTCCACAGGGAACCGTCTGGAAGGCAACGAAGTCACGCTGAACTTCGTCGGGATGCAGCTCAAACAAGCCTCAGGGAATGCCATGACGTCCAACCATTTTGTCGCCAATGTCATCCAGGCGCAGGCACAGGACAGCACAGCCAACACGTTGGAGGGGAACTACTGGGACGACATGCAGGGCATTGATCTGGATGCAGACGGCCGCAGCAATATTCCCTATCAGCTCAACCCGTTTTTCCTGGCGTTGACTGACGCAGTGCCGCCTTATCAGATCTTTTTTCAAGCGCCCGGCTTTGTGTTTTTGGAGGGGCTGTTTACTGCCGGGACCGACGCATCGATTCGGGACGGAGCCCCGTTGCTGGCTCCGGCAAAGACGCAAACGGACCAACAGCGGGCGGAACAGCAGACGGTTACAGGCGTACTCAGTGTGCTGCTGTTAAGCGGAAGTTGTTTAATGATGTATAGAGGAGTGAGACGAACATGAAATCGCGAAAGTGGACAATTGGTGCAGTGGTGATGACCTTCTCCATGCTGATGGGAGGATGCGGCAAGGAGGCAGCAAAACCGGTGGACATCGTCGAAGGCGTGGACAAATGCGACGTCTGCCATATGAATGTGCCCAATGACCACAACGCAACGGAAATCGTTTTGCAAAACGGGAAAGTGTTAAAATTTGACGATATCGGATGCATGCACCGCTGGACAAAGGAGCATGAAAACGAACCGGTGGAAGCCAAGTTCGTGCGCGACTACCTCTCCCAGGAATGGGTAAACACCGATCGGGCGACGTATGTTTACGACAAATCGTTCGAGACCCCAATGGGCTATGGCATCTATTCCTTCAAGGACAAGGAAGCGGCGGAAGCGTTCGTCAAGGAAAAGCAAACCGGCCTGGTTATGAGCGTACAGGAACTGGACAAGCACACCTGGGAGAGAAGCATGAAAAAACATGGGAAACATAAGGGCGATTCAGAATCGGATCAGCATGGCTCGAAGGACGACCAGCACGGCATGCAGGATAACCAGCACGGTACGCAAGAAGCACAGCAAACACAAAACTAATAGAGGAAGTGGCACACGTGCACATCATGACGATTGCCAAACGGGAAATACAGATCGGGTTTCGCAATCCGTGGGCGTATTCGTTCACGGCCCTGTTTTCCCTGTTCACGCTGGCCCTGTTGATCATTCAATCCCAGTCCTACATGGAGGGATACACGTATACGACCGGCACTATTCTCAACCTGATCTTGTACCTGCTCCCCTTGATGACCATGCTGCTCGCCTCCTTTTCGGTGACGGCAGAAAAGGAGGAGGGGAGCTGGGAGCTTCTGTCCACCTACGCCGTTACCGCCACGTCGTTTTTGTGGGGGAAGTACGCGGGATTGGCAGCGGTGCTCGTCTCCATCGTGTGTTTTAGTTACGGGTTTGCCGGGCTGTCCGGCACGCTTCTGGGAAAAGGGTTCACCCTTTCCGCCCTGCTGTTTTTCCTGTTGTTTTCCATCTGCATTGTGCTGCTGTTTCTGGGGATCGCCATGGTGGTCGGCTCTCTCAGCCGGAATCGGTGGCAGGCGCTCACGCTCGGGGTCAGCATCTGGTTTTTCTTGGTTCTGGCCTGGCCCACGCTCCTGATCTCGCTCTTGAGCTTTTTGCCGTATACGTGGATCAAACCGGCACTCCAGGTGGCCAGCTGCCTGAATCCCGCTGAGTTGGTGCGCATGTTTTCCGTCGTCAGCCTGGGCGGAGGCGCCATCTTCGGTCCGGAGTACTACAAGTGGGTAACCTGGATGGAATCCCCTTTTGGCATTGCTGGGTTTGCCGCGCTTTGCCTGATGTGGATCGGCGTAACGATGCTGACCGCGATAGCGGTGTGGGAAAGAAGGCGATACCGTGACTAAGACCGGACTGCACATGATGCAGGTGGAAAAGGCGATCGGCGGAAAAACCATTGTGCATCCGTTTGATTTGCACGTCGAACCGGGACAGGTTGTTGCCGTTTGCGGGGGCAACGGGGCGGGGAAAAGCACCATTCTCCGCATGATTGTGGGAATTACCCAACCCAGTGCGGGAACGATTGAGCTGAACGGAATAAACTTGAAGCAAGATCGTGTCAATTATTTGCAGCAAATAGGCTATATGCCGGACCACTTCAATTTTCCAGCCGGACTGACGGCGAGCGAGTGCATGCGGTTTTACGCTTCGCTTCGCGGCAGGACAGCGTCGGAAGCAGATGAGGCGCTCAAGGCGGTAGGTCTTCACGAGGCCCGCAACAAAAAAGTGTCCGTGTTTTCCAAAGGCATGCAGCAGCGTTTGCTGTTTGCCCAGGCCATGTTGGGCAAACCGGCACTGCTTGTGCTGGATGAGCCGACAAACGGTTTGGACCCGTACTGGATGGGCGCCTTCGTGGATCTGGTAAATACTCTTAAAAGGGAAGGCATCTCTGTGATTTTCTCCACGCACCAGCTGCAAGCAGCGAACGAAGTGGCGGATCGGGCGCTTTTTGTCATAAACGGAACAATCGTCCGCTCCGCCGCGATGGAGGAATACCGGGCGGAATACGGCGAATTGGCCTTGCACCGTGCGTTTTCCGAACTATTTCCCCGTGAACGGCAGCCAATAAAGCATTCGGAGAAAACCTCCTCAGTGACCGTCACGATTCGCGGGCGTGAGAGCAGGAACGGTAGGGATGCTTGAGCACGCGGTCGGGACGCGGCTTAGGCCCAAGCCGATCAGTGCATAGACAGCGCGCATGAGCGGGATAATGATGGAAGAAACAGTGCAAGGAGGTTGTCATGACCATCAACTGGGGGGAATTTCTCGTCGGCTCGTTTATTGGCGCATGCCTGGCCATTCTCTGTGCGGCTCTGATTGCCATCGCGACTGCCCGGCCCATGATCAAATGGGTGATCGGGCGCTTTACGAAACGGCTGATGGAAGACCGTTACCCGGAAAACATCTGGGAGATGGTCTCGGCGCTGACCAGGACAAGCCCCCGGATTGTCGTGGAAAACAGTATGCGTGCAGCCAGAGGAGACGTCATCAAACGACCGTTTGGCACCCCGCGCCGATATCTGTTCTATGACAACCTGGTTTTTTCTCCCGCTCAGCTTGCCACGCTGCCCGCATCGGAAAACGCTCCCGTCGACATGATGATTACGATCGGCCCGCAAGCCAAACGGCCGCTCATCCTGAACATCCCCCTGCTGGCCGGAGCGATGGGCTACGGGATCGGGGTGTCTGAAAAGGTGAAAATCGCCATCGCCAAAGGAACGGCTGCGGTCGGAACCGCGACGAACTCAGGTTTAGGCCCTTTGCTGCCCGAAGAGAGGGCCTGCGCCGCCCACTACATCCTGCAGTACCATTCCGGATACTGGGCCAAAGAGACAGAGATTCTCCAGCAAGCGGACGCGATCGAGATTCGTCTCGGCCAAGGGGCGGTTGCAGGGGCCGGGACCGAGATTTCGCCCGAGGATCTGAAGGGAAGGGCCCGTGAACTTATGCATGCTCCGGAAGATGAGGTACTCGTCGTCCCTTCCCGCTTTCCGGAATTGGTCGAACCGAAGGACTTGAAGCCCCTGGTCGAGAAACTGCGCACCATCACCCAAGGCATCCCCATCGGAGTGAAGATGTGTGCCACCGGACAGCTGGAAGCGGATCTGGAAGCCGCTATACAGGCCGGGGTGGATTTTATCAGTCTGGACGGAGGCAATGCCGGCACAAAAGCGGGAGAGCCTATTCTGGAAGACGATTTTGGCCTGCCGACGATTTTTGCCTTGTCCCGTGCCGTGGAATATCTGAAAAAACGGGGCGTAAAAGACCGGATCACCCTCCTTACCGGCGGAGGATATGCCACGCCCGGCCGATGTTTGAAAGCGCTCGCCCTTGGAGCGGACGGCGTCTATATGGGAACGGCCCTGCTGTGGGGGATGGCCCATGATCAGGTGACAAAAGCGATTCCGTGGGAGCCGCCCACGCAGCTCGCCTTCTACACGGGAAGCCTGAAAGACGAGTTTGAAGTGGAAAAGGCGGCGCGGTCTTTGGAAAACTTGCTTCAAGCCTTTGCAGAAGAGATGAAAATTGCCATTCGCGCATTGGGGAAAACGTCTGTGAGGGACGTGAATGCGGACGATCTGGTTGCTCTTGACAGATGGACGAGCGCCGTCACGAAAGTGCGGCTGGTCACGCAACCCGATGAGCTCGTCCGGTGAAGTGGACAACAATTGCAGCACCAGTGAAAAGGTGCTGTTTTTTTATGTTCAGCCGATTGCCAGAAAATGACAAAAAATATTTTTGCTTGAGTAGATACTTGTTTATTTAGGCTGAAAGAATCATAATGTATCATTGTTCGATGTATTGAGTTCGTCACGGTTATCCGTCAACAACAGGTCAGTCATATGCAGTTACGGAGGGTGTAAGGATGGATGGGATGACGTTTATCCTGTTTGGAGCAACAGGGGATTTGGCAAAAAGAAAAATATATCCTGCCATATACAATCTGTTTCTTGATGACAAGCTGCCGCGCGCGTTTGCTGTCTTTGGTACCGGAAGACGGGAGATGTCCGATGAGGACTTTCGTGCTCATGTGGAACAGTCGGTGAAAACATTCTCCCGTCGCTGGGATGACGATCGTGACCGTGCGGGGCAGTTTTTGCGCATGTTTCACTACTGCGCCATGGACGTGACGCAACCGCAGGATTACGGGAAGCTGGCGCAGCGCATCCGGCAGCGTGAGCAGGACGGGAAGATTCCGGAAAACCGAATCTACTCGTTGTCGGTGGCACCGGAGCTGTTTGGCGTGATTGCCTCCCATATTTCAAACAGTGAGTTGGGTTCGGCAACAGGCTGGAAACGCCTGATCATCGAGAAGCCGTTTGGGCACGATCTCCGGTCAGCCCAGGAACTCAACCGTTCCTTGCGGCAGTTCTTCGACGAAGAGGAGATTTTCCGCATTGATCATTACCTTGGCAAGCCCATGGTGCAGAACCTCGAGGTATTGGAATTTGCCAACCCCATTTTGCGGACGTTGTGGAACAATCAACACATCGCCAATGTCCAGATTACCGCCAGCGAAACAGTCGGGGTGGAAGAACGGGCAGGGTATTACGACAAGGCGGGCGCGATTCGGGACATGTTTCAAAACCACCTGCTCCAACTGCTCATGATGACGGCGATGCAAATGCCCCGGCAGTTTTCCGCCCGGGAAATCCGCAATGAAAAGATCAAGGTGGTAAAAGCGCTGCGTCCGCTGCCTCGGGAAGACGTGGCCAAGCATGTGGTTCGCGGGCAGTACGGAAGCGGATGGATCAACGGGAAGCCGGCAGCGGCGTACCGGGACGAGCCGGGGGTGGACAGGGAGTCGAACACCGATACGTTCGTCGCCGCCCGGCTGTGGATTGACAACGAGATGTGGAGCGGGGTCCCCTTTTATATCCGGACCGGGAAGCGCATGCAGGAGAAGTCGACCCGAATCGTGATCGAATTCAAGAATCCGTTGAGGGAGTCGTATCCCGTCCAAGTGAATCCAGCTCCCAATCTGTTGGTCATCCATGTAAATCCGCACGAGGGTGTTTCGTTTCAATTAAACAGCAAGCATCCGGGGAAAGACAGCAGGGTGGAGCCGATCACCATGGAGTTTGCGGCAAATGCCAACGATGTGCCCGAAGCCTATGAGCTGTTGCTCTATGACGCGCTGCGAGGCGACTCTACGTTCTTTGCCCATTGGGAAGAGGTTGAATGGTGCTGGAAGTGGGTGCAGCCCATTCTCGACGCCTTCTCCGATCAGCAAGTTCCGCTTCATTTGTACGAAGCCGGCACGCAGGGTCCCGAAGCCGCTTTTCGCCTGCTGGAGGAAGACGGTTTTTCATGGTGGGAACTCAACCGCCATGCGGAAGAAGGAACGCTGGTGGTTCGCAGGGAAATGCTGTCCGCATCGATGTAGATGCCTTTCCATTGACGTGATGGCGAGATCGGGCACAAACCGGCAGATGCTGTGGAACAGCAGTATTTGCAGTGGAATAGCAGCCATTTTCAAAACATATGTCCAGGCAGGTGACTCCACATGAAAATCTACGATGTAACCGGATCAATTTTTGAAGGCATGGCCGTGTACAAAAACAAACCGGAAAAGCAGCCAAAGCTGAAAACGGTCACGAATGGATATGTAACCGAATCCCGCATCGACATGGATGTGCACACGGGCACGCATATTGACGCGCCGCTGCACATGATGACCGACGGGGACACGTTTGAAAGCATACCGCTCGACAGTCTGGTCGGCATGTGCACTGTGCTGGATCTGACAGGGGTCCACGACCGGATCACAAAGGAGGACTTGGAGCGATTTGCGATTCGCAAGGGCGATTTTGTTCTCTTGAAAACCAGAAACTCCGATGTTGATGAATTCCGTTTTGATTTTGTCTTCCTGGCGCAGGATGGAGCCGAATATCTGGCTCAGCTGGGCGTTCGCGGAATAGGCATTGATGCGCTTGGCATCGAGCGGGATCAGCCGGGCCATCCGACGCATCACATCCTGTTTCAACACGGCGTGATCGTCATGGAAGGCCTTCGCTTGAAAGAAGTGGAAGCAGGCGAGTATTTCATGGTGGCGGCTCCGCTGAAAATCGTGGGGACCGACGCTGCACCTGCACGCGTCCTGCTGTTTACCGGGCTGGCCCCCACGGCATCATAGCCTGTGTCTGCATTTCCCGCTTCCCTTCCCAGAAGAAAGAGCGGGCGCTCGTAACAAAACGCTATGGAAACGAACAGATCGCACCGTGTTGTGAAGCTGCACGGTGCGATCTGCTTTTTTCATGTGCTGCGGCTCCGGCATGCTCCACTGTCATGATGGAATCCATCCGTCTGATTCAGCGGTCATGTCCGCTTTCTTCGGCAGCCATGGCAATTTGTTTGGTTTCATGGACGGTCCCAAACGGATGTTCAGGCGGCGCATAGATCACGTACACTTTCAGCGGTTTGTGACCGGTATTCACGACGTTGTGCCATGTGCCGGCAGGGATCATGATGGCATCGTCCTCATAGGCCATCTGCTGAAAATCCAGGCGATCTCTGCTTGGCCCCATTTGGACAAGTCCCTGTCCTTCTTCAATCCGTATGAATTGATCCGTAGTCGGATGGACTTCCAAACCAATGTCATCGCCCACATTGATGCTCATCACCGTCACCTGGAGGTGCTTTCCTGTCCATATGGCCGTCCGGTACGTCTGGTTTTGTTTGGCTGCCTGTTCAATATTCACGACAAACGGACTGTTGCCATGATCGGTCAGGTTGATCCGTCTGTCATGAGGATAGCGGCTGGGATTCCAATGGGCATAATAGGGATTCCACTGGTAGCTCCACGGATTGGGAGTCCAGTCGTACACGGGAGTATGCCAATATGGGTATCCCCACGGTTGTTGGTACATGCGTATTCGCCCCCCATACATTCATCATGCACCATAGCCTATGCCGTTTGCTGTGCATGGGTGTATAGGAAGCAATCGTTATCCATTCGCGTGCGGTTTTTTCACAACCGGAATCCAAAGCTCGCTGCGAAACGTGGGGGAATGGATATCTGCATGCTCGTTCCACAGAATTTCCGGACCTTCTGTTTGTTCATAGTGCGCGGTGGGAAACCATTCGGAATAGATGCGTCCCCAGATATTCTGCAGCGTGTCGGGAAAAGGACCGACTGCTTCAAATACAGCCCAGGTGGAGGCGGGCACTTCCAGCTGCGTGAGACCTTCCGGGCACTCGTTCGTCGTGGCCACGCCAATGTAGTGATCGAGCTCTCCTTTTTCCTCCATTCGCCCTTCCGAAAAGTTGGTGGATGCTTGAATCAGCCCCATTGGCTCGACATTGGAAAGACTTTTGAGTGTTTGGATCGTATGCATGTCCAGACTTTTCCACATGTCGGCGATGGCCGGATTCACTCCTTTGAACACGATGGGCACTCGTTTCATGATCCCCACAATGCGAAATGCCTCTTTTTCTACGATGCGGTAGTTCATTTCGTTTCCCCCTTGAATGGTTAATTGGAAGCTCATTCGAGGATAGGCTTTCAGGGAATGGCCGTTTGTTCTGGCTTCCGACGGTGTGATCCCATGCAGGCTCTGAAATGCGCGGGCAAACGAATCAGGGGAGTTGTACCCGTATTTCATCGCGATGTCGATGACCTTCGCGCTGCTGTTTTGCAGCTCAAACGCAGCAAGTGTCAGGCGCCTGCGGCGAATGTATTCCGACAGGGTAATCCCTGCGAGGAAAGAAAACATCCGTTTGAAGTGATATTCGGAGCATAAAGCCAGCCGTGCCGCTTCCTTGCAATCAATGTCGTTCGTCAGATTGTCTTCGATATACTTGATTGCCTTGTTCCAGTTCGTCAGCACATCCATTGAATTCGCCTCCTTATCCACAGCATAGCAGGTGAGGAATCGACTCACCCGACATTTCGTGCCCAATCCTGCAGGGGATTCGAGTGTGTCGCTGCTTTGTGTACCGGCTCATGAGAGAAAGGCCCGTTTTATGCTGTCATTCTGTATGGTGAACGGACGGAAATCCGCCTGTTTTGACTCTCAAGTAGACGAGAATCGAGACAGGCCGATGATGCCATACATAGTATAACCTGGGTAGGGACAAACACGGGATGCCCTGCTCATGGCGAGATGGAAGGGAGGGAATAACATGAGCGGGAAGCACGGTTTCTTTGGCGGAGGGTTCTTTGGATTGATTCTGATCCTGCTCCTCTTCTTCATTCTCTTTGAGGAAGACCGCTGGTAACAGGAGCGGACAGAGCTGTCAGGATAAAGCGTCCGGAATGGGGTACATTTCTCGGCTTGAACGGTATCGGAAAAATTGTGCTCATTCCATGACACCAGTCTATACCCGTTTCCTTCTTGCGACATAGCATAAATACTGAATCAACAGGAGGAGGTGGATCCAACCATGAGTGGAATCTTCAACGGTTTCGACGAATTTGGGCTGGTCCTGGTACTGTTCATTCTGCTGGTGATCGTGGGTTGTTCTTGCGACTAGGATGGATTCACTTGCGTCGATGGTAAGGCAAAGAGAAAAGCAGCTGCAATTTCTTCCCCTTCACACAGCAGAGGGGAATCGCATAAGCATGTTGACCCGAGAACACTGCAGCATCGCTCTTTCAATCCTTCCCTCAGGTTGGGGGAGGGATTTTTTACGTGCAAAGGGGAGTGCGCCGAACGAAACTGCCCGGAGAAAACAAATTGGGAACCAGCCGCTCACCTGATTCCCAAGAGGAGTATTTGTTTTACAGCTTCTTTTTTTTCTCATTCATCCGGTGTTGAATCGCCAGAATATACTGGTCCAAGCGTTGGCTTAGCTCCACCACGGTATCATTTGACAGGCTGCCCGTCTCCTGAACCAATTGAACCAACTGCCGGCGCAGTTCTTCTGTCGTTTTGATAAGGCACATGTGCTGGTCAATTTTTCCCATAGTGAGCGGAACTTGAGCAATATGTACAGCGTTGCGATGGTACTTTTCTATGACCTGGCGTGGGAGAGGAGGGTTCTTTTCATCCGTCATGGTCTCTATGGATTCCACCTCCTAAATCTAACAAAAATATACAGTTTTAACTATACACCAGTACCCAAAAAATCCCGTTCTGCGAAAAATGGGATAAAAAAATGCACCCTGAAAGGATGCGATTAAGGGAAGTGCTTTCTTAGCTGACCATCACCCTTCCAAGAGTGCGTTTATGTGTTTATTTAAATGATCATCCGCCAACTCCATGGCCCAAAGTAGATACGCTTGAATTCACATTAACGGATGGCTGACCAATTACTGCAACACTACACAAACCCAAAACTAGAACCAGCGATAGAAAAACGTCTCTCATCTTTTATCCTTCCTTTCGAAATGATGGTGTGATAAGTACTTTTTTGCTGATCTGACGCATGTGAGAGATGCTCCCAGAACAATGCAGCACATCTTTTAAAAATGTCATAATCCATCATCGTATCAGACAATACCATACACCCAAGAATTTCATCTAGCCCTTCTGTAAATTTCATATTTTTAAATAAATATTGGGCTAATTCATACCGGAATTGCATATGCTGACAAGTGCTGATGGCATCTTGCTGCTCATAAAAATGGGCAATACTTTCTGCAAAATGTTCGAGTATGGAGTCGATGGAAAAATCAAACTCGTTCGCTGATTTTATAATCGTTACTAAACCGGGCAAAATTTCTCTTGGGTTGTCGTCAAGAAATCGGATATAGTCTGGAAGAATGTCAGTGTTTCCCGTGAGCATGTCCAACGTATATAAATTAGCTGTTGCCCAACGACGAAACTTCTCTACTTCTACTCTGCCTGTTTCGTCCATAATTTCAAACCAAGATAAATCAGCATAAGCATCTACATATCTTTTTGCCTCTTCGTATTTCCCTTGACTTTCCAATGCGATGCCTTTTAGCAGATACCCCTGTCCGTAATACACCACGAGATGCCGTTCAGTATTTAGTGCTTCGACACGCTTCTTCATTTTCTGCTTGAGTACCTGATCTTCGTAAACAATATGCGCCAATTCTCTTAACTCATCAGCGTATTTTTCAACTTCTTCCCACTTCCGTAACGTGTAGCATACATTGGCCAATTGCAGCAGCGCATCCAACTGATAATTCTCCGGCAATCTCTTTCGATAAGGGTCAAACCGAATAACAGCCTCCCAGATTTTCTCCGAATCGGTACTCTGTAACGCTCGGAATAACCGGTATTGACTCAACACAAAACGCTCAGCGTGACTATCTTTTTCGGTTTCAATGACGAATTGGTAAAAAGGAATTGATTTTTCTAGATTCCCGCGCTCAAAGAGATACTCGGCCACAGAAAAGAGAATCGACACGTTTTTCGGATTTTCCAAAAGTTTGGAAACAACTGACTCAATACAATCTCGACGACCTATCTCGGCACATCGAACCAAATATGGAACAACGCGGGGGCGAGATACTTTACCTTCGGAGAAACACTCTTCCTCGTACAGTTCGTACAACCACCCCGGAGCTTGTTCAAAGGCCGCACCCATTGCATCGAGCTGGCTTATCGTAATAGCCCGTGGTGGATTACAATTCAAAATTTCACTTATGTGTCCCGGATTAATACCAGTCAACTCACCAAGTTTACTTAGTGTATAACCCCGCTCTTTCAAGTGACGCTCAATTTCAGATCGCAAGGACCGGCGCACCTGTTGAAATCCCATAAGCACTCCCCCAAGAAATTAGAGAAATCACCCTTATTTTCCTGTATATTACAATATCATAAGATGATAGACAAGCGCTTTTCCCATCCTGCTCAGAATGTTCGGGTGGCTGGGTGAATAAGATTAGGGCAGCGGTCATTTCCGACTGCCCCTTTTTGTTTGGGCATGCTGGGGGTGTGTCGAAAAAAAGTGCACATTTGCGGGCCCACATGGACTTCACGACCAGATGGAAAAAATGTAAGATACAGGGAGAAACTCCTTTTTCCGGCGAGGCTGAACGGAACGAATGGTGCATCGTCAAAAACGGGGTTGAATGGTCGTGCCATATCATGTAATATGTTAGAAAAGTTTCATTTTTATGGAAATTCGGAGGAGAACGTCATGGCAAAAATCGTCTTGATCAACGGCAGCATGAACCCGGAATCGGTGACAAAGCGCGTACTCAATCTGTTCGCAAAGCTGTTGCAAAAACAAGGTCATGAAACGGAACTGATCTGTGTGGCGGAGACAAACTTCCCGCTGTTTAGTTTTACGGTACCGCAAACGGACAAAATGATCGAAATTTCGGAAAAGATCAAACAAGCTGACGCTTTTATCGTGGGTTCGCCCGAGTATCACGGCGGCTACACAGGTGCGCTGAAAAATCTGCTGGACTATCAGGATGGGTCGGGATTCAAACATAAGCCGATTGCGTTATTGGCCGTATCGGGAGGCCTAAAGGCAGGAATTCTGACGCTGATGAGCCTGCGGCAGGTGTTTCGTACGCTGCACGCAAACGTGATTCCGGAAGAGATTGCCATTTCCAGTGAACACGAGCTGGACGAAAACGGGCAGTTGAATGAGGCGTGCCGGAAGCGCGTGCAGAGCGTCATTGCCGGACTGCAGCGGGAGTTAAACGTTTTGTCCCTACGCAATCGTGTGGAAATGGAAAGGAGGTGAGTCCCATGGAACAAGTAAAAAATCAACAAGAAGCAGTGGAAAACAATGAAGATCTGGACCTGGAAGAGCTGGAAGACATTGATTTTCTCCTGGAGGACATCGAAGACAAGATCGCACCGCTTGCGTAGCCTGCGGGTAAGATGATCTATCATCCGCTTGATAGGTCATCTTGCCTTTTCTTTCCGCTTCAGTATCTATTTAAGAATCCTCATGAACAGAGAGGGTGTGTGATGGAAAAAGCGCTCGCAAACGAGTTGATCCAGCAGTTCCTGGCGTACGGGCATGAGGAAGTCGAGATATTTCATGAAGAAAAGCAGGTCCACTCGCTCCGCACGAGGCGGGGCGGCGAAAAGCCAGAGTGGAGAGTGACAGTTGGTCAGGGGGTTGGGGTGCGTATTTCAGGTGAAATGGGAATGAAATACCTCCACTTTCCCATGTCACCTGCCGATCTCCTGGAGCATGTAAAAAGCGGCCGGAACACGGCCTTGTTGAGAGAAGTGCGCAGCGTGAAGCAGGTCGGCGATGAGGAGGATCAACATGTCGGTGTATCCTTATCGGCGATGGCTGCAGCGTTTGAAGAACTGCATGACAGGTGGCAGCGGGGGTTCAGAGCAGCCGGACGGGTGAACAGCCGTTGCATGGAAAGTGTCACCTCGTTTGACCAGCGCATCACCGTGGCCCGATCCGACGGCTTCTACGCTGACGATCACCGCTCCTACTACACGATCGACATCCAGGGGGAATGGACGGAAGAGTCGCGTCCCATGTACATGAGCCGTTCCTGCGGCGGCCTCAATCTGGAAGAACTGCGTGCGGGGTTTGCCGGATTCGTTCAATCGGCACTCGCTGAGTTCGACGATTTGCAACAGTACATAGAGATCGAAGGAGGAGACTGGTGCGTGGTGCTGGGGCCGGGAAACCCTGCGATCCTGATCCACGAAGTGTGCGGGCATGGATTGGAGGGCGATCTGGCTGCCCATCCGGACGCAGTCTACGGGGGAAAATTTGGACAGCCTGTGGCATCGGAACAGGTGACGTTGGTTGACGACCCGACCATACCGGGTCTGTCCGGCAGTTATCGCGTGGATGACGAAGGGGAAAAGGCCCAATCCACCGTGCTGATCCAGAATGGCCGGCTGCAGGAACTGATGTACGACCGTACGGCCGCCAAGCGGTGGGATACGCATTCGAACGGACACGGGAGGCGTGTGTCGTATCGATACCCGGCGATTCCGCGGATGTCAAACACATTTATTCAAGCAGGCGAGTACACGCCTGAAGAAATTGTGCGTCAAACCTCCCGCGGGCTGTATGTTCGCAAACTTGGCACGGGAGAGACGGAACTGACCACCGGGCGGTTTCGGGTGCGTGTGGTGGAAGGTTTTTTGATCGAGAACGGCCGGATTACGCGTCCGACAGGCGACCTGTGGCTGGTCGGCAACGGTCCGGATCTGCTGTCTTCCATCGACCGTGTCGGCTGCGATCTCCGGATGCATCATTCCCGCCACGCGACGTGCCACAAATTTGACCAGATGAATCTCGCGGTCAGTGTCGGTCAGCCGACGATTCGGATAAAGAAAATCCATGTGGAAACGGGTGCTGGTAGATCATGAACATCGGGGTGATCGATAACGTACGCGTCGACGATTGGGCGGTCCGGCTGGCGGAAAGGGCAGTGGCGGCGGGCGCTGACAACGTGGAGATTTTCCTGCGTGTGGAGGAGATGGTGCGCCTGCACTGGACACCTTACCAAGGAGTCGCATTGAGAAGCGGCGCGGAAAGCAATGTGCATGTGCAGTTGGACGTCGACGGACAGACCGTGACGTTTGTTTCCGACGCGCTGAATGCTGCCGGCATCGAGAGCCGATTGATCCAGACGGTGCGCGAACTGATCCGCACTCCACGAGAGCGGGTGAAGCAGATCACGTGGGTCGATGCGGCCAGGCAGGGGCGGTATGCACACGTTGATTCGGACACGGATGCCGTCGATTTTCTTGCAATCCGCGACATGATGCGGAAATGGCAGGAACGATTCGTCCCTTCCGCCTTTCATCTGCATCGCTGGGAGTGCATCAGCGGGCGCACATTCACGGCGCTGGTTCGCTCAGACGGCCAGATGATGTCGGATGCAGCAAACAAGTACAGTCTCCAGCTCTTGCTGGAGGGGCGACACGGATTTTTGCTCGAAGGAACGTTCGCGCTTCGAGCGGCTGATTTCAGGACGGGTGACCTTGAGGAGCGGATCGGTCAGTTGCTGGCATGGCCGCGGGAAGAGACGACACTTCAACCGGGCACCATTCGGCTGTCCATACCGCCCAGCATCGGGGCTGACATCGCGCGCAAATACGGCATCCTGTTTTCCGGGCCGCGTTTGTTGGGCTCACCGGAGTTGGCGGGTCTGATTGGGAAGCGGCTGGCCAAAAGGCATGTAACGCTGGTCGATGATGCCTGCTTGCCGGGCGGATGGGCAAGTCGTGCGTTTGACGAGGAAGGAACACCGTCGCAACGCACGGTGCTGATTGACAGCGGCGTCATGGCGAAGTTTCTGCACTCGACGGTAACGGCGCAAAGGTGGGGCGTCACCTCCACAGGCAATGGCGTTCGCTCGCGGAACCACTCCGACAGTGTAAGTCCGAGCAATATCTATTTTGTACCTGGCGGGACGGATCACGCGGAATGGAGGAGGCAGACCGATCTGGGCGTGGAGATTGTTCACGCAGTCCAGCCGCCTGAATTTGTCAGCCAAAACGGGATGATCAGGTTTGTTGCCGACGGGTGGCTGATACGCGGCGGCAAGCGCGAACGACAAGTGAGTTCGGTAGCAGTCGCCCTGCATCCGTTCCGCTTTCTCCGCAAACTCTCTTCCTTCGGCAGCGACCTGACGTTCTTTCTTCAGGCAAAGGGCGCCGGATCGCCAACGATCTTTGTTGACGATGCTGAGGTACAGGAGGGGCACATTGTCATCTGAAGCAGAGGAGGATGTTCCTATGGCACACGATCAAGCCGGGTACAAGCAATTGTTCACCATCCCGAATTACGTGTTGGTGTGGATCGGGCAAACGACCGCAAATTTCGGGGACTCCCTGTACCAGATTGCGTTTTTCTGGCTCGCCTACAAAATGACCAATTCCTCATTCGTCGCGGGTCTTGTGGTTCTCGCCACATCGGCACCATACATCTTCTTTGGGCTGCTCGGCGGCGCCTATGCCGATCGCTGGGACCGCAAACGCGTGATGGTGTACGGGGACATCATCCGCCTTGTCTCTCTCCTCACCGTACCCTTTTTCTACTGGCTCGATCTTTTGCACGTATGGAATCTGGCCATTACGGCATTTGTGCTCAGTACGGTACGCTGCTTCTTTTTCCCGGCGATGAGAGCGTCGCTTACGAGCTTTATGCCGAAAGAACTCTGGTCGGCAGGCAACTCATTCATGCAGGCGTCCTTCCAGCTAATGCGCGCCATCGGGCCGATGATCGGAGGCGTGCTGATTGCGCAGACCAGCGCGATTTTCATCTATCTGATCACCGCCGCCAGCTACGTCGTCTCGATTCTGTCCCTGCTGCCGACCAAGATACCGCCGATTGAAAAGAAGAATGTGCAGGTATCAGTATTCCGGGACATTTACGATACTTACCTCTTCGTCAAAACCGTTCGTCCGCTGTTTTGGTCCATCTTTTTCTTTGGCGTGGGTCTTTGTCTGATTGTCGGTCTTGACCGTTTGGGCCTTCCCATTCTGTCCGATCAGGTGTGGGACATGGGCTCCAAGGGGTATGGGATCATTTTGAGCGCATTTGCGGTCGGCAACTTGCTGATGACGCTTCTGCTCGGCAAAATCCAGATCAAGAAATTCGCAAGGGTCATTTTCAGCGGCTGGGCGCTCTGGGGCTTGTTTTACTTCCTGATCGGCTCCACAGACATGTTTGTCCTGGCGGTCGGCTTCGCCTTCCTGGCCGGCGCGGCGGAATCGTTGATCGATATGCCGCAGATTCTGCTCGTGCAGAACTCCGTGCCCAACGACCGGCTTGGCAAAGTGTTCAGCATGCAATCGACGACCGCCTTTATCGGCGAGTCCGGTTCCAGCCTGCTGGCCGGTGCGTTGATCGGGTGGCTGGGAGCGGCTGACAGTTACAAGGTTGCAGGCGTCGGGCTGATCTTGTGCGGCGTGGTTGGATTGTGGCTGACCCGGACTGCCCACCGTGTTCCATCTTCCGTTTCTACACAGGGATAGGGAAGTGATTTGATGTTGAAAAACAGCCAAGCGGTGCAGACGCATTCGCTGGATACCGGTTGGGAGCTGCTGCCGGATTTCGTGTTTCGTACGACCGGCTTTCCCTTTGAATGGTTGGAAGAGTTGCGGTGCACACAAACGCTGGCGCAAGCGAAGCGGCTGCTCGCACTGGAGCAGGAGCAGGACCGGCTGCGCGATCGCTTTGTGCACGAGCTGTTTCCCCGCCTGATCGCGTATGAACAAGAGCGGGAAGAGGTCGGGTCGGCGGTGTTTCCGACACTGTACAAATTAAGGAAGCGCGTGATGAAAAACCGGACGCTCTCTTTGGACGATGTTGCCTTTTGGAAGAGCCGCCGGTATGAAAACACAGACTGGGAGCACTTTGTGGATGAGTGGAACGAGCTGGAAAGCAGGCGGGCAGAGGCAATAGCGGCGGGGGAGGAGCTGTTTCAAGCGGAGTTGGCCCGCGTGCGCCGCGTCATGATGGCGAAGGTGAACGATCCGCGTTTTCAGGAGGCGGTGTTTCTCAGCAGCCCGTCTTCCTTTCAGCGAGTGATAAAGTACAGCAAGGACTGGGAAGCCAAGCCAGAACCGGACTGGAACAGCACCGCACGAGGTGCCGAGCGAATGATCTTTGCGTACCTGCAGCGCTTTTGTGCCAAGAACGACACGACGTCGTTCTTCGGGCCCGTCAATTACGGAACGTGTAACGCCGCAGAGCCGCGAGCGATTCGACGCGCGTTTCGCGAAGGGAACGTCCTGGGAAAGCGGCGCGTGTTTATCGCCCACTGGTATGTCAAGCTGCTGGCGCAAAAGCTGGCCGGGCGCAACGAAATCCTCCCGCATCTGAAGCCGCGCCCCAATCCGCTGGTGCGCCCCCTGGACAGCCACACGTTTCATTTCCACGGACTCAACCGGACGTTCCGCTTGCCGGATGCGCATGCACGTGTGTTTCTGGCGTTGGACGGCGAGAAGACCGTTTCGCGAGTGGCCGCGGAATTGTCCATGGATGAAATTGCGTTGATCGCGCTTTTGCATGAGCTCAAGAACAAACGGTTGATCGATCTGTCGATTCCCCTCTCTCCGGTGCGCGTAGACGCCTTGGCCGAACTGCGGGACCAACTGGCGGCACTTCCGCCAGCGGCGCGTCAAGCGGGGGAGGAGTTGACCGATAGACTGGAAGGTTTCCGGGTCTTATTGGAACATACCCCGTATCCGGAGCGCGTACAGGTGTGGGAGGATGTGGAAAGGCAGCTCGCTGACCTGGTGGAAGAGGATACGCGGCGAAAGGGCGGAGCCTTGTATGCGGACCGCACCGCGCTGTACGAAGATTGTGCAGGCACGCTCTCCGCGTTGACGATTGGCGGCCCCCTCTATCGGGCGCTGACCGGTTCGTTTTTAACAACATTAAAACTTCTGACAGCCGCTGCCGTCCTGAAATGGATGGATTACCAACAGGCGGGCAGGACATTGTACCGCAAGCTGGCGGCGGACGGGAAAGTGGTCCGCTACATCGACATGATCCCGCTGTTTGAGCAGGGCGAACCGGAGATGAGGTACACCCGTCAATTCCAATCCCGCATCCAAGCGCTGCTGCGCCAGCGGCAGGAGGAACATTCGGGGGGCGAACTGCACATCAGCGAGGAAGAGGTCCGCGACCTGTTGGAACCGTTCCAGGAAGAGATCGAACGAGCGCTGGCTCACCTGCAGATGACCCTGCCAAGTCCCGATATCATGGTCGCGGCACCTTCTGCTGATGCGGTCGAGCGAGGGGAGTTCCGGCTGGTGCTCGGTGAACTGCATGATGACTGCTCAACGATTTTCAACGGGTTCATGGCGTATTTTGCGGATGATCCTGAGGCGCTGTGGGCACGGTTTGAACAGCGCATTCAAAGGATGCCGCAGTGGGAGCGCATGGCTACAATCATCACGGAGCGGCGAAACAAGCATGTCACTCCGGAGCTGCCGGGCCATACGATCCTGCTCTCCGCCGTTTCGACCAAAGAGCCTGCCTATGTCATTCCGATCCATCAGGTCGAGGTACGTGAGATCGACGGGCGGCTCACGCTTTGGGCAAACGGAAAGCCGCTCACCCTCTATCCGGGAGATTTGCACTCGGCCGCGCACGGTTGTTTTTCCCTGCCATGCGTGGTGCCGATCGCAATTACGGTTTCCAGCGAGCAGGAGGAGGCGGATGTGAAACGCTCTCCACGCATCGTCGTCGACGGTGTGGTGATGCAGCGTGAACGGTGGGAGATCCCGGCCGAACACATGCGGGCTGATTCCCTGGAACTGAAAGGGTTCCCCTTGTTTGTGCACATGGCTCGCAAGCAGATGCAGTTCGATCTGCCCGACCGCTTTTTTGTGAAATGGAAGGCGGGCGAGAAACCGATGTATGTCGATCTGTCCATCCCCTGGTCGCTTGAGTGGATGGTGCGGGTGGCGGCCCAGACGGACCGCGTGTCGATCAGCGAGATGTATCCGGGCCCGGAGCATCTGTGGTGGCATGATGATATCGGTGTGCATACGTTTGAACTCCGGACAGGTTATGTGTACGACTACTCTGCCGGTTTGAGGCAGAAGCAGGAAGCGAGGATGGATAGGCGATGAACATGATGACGGCCGAAAATCAGGCAGGGACGCAGCCGTTTTCCCCTGATTTTGAATGGCGTTTTTTCCCGCACTACATCATCCGCAGCACCGGATTTCCATTTGAGTGGCTGGAAGCATTGGCGTTTCCCCGCACCAGCGACATGGCACGGCAGATTGTGCAGGTAGAGCGTTCACTGGATGTCCAGACGGCAGCGCTGCTGGAAATCGCCGAACGAAGCGGCGGGTTGCCGAGAAAAAGCAGGCAGAAGCTGTCGCGGTTCTTACAGCGCCGGGAGACAGGCGCCGCTGCCAAACTGGCCGAACTGGAACTCACCGGTCCGAATGAGCTGCACGACTGCGCGGCAGCCTGGGACCGAATTGCCAAAGACTACCAGGAATTGCTGGCGCTGGTGCCGGAGACGTTTGAGCAGGAGTTGGCCGAAAAACGCGAAAAGCTGCGCCAGCTCGTGAAAGATCGCAAGTACCAGGAAGCGGTCTACCTCTCCTCACCGGACATGTACGCAAACAACGTCCCGAAGTATCTCAGCTACACACCGCTGCCGGACCGAAACGCGGCCGTCAAACGCATGGAGCGGCGCTTCTTCCATTACGTGCAGCGCCTGTGCGGAAAAAACGAGACCTCCAGCTTCTTTGGCCCGCTGAACTACGGCAGCATCGACGATTCTGATTCGTCATACCTCGACGCGCGTTTTCAAACGGGCGACATCATCCGACATCGCGAAGTATTCCTGGCTTTCTGGGCGATCAAACGCCTGGCGGAAGCCATCAGGCAAGACGATACGCTCCGGCCTCATCTCCCGGTCCACCTGCATCCGATGGTGGAGGCGGTTCCGGAGAAAGGGGTTTTGCACCTGCACAACGGCGGAAAAACCGTAACGGTAGGCCGTACGCTGGCCTCCCTGCTCAGGAAAGCGGACGGCACGAAAAGCCTGCCGGAGCTGCTCGCCCCTCTGGACGAGAAGGAGCGCCTGACTGTGGAAAAGCCGCTTTCCCACCTGCTGCAAGCCGGGCTGTTGAAGCAGGAACTGCACGTTCCGTCAACGCTGGGGAACCCGCTCCCCTACGTGATCGAACAAGTAGCGGCGCTGCCGCCGTCCGATCAACGGCAGATGTGGCTGGAGCGCTTGCGCGGTTGGGAGGCATGGCTTGCGCGCATGTCGGCCGAGCAGGATTTGCAGGCCCGCATCGAGCTGATCAGCGAAGGCGAAGCGCGATTCACCGAGCAGACCGGAGAATCGGCCCGCCGGGGCAGCGGCAGTCTCTATGCCGACCGCTACATCTTCTACGAGGAAACAAAAGGGCACATCGAGCGGTTTGTCATGGGCAGGCAGTTCCATGAAAAGCTGTGCAAAGACCTGCGCGGGGCGCTGGAATTGAGCGCGTACTACGGCTACGAACTATGGCTGCATGCGCAAAGGCTCGGCAAAGAAGTGTTTGACTCCATCTCCAACGGTGGCGCTCCCGTTCCGTATTACACCTTTGTGAACGCGCTGCGGGACAGGTATCCAGATTCATTGGAACCGTTCAAACCACAAGTCGTCGGGCAAATCGAAGAACTGGTCCGCTGCAAAGCGGCTGACAGCCCGCATTGTGTCGAGCTTTCCAGCGCTGCACTGCCGATTCGCGAAGTCACGATGCCTATGTACAGCTTGCCGGACCTGTTTATCGCCAGCGAAAGCATCGATGCGATGGCGAAGGGAGATTTTCAGGTGGTGCTGGGCAAGCTGCACAGCCACCTGCTCGTGCCAAACTGGATGACCATCTTCTACCCGAACCGGGAAGCACTGCGGGAAGACCTGTGCCGTGAGCTGAATAAAACGGCTGAGTTCCGTCAGCTCGTCGCGCCGGAAGTCGTCCGCCGCAACAAAGGCTTTTACGATTTTCCGGGCCGTGCGATGCAGTTTGCAGAGCTGTCCTTGAAAAAGGGCGACGACGTCATCCCGATGTACGATCTGGAGGTCGTATTGAAGGAAGACGGCACACTCGGGCTGCAAAACGTGAAGAGTGGCGAAGAGATCCGCCTGTACATTCAACTGGCTGATCAGGTAACGTATCTGCCCTTCATGCTGTTTGCCCTGCCGGCTTTGACACACATGCCGATTTCGCTCGGCGACCATACCCCGCGCATCGTCATCGACGGAGCAGTCTACCAGCGGGAACGCTGGGAATGCGGGGCACAGGCGGTCGCGGAACTGCTCGACAAAGACGATGCAGCTGCGTTCCTCAACGTATTCCGCTTTAAAGAAAAGCAGGGCATGCCGGACGTGGTCTACATTCGCGGTTTGTCGGAGCGCAAGCCCTATGTGGTGGATTTTCGCAACTTCTTCTGCGTTGAGATGCTGCGCTCGATCGTGCAAAACAATGAGCGGCTCTTGATCGAAGAAATACTGCCGACGCCGGGTCAGTTGTGGCTGACCAGTGAAGCGGGCCGATATTCCTGCGAATTTCGCATGAACGTGTGGAAGACCAGAACCGAGAACAAAGGAGGTGGACTATGGTAGCCGTTCCTGAAACGTCTGTGAAAGTTGATTGGAACCGCTCGCTGATCGATCAGCTTCAATCCGTGCGAGAAGCGGCAGTGCTCTTGATCGGAGAAGAGCGGCTGGGCGGTGCCATGCTTATGGCACAGGCAGCAGAAGACGTGCACCAGGCAGGTCATCTCGCCGTGTCGATCGACGTAACCGGGCGCATGTCCCACTCTTTTTACGGGCTAAAAGCGATGCTCATGGCGCTGGAACCCGTTCTTCGGCAGGAGGCTGCCGACTTGCTCAAGGCACATGCGGCCGAGTGGACCAGTCTGTTCCCCCATGCCAGGGACGACGAGCTGTTTGCGGGCACCGTCAGGATTGAAGAGATCGCCCTTTCGGCTTCCGAACGGCGTCTCTCGCGGGAAAATGAGCAGGTGTTTCGCCTGATTACAGGCTCCGTAAGCCTCCTTCTACAAGCGATGGAACGCTGCCCTTCACTGGCGGGCAAAACGCTCTGGCTGTTTATTAACCGCCTGGATGAGGCTGACCGGCTCTCCGCTCATGCCTTCCACAATCTGCTGCTGCGCCGCCATCCGCACATCCGCGTCGTCGCCACGATGCGCAGCGTTCCGCGGCCAGCGCCGAAAGCGCAGGAAGGCAATCCGCTCCAGGTATTGTTCGATGTTCGCCGGATTCGCGCGCAGTTCTTGTCTGATCTGGTGGGCGATGTGCAGCCGCGTGTCATGGAGCTGCAGGCGTGGACGGAAGACCAGGTGCGCGCGTTCGTGGAAGCGAAGCGCCCCGATCTTGTGGAACGGGTCCCGCAGATGTACAGGCAAAGCGGCGGCATGCCGATGCTGGTGCAGGCACTGCTCGCCGGCGCCGGAGAAGGGCTGGGCACATTCGAATGGACAGCGGAGGAGCAGGCGTTTTTGCGGCTCTATCGCGCCGTGCATGCCAACGAGCACGTATGGACCGCGGCCGGTATTCAGGCGATGACGCGGGACCGACTGCTTCTGGCGGAGCAGCTCGACTCGCCGGAAGCGCCCGGTGAAGAGGAAGTGCAGGCTGCTCACCGCTTGTTGTACGAAAAACTGATAGCGCGTGGATGCCCGTCATACTGGACGGCGGAGGAGTACTACAGCCACCTGGCCTATCACGCTTTAATGGCAGGCCTGACAGTGGATGGTTTCGCACATGTAGAGCAGGCGGTGTCGATTTCTGAACATTGGGGCAACTACGAAAACGTGCTTGCTCTCGTCAAGCTGGCCCTGCGCACGGAAGAATCATTCTCAGTGGAGCAGCGAGTCTACCTGTGGAAGCGCTGCGGGCTGATGCAGGCATACCTGGGGAACTACGACGAGGTGAACGCCGCATACGAACAGGCACTCCGGGTCGCGGATACCCCTACCATGCGCGCCCAGCTGTACGCCTATTTGACGTTGGTGGCCACGAAGCGACAGTTCAACGTGGAGCGCGCCGAAGTCCTGGCGCATCAAGGGTTGCGAGAGATCGACGGCCTGGAGGATGAGGCGACCATGATCGAGCGCGGCTGGCTGCACAACACGCTTGCGCTCACCCGCTTCATGCAAAAGCGGTACAAGGAAGCGTACGAACTGTGCAGGACGGCGTTTCAGTTTCTCAAGAGCCAAAGCAACTCGGAAGCGCTGCATTTGAAGATCAATCTGGTTTCCAATATGAGCGTGGTCGCTGAACAGATGGGCAATCTGGACATGGCCCTGAAGATTTGGCGCCGCTTTGAACAGTTCCTCCGCGGCAGCGGCAGCCGTCTCTTCGCCAAAATCTACTTCTATCGGGAAGCGGCTCTGCTCCTGTGCATGGGCGACGAGGAAGCGGCGTTGCAACAGCTCATCCGGGCGTACGAGGAGGCAGGCGCCATCTCGGATCATTTTCATATGGACGTGATCTCGCGCAACATCAGTTCCCTGTACCGGGAGCGGGGAATGGTGGACGCGTGCATCGACTGGCTTAGCAAGAGCGAACGACACGCGCTGGAAGTAGGCAGCTGCAACCGTGCAGAAGGAGCCAGAATTGCCGCTGCTGCCATCGCGTACGAAACGGGGCGCGGCGGGGAGCAATCGGTGGAAATCCTGAAGCAATTGGAGGCCACTTGTCGCATAGAACGGCGGCGCGACTTGTGCAGACAGCTTCTTCTCGAATGGGAGCAGGGCGGCCGCGATACAACGCAAGCAGTCATTCGTCAGGAGTTGCAGCGGCCGCGCACCAAACTGGGCATGCCGTTTTATCTGATTCATATACCATACGGCCACGTGATAAAAGAGTAGGGGGGACCCGCTGCATGTCAGAATGGAAATATATCTCAAAAATGGTAGTTCGTCGCACCGGTTTTCCCTTTGAATTGCTCTACCGAATCGCGTTTGATAAATCGGCTGCGCACATTGACAAGCAGCTGGAAACGGAGGAGCAGCTGCAACGGGAAATTGGCGTTCTCCTCAGTGAGCGGTTCACCGAACAGGTGAAAATATCCCAGGCAAAACAGGCCCGGCAAGAGCTGAAGCTCCTATCGAAGTATCGCCGAAAAGTGGCGAAGGGGCAGGTGTCGTTGCAGGACCTGGAACACGTGCGACTGTATTGGCCGAATACGCCGTTTTACGAGCAGTTTGCCAAGGTGGTCGCCCTGGCGGAAGAGGTCAGGAAGCTGCATCGGGAAGGAGAGGCAATTCTGGCCGAGGAGCTTGTGCACAAGCGCCGCGATCTGCAGAAACTGGTCGGAGACCCTTTCTTTGCGGAAGCAGTGTTTATCTCCAACCCGGACGTCTACGAAAACTCGTACCTGAAATACATCGCCCACGACGAATTTGAAAAGCGCACAACCCGGTTAAAAATGCTGGAAAAACGGTTCATCGCCTACCTGCAGCGATTCGCCGCGAAGAACGATACGGCGAGCTTCTTTGGCCCGATGAACTACGCCCGCTTCGACCTGGAGCAAACAGAACCGGTCAAGCTGGACATGGTCAGTGGGAAATTCACCAAGCGCGCTGTCTTCTATTCATTCTGGATGACCAACGTTCTGGCCGATGCAATCTCCAAAGAGCCTTCAATCCGTCCCTATCTGGCTCCGCGCCTGCACCCGCTGTGCACCCTGACCGAAGACGGCGTCGAGTACCTGTTTATCGACGGTCGGCGCAAACTGCCCGCTCATCTCCTGCGGCTGCTGCGCGATGTGGACGGCACGACCACGGTAAGGGAGCTGGCAAACCGCTACGACATGCCGGTTGAGGAGCTGATTCAACAGATTGAGCTGTTGGTCAAACAGCGCATGATCTTGTTCGGCATTGAAATCCCGTCTACCATCTTTGGACCGTTTGACTATCTGCACGAGTTCGTTCGTGCCCTGCCGGATCATGTGGAAGCCAAAGCCAAATGGGCAGCCGAACTGGATCAATTCGAACAGCTCCGGGCCGCATTTGAAGGCGGTACGTTTGAACAGCGCGTGGCAATCAGCAAGCGCATGGAGGAACGGTTCGTGGAACTGACCCGGCATGCAACGCGGAGGCTTGCTGGCAAGACGTACGCGGACCGCACGCTTTATTACGAAGAGTGCAAGGGCACCATCCGGAACCTGTCGTTCAACAAGGCGTTTCTTGACGATTTTCATTCGCGGATTGAACCGATCCTCGAGCTTATCGCTTCCTACGGGGAGATGATGCGCGGGTACTATCAGCGGATCGGCAAACAGGTGTTCCGGGAGATCGCACAAGGACAGAGCGAAATTCCGTATGCCCACTTCATTCGCCGCGTCCAGGAGATGGAAGAGCAGGGGAAGATCAACTACGATGACGAGATCTTTAACGAGTTCCATCGGAAGCTTTACGCCGTGGTGAAAGCCAGGCAGGAAGGAAACATCGTCCGCCTGACGCAAGAGGACCTCACAGAACTGATCGCGCACGATGCCGGCGGTTCCCTGCACACGTCGCCGGACCTGATGTTTGCCGCCCGGGATGTGGAGGCACTCGCCCGCGGCGATTACCAGATCGTGCTGGGTGAGGTGCACCAGTTTGTGTCCATGTGGGGGTCGCAGTTCCTGTTTGATTCAGATCGCGAAGCGGTGGAACAGGAGATCGAGCAGGTGATCCAGGAACTGCCTGCGTATCAGAAGCTGTCCACCATTTTGAACACACGCCGGCACAAAGGGCTGCTCTACGAAGCGTTCCCGGGCACGTTGATTCAATTCCTCGGCAAGCCGTCCGATCGTGCCAAACACGTCGTTCCGCTTCGTGATCTGGTGGTGCGCATCGAGCAAGACGAATTGGTGCTCGCCGACCGACATTCCAACAGAACCTTCACGATCTACAACAGCGGCGACGACAACCTGCACTTGTGGGCGTTTGCTGTACCGCGCGTGGCAAGCATCCCGATTGATTTTGGGCAGCATACGCCGCGCATTGAAATCAACGGCGTTGTCTACCAACGGGAACGTTGGGTGCTGCCGTCGAGGGAGTTTATCGGCACGGACCCTGACACAAGCGACTACGACCTGTTCCTCGCGATGCGCCGTGCGAAGCGCCGCCATCAATTGCCGCGCTGGGTGTTCGTGCGTGTGGAGAATGAAAAAAAGCCGTATTACTTCGATTTCGACAGTTTCTTCCTGATCGAACTGCTCCACGGCCACTTGAAGACCAACGACCTGGTGACCATGACAGAGATGTATCCTGGTCCAGAGCATCTCTGGATGCGCGACGAGGACGGCAGCTATTGCATCGAACTGCGCGGCACCGCATTTCGTCCGCCGCTGCCCGGCTCCAGGGAGTATGAAGCGACTCGGGAAGAATTGGGGATGAACATATGAACCAGACGGCACTGGCTGCGTCTGTGTGGACGTGGTTTCCGCATTTCGTCCTGCGCAGTACCGGCTTTCCGTTTGAATGGATCGGACGAATGAGGATGGAGGAGACCCAACAGGTGCTGGAGGCTGTGTTCGCGTGGGAAGAAAAACGCCACCGCCTGGTGGAGCAGTGGGAGCGGGACGTGCTGCCGCTCCTTACCGACAAGGCGATTCGCTGGGAGAAACCTCAGCAGAAAGTGCTGGCCAGCGTGTACAGGAAAGTAAAAAAAGCGTGTGCGTTCAACGAAAATGAACGGGCCGGGATTCAAGCGATCGGCCGATCCGAGCTGAGCGAATGGGCGCACCAATGGCAAGAAACGTTTCAACAGGAGGAGCAGCTCTACCGTCAGGCGGAACAGGTATTTGCCGGCGAATGGGAGCGGGTACGGGAGGAACTGCACACCTGCATTGCGCATCCCCGCTTCCGGGAGGCGGTGTTTCTCTCCAACCCATCCTTCTATGAACGCGGCTTCGCCTATTTTGACCAACACCGTGCCGACCAGACCCGTGACTCGCGCTGGCGGCAGTTGGAGCGTCAATTTTTCACCTATTTGCAGCGGTTTACAGCAAAAAACGAAACGGCCAGCTTCTTTGGCCCTGTCAACTACGGCCGGATCGCGGAAGGGGAGGGTACCGGGACCAACGGCTTGATCACGGCGCAATGGCCCGACACATTTGCGCTGGAAAAGCGGGTCGCGTTCTACGCCTTTTGGGTCTTGCAGGAACTGGCCGCACTGGTTGCGGCCGATCCGGCGTTGGCCGATGTCGTTCCCCTGATGTTTCGGGGAAGCTCCAAGCAGGTGCAGCTTGAACACTTCTCGGAAGGAATGAGCGTGCGTGAATGGGCGAAAGCGACAGGAGCGGCAGTTGAGCAAACCCGTCAGGAGGTTGATCGCTTGATTGCCAACAGCACGCTGCAGCGCATTTTCCCCATTCCGTCTTCCGTGATACACGGGCTGGCCGATCTGATCGAACGGATTGGGAGGCTGCAGGCGGAAACGGAAGCGGAGCGCGGCGCAAAAGAACGCTGGCTGTCGGTGCTGAGACAGCTTCGGCGCCTGCAGCATCAATTCGAACAGGGGGACCTGCAAGAACGCATCGCCATCCTGGAGCGGGTGGAGACCATGGTTTCCGACTTGACCCGCCTGGCACCGCGCCGCGGTGAAGGGGAGTTGTTTCGGGACCGCACGGTGCTTTACGAAGACACTCGCGGCAATCTTACCATCTGCCTCGACCGGCGGATGGTTGACCACCTGCTCACGGATTTGTACGGCCCGCTGAAGATCGCCACCGTCTACACGACACTCCGCAAAGAGCGGTACATGAAGATTGCCATGCAGATCTACCGCAGGATGTTTGGCAATCGGCAAGCGGTGCGCTTTGACCAATTTGTCGTCGCATGCCACAAGCTGCTGCCGGAGCTGGCGGACGGCGCGCGGGAGCATGGGGACGCCGATGATCCGCTGGAGGAATTCCTCCGGATCTTTCACCAGTCATGCGACGCTTATCTGGCGGGGCACTCCCCCACGCTGATCTCACCGGAGTTCGCGGCGTTCTTGCACAAGATGAAAGACGACGACCTGTACCTCACGTCCCCCGACCTGCTCGTGATGTTTGATTCGGGCGCAAAAGGAGGGGCGACTGCACCCACATTCGTGCTGGGCGAACTTCATCACGGTATCACGATGGAAGGGTGGATGCTCTCTTTCCATTCTGACGCGGACCGTGTGCGGGAGGAGATTCGGCAGGAAATTGTACGTCATCTCGCAATCGTACAGGAACGGTCGAAACGGAAGATCCTGCCGGCCAACCTGATTTTCAACCGAAAGATGAAAACGGCGCCGCAAGAGTATCCGGGTGTGATGGTGGAAGTGTCGGGATATGCCTCCACGCGCAGACCGGATGCGACGTTTGGTCTGAAAGATCTGGTCGTACGAGTGGACGGGGACGAACTTGTCCTCACGTTGCGCGGAGATGATCGAGCCATTCGTTTTTATCCGCCGGCCTTCGGGTTCACAGAACAGGCGTATGTTCCCTTTGCCCTGTTTTCCTTCCCGATCGTCCAGATGCCGACCTATCGCCGTGAGGGATTCACGCCAAGGATTGAAACGGGGCACCTGGTCGTGCAGCGGGCGCAGTGGACGCTTTCGACGGAAGACCTGCAGACGGTAATCCGGGCAAAAGAGCCGTTTTCCGCCTACGTCGCCGTGCAAAAGGTCAGACGCCAATATTCGCTGCCCCGCCATGTGTTTCTCCGCGTGCCCTCCGAACAGAAACCGGTCTACCTCGATCTGGAAAATCCGTACGCGGTGGAATTGCTGCAGCATCTCGCGGGCAAAAACGAGACGGTCACATTCAGCGAGATGCTGCCGGCCCCCGACCAGTTGTGGCTGCGCGATCGGCACGGCACCTACTGTTCGGAACTGCGCACACTGCTGATGAGGAGTTGAATCGATGAGCGGAGAGTGGAAACTGGCCAATGATTTTATCCTGCGGAGTACCGGGTTCGCCTTTTCTGACATCGAGCGTCTTCGGTTTTCGAGAACAGTGCAGGCCATTGAGGACTTGTTTGAAAAGGAAGAACAGTTGAATCGCGTGCTCAGTTCCTTCCGGGAACACGGCAGTGACTGGCTGAGGGACCGGGATGTCGCACTGCGCTGGAAGAGGCTGAAAAAATCAATCGGCAAAATGCAGGCGATTACCGCGGAGGAGTTGGAATGGATCAGGCAGCACGGCGGACCTGCGGAGACGGCGGCAGACTGGAACCAAAAGCTGGACGCCCTTCACGCTGCCAAGGCGGCCGCTGTCCGTGTGTTTGAAGCAGAACTGCAGGAAAAGCGGCGCGAATTGCGCGCCCTCGTCTCCAACCCGCGTTTTCAGGAGGCGGTCTTCCTCTCCAGTCCCCATATGTACAGAAAAGGGCTGCTGGCCTACCTGCATGCATCGGGTGAAGAACGGAACGCAGAGACCAAACGTTTGGAGCGGCAGCTTGTCGCCTATCTCCAGCGCATGGTCGGCAAAAATGAAACGACCAGTTTCTTTGGACCGATCAACTACGGCTGCTTTGCAGACGACTGCGCCCCGCACGATCCGGACGTCTCCCTAAAGCGGCCCGATATCCGCTACAACTGGACGCCTGCCCTGCAGCACAGGGAGACATTCATGGCCTATTGGGCTGTCCAAACGCTTGCGGAGACGTTTTCCCGCCTGCCAAGTGTGTTTACCCGGCTGAGACCTGTACGCAGCTTTCTCTATCGCCTGCGAGACGATGGAACGATTCAAAACGCGCTGACACAAAAACGATCCAAGCTCCCTTCTGCTGACTACGAGCTGCTGCATCTGGCCGACGGCACGCGGACGGTGGAGCAAATGATGCGGGAAGTGGAGATGTCAGAAGAACAGCTCAGGGAAAGGCTCTTCGGTTTGGAGCAGCAGAAGCTGATCAACCTGGCATGGGAAGTGCCAATCACCGCCACCCGCACGCTCGAATGGCTGATGCACGAGATGCAGTGCGTGCAGACGGATGATCCGGAAGTGGATACGTGGCGCCAATCGGTGCGGCGGCTGCTGGAGCTGAAAAACAAGTATTCGGACGGGGACGTCGCTGCAAAAGAGCAGATGCTGGGAGAGGCAAACAGAATCTTCCAGGAACTGACCGGGCAGGCAACTGAACGCAGTGGCGGTCGCATGTACGCGGACCGTACGCTGTTTTACGAAGAGTGCCGGGGGCAGCTCGCCCATCTGCGGATGAGCGTCGAAACCCGCCGCCAGTGGGAACAGCGGTTGCGCCCCGTGTTGCAGATTGCGGCCAAGCACGCTGTGGAACTGAAACAGCTTCATCGGACGTTCGCGCTAAAGGTATTTCGGGAACTGTACGGCGAGACCGACCGTATGATTCCGTTTATCCGCTTCCTGACCGATGCGATGCGGCATGAAAAATGGGAGCAGTGGACGCGGGAGTTCGCCGCGTTGCAAAGCTCGTTTGCCGAGAAGTTCGGTGAACGGGTCCGCCAGCTTGCCGAACAAAGCGGTGAGCGCGTCGTGGTGCTTGACCCCGACGAGATCGCTGCGCTGGTGGGGGAGGAGGCCCCCGACGTCGAGGACCCGTTGTTCTGCTCCCCGGACTTGATGGTGATACCAGGGGGGGAAGCCGTCGCCGACCAGCTTATTCTCGGGGAAATTCACGATACCGTGCTGCTGTGGGGCTGGGCGTTGTCCTTTCACCCGGAGGAGGAGCAGGTCCGTGAGCGGATGTGGCAGGAACTGGCCGCGATCGTCAGACGGCCGATAGCAAACATGCTCGGCTCCAAGCGTTTGAAGATCATCCCGTTTGAGTTTCCGGGGTACACCATTCAGATGAGAGCGCGGTCTGTCAGCGACCGCCACGACAAAAAGGGAATTGCGGAACTGTACGTCAGTCCGGATGGAGAATTGCAGCTCAAACTGGCGGAGGAACAGGAAGCGATCCGCCTGTACAACGGCGAACTGCACTCCATGGCGCACGAGTGGTTTGCGATCCCGAGAGTCGTTCCCTTTCGGGTGGACCTGGGCGACTGGACGCCGCGCATCGTGTTGGGTGACGTGGTGTACCAGCGCGAACGATGGAAGGTGACCCGCGACGACCGCTGGCGGAAAACCTATGCCGGCACCTCGTTCGAGCTGTTTTACGACATGTTGAAACTGCGCAGGGAATTGAAGATGCCGGAGTATGTGTACGTCAGAGTAAGCACGGAGCCGAAACCGTTCCTGATCGATTTTCACAACTACTTCCTCCTGGAGATGTGGGAGTCCTTTATGCGGGAGGATCAGGTGGCGATCGTCACCGAAATGCTGCCGGGTCCTGAACATCTCTGGCTGCGGGATACGGAGGGGAACCGCTACTGCGCCGAATTTCGGACGTCCGTCTTCTATCATGCCGATGCGGTGGGGGATCAGGAATGAGCAAGTGGCGGATTATGCCGTACGTAATCGTTCGGCGGGCCGGGTTTCCAATCAACTGGCTGGAAAGTCTGCGCTTTACCGAAACGCTTGCGTGCGTAAAAAACGTGCTGGAGATCGAAAAACGGCTGGATGAACAAAGGCTTGCGATCGTGCGTTTGATTGAACACCTGGTAGTGTGCGAAAAAAACGGTCAGGACCGGCGGCACCTCCTCTCGACGATGTCCAAGATCCGCAAAGGGCTCGCAAAGCGGAAAACCTTGCAATGCCCCGCCATCCCGGTGGAAGAAGAGGGGTACGATCAGCTCGGACGCGAGGTAGCAGCCTGGAATGATCTGCTGCAGCAGGCAGCCGAGCAGCAGCGGGCCGGCCGGGAGTGCGCGGAGTCGGAAATGAAAGAAAAGCGCGCCCGATTGCGTCAGTTGCTGCATTCGCCCCGCTTGCGGGAAGCGTTGTGGTCGATGAATCCGCGTTTTGACGAGGCTGTGACGCGCTACCTGGAAAATCCGCGCGGGGAACGCACCTCGGACGACAAGCGATTTGAACGCAGATTGATCACGTATCTGCAGCGGTTGTGCGCGAAAAACGAAACGAACAGCTTTTTTGGTCCGATCGATTACGCCAAGCCCAATCCCGAACAGCAGGCGCCTGTCGTGTACGAATGGGCTGTGCCGTTTGTCAGGGAGCGGCGCGTGTTTTGCAGTTATTGGGCGGCGGAAACGCTTCTCGAGAAGATTTGCTCAGAACCGGGAGCCACCCCCTTTTTACGGCCGCGGCGTCACACGCTGTACAGCCGCGTGAACGATCACGTGCTCCGTTCAGGCTTGAGCGGACGAGAGACCACCCTGTCCGCACTCGCCGCTGCCGTCTACGACCTGGCGGACGGCACGCTCTCGTTTCGCGAGATGGCCGAACGGCTCCGGCAGCCGCTTGACGCGGTTTTGGCGGAGGGGAAACTTCTCGCACAGCAACAAGCGATCATTCTGCACCCGCTCCTGCCCGGGGATGAAGCAGACCCGATCGCCTGGATACTGACGTGGCTAAAGGAACAACCGCAGTCGTTTCCGCAGCGGGATGGCTGGATTGCCAACCTGCTCCGCCTGCAAGAGGAGATCAGGACGCTGGAAGAGACCGGGTGGCCGGAACGAAAGGAGCGGCTGCGCGAGTTGGAGCGGATGTTCGCCCGGTTGACAGCGCGGGATGCGACCCGCGAAGCGGGGGAGATGTACGCGGACCGCAGCATCGTGTTTGAAGATGCGCACGGCCCGCTAGCCATCGAGATCGGCGGAACGCTTTGGGCGCAGCTCGAAGAAAGTCTGCAGCCGATACTGGAGGCAGCGCGTGCCGATGCGATCCAGACATCCCGGCAAGAGCGGCAGGCCGCCGCCCGCCTGTTGGATGAATGGTCCAACGGCCGAGGAACGATGCCTTACCTGCGCTTTCTCCACCATCGCTCCCGGATCGCTGGCGAACAACATCTGCCCGAACCGGCGCTCTCCAGCTTCCAGCGGGCGGCAGCGCAGCGGTTTGAGGAAGGCGATCCTTCCACGCCGATCTGCCTGCAGGCGGCCGATCTGGACGCGGAAGGGACGGGGCAGACGGTGGGAGAGGCGGAAGACGACCTGGATTCGTACTTTCTCTCCGTCGATTTGATGTTCATTCCTACAGACGGTGATGACGTACAGATCGTGGTGGGTGAAGCACATCCGCAATTTTTGACGGCGGTGTTCCCGTCCGCCTGCTTCCACCCGGAACGGGAGCGAATGATGGAAGAGATCGACACGTGGGCCAAACGACAGCGCGCGTATCCGCATATGGCCCAGATCGCCTACCACCGCAAGACAAAAATTTTCCCCTATCGGCTGCCCGGCAAGGTGATTGAATTGCTGCCGCGCCTGCCGGAGATCGACGACCAAGTAATCCCGGCCGGTGAATTGCACGTGTCCAATCGGGAGGGGCAGGTGTACCTGCACGATCAGACGGGCAAGGAGTGGCGCTTGTATCCGCCGCTGCACGCGGAGCCGCTGGACCCGGTCGCCCTGTTTTCGCATCCTCGCCTGGGAATTGGAACAGTGAAGACAGGGAATCGCACACCGCGCATCGTCATGGGGCGTGTACTGCTGCAGCGGGCACGTTGGGAATTGGATGCTGACGCCTGGCGGGTGGAACAAGGAAGCGATCACCCCTTCGATTTGATGCTGCACGTGTATCGCCTCAAGGAGCAGGAAGGCATGCCGGATTGGGTGTTCGTGCGTGTGGAAGGGGAGCGAAAACCATTCTGCATCGATTTCGCGAACGTTTTCCTTTTGGAAATGCTGCAGGGACTGTTGAAGCAATCGCGGACAGCTGTCTTCAGCGAGATGCTGCCCGCACCGAACGACCTGTGGCTGGACGACGGCGGAGAGCGCTATTGCTGCGAATTTCGCACAATGTGCCTCCGCGCATAATGAAAGGGTGAGCCGGATGAAGGTGAAAAGCCAAACGTCGAGATTGAAAGCGCAGCGGGAAATGGATGCACCAACCTTGTGGAAAACGCTCAAGCGGCGTTTGCAGGAGCGAGGCCATGACAGCATGTTCTGGCTGCTGGATGTGGACCATGGCATCGCGGCGGTGAGGGAAAACCTGGCAGACATGGATGTAAAGATTTTCGTCGTGGATGGAACGGAGTCCGATACGCTGGGGTTCAGTTCCCTGATGCCGCTGATTCGGGAAGCCCTTGGCGTGCTGATGGATGACAAGCGGGAAGAGGCATGGCTGAAAAGCGTCGCATCTGAAGTGCTGTACCTGATGCCGGAATTGCGAAGCGACGAGAAGTTTCGCTCCGCACCTGCCCTGGATGCCATCGCTGTGGCTCCGTCGCGCCGCCGACTGCACAAGGAGTCGGAGCAGATGTTCCGCGTCACCCAGATGGTCGTAACGCTTCTGGTGAAATATGCGAGACGTCAGGAGCGGAGCATTTTGTTTCACTTTGAGCATCTGGAGCGGATGGATGAACACACGTTGACGTGCATAGCCCGTCTGGCACAATGCCTCTTCTCCCTCCCGGCTGCCATCACCGCTACAGTGCACGAGGAGGGCGTGCCGGATGTGCTGGCGGCTTCCGGCGCAGGAACAGGACACGTAGCGTTTTTCCCCGTGGCGAAGATCCGCATCGACCTCTTGAACCGGATCGCCGAAAAGACAGGAGCAATCCTCTGCTCGCTAAAGGGCAAAGCGTACCAGGCCCCGGCAAGAGAGAGACAACCGGCGGGCGAGGCGGCTGCGGCGGCAAATGCGGAGCGTGAGAAAACCCGTGCCTTCCGCGAGGCGCTGCAGCGCGGCGATGTGCAGGCGATCGAAACAGCGGTTCTGGAATTGTTGGAAGTTTCCGTATTTACAAAAAATCACGACCACTCCCTGCGGGCGATCGCGCAGGTGTGGCCGATGCTTCCCAGGTTTTCAACAAAAAACCGGGTGGAAGTCATTCATCTGCTCGGCATCCTCTACGCCTATATGGGAGACTTCCCGACAGCGATTGACGTGTTCACATACGGGGGGCAGTTCGTATCGGACCCTGTACAGGCGGCGGAAAACAAATTTTTCCTGGCGTTGTTGTACACGAAACGGCTGAACGACTCCGTCACGGGACGCGACTACATCGCACAGGCTCTGGAGTGCCTCGCCGGCGTGCAGGGAGAACTGGCGGACATTGAGCGGACCTGGTTGAACAACCTGTGCGCCTTGACGTACGTGAACGAGAAAAACAGAAGCGCTGCCTACGAGTGCTGCCTCAAAGCGCTTGACTACATCAAACACGGACACCGCTCGAGCGACGCGATCCACATTAAAATCAACCTGATCTCCAACATCACCGTTCTGCACGAATACGGAAAAGAACTGGATAAGGCGATCGCCAAATGGATGTTCTTTGAAAAGTTTCTCAAAGCGTCCGGACCGGTGTTTGCCAAGCACTACTATTACCGCAAAGGCGGTCTGCAGTACAAGAACCGGCAGGTAGCGGAAGCGATCACATCGCTTACGGCCAGCTATCGGCTTGCCTGCGATCTGCATTCGCTCTTTTACCAGGACGTGATCGCGCGAGGACTGGCCGGCGTGTATTTCTGGGAAGGACAGTACGAAGAAGCCGCCCATTGGTATCAACTGGCGATCGACGCCAAGAAGAAACTGCTGCAGGAAGACAATCTCCCCAAAGTGGCGCTTGGCCGTGCGCTGAGCCTGCGAAAACAGGGACGAACCCTCGAGGCCGAACAAGTGCTCCGCGAAGCGCTGGACCTGCAGCCGACAGGGGACGCGGCGGAAAAAGCGAAAAAGGCGCTGTCCCGCTGGAACGACCTCTCCGCTGAGGAGCTGGAGGAGCTGATTTCGTACGCGATTGACAAACCGGACACCAAACTGAATCGACCGTTTGATCTCACCAATCTCTATTGATTTGCTCCTCCAATGAAAAGAAGACGAAAAGGGGGTGGTATCCCTTGGAACGCACATCTGACGTTATCGTAGTCGGTGCGGGGATTGTCGGCTCGGTACTTGCCTATCTGCTGGCACATAGCGGACGCAGCGTCCGGATGCTCGATCGCGGGCTGTCTGGCGGGGAGGCATCCGGCGCCAGGGCGGGGCTGCTGACCACTGTTGCAGAGGGCAGCGGGAAGGGACCGTATCTCGATCTGTCCGTACAAGGCCTGGCGGAGATGCGAACAATTATTCAACAACTGGAAGAAGAAACAGGGATAGACTGCTGGCTGGAATGCCACCCGCTGTACCGGATCGCGACAAATGAGCAGGAACGGGACATGATGTTTGCCCTCTATCAGGAACGTCGCCAACTGGGAGGGCAGGAAGAATGGCTGGAACCAGAGCAGGTGCGGCGGGAACAGCCCCTGTTGTCCCCGCGCGTTACCGGAGCCATGCGCAGTCCACAGGAGTATCACGTCACGCCGGGGTTGTTATTGAAAGCCGTGCTGCAGGCTGCTCGCCAGCGCGGAGTGCTTGTGCAGGAAAACACGGCGGTCACTGCATTCTTGACGGAAGGGCAGCGCGTGATCGGGGTGGCTGCCGGAATGGAGCACTATTACGCGGAGCATGTGATTCTGGCGAACGGAGCGTGGTCACCGGAACTGCTAAAGCTGGTCGGCATTGATTTGCCGGTGACCCCTTTGCGGGGACAGATGCTGGTCGTTTCGCTTGCGGGATTCGCTCTGCCTTGTCTGATAAACACTGCACGCGGCTATCTGGTCCCGAAAAAGGACGGTCGCATCGTCGTCGGGGCGACGCAGGAACACGCCGGCTTTGCCAAGGAAATCACCGTTGCGGGCATCACGCACCTGCTGAAAGTGCTCTCCGCAGTTCCCGCCTTGGTGCAAGCCAGGATTCATGATACATTTGTCGGATTGCGCCCAATGTCCAGCGACGGAATGCCGCTGATCGGCCCCCTGCCCGGGTGGGAGGGACTGCATGTCGCGACGGGTCACGCCCAGCACGGTATCCTGCTCAGCGGAATTACCGGCAGGATGATGACCGCCTACCTGAACGGTGAAGACCCGGGCGAACTCTGGCGCCATTTTCAGGTCCAGCGAGTCTTGACATGTAAAGCGGAAACGGAGGTATGACCATGTTCTCCTTGCAGGTGATCGTTCCCCCTCAGGCCGATCCGTCGAGCGTCCCGTACCGCGCCTCCACGCTTGCCAAGCGCTTGCGGGCGCTGCATCACACTGTTCGGCTTGATGACGACAATCAGCATGCCTACGACTTTTTCCTTGATCCGAAAAGATTGACGGCCTGCCGGCTGGAAGCGGAGCGCACGCTGAACCAGATGGAGGAAGGCAGCAGGCTGTCAACACTTCGGGAAGAGTACCTGTATTACCGAACTGGCCGCGCGCTGCTGTACGGCGCCAATCTGCCCAAGCAGGTGGAACACGCCTGGTCTGTCCTGCAAAACCGGGGTTCCTCTGTCGCGCAGCGCGAGGAGGCAAAACGCATCGTGCAGCACGCCTTGGAAGTAGCGGGACTGTCCGCCTTTCCGTCGCTGATTTCGCTTCATGACCTGAATCTGCCGTATTCCAGCGAATCGTCCGAGCAGTGCCGTCGAGCGGCCGTTGACGATGCGGTTAATCCGTACGTCCCCTTTTGGCGAGAGCGGGTCGGGCAGATCAAATCGGATCGTCCGGATGCGGTCATTCTCTGGATCGAAGTGGATCAGCAGGTGATCCCGTCGCTGACGCTGGCCCGCATGTTAAAGGAAGCAGCAGTCTCTGCCGAGATTGTGTTGGCCGGTCCTTTCGCCCAGTTCATCAGTCGAGCGCTCGGGGGAAGCAATCCGTGGAAGGAGTGGATCGACACCCTCGCATGCGGTCCGGGTCTGTTCTCCGGGATCACAGTGCAGGAGCAGCCATTGCTGGCAGAGGGTACTGACAGCCCGGACCTGTGGACGTTGGAAGGACTGCCGTTGGACCGTTATCTCGGCCAACCTCCCGTGGCGGTGCTCCCGCTTGTGGAGGACGACCCTTTCTTCGATGGAAAGGGGGATAAAGAAACAATTGCCGGCTTGTATCAGCGGATGCGCGCATTGTCGCAACGCAAACCAACGCTTCGCTTTTACCTCTCCACACCGCTTATCCCGGAATGGCTGTGCGAACTGGCGCGCTTGATGGAAGCGGACGGCTTCCGGCCTGCCTGGGGCAGTCTGGTCTCCTATGGCACCTGGCTGTCTGCGGAACAAGCGGCTCAACTGGCCGCGGCCGGCTGCGAGTTTTTGCACTTCGAGCTGAAAGGATTCCTCGGTTATCCCGATCAGCATACGGCCAAACAGCAGATGACCGATTCCTGGAGAAACGCTCGCGCAGCAGGTTGCAGCGTGCTTTTGTCGGTGGTGTTCGGCCATCCGCTGTCAGATCCGCGGGATTTTGAGGCGTTTGTCTCTTTCCTCAACGAGCACCAATTCGCGTACGATCGGCTGGTTCGCTTTCAACTGTTCCGGCTTACCCCGGGAAGTCGTTTTTGGAACGATCCGGCCGCTTACGGCATCGTCGAGATCGGGGAGGCAGAGCGGGAGCGTGATCTGAAGCGCCACTTCCCGTTTGTGTCCAGGTATGGAGTGAACAGTGCGGACCTGTACCCGCTTGCAGCGGATTATATCGCCGGATTGAAAAGACGTGCGGGTGACCTCCCGACGACCGCCCTGAAACTGGATGATTGGGCATTTCGGGGGGAAGGACGCAGTGCAGTTTCGCAGCAGGCGAACCAGTTGCCGGACGAAGGCGGGGAAGCGGTCCTGCAGCTCTCCCCGGACGTGGAGGCCCGCCGCTTTTCTTATCCGTTTGGCACGCTTGAGCAGCGTTGGCGGACATTTCTGATCGGGCAAACTCCCTGGCCGGAAGCAGAGCCGCTTCAACAATCACTTACGTATGTCGTCTATCGAAACGACCGGGGGAAGATGTCGGTGGTAAACAGCGCGGTGTTCAACGTGATCGAGTTGTGCAGACAGCCGGTCAAAGAGGCCGAGCTTCTGGCGAAATTCCCCGCCCGACAGGCGGAGTCACTACGCAGTCTGCTTCGCAAATGGAAAAAAGAAGGGATGGTGCGGGTCTATGCCGAATCCGCAGCCGCTCTCTCCGATTGAGAGCAGCAAATCGTCCGGTTTGCTGGTGCAGGATGGTTCCCGCTTTCGGATCAAGTTTTACCTGCTCTGGGCCTGGTGGCATCTCTGCCTGCTCGTTGTCCCGCGCAGTTCCTCGGCCCGTTTCCATCTCGGCAACGCCTATGCTGCGCAAGGCATGGAGGAGCAGGCGATCAAAAACTGGAAGCGGTGTGTAGAACAGGAACCCGGACATGCAAAGGCATGGCACAATCTCGCTGCGCTGTACATGCAAAAAGAGCGGTGGAGTGAAGCGATGCAGGCATTTGCGCAACTGCGGCGGCTGCATCCCGCGCAGGCGGAACACGCTTTTCACTATGGGCGATGCCTGGAAGAAGCGGGTCAGGTGTCAGAAGCGCTGCAGGTGTACGAGCAAGCACTGGAACAGGCTCCGGAGCAGATCGAGTGGCGCTATGCGGTGGCCAAAAGCCTGCTTCGCCACAAGCGTCTGAAGGAAGCGGCCGAACACCTGCGGCACATCGTCGCGGTGCGCGAAGATCACGTCGGCGCGTATGAACATCTGGGAAAAATCTATCTGGCTCTGAAAAAGTATGAAGCTGCTGAGCGCATGTTCCAGAAGGCGCTCGCCCATGCCGAACATCCCGACCCGCTGTATTACGTGCTGGGGATGGTGGCGGAGCGGCGCGGACAGGTGGAGGAAGCCCGCGCGTATTATGAGCGCATCACGGCACCCAACCTCGTCACTGAAGCAAAAAAACGCCTCGAAGCGATCCGGCAAGAGCAGGCCAAGGCACAGACAGAGCAGATGCAGGGATGACTTCTGTTCGCCGTCGTCAGCGTGGAGAATGCCAAAAAGGGGTGATTGAGTGGCTGGTCAGTGGTCGTTCTTGTCAGCGTTTATTGTCAGAAGCACGGGTTTTCCCCAGCATCTTATGGATCCGATTGAGTTTTCCGCCACTGTGGAGCAAATGCAGGCGATTTTACGCGCTGAGGCAGAGCTCAAGCGGGAACAGGAACATTTTTTGCAGCAGTTTCCCGCGTGGGTGAAAACGTTGGAGGAAACGCATCCGAAAGGCGATCCGGTTTTCAAGCGGTTGTACAAGTGGCGAAAAGCAGTCGAAAAGGGAAGCGCACTGCCTTTGGAAAATCCGCTGCCTGACGTACTGCCGCTCGTTGAATGGCGCAATCGCTACGAAGCAATCCGTGAGCACAAAATGCGTCTGACGACCGAGTTGGCAGCGATTTTTGAGCGCGAGTGGCCCCAGTGCATGGAGGCGTTCAAACGCGTGCTTTCCCTGCCGCGCGTGCAGGAAGCGGTCGCACACTCCAGTGCGCAGGTCTGGCGGTCGCTGCAGCGCTTTCTAGCCGCCGATGCGAAAAAGTTGAAATCGTCCGGCAAGCGCTATGACAGCCGCACATTGATTCGCTACCTGCAGCGTTTTTTGTTCAAAAATGACACGACGAGCTTTTTTGGTCCGCTCAACTACGGCTTGTTTCGAGACAGTGAACAGCTGCTTACGGTGGAGCGAAGCGGTCCGATTCCAAAACGCCGCCGCAGCTTTTTGACCTATTGGGCGGTGGAGGCACTGGCAGAGCAGGTGAGCCGCCGCAAGGAATGGCGCGAGTACATGCCGATCGCTGTGCACGATGCGTTTTATCTGGTGGAAACAGGGCTGGTTCACGCCCAGACGCAAAAACGGATCCCTCTGCCGTCCGAAGTCGTGCGGGTGCTGCATCGGGCGGATGGTCAAACTCCGGCGCGGGATTTGTTGGCAGGATGCACAGAGACGACGAGGAGTACTTTGGAAAAACTGCGGGACAAAGGAATCATCCTGTGGGAATTCCGTGTTCCGCAAGCGTGCCATGAGGTGCTGGAAGAACTGCTCGCCTTTGTGGACGCTCTCCCGGCCGATGAGGCACAGCGGCAGTGGAGCGCTGATTTGCGGCAGTTCGCTGCGTGGCAAACGGCCTACAGCGCTGCCGACGCGCAAGGCAAAACGGAGATTCTGGAACAGGCGTCCGCACTGTTTGAACGGCTGACCGGACGCGATTCCACCCAACTGCATGGCGAGACGTATGCGGATCGTTCGCTGTTTTGTGAGGAGACGCTGGGCGATGTGCAGGAATTCTTGATTAGCCTGGACATGAAGGAGGACTTGGAGCAAAGGATCAGCCCGCTGCTCGATTGGGGCGCGGCGGTGGCGATGAAAAAGCGGGAGCATGCTCAGCGTCAGGCCAGGCAGATTGTTGCGGCGATGAGGGAAGAGTGGGGCCAGGAGAAACTGCCGTTTCTCGCCGTATTGTCGGAATTGACCAGCCGGATGAGCAGCGAAGGGTTCCATCCTGACTTTTCCGACATCGTAGAGCGGTTGAATGCGAGCGGGAAGCGGGACCAGCGGGTCGTCGAGCTGCCGGACGAGTGGCTCCGCGAACAATCAGCCGGTCACGCTTTCGATCAGCGGCTGTGCGTCTGCTCCCCGGACCTCATGCTGCAAGCGAGAAGCGTGGAACACGTCAATCGCGGCGAGTATCAATGGGTGATTGGCGAAGTACATTGCTGCACGCAGGGCATGAGCAACCTGCTCTATTTCCATCCACAGCGCGAAGCGCAGATCGCCGAGGTGAGGGAGGCATTAAAAGCCTTGCCGAACGGCGAATTTCTGGCAAACGTCGTATTGAAACAGCGGGCAGGCAAAAGCTTCTTTGTCGAAATGTTCGAGCAGACGTTGACGCTGCTTGGGCGTTCGCAGAAAGGAGGTGATGCCGTACGGACATTTTCTGAACTCTGGGTCGTGGAACAAGACGGAGAATTGGTGCTGGTGGATGCGGACGGCAAGCGGTTCATTCCGTACATGGGCGACCCGAATTCACCAGTCGCTTTTGTCTTTGCCGAGCCGAGCATCGAAATTCCCAAAATCAGGACGGAGGGGCACCTGCCCCGTCTGACGTATCGTGGCCTGGTGGTCCAGCGGGAGACATGGAACCTGCCGGCAGCCGACTGGTTGTCCGATTCCACGTTGCCGCATGAACGGTTTCTTCACGTGTGGCGGTTAAAAGAGCATTACGGCATGCCCGACGAGGTGTTCGTGCGTGTGAACAGTGAGTTGAAACCTTTTTATGTCAACTTCCGATCGTATTTTCTGGTCGACCTGCTCCTCACGCATCTGCGGGGAGAAACACGGGTGACGTTCAGTGAACGGCTGCCCGACCGCTCCTCGGAGTGGTTTTCCAACGACGAAGGAGCGTATTGCTGCGAACTTCGCACCAATATCGTAAGGCGTCAACCATCAAACCAATGAGGTGAGAACGATGTTGAAAAACCTGAGTGCGTGCGTCATCCTGCGTGTCCCGGCAGAAGAACCGTTTCTCCATGCGAGTTTGTCTTCGTTCCGTCCGCTGACGGAAGACCTGTACATTCTGGACATGGGGCAGCATGCGTTTGCAGAACGATTTGCGGAAGAATACGGTGCCCGCGTGGTCCGCGTTCACGATCAGCCGCACGAAGCCGCCATGTTGAACATCATGCTGAAGGAAGCCAACAAAGAGTGGCTGATTTGGATGGATGCGGACGAGTTTATCCTGGAAGGCCATGCGTTGATTGGCGAACTGGTGCAGGACGGGAAGACCAAAGCAGCGAGCGTCCGGGCGATTCACTTCGAGGACCCGGTCAGCACGTTTGATGAACCGCGAACTTACCGCCTGCTGAATCTGCAGCCCGACTCCCGCTTTTTGGGAACGATCGATCCGCAGTTGGTCCTTCCGGAAGACCGGGGAGCGGTTGTGGACAGCGAAATCAAAATCGCCCACCGCGCCTACATGCAGGACGAGATCATCATCCAGAAAAACCATCTGCGCGTCAAAAATTTCAGCCGACACCTTGAGGAGCATCCGGATGACCGGTTTGCACGCAACAAACTCGGGTACTATCTGATGGCAATCCGCGAGTGGGGCAAAGCGCTCGAGCAGCAGAACATCCTGATCGAGTCTGATCCGAATGACCCTGAGAATCCGCTGTTTATGCTGCGTGCCGCCACGTGCGCCCTGTCGCTGAATGACAGCGAACTGGCCCTGCAGTACGTCGAGCGGGCAATTGAGCAGCAGCCGAACTTCTCCGACGCTTATTTCATGCTCGGTACGATTCTGGTGCGGCACAACCGCCTGGACGAAGCAAAAGCCGCTCTGCAGCAGGCGCTGGAGCGCAAGGCGAAGACGCCGTATTACCTCTTGGCAGACGAGAGCATGTCTACCTGGAAACCGCTCAACGAACTGGCAGAGATCAGCCGCCGCGAAAACCGGTTGTTGGATGCGGTCCGCTTCCTCGAGCGCAGCCTTGAAGTGTATCCGACCAACTATCGGACCAATCTGATGCTCGCGTCCTTGTACAAACAACTGAACCGACCCGAAGATGCGAAAAAAGCGTACCAAGCGGCAATCACCATCAATCCCGCAATACTGCAAAAGAAAGCAGTGAAGCCTTGAGGCGTGTTGGGCTGCATGGGCAGGCGAGCGCAAAGAGTGCGTCAGGACAGTTGATCCTGGCGCGCTTTTTTTTGGCGTGGTCTGGAACAACCACGTGACATGATTTTTCCGCTCATCACATATCTGATAACTGAACAGGGTTCGATTTCCCATCAGGAATGGAGTGAGGACAATAGTGGCGGTAGGAGGACAACAGGTAAACGGAGTGCAGATTGCCGGGACAGTTACGCCGGCGTTTGCCGAGATTTTGACGCCGGAGGCACTGCGGTTTGTCGCCGGGTTGAACCGGGCGTTTGCCGCGCGGCGGGACGCGCTTTTGCGGCAGCGGGTCCTGCGACAGGCGGAACTGGACACCGGTAAAAAGCCCGATTTCCTGCCGGAGACCAAACACATCCGCGACAGTTCGTGGACGATTGCGCCAATTCCATCTGATCTGAAGGATCGTCGGGTGGAAATCACCGGGCCCGCCGGAGACCGAAAGATGGTGATCAACGCCTTGAACTCGGGGGCGAAAGCGTTCATGGCTGATTTGGAAGATGCCAATTCGCCGACGTGGGTCAATACCATCCAGGGGCAGATCAATTTGCGGGACGCGGTCAACCGCACGATCCGGTACGTCAGTCCCGAAGGCAAGACGTATGCCCTGAAGGAACAGGTGGCCACCTTGATCGTGCGGCCGCGCGGCTGGCACCTCGATGAAAAGCACCTGCTGATCGATGGAAAAGCGGCGTCCGGCAGTCTGGTCGACTTCGGACTCTACTTCTTTCACAATGCCAAGACGCTGATCGCAAACGGTTCCGGTCCCTATTTTTACCTGCCCAAACTGGAGAGCCATCTGGAGGCGCGGCTGTGGAACGACGTGTTCGTCTGGGCCCAGGATCAATTGGGAATCCCTCGGGGAACCATCAAGGCGACCGTTTTGATCGAAACGATTTTAGCCGCTTTTGAGATGGACGAAATCATCTGGGAACTGCGGGATCATATGGCCGGACTCAACTGCGGACGCTGGGACTACATTTTTAGCTACATCAAAAAGTTTCGCCGCGACCCGGATGTGATTCTGCCCGATCGATCGGTCGTGACCATGACGGTCCCATTCATGCGGGCCTATTCCCTTCTGACCATCAAGACGTGCCACAAGCGCAATGCCCACGCGATGGGCGGTATGGCCGCCCACATTCCGGTGAAACACGATCCGGCTGCAAACGAGGAGGCCCTGAAACAGGTCCGGGCGGATAAACTCCGGGAAGTGCGCGACGGGCACGATGGCACGTGGGTCGCGCATCCGGGATTGGTGCCTGTCGCGATGGATGTGTTCAACCAGCACATGCCGGCCCCCAATCAAGTGGAGAACAAACGGGAAGACGTGCATGTGACAGCCGCAGAGCTGCTGGCGGTTCCCAAAGGGCCGATCACGGAAACGGGGCTTCGGACCAACATCCACGTCGCCATTCGATACATCGCAGCCTGGCTGAACGGTACCGGCGCTGTCCCGATTTTTAATCTGATGGAAGACGCTGCGACTGCGGAAATCTCCCGTGCTCAGGTCTGGCAGTGGATTCGCCATCCGAAAGGCATCCTGGAGGACGGGCGGAAAGTTACGGCGGCATTGACAGAACAAATCCGGGACGAAGAGCTGGAGAAAATCAGGGAGGCAATCGGCCGGGAGGCGTATGAGGCGGGACGCTTCGAGCAGGCTGCCCGGCTGTTTACCGAACTGGTCCTGGCCGATGAATTCGTCGAGTTTTTGACCATCCCCGGCTATGAGATCTTGGAGTAGGGAAGGAGTGAGCAGATGGAAGCGGTCAAAATCGACAGACAGAAGCTTTCTGACAGGGTGGCGCTCCAAATAGAGCAGTGGATTACCGCAGGACATGTACGGCCCGGCGCCAAGCTTCCATCTGTACGGGAATTGTGCCAACTGTTTAACGTGGGCCGTACCGCTGTGCGAGATGCCATCACGACGCTGAAAGGGAAAGGATTGGTGGAAGTCCGACACGGCAACGGCACATTCGTCCGCCAGTCTGACTGTTCTCGCGTCTTTCAAGGCGTGAGCCTCGTGCGCAAAGAGGATATCCACAAGCTCTTTGCGGTGAGGAAAATCCTTGAGGCAGGGACGGCCGAACTGGCGGCGGTTCACCGCAATACGGACCACCTGTACCACATGAAGAAGACGTTGGAACGCTTGGCCCAGGCGGATTCGCGGGATGGGTGGAGAGCCGATCTCCACTTCCATCTTGCTATTGCGGAAGCCACGCAAAACGAGCACCTCGTGCAGTTGATGCAGACCGTTTCGTCGGCGATCCGCAAGGGGATCATGGACTGCCACCGGATCATTCTGGCTGATGCCGAGCAGGAGCGGGTGATTTTTCACCAGCATGTGGCTGTGTTCGAGGCCATCCGCGATGCAAAACCGGAACAGGCGAGACAAGCGATGGTGGAGCATTTGGCCCATGTGGAAGCCTTGTTGAACGGAACGTTGTGACATTGTGTGCAAGGGAGGGAAGAACATGGACGCGACGCTGATCTCACAGGTCATTGGTACGGGGAGCATACGGCCGGCGGCGAACTCGTCCCACGTTCTCGGCAATCACGGCTTATACGAAGTCTTTCCGGAAACCGAAGAAGAGATCGCAGCAGTGCTGAGAGCGGCGTACGAACAAGGGTGGACCGTCATTCCGATGGGCGGCGGAACGAAAAGAGGTTTTGGCGGTACCGAAGCAAACACAGACATCCTGCTCGGTCTGTCCGCCTTCCGGGGGATTGTCGACTACGCGCCAGGTGACATGACCGTGACGGTCAAGCCCGGAACGACCATCCAGGAGATCAATACGCATCTGGCTGCCCATGGCCAGATGCTTCCGTTCGATCCGTACTGGCCCCGGCATGCGACCGTCGGCGGCGTCGTGGCTGCCAACGACAGCGGGCCGAAGCGCATGCGCTACGGTTCGGTCAGGGACCACGTCATCGGGATGCGCGTCGTCTATCCCAATGGCCGCATTATTCGAACAGGCGGCAAGGTAGTGAAAAATGTAGCCGGCTACGACATGAACAAGCTGTTTATCGGCTCCATGGGGACGCTGGGCGTCATGAGTGAAATCACGCTGAAACTGCGCCCGCTCCCGCCCTTTCAAACCCTGCTGCTCCTCGCATTCTCCCGCTCTGACTTTACTCAGATCCGCTCCTTTGCAGTATCTCTCCTCGATTCCCTAATGGAACCCGTCTCGATGGAATTCCTCAGTCCCGCTGTCAACCAATACATGAGTGGAGGAAACGGGTATGCGCTGGCGATCGCCTTTGAAGATGAAGAGAAAGCGGTCCGCTATCAGGAAGAGTGGGTAAAGGCACGACTGCCGAAAGATACGGAGATTCTGTCTTGGGAGCAGGAGGAAGCTGCAGAGTGGTGGATGCGTTTCGCCCGGCTGCCTCCCTCCGCCCTTTCTTCCGGAGATGGAGAGGAAACGATGGCGATAAAAATTGGCAGTAAAAACCTGGATGTGCTCGAAATCGTCAAGACCTGCCATGAGCTCGGCGAACGGTACGACCTGGCCGTCCAGACCCACGGCGGGGTTGGTCACGGCATTACCCGCGTCTATTTAAGGGGAAACCCGGCGCATTTTGCCGCATACCTGACAGAGATACGCTCGCTGGCCGAAAGCAGGGGAGGCTATGCAGTCATACAGCACGCTACGCTCAAACAGAGGCGAGAGCTGGACGTGTGGGGGAGACAACCTGCCGCCTTTTTCCTGATGGAGGGCATTAAGCGAACCATCGATCCGCGTCGTGTGTTAAACCCAAACCGATTCATAGGGGGGATCTGACGTGAGTGCGCCTGTATCTCATGCAAAAGGCAATTTTCGGTGGGAAGATCCGCCGGACGAAGAGAAGTATTCCGCATGCGTTCACTGCGGGCTCTGTCTGGAGTCGTGCCCCACCTATCTGGAGACAGGGCATGAGCAGCAATCCCCGCGCGGCCGGGTACATCTGATCAAGTCCGTGGCAGAAGGAAAGCTATCGATCAGTGCGGGGATTGAAAACCCTGTCTTTACCTGCCTCGATTGCCGCGCATGTGAGACTGCCTGCCCGTCTGGCGTACAGGTGGGCTCGCTGATTGAGGCCGCTCGCGGACAAATTCGCAAGGCCATTCCGCTCACGGGTTGGAAAGCGTTTCTTCATTCCTTTTTTCTGAGAGGCGTGTTTCCTCATCCATCCCGGCTGCACATGGTGGGAAATCTGTTGAAGATGTACCAGAAAAGCGGTTTGCAGTCGCTCTTCCGAAAAACGGGACTGCTCAACCTGCTCCCGCAGCACCTGCGAGAGATGGAGCGCGTCCTGCCGACCGTCACCGATCCCGTTATGCGTACGCGCCCGGAAGTGATTCCGGCGGCAGGACCGGCCAGGGGGAGAGTCGGCCTGCTCACCGGTTGCGTGATGGATGTGATGTTTGGTGAGATCAACGCAGCGACGATACGCGTGTTGAATCGAAACGGGTACGACGTGATCGTGCCGCGCGGACAGCGATGCTGCGGAGCGCTTCACATTCACGCGGGCGACCGGGAGCAGGGAAAGGCGCTGGCCAGACAAAACATCGACGCGTTTCTGGCGGCGGATGTGGAGAGCGTGGTGGTAAACGCAGCGGGCTGCGGATGTGCGCTCAAGGAATACCCCGAACTGTTGCGCACCGATCCCGCGTATCACGACAAAGCCGTTCGCTTTGCGGAAAAAGTGGAAGACATCTCCCGGTTCCTGGTTGCCCGCGGTTATCAGAAACCGCGCGGCAGGGTAGAGGCGAGGGTGGCGTATCATGATGCCTGCCATCTCGCCCACGGGCAGGGCATTCGCGACGAGCCGCGGCAGCTTCTGCGCGAGATTCCGGGAGTGGAGTGGATCGAGATGGCGCTTGCGGACCGCTGCTGCGGCAGCGCCGGCATCTACAATCTGACCAATCCCGAGATGGCCGGCAAGATTCTGGACGAGAAAATGAAAGCCGTCCCCGATCAAATTGATCTGCTCGTGATGGGAAATCCCGGCTGCATGTTGCAGATGATAATGGGGGCGAGGAAGCACGGTCGAACGACAACAATCGTCCATACCGTACAACTGCTGGATTGGTCGTACGAGCGGGAAGCGCTGACTGCGAACCAAGCGGAAGCGGTAAGGGGGGAATGATCCATGTCGGCAATCGACCCGATTGTCCATGAACTGGCGCGGATTGTGGGGGCGGATTCCATCCTATATCAACAGGAGGATCTGATGACCTACGAGTGCGACGGCTACACTGTGCACAAACACCCGCCGCGGGCTGTCGTCTTTCCGTCCTGCACTCAAGAAGTTGCCGCAGTGGTGAAGTATCTGCACGACCAAAACATCCCGTTCATCCCCCGCGGAGCGGGAACCGGGTTGAGCGGCGGAGCCGTCCCGTTGGGCGGCGAAGTGATCATCAGCCTGGTGAAGATGAAACGGCTGCTTCACGTCGATTACGAAAACCGTCTGGCCGTGGTGGAACCTGGCTTCGTCAATCTGAAACTGACAAATTCCGTAGCGGGCAAAGGCTACTATTACGCACCCGACCCTTCCAGCCAATACGCCTGCACCATCGGCGGCAATGTGGGGGAAAACGCGGGTGGGGCCCATTGCCTCAAGTACGGCGTGACCACCAACCATGTGCTCGGCCTTGAGGTGGTGCTGGCAAACGGAGAGATCGTGGAAATCGGCGGCGTTCCCGATGCACCGGGCTACGACCTGATGGGGCTTATAACCGGGTCGGAAGGAACCTTGGGGATCGTCACCCGGATCACGGTGCGCATCTTGAAAAATCCGGAAGGGAAAAAGACGGTGCTGGCTTATTTCGACAGTGTGGAAGAAGCAAGCCAGGCCGTCTCCGACATCGTGGCGGCCGGCATCATACCTGCGGCGCTGGAGATGATGGACAAAACGGCGATCGAGGGCGTGGAAGCAGGCACGTATCCGATCGGGCACCCCAAGGAGGCAGAAGCGGTTCTCTTGATCGAAGTGGACGGGATTGCCGCCGGCATTGACGATCAGATCGCAAAGATCGTGTCCGTTTGCCAGGGCAGAAAGGTGTCGGCGGTAAAGGTGGCCGCGACCGAGGAGGAACGGGCGAGATGGTGGGCCAACCGGAAAACGGCCTTCCCCGCGATGGGTTCCATTTCACCCGATTATCTCGTACAGGATGGCGTCATTCCGCGCAGCCGGCTGCCGGAAGTGCTGGAGAAAATCAGACAGATCAGCGAGCGTTCTGGGCTGAGGATCGCCAATGTATTTCACGCCGGAGACGGCAATCTGCATCCGTTGATCTTGTTTGACAGCAGAATCCCGGGCGAAACAGAACGGGCAGTCCGGGTGGGATCGGAAGTGCTGAAGGTGTGCGCGGACGCGGGAGGCTCAATCACGGGCGAGCATGGAGTAGGCATCGAGAAAAAAGAGGAGATGCGGTACATCTTTACGGATGACGAGCTGGACGCCCAGTTGCAGATTCGCAGCGTATTCAATCCGCGGAATCTGCTCAATCCGGACAAAATATTTCCCAAACCGGGCCGCTGCACGGAAATGAGGACGGCACCGGTTAAAACCTGTTGAATTGCAATGACGATTCTGAATTAAGGGTGTGGCGTTATGATGACGTGGTCACAAATATTCAGCCCGGTGGGAGGGAGTCTGGGCCTCTCCGCCCTGGTTGCAGTGATCCCGATTCTCTATTTTTTCTGGGCGCTGGCCGTAAAACGCATGAAGGGCCATGTGGCCGGTTCGACTACATTGCTGGTGGCTGTGCTGATTGCGATTTTGGTGTACGGGATGCCGGTCGGCATGGCAGTCATGTCGGCCATTCAAGGCGCTGTTTACGGAATCCTGCCGATTGGCTGGATTATTATCGCGTCCGTCTTTTTGTATAAACTGACGGTAAAATCGGGGCAGTTTGACATCATTCGTTCGTCCGTTGTGTCCATCACGGAAGACCGCCGCCTGCAGGCTCTGCTGATCGCCTTCTCGTTCGGGGCCTTTCTGGAAGGAGCGGCCGGCTTTGGAGCGCCGGTCGCCATCTCGGCGGCACTGCTGGCCGGGATTGGTTTTCATCCTCTCTATGCGGCGGGCATTTGCCTGCTCGCCAACACGGCACCGGTCGCCTTTGGTGCCATTGGAACGCCGATCATCGCCGTGTCTGGTCCGACAGGCATTCCGGCCATTGACATTTCCCAGATCGTCGGCCGCCAACTGCCGCTGCTCTCCATCCTCGTTCCGTTTTATCTCGTCGTGCTGATGTGCGGCTTTCGGCGGACCATGGAAGTGCTGCCTGCCATTTTGGTTTCCGGCATTTCGTTTGCCGTCACGCAGTTTTTCACTTCCAACTACATGGGACCGGAACTTCCCGATATTCTCTCCGCCCTGGTTTCGATTGTCTGCCTGACGCTCTTTTTGAAAGTGTGGCAGCCCCGGTCGATCTTCCGCTTTGAAGCAGATCAGACCGAAACAAGAACGGTTGGTGGTGCTGGAGCGACAGGAGGGAAAAACGGGGAAACCCTTTTGGCGGGGCGGGTTCTGTACGCTTGGTCGCCATTTTTGGTGCTGACCGCGCTGATTTCCTTGTGGGGAATTCCAGCGGTAAAATTGGCATTGACCGGCAAATACGAAGGGGGCAACGTGCTCCTGTCCGCCCTCAATTCGATCGGCAAGGCCCTCACCTTTGCACCACCGGTTCCCGGCCTGCACCGGCTAGTCATTGGCGCCAACGGTAAGCCAATCGACGCGGTGTTTAAGCTCGAACTGCTGGTGGCGGCAGGGACGGCCATCCTGTTTGCAGCGGTCATCACCAAGTTCATCTGCCGCCTTTCCTGGAGAGAGTGGGGGAAGACGTTTGGTGAGACCCTGTGCGAACTGCGCTTTGCCATCGTAACGATCGCCTCCGTCGTCGGTTTTGCCTATGTGGCCAACGCATCCGGAATGAGCACGACCCTGGGGATGACCTTGGCGGCGACAGGGATCCTGTTCCCGTTTTTTTCGCCCATCCTGGGTTGGCTGGGGGTATTTCTCACGGGCTCGGACACTTCGTCCAACCTGCTCTTCGGCGGTCTGCAAAAGGTGACGGCCATCCAACTGGGCATGGACCCAGCATTGGCGATCGCCGCCAACAGCAGCGGTGGTGTTACAGGCAAAATGATCTCGCCGCAATCGATCGCCGTCGCCTGTGCGGCGGTGGGGCTGGCTGGAAAAGACGCCGACCTGTTCCGGTTTACGTGTAGGCACAGCGTGTTGCTCCTGCTGATCATCTGCATGCTGACCTATCTGCAGACAAATATCCTCTCCTGGATGCTGCCGTAAACGAAATCATCCTTCCCCCGAATCGATCCCATTTATATGATAATCGAACATCCTGTAAGCAATACTATACCTATTACCGGATATACGGAAGGACAGCTATCAAACGACCATGAAGTTCAACCTGTTTTGGCGCAAATCGGTGGATAGATCGAAACGGTTCCTGTTACGCGAGACACAAGCGGTGAACACAATCGAGAAGACGCCCCTTCACGCGTCGCTGGTCAAAAACGCGGAGGTGCTGACGGAGCGCCTCGGCCGCAACAGCGATTTCGCCGCCTGCCACTTCACGTGTCTGGACAGGAATGTCAGCCTGTTCTTTCTGCACAGTCTGGCCGATTCCGACCGCCTGAACCGGCAGGTGATCGTTCCCCTCCAGCAGAGAGCGGGCATGTTCCCGACAGCTGTGGAGACGTCTTTGGCCGAGGACGAGGAAAAAAGCCTGATCCTGTTTATCCAGGAGAACATCATATCCGCAAGTGACATACAGCGAGTAGAGGACTGGCAGGCCGCGATTGAGCAGATCCTGCACGGCAAAGCGCTGCTCCTGGTGGAGGGCGAGTCGGTCGGTCTGGCGGTGGGAGTCAAAAAGGAATACAGCCGGAACATCGAGCAGCCGGAAACGGAACAAAGCGTCATCGGACCGAAAGACAGCTTTGTGGAAACGCTCAACACCAATATCGGCCTGGTTCGCCAGCGCCTGCGCGACCCGTATCTGCGGGTGGAATCCGTCGTGGTGGGAAAACGGACGAAGCAGGAGACGGCCATCATGTACCTGGCGGACGTGGCCAATCCGCAGATCGTGGAAGAAGTAAGGCGGCGTCTTTCCTGCATCGAAACAGACAGCCTGATCGGCCAGATGCAGCTTCAGGAATATCTGGAGGACAATTCGTTCTCCCTGTTTCCCCTCATGCGCCCCACGGAACGGCCTGACGTCACCTGTTCCTATCTGATTGAGGGAAACGTGGCGGTCATGGTCGAGGGGACGTCGCATGCGCTGATCCTGCCGATCACGTTTTTTCAAATGCTGGAAACGGTCGACGACTACTACACCAGCTGGCAGTACGCCACGCTGATCCGCATTGTGCGGATGGTCGCCCTGTTTCTCAGCATCACGACGCCCGGGCTGTACCTGTCACTCGTCGCGTACAACCCGGAGCTGATTCCCACCCGGCTGCTCATCTCCATGGACGCCGCACGTGTCAAGGTGGCGTTTCCTATCTTTATGGAAATTTTTATCATGGAATTCATCATAGAGATCATCCGGGAAGCTGGCGTCAAACTGCCCAGGCCGGTCGGACAGGCGGTCAGCATCGTCGGCGGTATTGTGATTGGGCAGGCGGCTGTGAACGCCAACCTGGTCAGTCCCGTGACGCTTGTCATCGTCGCACTGACCGCGATCTCCTCCTTTACGTCGCCTGTGTATTATCTCGGCATCACACACCGGATTCTGCGTTTCTTTCTGCTGGTCTGCAGCAGTCTGCTGGGGACGTACGGATTCATCCTGGGCCTGCTCTTCATCCATGCCCATGTGGCCAGGCTGGTTTCGTTCGGGGTTCCCTATCTGTCGCCGTTTTCTCCGTTGCGTTTGCGCGACTGGACGGATATGCTGATTCGCATTCCGATGAAAAAGCTGCGTACGCGTCCAGCGTTTCTGAAAACGCGCAAGCCCAAGAAGGGAGAGGACACCCCGATGGTGCAGCGCGACCGGCGAAACACGTGAAGGCATCGTTGGCGACAAGGGAGTTGACAGGTGCGAAATCAAGCGCGTATCGTGATAAGATAAACGAAAAAAAGTCACGATCGTCGAGCAGAGCAACTGCGTATGCCGGGCAGTTGGTTCCATCGTGTAAAAACGGGAGAGGAGATACACTGTGGAGCACTACGCCAATCAGCCAAGTGGAGTTTTTCCGTCTGTCTGCTCACTGGATTGTCCGGATCAATGCGGTCTCCTTGTACACAAAAAAGATGGAAAGATTGTGAAAATCGAGGGCGATCCCAACCATCCCGTCACCCGGGGAGCTATCTGCAACAAGGTACGAAACATGACAGCGCGAATCTACGACCCCAAACGGCTCTCCTATCCGTTAAAGCGTGTGGGCGTAAAAGGGGAAGGCAAATTTGAACGAATCAGCTGGGACGAAGCGATTGAAACGATTGCTGCCCGCTGGAAGGAATTGATTCGCAGCGAGGGGCCGGAAAGCATCCTGCCGTACAGTTTCTACGGCAACATGGGCAGGCTCAGTGCGGAATCGATGGACCGCCGGTTTTTTCACCGCCTGGGCGCAAGCAGGCTGGAGCAAACGATTTGCAATGCAGCCGGAACAAAAGGGTACGAGTATACCATGGGCGGCAGCTTTGGGACGGACCCCGAGGATACGGTCCATGCCAAGCTGATCATCATGTGGGGGATTAATGCGGTCAGCACAAACATGCACCAGGTGGCGCTTGCCGAGAAAGCGCGCAAAAACGGAGCCCAGGTCGTCGTGATCGATGTGCACAAAAACCAGACCGGACGTTGGGCAGACTGGTTTATTCCGATCATGCCCGGGACGGACAGCGCACTTGCCCTTTGCATAATGCATGTGCTGTTTGCCGAAAACATGGTGGACGAAGATTTTCTCCGCCAGTATACCGTAGGGCATGAGGAGCTTCGGGAGCATGTAAAGCGGTACGAGCCCGCTGCCGTTTCCGCCATTACGGGTGTTCCCGTGGAGGATATTGTCCGGCTGGCCCGCATGTACGGTCAAGTGTCCCCATCTTTTATCCGCATCGGAAACGGGCTGCAGCATCATGACAATGGCGGCATGTGCGTGCGGACGATTGCCTGTCTACCCGCGCTTACCGGCCAATGGCTGAAAAAAGGGGGCGGAGCGATCAAGGGGAACGGAGAGTACCTGCGGTTCAACAAGCAGGCGCTGCAGCGTCCTGATTTGCGCGCCGATAATCAGGCGCGCCTGATCAACATGAATCAGCTGGGGGATGCCCTGCTTGAGCTAGACCCGCCGGTGCGTTCGCTGTTTGTGTACAGCAGCAACCCGGCTGTTGTGGCCCCGGAAGCCAACAAGGTGCGCCGCGGGCTGGCCCGCGACGATCTGTTTACCGTCGTGCACGACATGTTTTTGACGGAGACGGCCATGTATGCCGATCTCGTGCTTCCGGCGACATCTTCTTTTGAAAACACGGACTTTTACACCTCGTACTGGCATCACTACATTCAATTGCAGCGGCCAGTGATTCCGCCGTATGGAGAAAGCAGGTCCAATGTGGAAGTGTTCCGCCTGCTGGCGAAAGCGATGGGATTTGATGAACAGGCATTTCAGGACACGGAGGAGGAGCTGATCCGGCAGGCGCTTTCCAACCACCGGAACCCGTATCTGGAAGGCATCGACTATGAAACACTGGTGGAGAAGCAGTATGTCAAGGCAAATGTAAAACCCCTGTTTCCGGGACGCCTTCCTACACCCAGCGGGAAAATCGAGCTGTATTCGGAAAGGATGGAGCGGGAAGGATATCCGCCGCTGCCGACGTATGTGCCGCTTGCCGAAGCCGAAGACGGCGATTACCCGTATTGGTTTATTCCGGCGCCCAATCATAATTTCCTCAATTCGACTTTCTCCCATCAAGACAAGCACGTGCAGCTGGAAAAAATGCCTCGACTGCACATGAATGCTGCCGATGCGGCACGGGCCGGAATCAACAACGGGGATAAGGTGCGGGTCTGGAACGAACGTGGCGAGTGTGAACTGGTCGCCGCCATAGGCGAGAATGTGCTGCCCGGCGTAGTGGTAAGCCAGGGGCTCTGGGCGGATATGACAGGCACGAAACGGTTGGTGAATGCGCTCACGCCGGACCGTCTTGCGGACATGGGCGGCGGAGCCACCTTCTTTTCTGGACGCGTCAACGTGGCAAAAGCCTAGCTTGCTGCACAGTGAGAGCCACACCCACTTTGGCGGGATGTGGCTCATTCGTGTATGCTGCTTGCTGTCGGAACCATTACCTGATCACGGCAGCAGCAGCGAGGGCTGCATGCAGCTGGGGCACTTAATAACCCCTTCTCCAGGGACGTCGGCAGCATTCCGGGGGACAGCGTCTGCAAAAGTCCGGACAGAATCGCCGGCGCGGCGGACGATATTGCGATGGAGATTGGGCGGGCCAATACGATTGGTCCCACGATTCTGTCGACCAATAAGGCGATTGTGTGGACCATTGTTCGGACGATTGGTCATGCCATTGTCCAGGATAATTGTACATACACATCACCCTCTTTTCTATATTCTGGCATTACCATACCTGTATATTCGCGTGCCGACACGCTTGCATAGGCAAGCAACATTCACAGATGAAAATAGGGTTGCCACCCATCGGAAGATTTGATAGGTAAAAATGGAAAAAGAGAGGGCGGAATCACAGATATGGAAGCGAGTTTGTTGTCGGTGCTGGCAGTTGCGTTTGTATTGGGGATCAAACATGCGATTGAACCGGACCATGTGATCGCGGTATCCACGGTCGCCACGCAGACGAAGCGATTGGGGAATGCGTCGTTGGCCGGTTTGTTCTGGGGAATCGGACATACCGCCACGCTGTTTGTCGTCGGCATGGTATTTCTTCTGGTAAAGAACGGCATTCCCGAAAAAGTGGCCATGTCGTTGGAGTTCCTCGTCGGGATCATGCTTGTATACCTGGGCGTTACGAGTCTTCGTTCCCGTAAGAAACGGCACATCCAGGTGCATGAGCATGAACATGACGGGGAACTGCACAAAAATGCCTTCTCGCACGTACAGAGCGAGTCCCGCAAACACCTGCAACGGGTGTCGTACGGAAAATCCCTGCTGATCGGACTGGTGCATGGGTTGGCGGGCAGCGCTGCGCTCGTCCTGTGGACAATGGCTGCGGTGAAGAGTGTATGGGAAGGCGGCCTGTATATCCTGGTATTTGGGGCCGGCACGATTATCGGTATGCTCCTGACCACGACGATCATCGGGATTCCCTTCGTCATCAGCGCGAAAAACGCCGGAATAAGCCGCGTGCTGACACAATTGACCGGAGGGATCAGTGCCGTGTTTGGCCTGTATTACATGTACAACCTCGGCGTTGTAGAGGGGTTGTTCAGGATGTGGCTGCAATAGGGGCATTCGTATCGTGATGCAAAAGAAATTTTTGTCACCATGGGTACGCGTATAAGCATTTCCTACCTTTTGTACATAGAGTATGACGACTACATGTGCGAAAGGAGGAATTGCATATGGGTATCTTCCATCGTGATGGGTTTGCGCTGGCATTGGTATTGTTCATACTGCTGGTCATCGTCGGGTGTGATTGCGACTGTTAAAGACGGCGATGATTGCGCTGAGGTGCAAAGGGGCTCCCCCTTTGCTTTTTTTCACTTCTCGCAGTGTACGTGCCCATAGACGCTGAGTACACCGTCACGAAAAAGAGGTGATTGCATGCGCAAAATCAAACCAGACGGCGAATACCCTCAGGAATTTCACGATTGGCTCAGAGCCAACAAGGTGCCCAAGCGGGAGCGAAGGAACCCGGAAGCGCTGCAGAAGCACTTTCAGGAATGGAAGAAGATCAATGCGCCTCGCAGGCGATCCTTGTTTGCCTTTCCCAAACTCAACCTCGATTTGGGAACCATTGTCGATCAGGTGAGGACAGTCAGCGAACTGCTGCAGACGCTGCAACAGGCAGGCGAGTTGATTCGTCCTCAGAAAAAACATCACGATGATATGATGTAAAGGGTGGACTGACCCCATAACGTGAGACAAATCAAAACACCTTCAAGAAATTGCATCCATGTCGTAAGATATGGAGACAACCTTGGAGGTGTTTTTTCTATGGCCACGAGAGTAAGTTATCCCGCTGAGAT
>Ga0207866_1000271_pt1 | contig 79636 bp, 63 predicted proteins | sample HigsolmetaAR203D_FD_184835 | JGI IMG/M metagenome (GOLD analysis project Ga0207866, IMG submission 184835) | Ionic liquid and high solid enriched microbial communities from the Joint BioEnergy Institute, USA - AR20-3-D (SPAdes) (version 2) ...
GGAGCCGCTTGGCGTACGCGGCCGCCCCTTCGCCGGCGAACGAGCCCGACGACATGGCCCAGGCCGCGTTATGGCTGCCTCCGCCGGTAAATCCGCCGCAAATCAGCTCGCGGGTGGCGGCGTCGCCCGCCGCGTACAGGCCGGGAACGACCGTCGCGCAGCTTTCGTCCGTGATCCGGATGCCGCCGGTTCCCCGCACGGTGCCTTCCAGACGGAGCGTAACCGGGAACCGGTCCTTGAACGGGTCGATGCCCCTGCGGTCAAACGGCAGAAAGAAGTTCGTTTGCCCGACGCGCAGCAGCGGCTTCAGTTCTTCCGGCGCCTGATCGAGCGAGGCGTACACCCGGTGGCCCTCCAGCAGCTTGCGCGCGATGACCGAGCGCCCCCGCTTGGAGCCGGCTCCTTCGATCGGCGTGCCGTCCTCGTAATAGAACGTCGCATACGTGTAATAGGCCGTTTTGGTGACGGAAGAGAAGGTGGGGCAAATGGCATAGGCGTTCGAAAACTCCATGCCGGACAAATCCGCGCCCGCCTCGGCGGCCAGCAAATAGCCGTCGCCCGTCAGCACGTTGCAGCCGAGCGCCTTGCTCAGAAACGCGCAGCCCCCCGTCGCGATGACGACCGCGCCCGCCCTTACGGTCCAGACGTCGCCCGTCTGGGTCCGGACGCCCGACGCGCCGCCGACGCCGTATGCGTCCGCCAGCAATTCCAATGCCGGCGAGTGGTCGAGAATCTGGACGCCGGCCTTCTGCACCAGCCTGCGCATCAGACGCATGTATTCCGGTCCCTGCAGGCTTCTCCGGTGCGGCTTGCCTTCGGGGTCGAGCGGGAACGGATAACCGAATTCGCCGAGCTTGTTCATGTTCTCGTAGGTGCGGTCGAGCACCCGGTCCATCCAGCCGTGTTCGGCCAACTGCCCTCCCATGGTGTAGCGGCTCGCTTTGGCCGCTTCCCGCAGCTCGCGCTCCGGCTTGATGTACCATACCCCCGTGCCGGAAGGCGCCGTCGCGCCGCTCGAGCCGCAGTAGCCTTTGTCGGCAAGGACGACCTTTGCGCCCTTGGCGGCGGCCGAAACGGCCGCCCACGTTCCCGCGGGCCCGCCGCCGATGACCAGCACGTCCGCCGTCAAGTTCAATGCACCGTTTACCGCTTTTTGTCCCATTGTTCCTACCTCCTATTGGTTGCTGCAGGCCGGACAGCGTTCAACCCTGGTAGCCGTCGCGCCAGTGCAGATATTTGCGCTCGACCGCCCGCATGAGCGAGTCGATCAGCTTGCCGACCATCGCGAAAACCGCAATGCCCACAAAGATAACGTCCGTCTCCATATTCTGTTTGGCTTCGTTGATCAGAAACCCGATGCCGGACTGCGAGCCGATCAGCTCGGCCACAACCAGGCCGATCCAGGCCACCGCCATCGACAGCCGGATGCCGATCAGCACATCCGGGAGCGCCGCGGGCAGCACCAGCCTCGTGACGGTTTTGCCGGGGCTGAACCCGAGCACCCGGGCCACTTCGAACAGCTTGTTGTCCGCGTTGCGGATGCCGAGAAAGGTATTGACATAAAGCGGAAAAAACGCGCCGCTCGAAATGATGGCCACCTTGGACGCCTCGCCGAATCCGAACCACAGGATGATGAGCGGCGCAAGGGCCAGATGCGGAACGAGCCGCAGCGCCTGAATGCTGGGATCCAGCAAATACTGCGCCTTGCGGAACAAGCCGGTCGCCAGGCCGAACAGCAGGCCGGCCGCGGCGCCGAGGAGAAACCCCAGTCCCGCCCTTCCCATGCTGACCAGCAGGTGATGCAGCAGTTGCTCCGACGCCGCAAGCCTTGCAAACGATCTCAGGATCGCAAGCGGCGAGGGCAGAAAGGCGGGCGAGATCAGCCCCGCGCTTGACGCGGACTGCCATGCAATCAGCGCGGCCGCCGGGAGGGCGGCGCCCAGGGCGAAATCTTTGGCCGCCGCCTTAAAGCCCCGAACCCGCCGGCGGGCGGTTCGTTTGGGGCCGCTGCCTGCAGCCGCCGGGGCGGCTTCTTGACGAACGCCGCCGTTCGGCTGAAGAGCGGCTTCCGCCGAATTTGTCATTTTACTTCCTCCTATCCCTTATAGCTGTCCTTCCATCGAAGCAGCCGCCATTCGAGCAAGCGCAAAAGCGAATCCGTCAGCAGCCCCAATGCGGCGAAAAGGAAAATGCCCACGAACACAACCGGCGTATCCGCAAACTGCCGGGCGTCGGACATCATATAGCCGATGCCGGAAGAGGACGCGATCAGCTCGGCTACGACCAGTCCCAGCCAGGACAGCCCGAGGGAAAGGCGCGCTCCGAGCACGACATGGGGCAGCGCCGCCGGCAGCACCAGCCGGAAGATCTGCTTAAACCGGCTGAAACCGAGCACCTTGGCGACTTCGAACAGCTTGTTGTCGACGTTGCGAATACCCAGAAAAGTCTGAATATAAAGCGGAAAAAACGCGCTTTTGGCGATAATCAGCACCTTCGACTGTTCGCCGATGCCGAACCACAGGATAAACAAAGGCACGACGGCCAAGCTGGGAATCATGCGGATCATTTGAATGGAAGGGTCCAGCAGTTTCTCGGTGCGGGGAAACAGGCCGACCAGAAGGCCGAGCAGCAGGCCGAGACCTCCTCCGAGCGCATATCCCGACAGCGCGCGAACCGAGCTGATGCGGAGATGAATCCACAGGTCGCCCGACTGGGCAAGCGAGACGAATGCCCGCGCAATCGTGGAAGGCGTCGGAAACAGCAGCTCGGAGATCATGCCGTAATGGCCCAGCGCCTCCCATAGCAGCAGCGCCGCAACAGGCAGAATGGCGGCCAGAGCGGCGAGCGATCCTTTGCCCGGCTGCCTGCCAGCCGCGGCGGCGGTCCGTTGACTCATGACGATCTCCCCTTTGCGTGCGGATGTAGTCCGAGGAATCCGGCAAAAAAACAAGAAGGCATCCTCTGCTTGAGAGAATGCCTCTGTCCGAACAGTAGGCCCTTGTATGCAATTGGATAAACACTTGGGAAATCTTCATCCGCATGATAGATCATATAATTCCCATCGGCTAACTATGCTAAAAATAACACGCCTACCAAACGCTGTCAATACTCCGTTCGTCCCGGAAATCCGAACCCGTCCGGACGCCGTTTCTTCCGGGTCAGATTCCCGCGCCGTCCGTAAGCGCCAGCTCCTCGACTATTTCAAACTGGTTTAATACGTTAAGGCGAAGCTCCTGAAACGAGGACGTCGCTTTCTTCCGGGGATAAGGCAGATCCACGTTGACGACGGCGCGGATTTCGCCCGGCCGCGGTTTCAGAATGACGACCCGGTTCGCGAGAAAGACCGCCTCGTCGATATCGTGCGTCACCAGGATCATCGTCGTCTTGTTTGTGCGCCAAATCTCCAGCAGCGCATCCTGCATATGGGCTCTCGTGAACGCGTCCAAAGCGCCGAAGGGTTCGTCCAGCAACAGAATTTTCGGATTGCGCAGCAGCGCCCGTGCGATCGAAACCCGCTGCGCCATCCCGCCGGACAGCTCGCGGGGATACGCCTTTTCGAATCCCTTCAGCTTCACCAGCTCGATGAGCTCATCCACTTTGCGCCGGACTTCCTTGTCCCGAAGCGACAAATCGGACGCGATATTCTTCTCGACCGTCAGCCAGGGAAACAGGCGGTGCTCCTGAAAAACGAATCCTTTGTCGATCCCCGGCCCCTTGATCTCGGCTCCGCCCAGCCGCACCGTTCCGGAATAATCCGTGTCCAGACCCGCGATAATGCGCAAAAGCGTGCTCTTGCCGCAGCCGCTGGGGCCGATGACCGTCACGAATTCGCCTTCCCGGACTTGAAGATCGATGCCCCGAAGCGCCTGGACCGTATCTTTGGCGGTTTCGAACCGTTTGTCCAGGTTGGTGATCTCCAGCAGCGCGCTCCCCATTTCTCCCCCTCCTTAAAGCACACTATATCAATAGGGTTAGTTTAGATAATGTTACCACCGATCCCCAAAACTGTCAACCCGAGAGGCGAACCGGCCGGACAAAAAAATCGCCCGCTTTTCTGCGGCCGCGGCGGCACCTGCCGGGACTGCCGGGTCGTCAAAGCGGACGATCTTTGTTTTTGCGGTTGCGAGGCATCAAGGTTGAATGCCAACACTACGCATCGTAGTTGACGATATAATCCTGCAATTCGGTATTGTAATGCCCGATGCTGTATTCCACGACCCGGCCTTCCGCATCGCGGGAACGGCGAATCCGCCTGAGCAGCGGGGTTCCTTCGGCGACGCCGAGCAGCCGCCCGGTGTCCGCGGACGCGGCCCCTACCGAAAACCGGTCGTGAAAGTTCTCCAGATCGATTTGATTCTCCTCCAGAAAATCGTACAGCGACCGGATTTCAAATCCCTCCGCCTCCGCATTCGGGGCGACGGCGGACGGCAAGTAATGCTCATAGTGGATATAAGGCTGCCCGTTCAGCATATACAGGCGTTCGACCCGGAAACAGCGTTCCCCGAACAGCCGGTGCAGCAGCGTTCCCGCCTCGTTGACCACGATGCCGGAGCCGAGCAGTTTCTTTTGGATGATATGCCCTTTCTCGACTAGAATCTCCGTAAATCTCTTGCCCTTGGACAGCTTGGAGAACGAGGTGTTGCGGATAACGGTCGTCCCCACCCCGCTCCGTTTTTCCACGTATCCTTCTTGCGCCAGCTCTCCGATCGCGTTGCGGATCGTCATTTTGCTGACCTGAAATTCCTTTTCGAGCTGCGGTTCGGACGGAATGAGCGAGCCGAGCGGATATTCCCCGTGCAAAATCCGATCCTTGATAATGTTTTTGATCTGCAAGTACAACGGTCCTTTTTTGCGCGTGATCGGCATTCGCGTCCTCCTACCTTTCCACCTCGACTCCTTGTTAAGAATAACAGAAGAGATCCGTTTGGTAAATATAACGTTATGTTGTTTATGTGCCGAGCAAAACGGATGCTCCGCCCTTCTCCGGGCGCGTCCGTCCGGATGAACTCGCGTCCGGCCCGATGTTCGGACCGTCGGTCCGTTATTTCCGGCCAGGATGGCCCATTGGAAGATCTGACGGATCGAGGTTCCGTTATTCCATCGTTTATGGGCGTAATTCTGCGGAATTTCAACCCTTAACGGCTCCTCTGTCCGCAAGCCGACGAAAATCGGGAGGTTTGGAGCCAATAGCGGATGCTGTGTCCGTCGAGCGATTCATGCCTTCAGGCTGCCGGCGACGCACATGGTTGCGGCGACTTAATTCGTGTACCACCAGGATCTATTTCATATAAAAGCAGCCTAAGACCGCGCTTTTCGAGATTTCAGGCTGCTTTTCTCGTCATCCGTTCCGGCCGTTGCCCGGGCTTGCCGAGCGGGGCTGCGCTTACTTCGCGGCTTCGAACGGCTCGATATGAATGTGCGCATGCGAGATGCCGTGCGCTTCCTGGATTCGCCGCTCGATCCGCTCCGTGATCTCGTGGCTTTCGCTGACGTTCAAATGCGGCTCGACGGCGATCGTCATGTCGACGAAGGTGTTGTTGCCGTGAACGCGCGCTTTGACGTCGACGATTTTTTTGACGCCCGAGATCTCCCTGACGGTCTGTTTGATCGCCTGCAGTTCGGCCGCGTCGAAGCCGTCCGTAAGCGCGTGCGTGCTGTCGCGGAAAATATCCCATGCCGTCTTGCAGATGATCAGGCCGACCAGAAACGCCGTAAGCGGGTCGAGCCACGGCAGGCCGAACTGCGAGCCCATGATGCCGACGAACGTCCCCACGCTGACCAGGGCGTCGGACCGGTTGTCCTGTGCCGCCGCGGCGAGGGCGTTGCTGCCGATTTTTTGCGCCAGACGAATGTTGTACAAATAAACCAAATACATGACGCCCGCGCACAACAGAGCGGTCCATGCCGCGATCATGTCGGGAGAGGCATAGGAATCGGCCCGAAATTTCGTCACCGCCTGATACAAAACCTGAAGGCCGACGACGGCCATGATAAAGGATGCGATCAGCGAAGCCACCGTCTCCGCCCGGAAATGCCCGTAGCGGTGATCCGCATCCGGCGGCTTGCGGGAAATCCGCAAACCGATCAGCACGGCAACCGAAGCGATGATGTCCGTGGCGTTGTTGAGCCCGTCCGCCGACAGCGCTTCGGATAAAGCGAAGTACCCGATCGCAAGCTTCACCCCGGCCAGGCATATGTATGCCAAAATGCTGAGCCACGCCCCGCGTTCGCCTTGTTTGATGTCGTTGTAAGTGTTGTCCATTTCTCCTCCACCCGTCCGATGCCGTACTTCCTTTCTATCGTAAATGACAAAATACGTGTGGGTCTAGAGAAACAGTATTGCCGCAATCCCCAATAATCAGTCCGGGCAAACAGTGTTGAGCGAGGGCAATTCGGGCCGCAGCCGAAAGCCGCTCCCGGCCGGTTCGGTCCGCAGCCGAAAGCCGCTCCCGGCCGGTCCGGTCCGCAGACGAAACTCGGCCGCGCGGCCAACGCGCCGCCTGGTTCTACATCACCTGGCGGATCGGTTTTTTGGTATAACGGTTCGCATAGGCCGACGCGACGAACGCGTCCGGCTTGACCCGCGGAGCGTAGCTGCCCATCGCTTCCACCCGCTCCACCATCTCCTGAACGTACAGCGACGTCTTGTTCACGATCGGCTCTGTCCCCGCGTCGATGTCGATGAACGTCTCGAGCATGGCCCCCTGATACACATAAGGCAGCAGCAGTTCTTCCATCCGGGCGAGCGCGGCCTCGTCGAAGCAGCTGGCGACGCTTTGCGAGAAAGAGGTTTCCAGCGACAGCTTCTCCTTGACGGAGGTCAGCTCCCGCGGCAACGCCAGCTGGCGGTAACAGGCCCAGGCGCCTTTGCCCAACCGGTGAATGACAATGCCGGTCACGAACTTCGTATAGCCGCGGTGCACCTGGCTGTCCGTGCCGATCACGAAATGGTACGCGCTCTTGGGATCTTGGGCGATAAAACGGGTAATCCGGACCATGACATCGTCCACGGAAAGACGGCTTTCCGACAAATTCTGAAAAACCATCTCGTCGGACGAGGTTTCTGCGAAGATCTTGTTCTTGCTCTTGCTCATGGCTGATCACCTCTCTAGAAATGACGCTTGGCGTGCCTTCTTCTAATCAAAAAAGGGCTGCTTGGCCGCGGTGTTCATTCGTCCTGAACGGTACGAAATGAAGCGTCCGCAACAAGCAGCCCTGATTGGAATCCGTCCGGCCGACAAGGGACGGCCGACTTCCGCCCTGCCGAAAACGGAAGGCATGCATCGGGGAACGCACACGACGAGGGGCGGCGCGTTGCGGATGACCGTTTATGGGATAGATTATGACGAAACAAACGAGTCTGCATATTCGCGCCTCCTTTCCGAATCGAAAAATAAATGCCGCGCACGCGCGCCCGTTACGCCGGCAGGCGTAAACAGTCAGGCAGCGCAGAACGCAGCATGTCGCGAGCTTGCACGATTAATTCTCCGCCCGGAGACATCGCTTCGGCCGATGCATGCTGCGTATGGACCGCCGGCGATTCGCGCCGGTTTGCGCCAAGCCGTTCCATAGCTTTCTCATGGCCAATGCCTCCTTCCTTGCCGCAGGCCCGATTCCGGACCGGAAATTCATGTTGTTATCTTACAACTATTTAAAAAAGTCTGTCAACTTCTATAAACTTCCATCTCGAACGCCCGTCAGGCCGCTTGCTGCTTGGCTATTCGAACCGCCCGGCGCCCGAAGCCTGCCCGAGCAGCTTCTCGATCCCGACCGCGGCGGCCCGGAGATTGACGGCTTTGCCCGCGCGCATCGCTTCCTCCAGCGTCCGAAGCGCTTCGGCCGCCTGCTCCGCGATCGCCTCCAGCGCCTGCCGCTCTTCCTCGCGCCCGCTCTCTCTTTTGATCCGTTCGATCCGCTGCTCGAAACGGGATTTCATCTCCCGGAAGAAGGCCGCGTTTTTCTGAAACTCGGCGAGCCTTCGCTCCAAGGCATCGGCAGCGCGGGCCGCCGACTGCAGTTCCGCCTGCGCCTTCAGCGCGTCGAAGGTTCCGGCCAGCTCCGCTTGGCGGACGCTAGCCTGTACCTGCTCCAGGCCCGCCTTTAATTCGTCCAGCGGGTAGCCTGTCTGGAGCGTCGTCGTCGCCAGAAGCGCGGCGAGCTCCTCCGTCTTCTTCCGCGCCTGCCGCACGGACTGCCTTACGTCTTTCGCCAACCGGTCCGCTTCCGCCAGTTCCCGTTCGTACCGATCCGCCTCCCCGGCGAGAGCGTTCGCCTCGTAAAGCAGCTTGCCCGCCCGATCAAGCGGTTCGATCAGCGACAGGAGAGGCGCCCTCTGCGCCGCGATCTTCTGCTGCAGCAGCTCCGCCTGCGACCGGGAAGCCAGAATCGCCCGCTCCAGCCGCTCGAGCGACTGCCGGGTGTCCCCCTGGACGAACCCGTCGTTCAGCTCCTTGAACGGTTCCGACAAAATCATCGCGTTCAGCCTGGCGAAGGCCTCCTTTTGCCTTAACGCGGCCTTGGCCAGCATGCGCCGGGTTAACCGCCGTTTGAACAGCAACGCGGCGAGCGCAAGCAGAACCGCCAGTACGGCCAGCCCCAGCGCGACTGCGCCGATGGGCACCGGCTCCGCAACGGCCGAATCGATGGCGATTGCGGCGATCGAATCCGGATCGCCGCCCCATCGTGCGGCCCCAGTTTTATCCATGTCCCGTCCCCCGTTCGCTCCCGCTTTCCCACTGCGGAAAGGCGGATGGATTGCCGGCTTGCGCCGGTCCGGCGCGCGTGAAGCGGCCCGTTACCGGGGCTTGGCGCCCGCCAAGCCAAGGCCACCCGCCCCCGCGCCCGCGTTCGCGCCTGTCCGGCTAGGCCCGCTCCTGGAGCTTCTTCCACACCGTCTTGTTGCTGTATCGCCTATCCGAGCTGATGTCCCGGCCGAACCAATCCGGCGGGGAGAAGCCGATCGCTTCTTCTTCGGAAGCGAACTCGATTTCCAGCACGGTCAGCTCCAGTTGGTCGTAAATGTCGATCTCGACGGTACGTCCGTCCCAGTCGGCCGTCAGCCTCGTCTTGGTCAGCGGCACCCGGCCGAAGGCGTTTACCAACTGCGTATAGATCGCTTCGGAGATCGAAACCTCCACTTCTTCCCGGGAAAGGCCATTGCCCCGTTTGAACGTATGCGTGTATTCCACCGAGCCCGCCGCCGGATCGGTGATCCGGCGCACTCTGATTTCCTGCGCTTCGTCCAGCGCCAGGTAGGTCTGCTCGATCCGCCGCTCGGAACGGATCCGCAATATTCCCTGCTCCGCCAGCCTTTCCGGCGATTCCGCCAGCAAAAACTTCCGCTCGATCTCCAGCGGCATTTTTCCATGTCTCCTTAAAAAACAGAATCCAACGGCGCATGATTCGCCGGCTCTTTCTATTATAGTTTCACGCGGGAGCGGAGAAAAGCGAAAGCTTAGGCCGAAGGCGGGCGCGCCGGGACATTCCGGATGCCAAACGAAACAGGCAGTCCAAGGGACGCGCCCCCGGACTGCCTGCGGCACATGGGATCAATACTGCATCAACAGCGACACGTTCTGCCAGCCCGCGCCGACCGTCCAGAAGACGAGGTAGTCGCCCCGGCTGATCTTGCCTGCCTTGAGCGCTTCGTACAGCGCCACGAACGGGCTGTTGGTCGCCGTATAGCCGTATTTGTCGCCAATGTAGGTCACTTTTTGCTCGTCGATGCCCAATCGTTCCGCCACCAGCTTCACATTGCCGAGCGAGAACTGCGAGAACAGATAGCCTCCCACGTCCTCTTTGGCGATGCCGTTGCGCTCCAGCAGAATCCGCAGCGAATCGACTGCGGAATCGACGCATACGGAATCGTCGAACGGAGTGAACTGGACCTGCGCGTCCTTCGCCGTAAATTCCTCGCGGTACAGGTTGGAAAGCCCGTGCGCGGGGAACAGCGAATTGTCGATGACGGAAGTGTCCGTCTGGTAGATGGAGTCGATCAAACCGCGCGTATCCGAAGCGGCTTCCAAAATGACCGCGCAGGCCGAATCCGCGAAATTGGAATAGTAGACCGGCTGGTCCGGGCTGTGCACGGTCAAGTAGTCGGCGCCGACGACAAGCGCGCGTTCGATGCGGGGATTGCCCATCATGTAGCGGCTCGCCTGGTCCACGGCGACGAGCATGCCCGCACAGTTCGCGTTGAGGTCGTAGCAAATCGTGTTCAGGTCTCCGCCCAGCGCGTTGTGCAGCTTCAAAGCGTTGCTGGGCAGCAAATATTCGGGCGTCTGGGAAGTGAAAATAATGAGGTCCAAATCGCCGGCCGAAAGTCCCGCGCTTTGCAGCGCGCTTTTGGACGCTTCGATGGCCATCGTCAGCGTGTTTTCGGCCGGATTATCGATCATGAAGCGCTTGTTCCGGCCCAATGCCCGAAGCAGTCCCGAAACCTCGGTCCCTTTTTGTCTGAACCGCTCGATAAAGTACTCGTTGTCGACTTCATTGGACGGATGATAGACTTGTATATCGCGAATGCGGACGGCTCCCATCGTTCCACTCCCCTGTCTCTACGAATTATGGAGCTTGCAAAACCGAAACTTGCCTCAAACCTCAACGATTTCGAGATTGTTCAATTGGACCGAGCGGGCGATCCGGGAAAGCTGCATTTTCAAAATCGGGTTTTTGGCCAGACGAAGCGTAACCTTCTTGAAGCCGTCTTTTTTGTACATTTGGAAGCAGCCTTCCAGAATCGGCAGCGTATCGGGCGCGGACACGTTGAGCTTCGTGCAGTCGATATCGATTTCGTATTCCGGTACGGAGATCGAGGCAATGCTTTTTTGATAAGCCTCCACGGATCTCATGCCGTCCTCGGGCGAAAAGGTCCCTTCCACCTGCGCCTTCAACACTTTGTTCGTTTGGTCCAGTTCGATATTAAAGCTTCCCATTTCGCAATACCTCCGAATGAATGTTTGTTCTTTGGGTACAAAAGATGGCCGCCGCTATTTCACGAGCGCCTTCAGCCTGTCCAGAATCGGGGCCGGTTCGCTGCCGTCGGTCACCACTTCAATGACGCAAGGCCCGTCGAGCGCTTCGACAAACGGCCGAATGTTCCGGACGTCTTCCAGCTTCTCGACCGTCATTGAACGGACGCCCGCCGTGCGCATCATGTCGGCGATCGAAATCCGCTCCTGCTTGTAGTCGGGAATCGACCGGTTGTACAGGAACTTCTGGCCTCTCTCGACATAGGACAGCATGGCGTTGTTGATAATGAAATAGATGACCGGCAGCCGGTATTCCTTGGCGGTGAGAATCTCCATGCCGTTCATGAAGAAGCAGCCGTCGCCCGCCAGCACGGCTACGGGTCGGGTCGGATCGGCGGCCACCAGACCGGCTGCGCCGGCGATGGCCGAACCCATGGCGCCGTAGTCCAGGTTGATTTCGAAATCTCCGCCCCGAGGAATTTCAAGGTATTTCAGCACAAAGTTGGTGAACTCTCCGATATCGCAAACGTAACGCGTATCGGCCGGCATTGAGCCGCGCAGCGCTTCGAGAAACAACCGGAGCGACAACCCGGTATGGTTGTTCACATACGGTTCGTTGATCGGGGCCGGCTTGCGGAAGCGTGCCGGAGCGCTGCGGCTGTTGTCGATGAAGTAGGGCAGCACCTCCTTTAAATCGCCGTGAATCGCGAGATCGGTCTTGAACACCTTGCCGAGCTCTTTCGGATCGCGATCGACGTGAATGACGGTTCTTCCCGCAACGAGCGCCTCGTTGAAATTGCAGGTAGAGGCTTCTCCCAGGCTCGTTCCCAAAATCAGCACGCAGGAAGGCTTGTCCGAATTCACGTACTCGAACGCGGCGTCCGTGCTGGAGAACCCGTAGTTGCCGAGGTTCAGGGCAAAATCGCCGGGAATGACGCCTTTGCCCGCGGGCGTCGTAACGATCGGCCACTGCAGGCGCTCGCTGAGCCGCGTGATCTGCTCGCCGAAGCCGCGGCCCCCGCGTCCCACCATAATGAGGCCTTGGCCGGCGCGATTGATCAGCTCGGCGGCCTGCTCCAGCGCGGCCCGGTCCGGCCGGACCGACTGCAGTTCGGAGAGGTCCGCCGGCTCCGGCAGCGGCCCCTCGAACTCCGCGCGCTGCACATCGATCGGCACGGAAATATAGACCGGCCCGCACGGCGGAGTCAGCGCAATGCGCACCGCCTTGTCGAGCTCGGCCAAGACATCGGCCTCGTTCAGCACCGTCGCGCTGTACTTGGTGACCGGCTTGACCATTTGCTCGCCGTCCAGTTCCTGAATGGCGCCCTTGCCCATTTGCCAGCGATTGATATAGCCGGCGATGACGAGCATCGGGGCCTTCGCCCGCATCGCGTCGGCAATTCCGTTCATCATGTTGCTCACGCCGACCGCTCCCGCACCGGCGCACACCGCGAGCTTGCCGGAGGTGCTCGCATAACGGGCAGCCATATAAGCGGCCCCGGCTTCGTTCTTGGTAATGATCGGCTTGATGCCGACGTCGATCAGGGAATCGTATACCGGACCGATAATTCCCGCCGGAATGCCGAACAGATACTCGACTTGATTGGCCTTCAGATAACGCAGTATGGCTTCCGCTATGTTCACAGCTCTCTCTCCTCTCCGTTAAGCCCGGAATATTTCTCTGTATCCTTCAACTAGCCGCTGCGCTTCGCGCACTTCCTCATCGGTAAATTCATGAAGCTGCCCAATGGAAGCCACAACCACAATTCCCTTAACCGCCGCGTTCTCCGTCACCGGCAGGATCAGGATGCTGTCGATGCCGAACAGAAAGAACTCCTCCGCCGACCGGGGATCGTTTTTCACATCCTGCACGGTGATCGGCCGCGGGTCGCGGACGAGCTCGCGAAGCAATCGGTCGCGCTCGATATAGACCGGATTTTGCGCATGGACGCTTTTCCACTTTTCGACGCCCAGGATGTCGGTGTGGGTCTTGAGCACGGGATTCAGACGGCCCCCCTCGATCCGGTGGTAGGCAATATCCCGCACGCCGGTCAACTTCTCAAGCCGCCCGAACAGTTCGCGAAGCTGTTCCAAATCCATCGCGGTCCCTCCTTCGTCAATCGGCGCACGAATCGATTTCGCGCTTCAGCTGCTTCGCCTGCTCCTGCAGCTGCCGCGCGGACTGGAGCGATTCTTCCATCGCCGTCAGCTGCTCCTCCGAGCAAGCCGCGATCTCCTTCGCTCCGGCAAGCGCCATTTCCGTAATGCTCACCGTCTCCCGCATGGAGCCGAGAATTTGCTCGGCGCTGGCGCTGACCTCCTGCGTCACGCCGGATACTTCCTGCACTTTGTAAGACACGTTTTCCGTCAACTGCACGATTTCGCGGAACGATTGTCCGGCGACGGCGACGATTTCGGCGCCCGATTGCACCTCGACCAGAACCTGGCTCATGGCGTTGCGCGATTCCCGCGAACCGGCGCGAATATGCTCGACCATCCGCGCGATTTCCTTGGCCGAGTTCGAAGACTGGTCGGCCAGCTTGCGGATTTCGTCCGCCACGACGGCGAACCCCCGTCCGTATTCGCCGGCGCGAGCCGCTTCGATCGCCGCGTTGAGCGACAGGAGATTGATCTGGCTTGCGATTTCCCCCATGATGACCGTGACCCGATCGATCTCCTCGGTGCGTTGGTCCGTCTGTTCGACTGCGGCCGACGAGGCATGCGCCGCGTCGGTGATATTTTTCATCTGCGCGACAGCCTGCTCGATCAGCCCAAAGCCGTCATTCGCCTTCTGGGCTACTTCCGCGGTCTCGTTCGCCAGCGCCTGGGACGATTCCGCGATATGCTCCATCCCTTTGCTGACCTCTTCCAGCATGAACATGTTCGACCGCGCGCTGTCGGCGATCGACTCGTTGCCCGCGGCGATCTGCTGGATCGATTCCGAGATGCCGACGACCATGTCCGTGCAAAACTCCGTATTGCCGGCCAGGGATTGCGAGGTGGACGCCACGTTGTCCGACAGCTCCCCAATCCGGCCCAGCACCTCGCGCAGCTGTCCATTCGCCTCGAGCGAAGAACTCGAAGCCCCGTCGCCGCCGGCCTCCGGCTGCAGTGCAGCAAGCCTTCCGGACGAGCCCAGCGCCCGGCGTACGGCAACGTAAGAGCCGGCCGCCCCCAGCAGCAAGAACAATACCGTGAATCCTGCGCTCAGCCAGGCCACTCTGGCCTTAAGATCTTTTATGTACGATGCGTCCATATCGACCTTGATGACCGACGAGGCCGTAAAATACAGCACGATGCCAAACGCGACGAAAAAAACCGCTAGGATTCCCGTCATCGCCAGTGTCCATTTTCCGACTACGCTGTTCTTCAATTGCCGCAAATTCAAAGCCTTTCTCCTCCAGCAATACGTATTCAGCTCACCAACGACTTTCCGCCCGGGCACGCGTAACGCGTTCGCTCGATCCGGCCGCACTCACGCGAACATCCATCACCTTCTTTCCGCGGCTTTGCCCAGGTTGCAGGAATCGTCTTCACAAGGACAAACAAAAAAGGGACTTTCTACCTAAGAAAGCCCCTGCTGCCATGGATGAAGACACAAAAATCATAAGTTTGGCAGCCCGGCGATCATAGTAGATATACCTTAGACCCGTGGCTTTGCGTCCCTGTCTTTCGACAGGTTTGCCTTTTCATCTTATTGAATTTATGATTTCTTTAACTTCCTGTTCACTCATTATATCGGATAATTGCCCAGAATTTTGATATAAATTTGGACGATTTCACAAAGTTTTTTTGTATTTTATCGAATTATTTTTTGAGGAATTCTATGTAAGCGCAGTTAATTGAAAAATTGGGATTGCATTAAATGCTATATTATGTTTAATTTTCTTATTTCGAGACTTTGCTGTCGGCGGCGCCTTTGGCAATTCTCGCACTTGGCGGTGCACCTTTGGCGATTCTCGTCCTTGGTGAGAACTTTTGGCGATTCTCGACTTGGCGAGTTTGTTTTGGAAGCCATTTTGATCGCCAAAACCTTTGACAAAATCACCGGGCGGGACCTTGCCATGACTGACAACGGAGCTTCCAACGGGACTTGCAACGGAACTTGCAACGGAACTTGCAACGGGATCGGACAGGATATCCGCTATTTGCCCTTTGTCGCTTGATCTCGCCTTCCTTTAGGACAGCAGATTCGTTATTTCGGTCAAATCATGCCGAATGACGCCCTTTAGGACGGAATAGCGGCTCCTGTGTCCGCGTCGTCCGGATTTCGGCCGTTTTTTCGAATAATAAAGGAACTACGGTCCAAAGCAGGTTCTCCCTTAGCCGTCAGGCCCGCACAAGGCTCCGCATGCATCGCGTTTGCCGGTTGTCCGGCATCGCTTACAATTCCTTCGGACGCAGCGAAACGCACCGGATGCACTTCTCGCTCTCATTCAAGGGCCATCAAGCGCAAAAAAAGGCGCGAAGCAGCGCTTGCGGTTGGCCGGGGAAAACCGGCCGGTAGAAGCAGATCGGGCATTCGAGACCAATCGGGACGCCTGAAACCAATAGACGGAGACCAGTCGAGTGATAAGGCCAATCGAGTGATAAGGCCAATAAACCTACCGAGACCAGTCGGCGGAACCGTCGGGCATCCGGAACAATCGGGTGTTCGGAGCAGTCGGTGTCCAGAACCGTCAGACGTACAGATCACTCGGGCGTCCTGGCCGCCCATGCGGGGGCGGCCAGGACTGCCGCGAGCGTTGGTTCAAGGCTTCGTTACCGTAACGGTAATGGTCTCGCTCGACGTTGCGCCGGCGGCGTTGATCAGTTCCCCCCGGTATTCGTACGACCCGGGCGCGCGGCCCGCCAGCGGGGTTACGGCGCTTTGCGCGCCTGGCGTCGCCGCGCTCAGCGGCTTGACATCCACCAGCCGCCCGTTCTCGTACAGCCGGTACTCGGAGCCGTTCGTTCCCCACCACAGATTCATCTGCACGTTATAAGCGCCGTCGCCGTCCCAGTTGTCCTGCGACAAAACGGGCTTGCCGGGCGCAGCGTCCGTTACGGTCACGACATGCGGTCCGCAGGGCGTTTTTCCGAACGCGTTGATCAGCTCGCAAGTGTACGTATACGTGCCGTTCGGCTTGCCGGATATGCGCGTCCTGACGGTTTGTGCGGCGGGAGAGGCGTCCGTCAGCCTTTGTTCGCCGACCAACGCGCCGTTCTCGTACAATTGGTAGACGGTGGCGTTGTTGCCCCACCACATGTTCATCGCAATCGTGTAATCGCCGTCCTTCAGGCCCGTGTCGTGTCCGTTGTCGTCGGACAGCGCGGGTTTGCCGGGCGCACCGCTCGCGAGCGGAGCGGCAACCGTAATCGCAACGGCATTGGAGGCGACCGAACGGCCGTTCAGCGTGACGACGGCGGTGATCCGGGCGTCTCCCTCCTGCACGGCCGTAATTCGTCCCTGCGCATCGACCGTCACCGCGCCGCCATCGCTCTCATAGGCAACCGTCGCATCGCTCAAATCGGCCGGCGAACCGTCGTTAAGCACTCCCGCGATTGCGGAGGAAGTCGTTTCACCGACCCGGAGCAAGGTAGAGCCGGCGGTCAGCGAGACTTGATCGAGCGAAGGGCCGGGCGGAATCAAAGCGAAATCGCTCAGCCCTCTCGGCTTGAGCTGATAGATCCCCCGGTAAATGGCGGACACGCCCTTCACCGTCACAACGTCGCCTTCCTTATAAGGAAACGCGCTCAGGCTTAGCCCCGTCCGCACGTCCACGCGGACATGATTCGCCACGGAACCTGCGACCGCATCGAATTCGAAGGAGCCGGACGGGCTTGCGCTGACGAGATTTTGAATCGTCGCGTTTGGCAATTCGACCAGCCGCCCCTGATTCGCGTCGCTGACGGCCTCGACCGGCTCGGCGTCCGGCAGCGGTGCGGTGCCCGTTTTCTCGATGGCGGACGGGTTGGCCAGTTCAAGCTCCGTGTTGTAAAGAGCAAGCGAGGCCGTAATTTTCACCTTGTCGCCCGGATGAAAACCGGGTTGGCTTTGAAACACGTAAATGCCGGCCGTACCGTCCTGGAGGTAAAAGGCTTGTCCGCCGAACGCCCCGGGTTCCGTCGTAATGACGCCTTCGACCGTCACTTCCGTTCCTTCCGGCTTGACCCGGGCCTCTGCAATGGAAACGAGCTCGGGCTCCGGGCTCTCCGGTTCCGGCAGCGGCTCGGCAGGGACGTTCGCGATTTGAACCGTTTGCGTCAGCAGGTTGGTGCCGTTCTGCCTTAAGCGGAGGTTGGCCGTGCCGCTTGTGCCCGGTTTGATGCGGACGGTCAAATCCTTGTATGCAAAACCGCTGCTGTCGGACGTCACGCTGTACGCTGCGCTGTAACCGTAGGCGGCCGGCCAGCTTCCGTCCGCATTCCGGAACTGCGCCACCTGGGTTCCGCCCGTCAGGTAAATGCCCGTGCTGAAGCCGGAAACCGTCGTATTCGGCGGCAGGTTACCGAATACAACGCGGATTTGGAACTCCTCCGCGTTCGGCAGCTGCGCCTGGTGCACAAAGCCGTACGTCGGCTGGGCACCGACCGCAGGGCCGCCATAGGACCCCGGCTTGAACGTCGTCCGGTCCCACCATTTGTAGCCGGCCGCCGGCGCCGACCACGGTTCGGGCTGCGGCTCGGCCGACAACTCCGGCTCCTCGAACGCAAGAAGCTCCGTCGGTTCGTCAAGCGCAAGCCCCGGCACCTGATCGAGACGGGTATAGTTTTCCTGTTCGGCCAGCCAATCGATCAAATTGACAAGCAGCTTCCCGTCGTCCTGCTCTTTAAATCCGTCGTATGTCGTCTTGGTCGCGCCCGTCTCTTCGCGCAAATACTTCGGCGTGGCATCTTCGACCGGCGACGAATCGCCGATAAACGCCGCCTTGCCGGCGCCGACTTTGGATATCGCCACATACGGTCCCTCGTCCTCGCCTCCGCCGTTGTACACGCCCTGGTCGACGGCGTTCGGCCAGGCTTCGTCGGTCTCGGGCAAATAGACGATGCCTTTGGCTTTGGCCGGATCGATGATCGCCAGCGTCGAACCGGCATGCATCGCCACCGCGGATACGCCCTCGGTAATGCCGAACGCCTGGCTCGGCTCGACGATGCCGTTCGCCGTTATATCGCCCAGCGCGTTGTACCGGAAGCGTACGCCGAAGTGGTCCGCAAGCCAGTCGGAGCTGACGACGCCCTGCATCGCTCCCGATGCCGCCTCTTCCGCGCTCATGCCCTTCGCCGGATCGTTCCAGGCTCCGCGCCGATAGCCGTTGATCGCTTCCGAACCGTCCCACCGGTTCTTGTTGCGGTCCGCGTTGTAATGGTCGCCGATGAAGAAGATGCTGCCGCCCGCCTCAACGTACTGCAGCATCGCAGCCTGCTCGCTTTGCTTGAACGGAATGTTCGGTTCCGCCACGACAAACACGTCGTAATCTTTCAAATCGTCATATGTCAGAGAAGTAGATTTACGCAGTTCCTTCACATAATAGCCGTTGTCCGCCAGCGCATTCGCAAAATCCGAAAACCCGCCGTCGATCACCCAGTCGGCCGCTCCGGCCGTCTGCGCATGCGTATTGTCGAACAGCACCTTTTTGCTCGCATTTTCGTTGACGACCCGCGCCTCGATGTAAGGAGCCGGATCTTCGGGGCCTTCCGCCTGCGCCGATTGAAGATCGCCGGTAAATCCAACGTATGCCGGCAACAAGATGGTCAGCGCGATCGCGACTTTTAACCAGCGGTCTATCCATCTCCCAAACGTGTTCATCATCTTCCTCCTCACTCTTTGATAGATTTTCCATTTCATCCCTATTCTATCATTGATTAACCAACGAAGTGATAGGTTTTTGTAAAATAAATGTTAAAAAAGATGACTTTCATGAAGCGAAAGCCATCTTATGCAGGTTAAACCGTACTCTACAGAGCGATAGACGAAAACCGGAGACCGACTAGATTCGAAGATCCCATTTTTTCAAACTCGCCAACGAGCAACGGCCTTCGGCGAACGCTCTTATTCCGAGCGACCGTTCCCCCGGATAAATGCGCGCGGTCATCACTTTTTCACCGTCCTGCAGGAACACTTCCACCGAAGAGCGATCGACGAAAGCCCGCAGGAGCAACTTCCCGTCGCATAGCGGAACTTCCGTTTCCCGGACGCCCTTCGGCCCGATTCCCGAATGGTTCCGGTCAAGGCAGAACACCCCGTCGCCGGTCGAATAGGACAGGACGGTCTGTTCGTTTTCGCCGACCCGCAGCTTGAGTCCGAAGCGTTCGGCATCCCGCGCCTCGAACACCGCCTCCAGCTCGTAGCTGTCTCCTCCGGCGGCAAGCTCCGTCTCCCCGTCAAGGATTAAGTCGCGAATTTGAAAGAGCTCCCCGCGGTAGCGCTCGATTTCCTGCACCGGTTTGAACAGCACTTTGCCCTCTTTCCGCACCATCTCGCGAGGCAGAGTTAACGCCCCAGCCCAGTAATGGCCGTTCTGGGTCGGGATCTCCGTTTCCCAGGTGTCCATCCAGGCAACGACGATGCGGCGCCCCTGATCGTCCAGCGTGGTCTGCGGCGCATAGAAATCAAAGCCCTGATCCATAGGTGCGTACCCTTCGGCCTGGAACGTCTCGTCAACCGCATTCCATCGTCCCCACATGTAGACCGTGGAATGCAAATTCCGATAATCGCGTCCCTGCGGAGGCATCCGCTGCGGAGAAAACATCAGCACATCAAGACCGTCCAGTTCGAAGAAATCAGGACATTCCCAATTGTCGCCCATGTTTCCATCGCTTTTGGCCATGACGCACACGAATGCCCATCGGATCAGATCCTCGGAGCGGTACAGCAGAATTTGGCCGTTGCCCTGACCGTCGTTCGATCCGAGAACGGCATAATACCGGCCGTCCCGCCGAAACACTTTCGGATCGCGAAAATCTTTCCGGCTTGCTCCCGGCGGAATATGCGACAAGCCGATTACGGGATTGTCGTCCACTTTGTGGAAACGAACGCCATCCTCGGACACCGCGAGATTCTGAATTTGGTAGTAGTCGTTTTTGGGGTCCGGCCCGGTCACGATATGTCCGGTGTACATCAGATATAGCGCGCCGTCCTTCTCGATTGCGCTGCCCGAGAAGCATCCGTCGCGATCGAACGGCTTATCGGGAGCCAGGGCGACCGGAAGATAATTCCACTTGATCAAATCCCGGCTGACCGCGTGTCCCCAGTGCATCGGGCCCCACTCCGGTCGATAAGGGTAGTGCTGGTAAAACAAATGATACTCGCCTTTATATTGGATGAATCCGTTCGGATCGTTCATCCAGCCGAACTCGCTCATAAGGTGATAGTTCAGCCGGTATTCCGACCGAAGAAGATGCTTGTTTTCCCGAATAAATTGATCCGCTTTGGCTGGCGTATAAGTCATCGTCTCCACCTTGTCCGTTATTTTATTGAACCTTGCATGACGCCTTGAATGATAAATTTCTGCGCAAACAGATACACGATGATCACCGGCGTGATGGTCAGCAGCAAGGCTGCCATCAGCGGTCCGTAATCGGCCGAATATGTGCCGTAGAAATAGAAGGTCGAAAGCGGCAGCGTTCTCTCCACGCTTTCAATCAGCACGAGGGAAGGCAGCAGAAAGTCGTTCCAAATCCACAATACGTTCAGAATCCCGATCGTTACCGTAGTCGGCGCCAGAACCGGAAAAACGATTCTGAAGAACGTCTGTATCCGCGAGCAGCCGTCGATCAGCGCGGCTTCCTCCAGCTCGGCTGGAATGCTTTTGACGAATCCGTGATAGATGAATACCGCCAGCGGGCTGCCAAAGCCGATATAAAGATAAATCAGCGCCGCCTTGCTGTTCATCATACCGAGGGAACCGTAGATTTTGACCAATGGAATCATGATCGCCTGAAACGGAATGATCATCGCGGCGACCATCGTATAAAACAGGATTCGGTTCATGCGCGAATTGTTGCGGACAAAATAATGGGCGGTCATGGAAGCAAGTAGCGCAATGAGCAGCACGCTTCCTGCGGTCACGGTCAGCGAATTCGAAAAAGCGTGGAAATAGTTCATTTTGGTAAAGGCTGTTTCAAAGTTCGTCAGGCTCCAAACCGTAGGCAGCGAAAAAGGCGCGGAGGTGATCGCTTTGTTTTCCTTGAAGGCGTTGAGCAAAACGACAAAAAACGGGGCGACGAAAAGCAGCAACAAGACGATGAGCGCCGCCGTTTTAAGCCGTTGCAGTGCGGTTTTGGCCATTGCCATTACGCTTCCACCTCCATTTTTTTACTAAAATAAACCTGAAGCAGCGTAATCGCGGCGACGATCAGGAACAGCACGAAGGCTTCCGCCTGCCCGACGCCGTATTCGCGGGACAAAAAGGCTTTATTGTAAATGACCATCGAAACGAGTTCGGTGCTTTTGAACGGTCCGCCTTGTGTCAACGAGAGGTTCAGATCGTAGGCCAAAAATCCTCGTTGCAGGGACAAAAAAACGCAGACGCTAAACGACGGGATCATCAGCGGCAGCACAATGCTGCGCAGTTGTCTCCACCCGGTCGCTCCGTCGATTGATGCGGCTTCCAGCACATCGCTTGGCACATTCATCAGCCCCGCAATATAGATGACCATCATGTAACCGGCATATTGCCAGACCGTCACGGCAACGAGGGCCCACATCGCCCGGGCCGGATCGGCGAGCCACGAATGCGCAAGAAGCGGAATTCCCAGCTCACGACCGATGTTCACGACGACATAATTGAAAACGAATTGCCAAATAAGCCCGAGAATAATGCCTCCGACCAGGTTGGGAAGAAAAAAACCGGTCCGGTACAGATTGCTTCTTTTTCTCCTTGTCAGCGCGTAAGCCAGAAAAAAAGCGACGACATTGATCAGAACAACCGAAACGGCAACGTATTTCAACGTGAGAAAAAACGATTTCCAGAAGACGCCGTCCCGCATGACGGTCGCGTAGTTGTCGAACTGGACGAACGAATAGCGGGTCGAAATCCCGTCCCAGTCTGTAAACGTCAAGTAAATGCCGTAAAAAAACGGGACGATCATGACGGTGAAAAAAATAAACAGCGTAGGCCCGGTAAAAATCAGACGGGAACGAAGCCTCGCCAGCTTCCCTTTTTCCGCTATCATTGGGAAATTTCTCTCCTCCTCTTAGATATAACGAGAGCAGCAACGGACAACCCCGCTTCGCGGCTGATCCGCACTGCTCTTTCGGATTTGTCTTTGCCGGCGCTTGGATGGCGTTTTACTTCACGTTTTTCCAGTAATCTTCGATTTCTTTGGCCAAACCCGCGCGGTCGATCACATTGGCCAAGTACTTCTGCATGCTGGCCCCCAGCACGCTCCAGTGATCGGAAGGCAGCGACGTCATGCCGACCACCGTTTTGCCCCGGTTCATGTAATCCTTAATCGACTTCGACAGCGGATCCCGCGGCTCCAGCGCAATGTTTTTGAACGCAGGGATGATGCTTGCCTTGTTTACGAGAAAATTCTGGCCGTTGCTCTCATAAACGAGCCATTCGAGAAATTGCTTCGCGGCTGCCTGTTGATCCGGCGTGCTTCGCTCTTTGTCGACGACAAGACGCTTGGTGACGGCCGTTGCGATTTGGGTATTGCCGTAATCGCTTGCATTATTGCTGATCGGTACCGGGAGGAAGCCGTATTCGCCTTCCGGATCGAACGCCTGAATATTCGGCCAAGCCCAGTTGCCCATAAACCACAATCCGACCTCGCCGCTGCCGATCAGCTCCGGCCCTTTGTCGTATGTCGCGGTCAGCGGCGACTTTTTGTCGCTGTTATGCTCTTTCATCAGATCGAATGTATCCATAAGTCCGTTAAACACCGCATTGCCCGCAACACCCGCGTTCCCTGTTCTTAGCTTCTCGATAAAGGTTTCGACCTGGGCATAATCCTGCGACTGGTCCGCGTACAGGAAGTTCAGAAAATGCGCGCCGAGCGACCAATCAAGCGGCGATATATGCAATGCTTGTTTACCTGCGGCTTCAATTTGCATAAACAGATTTTTCAGGCCGTCTCTTGTTTGGATTGAAGTGGGGTCGAAGCTGCCGCCTACGGCTTCGTCTAGCACTCGCTTGTTATAAATGAATCCGAATCCTTCCACCGCAAACGGGAAATCGAGCACCTTGCCATCAACGACGGTCGTGCTGTTGTCGATCGCATCGGCTACCCATTTCTCGCCGGAAAGATCGAGAATGCGGTCCTTGAACTGCTCGACGTCGGCCGGGTCCAGCATTGAGATGGTAGCCGGATTGCCTGCCGCGTAAAGCTGGGAAGCCTTCTCGAAAGGCGACTGGCCGTTGCCCGTCGTCAAAATTTCGATCTCGATATTCGGGTGATCATGGTGGAAAACGTTGACCGCTTCCTCCAACTGCTCCTGCACTTCGGATTTCGAATTGAGCAGCGTTATTTTCACCGTCTGCTCGCTTCCGGAAGACGATGCATCGGTCGATTCGGTCCGATTTCCGCTGCCGCAAGCGGCGATAAGCACACTAAAGGCCATCAGGAGACACAACAAACTTGCTTTCTTCTGCATGGATGACAATCCCCCATTTGTGAAAATATAAGAAATCGCTTTCAGCGACTTTTATTATATATGTCAAACGTTTGACATGTCAATGGTTTGACATATCGAAAAGGAGGCGTTAAAGATTGCGTCGCAAATGAAACAGGGGCTCTTCGGTCATTGGCTTGACCTTAAAAGAGCCCCGTTTTGCTTTTATCGTTCACTTTCGTTATGTCGTCTCCCGCTCAACCAGCTCGACCGGAAGAAGATGTTCTTTTTCAATCGTTTCTCCGTCCATTTGCCTGCGAATCAGTTCCACGGCCAGCCGTCCCATCTCCCGAATCGGCTGACGGATCGTTGTAATGCCCGGGTTGATCCACGTAGCGGCGTTTACATCGTCGTAACCGACGATTCGGATTTGCCCCGGCACTTGTTTTCCGAACTTGCGGCACCATTTGATCACGAAGGCGGCGATAATGTCGCTTGTGGCAAATACGCCGTCTATATCGGGAAACTCGGCCATCAGTCGGGATATGATGCGGTCATACTCCTGTTGATCGAACACATCCATGTTGGTCTGTATGGTCATAAACTCAACGTTATGCTGGCGCGCAACGCGCTCGAATCCGATCGTTCGCCGATTGGACAGCATCTCCAGCTTCAGATTGCCGCAAATATGCGCGATCTTGCGACAGCCCTTGCTAATCAGAAGCTGCGCGGCCAGTTCGCCTCCGCGCTCGTTGTCTGAGGCAACATACGGCAAATCGTCGATTTTCCGGTCCAAGGTCACGATCGGATAGTTCAGGTTGCGGTATTCTTCGACTTCCAGCGTGTGGCTGCCCATAATGATGCCATCCACCCGGTGTCGCCGCATCATTTCGATATAATCCCGTTCCTTGACCGGATCGAGCTGCGAATTGCAAAGGAGGAGCTTGCAGCCGTTCTGGTAAGCGTAATACTCGACCGAACTGGCAAATTCGCCGAAAAACGGATGCGCGACGTTCGGGATGATCAGACCGATGAGATTGGACTGCTTGCGCAGCAAAGACCGGGCGATTTCGTTCGGCTGATAGTTCAGCTCTTCCATCGCCCGGTAAACCCGTTGTCTCATTTTCTCGCTAATATAGCCTCGATTGTTCAAAACCCTCGATACTGTCGTGACCGAAACGCCCGCCCGCTCGGCTACATCGTTTATGGTTGCCATAGATTCCCTTAACTCCCCAGACATCGTTCATATAACGTATGATAGTGCAAAAGCAACCGCCCGATCAACTTTTCCCTAAAGCCGATCGCGCCCCCGGAGCTTCGGGCGGATTTCGGGGCCGTTCGCCAGACTGCCCGCTCCGTAACGAAGGAACACTTCTTTTGCCGAACGCTAAGTACCTTTGTCGCCCTTACAGGGATAGCAAAATGGACAGCGAATACGTATAAAAAAATCCGGTCGAGGAGTGATGATCGTGAGTTTGGGAACCAGAGAAGCTGCCGAAAGGCTGGGCGTAAGCCAAACGACGCTCAAGCGCTGGGTCTCGCATTTTCCGGATGCGTTTCCGAAGGACCGGCTGGGACACTATATGTTTACCGAGAAAGAGATGGAGTGGCTTGAAAAAATCAAAGAGGATGTCCGGAGCGGCTTGCCGATCGAGAGCGTCAAACTGCCCGGCCGGCACGTTGAGCCCGCGCCGGTTCCGCCCGGCGAGAGCCTCTGGTCCGGCGAGAACCGCGGCTCCGATGGCTCGCCGGAATCGCTTCTGCTGCGCCTGCAGCAATTGGAGCGGAAAGTGGACCAGAAGGCCGACGAAGTCGTGACCGCCCAAATCTATCAGCACCGGCTGGAGCTTGAAGAGTTGCGCCAGATGATCCGGCAGGTCGCCGCTGCGGTCGAATCGATGCGGCAGACCGCTGCCGGCCTGGATGCGGAACCGGTTCCCCGGCAAGCGCCTCCCGTTCCCCGTTCCCATGAGAAGCGTCCGGCCCGAGCGCCCAAGCGGAGAGTTTTTTGGTTGTTTTGAATACGAAATAATACGACGACTGACCATTAACGATCAAGGATTTCCAAACGCTCTTTCGCGCTTGTGATGAGCCCTAATGATGCACTTGCCCAAGCATCGCGTTGTACCCGAAAAGAAAATCGAAAACGGCAAGCCGGCAGTGACCGAAGTTGCCCAGGATGACGCAGCGGCTGTTCGTTCGTGAATCACAACCGCGCTGCTATATAGTCACCGTAGCTATAAACGAAACTCCGGCTATAATCGCAACTGTGGCCATACCGCAACTTCGGCCATTTATCGCAACCGTAACCATACAGCCACCGTAGCCGATGAGCATCCGTAGCTGATGAGTAACCATAGCCGATGAGTTGCCGCAGTCTATGAGCAACCGCGGCTATGCGTCTATATTGGAAAAATCCAACCCAATTCACCATTCACGCGCCGGAAGCCGGTCTATGTTGGATAGATCCAGTCTTTTGGCCCGCAGAAGCCGAATCCGCAAGGCTCTCGGGCCGTTTCATTGTAGAAAATCCAACATACGTTCCGGAAAGGGGCAAAAGGAGCTCGTATCCTGCACAAAATCCAATGTAGCCGCTCAGGCCATGAGAGGTACTGGACGGACTACATGGCGGAGGAGCGCCGCGGACGGTGGCGATGTAGCGTACTGGACGGACTACATGGCGGCGGAGCGCCGCAGACGGTGGCGATGTAGCGTACTGGACGGACTACATGGCGGCGGAGCGCCGCGGACGGTGGCAATGTAGCGTACTGGACGGACTACATGGCGACTGAGCGCCGCGGCTGGGGGCAATGTAGCGTACTGGACGGACTACATGGCGGAGGAGCGCCGCGGACGGTGGCGATGTAGCGTACTGGACGGACTACATGGCGGCGGAGCGCCGCGGACGGAGGCGATGTAGCGTACTGGACGGACTACATGGCGGCGGAGCGCCGCAGACGGAGGCAATGTAGCGTACTGGACGGACTTTTTGGCAGGTGTACACCGCCGCACGTAACCCAAGCGCCTGGGGCGGCCCCCTCCGAACGGAACTCCCGTTGCAAACCGGCTTCAACGCGCGGAGTTCCCGTCTGTTTCCGTCTTCAAGCCAAACGGCAACGAGGGTTCGCCCATTTGAAGGCGGTTCGCCCGTTTGCCGGAAGGGGCCCAACGAAGACGGTTCAGAAGCCATCCCGGGCATAACCCATCAAACTAACGGAACACAGATAAGGGATGCGAATGGGTCAGCCATACAAAAAAGAGGGCTTTCGTGAGAAGAGCCCTCTTCGTTTTCCCGCGCACGCAAATAAAAGATTTGCCGGCTCCGCCATCTCCCTGCTCTGCGGCGAGTACAGGAGGCGTTCCGATAACCGCCAATGTTCGTATGCCAATGCCCGGATTACCTTTTCTTCCCTTGGCTTCGCGTATAGCTCCAGATCTCATAATCCAACAGTCTCGGCGTCAAATGCGGATATTCGGCCCGCAGCGTTTCGGAGACGGCGGTCAACAGTTGTTGGGCTTCGCCGATTTTGACGGTGCGGCCGAGCGCCTGTTCGAGAAACCGGATCACCATGCGATCGGGCTTGATCCCTTGTTCCTCGCCGGCCAGCATGCAGAAGTAAATAAAGGAAATGCCGCTGCGTTGGCCGGGAATTTCCCGGACGGCTTCCTCCAACGCGGGATTCGACAGCGCCGGCTGCAGGTCCTGAAAAACATTCACGCCGTGCCTCCGGAGAACCTGGCAAAAACGATACACCGCTTCCGCCTTCAAAATGCCGTTCCTTGTGGAAGTGCGCTGCCTGTTCCTGAATACGGATTCCGCCAAATACCCGGTGCCGAGCGCGTCCGCCTTCCGCAGAAAATCTTCGACGGACTGCTGGTCGCCGCGTTCGGGGTAAGCCTCGGTTGGTCTATAAATGTCCAGTCCGAATGCTTCCGCATACCGCCTGACGGCATTGCGCACGCCTTCGTACTTCACCCCGATCGAAAACACGGCGTCGATCGCGCAGAGGGGTAAGCTGCGGTAATAATACTCCGGCGGCAGCCGCGCATCCTTCAATTTCAAAACGCTGCGGCACAGACTACTTATGGTTTTCACGTCGGCCGGCATGTGTCCATCCCCCTCGGCAATAGCGCGACCCGGTCCGCGTATGGTTTATCCGCCCGCCCGGTCTGCGTCTTACTCTGCGTGTGGAACGCGCGCTCCTCGCCAAGCTCCGCGAACGAAACGCATGCTCTCCGGCAAGCTTGACGAACGAAACGCTCGCACCTCCACAAGCGCGGCAGACGCTACTTCGCTCTCCGGCAAACTCGGCGGGCGGAACGATATCCGCATACGTTTAGAATCGGAACCAGGTTGAAATGCTGGTATACAAAGCTGCGAAAATGATACACGACTTCTTCCATTCCGGCAACAGCGAGGTGCCCAGCCATGAGCGATATGCAGGAATTGCCGCGCAAAGACCATAGCGAAGCGGACGCCAAGCGCCTGACCGAACGCAGGAAAAGCCAGCATCTCGACATTTGCCTGAACGAGCGGGTCGAAAGCCGGCTTACGACCGGACTGGAACGCTACCGTTTCCGCCACCAGGCGCTGCCGGAGATCGATTATGCCGAGATCCGCACGGACACGGTCTTTCTGGGGCGCAAGCTCAAGGTCCCTTTTCTCGTCAGCTCGATGACCGGCGGCACGGGAGCGGCGCTTGACATCAACCGCAATCTGGCGGTGATGGCGCAGCAGCGCGGCTGGGCGTTGGGGGTAGGCTCCATGCGCGCCGCGATCGAACATCCCGAGCTGATCGGGAGCTTTCAGGTCCGCGCATACGCGCCGGATATTCCCATTCTGGCGAATCTGGGCGCGGTTCAATTGAATTACGGCTTCGGCGCCGAAGCGTGCATGCGGGCAATCGAACGGATCGGGGCGGATGCGCTGGTGCTTCATCTGAACAGCCTGCAGGAGGTGTTCCAGCCGGAGGGAAATACGAACTTCCGGGGGCTGCTGAAACGGATTCGCGAACTTTGCGCGCGCATGCCCGTCCCGGTCGGCGTCAAGGAAGTCGGCTGGGGGATCGGGGCCGACACCGCCGACCGCCTTCTGGAAGCCGGGGTCGCCTTCGTCGATGTCGCGGGCGCCGGCGGCACCTCCTGGAGCCAGGTGGAGAAGCTCCGGTCTTCCGACCCGGTCGGGCGCGCCGCCGCGGAAGCTTTCGCCGATTGGGGCATTCCGACGGCCGATTGCCTGCGGGAAGTCAAGGAACGCCGTCCCGACGCCGTTCTGATCGCCAGCGGCGGCTTGGCCGGCGGCGTCGATGCCGCGAAATGCCTGGCATTGGGCGCCCATCTCGCCGGGTTCGGCCGGTCGCTGCTCCGATCCGCCGTCACTTCGGAGGAAGCGCTGCTCGCTCTGGCCGAGCGCCTTGAGCGCGAGCTGCGTGCCGCCATGTTCGGCATCGGCTCCGCCTCGCTCGGCGAGCTGCGCGGAACGGACCGCTTGATCCGGATTCAAGCGTAATGGCGGACCCTCCCCCGTTGACCTCGTTGCAACCGCGTCACCGCAAAATGTCGCCGGCCAGCTTCAAATAGCCTTTTTTGAAAATCAGCCGGATGCCCTCCTTAATCTGTTCAGGCGTTCCTTCGTTCAGCAGCGCGATAAATTCCTCTTCGATCAGGGCAAACGTAATTTCGCTGACCAGTTCGTAGTATTCTTCGGGTACGCGCAGCGGCCCCATCACGGTCACGACCGTGCGAATCGGCACCTGCTGTCCGCCCGTCGCCCAGTTCACGTCCGCGCCGAGCCTGACCACGCAAACGCACATTTCTTCGATGCCTTCGCTGCGGCAATGCAGCAGGGCCACTTTGTCCTTTTCCACCATGACCGGCCCGTATTCCTCGCGCTGGTTCAAATCCCGCAGCAGCTTGTCGGCATCGCCCACCGCGTAATGCTCGCTGACGTATTCGATCACGCGGGCGATCAGCTCGCGCTTGTTCCGGGGAGCCGGCTCTTCCGTGACCGAAACGGCATGCAGCAGGCAGCGGAGCGCTTTGCCGAAGTTCTCGACTTTGGAAACCGTCCCGTCGATGTCGATCTGCTCCTCCGCGAGCAAATGGTCCTGCGAAGGAATCAAATCGAGCTGCCGCTTGATCAGCTCGATGTCCTCGTCCGACAGGAACGGATTGACGACGGCGACGCGGACATCGTCCACCTGAACGGAGAGCGTGGAGATAATCAAATCGACCGGCGGATGGGTGCGCAGCCATTCTTCCAGATGGAACAGCGAGATCGTGTCCATAATGTGGATTTGCGGCAATTTCCGCTCCAATTGCGTCGACAGCAGACGAGAAGCGCCGATTCCGCTTGCACAGACCAAAAGCACTTTCCGGCGTTCGATCCCTTTCTCGCGCTTGCGCAATACCGCGGTGCCAAAATGCATGGCCAAGTACCCGATTTCCTCTTCCGGCACGGGAACGCCCAGCTGCTGTTCAAGATAACGCGATGCGGCGCGCGTCGCTTCGAAAATGTCGGGATACTCCTGTTTGACGTGCTCGAGCAGCGGATTGCGGATCGCCATTCCCAGTTCGATCCGCTGAACGGCGGAAGCGAGATGGGCGGTCAAATTTTCAATGAGCGACAGATCGCTTTCCAGATTCAGCTTCAGTTCCCGCTCCACGATCGCAATCATGCGGCTGACGTACGCCGCGACGTTGGAGTGGGATCTTTTCTCCGGGAACATATGGATCGAGCGGGCGCCAAGCAGATGCATCGTAATATAGCCGATTTCGCTTTCCGGAATGGTCACGTTCAGCTTGTCGGAAAGGTCGGCAGCCAGCTCCGCGGCCAGCTCGAATTCGGGCGTCCCGCGCAGCCGCTGCAAAATGTCGCGCTCGATGACGATTTCCTCGTTTTTCTGAATCCGCTGCAGCGCCAGCGCCAGATGAACGACAAAGCCGACATACGCGCTGCCGGCCATGTTGTATTCCCATTTCCGTTGGGAAACCTGGATCACCTGCTCGATTTGAAACAGCCATTGCGGATCGATGAAGTTCAGCAGCCGATTGCGGATCGAAAGCTCCAGATTCTCCCTCCTGTTGCCGGACTGCAGGTGCAGCAGTTCCATCAGCTGCTCGTGCGTGACCGTTTCGTAAAGCAAATCCGCCATCGCCGCGCGAATCTGCTTCTCGTTCCCTTCGATATAGATGCCCAAGCCGGGCTTGCGCTCAAGGCGAATGCCGTACTTGCCGAGCCAGGGCTCGATCCGGTTCAGGTCGCAGCTGACCGTCGATTCGGTTACGTTCAGCTTGCGGCTGAACGCATACAGCTTGGTCGGCTCTTTGCACGACAAAATCATTTGCTTCATGATCAATTGGCGCTCTTCGGGACTGTAGATTTTGTATGCCGGGTACCGGGCCAGCTCCGCCGCAAGCTCGTCCTTCCGCTCCGGTTCGCCCTCCAGCATCAGTCCGACGCCGGATTTTTTGAGAAAACGCACCCCCCACTGCTCCGCCACCGGCTCCAGTTCGTTCAATTCGCGCTGCAGCGTCCGCACGCTGACGTTCAGATGCCTTGCCAGCTCAGCCAATGTTCTGTACTCGTCGCTTTCAAGAAAAAAGCGAAGAATATCCCGTTGCCTGGAATTCAGTTTGATTCCCGTTTTCTTTTCCACGCTTATGCATCACGTCCCCAAAGTTGGCTTGGAATCAAGAAGTTCGGACTTTATTCCAGGTTGGTATGCCGCTTCTCCATTTCATCGGCCGCCGGTTGGAGCAGGTCGATAAGGCGGATCACGCACAAATCGAAAAGCAGAAGCTGCGTCTGTTCGAAAAGCGATCCCATCGGCTGCACGGAACGGACGTGCTCCGCTCCTTCCCGCATCGTCTGCGCCGGAATGCGGACGACGACGTCCGCCTGGCGGGGCAATGGCGCTTCGGGAAAAGCGGTGAAAAAGACGACGCGCGCGCCGGCCGGCTTGACGATGCCCATCAGCGCTTCCACCGTGGCGAGCCTGCCCGTTCCGGAACTGGTGATCCACAAGTCTCCCGGTCCGATCGCCGGGGTGGTGACGTCTCCCACGACATGAACCTGCAGCCCAAGATGCATCAGCCGCATGGCAAAAGCAAGCAGCATCGCCCGCTCCCGTCCCAGGCCGTAGACAAATATCCGCTTCGCCCCGACGATTTCGCTTGTCAGCGCATCCAACTCGTGCTCCCTGACCGCCGTCAAGCTTCGGGACAGTTCCTCCAGCATGATTCGGCTTGTACCGTGCCAATCGAACTTTCGGTCCAACCTTATCGCGCTCCTTCGTTCGATGTGATGTTCTTCAGCGCCTCGCGCCAGTATTCGACGCTCTCGACTACGTCCTGCCATACGCGATCGTCCTGCTCCTCGAACGGATGGCCGACCTCGATCAGCAGCAGCGTGTCCGCCGCTCCGGATGTTCGGATCGCGCGCAGCACCTTGTCCGCATCGATGATGCCGCGGCTTTTGCTCCCGGCCGTGAAGGGCCAATGCCGGTCGTACCGCCCGTCGGTTTGCTGCAAGTGAATGATCGGCGCTTGTGGAGCAAGCGACTCCAGCCAGCGGTAAGGATCGCGGTCTTCCGCTCCGGCGTCCGGGCTAATGGCGTGACCGACGTCCAGGCAAAGCGCAAACTCCGCTCCCTTCCCGCCTCTCAACCGGTTGATGCGCTCCAGATGACGGCGTGTCGAATCGATTCCGACAGGACCTTCCCGCAAAATCGGCGTCTGCTCCCAATAAAACGTCTTGATGCCGTAGTCCTCCGCCAGCCAAAGCAAGCGCACCAGCACTTCCTCGGCCAACACCTCAATCTCCTCTCTCCGTTCCGGGTCCCGAAACGTCGCCAGGTCCATTCCGCCGTACGGTCCGCCGATCGCGTCCGCGCCCAGCTCCCGGGTCATGGCGAACGCCTTGACGAACCAGTCTACGGCATCCTCCCGTCCTTCGGCTAACGGATGATACAGCAGATTGTGCGGATAAATCGACAGTCCCGTAAAGGTGGAGTGAATTCGGGCGCCGTACTTTTCGCAAGCGTTGCGCACCCGGTAAGCATAGGCGGCCATAATGTCCTGCCGGCTCCGGGGATCGAACTGGTCGAACGAAAATTGTATCTGTTCAAGACCCAGATCTTTCGCGACCATCCGAACCCAATCTTCGGGATCGGCCCATCGCTTGATGGCAAAGTTGGTGCTGATGCCGAGTCGAATGTTCATTCCGGGCCTCCTATATTGGGAATTGCAAAATGTCCGCCCTGACCGGCGGCGGCAGCGGCGCCGGCGCTTCGGACCGCATCCAGCAGCTCCTTCGGGCTGCGGGCCGTCCGCAGCGCCTGGATGGCGCCCAAGCCGCGCAGCCCCGCCGTCTCGGTTCCCGAAGCCAACCATTTGCGGAAAGGCAGATCGGAGCCGGCGATGCCGACCATCACATACAGCCTGCCTTCGGGGCCGGATACGCCCTCCGGAAATTGCAGCACAACGGCTTCTCCTTTCGCTCCGGCTCCCGTTCCGCAATCGCTTGCAATCGCCAGCGCGATTCCCTGCTGAAGCCGCTCCGTCCGGATTCGTCCGGCGGACGAACGGTCCAGCGCGGCCTCGGACGCGAGACCTTGCCGGACCAGCCGCGCGACGGCTTGTCTTGCCGCATCGGCCAACGAAACGGCTTCGCAGACCAGATAGACGCGCTCCTCCGGGACGGCGTACGTCTGCTGCTGATGCAGACGGTCGAGAATGGACTCGTGGAACGACGAATCCGTAAACGAATCCATCGCCAAATACTCGCGGCCGGGCGCCGCGGCAACGGCACGGCCGAGCAAGTAGCGATGCGTGATCACCAGATCGGCCGCCTTCGGGATATGGTCCAGCGAGGCGTGAACGACCTTGACCGTCTCGTCCATGCCTTCGGCCTTCAGCTTCTTGCGCAGCATCGCCGCCCCCATCGCGCTCGAGCCCAGCCCCCCATCGCAGGCGAAGCAAATCATGCGGATCGGGCGGGAGGCTTGGACGACGGCCGGCGATTGCGGCTTCCTGTCATCGGTTTCACCGGATGGCGGCCGATCCTCGCTTTTATCCGCCGCTTTCGCCGAATCGCCGCCGGAGATCGGGCTTGGCCGGTCCCGGCCCGGCCTTAACCGGAGACGCCATACGGGACGGGGCGCGGCCTTGAGATCGTCCCACTGCCGAACGTGCTGCAGACGCTGAATGACGTTGGCTTCACGGTTGTCCATCACCTCGTGGGGCATTTCCGATTTCGCATTCACCAGCATGTACGCCGCCGCAAACGAAGCCGCCGCCGAAACCGCAATGCCGACCATAATCGGAATCAGATCGTCCCGCGGCGAAAGCGCGGCAATCAAAAACAGGCTGGACGGCGAAGCGATAGCGGCAAGCCCCGCATCCATATATTGAAAGACGGCGATGCCGGCCATGCTTCCGACAATGAGCGGAACAATCAGAACGGGCCTCATCAGCACATACGGGAAATAAACCTCCTGAATGCCGCCCAACGCATGGATGGTCAAAGCGGTCCGGGCGCTTTTTTGCCGCTCGCCGGTCGATTTCAGCCAGTACGCCAGCAGCATGCCGATCGCCGGTCCGGGATTGGCTTCCAGCAAGAAAAAAATCGACTTGCTCAAATCGTGGATTTGCGAAATGCCGAGCGGTCCCATAATGCCGTAATTGACCACATTGTTCAGAAACATCACCTTGGCCGTTTCGATCACGAACGCGGACACCGGAAGCCAGCCGGAGTTGGCCGCATGAATGAGCCATTCGTTGAGGTCCCGGATCAGGCTCGACAGGCTCTGGCCGACATAAATAAACGAAACGGCCGCCAATGCCGTGGCGATCGCGGCATGAACGAAATTGGACATCAACAGCTCAAACCCCGCCGGCAGCCGGTTTTCCATCGCCCGGTCGATCCGGTTCACCAGCCAGCCGATGGCCGGTCCCAGCACGAGCGCGACGAAAATCATCGTCACCGAACTGGCCAGCGACATGCCGAAGATGACCGTCGCGGCCACCACGCCGCCCCGTTTGCCGCCGATCAGCTGTCCGCCGGTATACGCGAACAAAACCGGCACGAACCAATTGAGCAGCGGCCAGACCAGAAGATGAAGACGATCGTCGGGGAACCATCCGTACACGCCAAACAAGGCGCGGAAGATGCCCACGACGATCAATACGGAAATATTCTGGGAGACAATCGCACTAAGCAATCGGCCGAGCTTGTACATGGTGTCACCCGACTTCAAAATAGTTGGCAAAATTGCGGATTGCTGGCGTTCCCGCCAGGCATTGCGCTACCAAATCGTATAGCCCCCGTCAATCGTGAACACGCCGCCCGTGGCGAAGGAGGAAGCGTCCGAAGCAAGGTAGACCGCAATGCCGCCCAGCTCGTGCGGAACGCCCGGCCGGCCCATCGGGGTCATAGCCAGCCACTTGTCGATCATCTCGCCTCCGGCGGCGAAATACGGTTCCGTCAGCTTCGTCTTCATGTAGCCGGGCGCAATCGTGTTGACGCGCACGCCGTGCGGCGCCCATTCGGATGCCAGGCTCTTGGTCAGCATAATGACCCCCGCCTTGGAGACATTGTAGGCCGCCTGCGGCTGCGGCGTATTGACGATCAGGCCCGACATGGACGAGATGTTGATGATCGAGCCTTTGCCTTGCCGGATCATGACTTTCCCCGCCGCCTTCGACATCAGAAACACGCTGTTCAGATTGACGTTCATCACGCGGTTCCACGTTTCGTACGGCAATTCCTCCGCACGATCCTTGTGCACGATCCCCGCATTGTTGACCAGCACGTCCAGGCGGCCGTATTGTTCCTCGACCTGCCGGATCAGCGCCTCGACCTGCGCTTCGTCCGTCACGTCCGTCTGCACGACGGTCGCTTCGACGCCGCAGGAGCGGATTTCGTTCGCCGCTTCCTGCGCCTCATCCGCCCGAATGTCGGCGATGACGATATGCGATCCCGCCTGCGCCAGCGCAAGCGCCATCGCCCGGCCAAGCCCCATGCCGGCGCCGGTCACGATGGTCACGCGGCCGTCCAGCCGAAACTGCTCCATTACGTTCATCTTGCATTCCTCCTTCACCAGTAGGGATCGACCGGCAAAAAGCCGGATCGCTTACGATATCAGGGCTGCCCGTTCGGGTACACCATCACTTTCAGGCTGCCGCTCTTGTTCGTTCTGGCCCTCTCCAGCGCTTCGCCCGCCTGCTCCAGCGGGTAGCGGTCGGTAATCAGCGAGGGCACGTCGGCAATGCCCGAAGACAGGAAGGCGATGCCCTGCGGATACGTGTTGGCGTAACGGAACACGCCGTAAATATCCACCTCGTTGTCCGCGATAAACGGCACGTTCAGCTCGATGCCGTCCTGCTGCGGCAGTCCGACGATGGTCAGCTTGCCGCCGCGGCGGAGCGACAAGAGCGCGGTCTGCAGCGCCTTCGGATTGCCCGCCGTTTCAAACGCGTAATCCACGCCGACGCCGCCGGTCAGCCGCTTGATCGCTTCCAGCGGATCTTCCTCGCGGATGTTGATCGCATGCGCCGCGCCCAGGCGAAGCGCCGCTTCCAGCCGGATCGGCTCCAGGTCGGTGACGATGATGTTGGCCGCGCCGAACGCTTTGGTCGCCACGACCGCCATCAGGCCGACCGGGCCCATGCCCATGATCGCCACGGTCGAACCGGGCTGAAGACCGGCCCGCTTCGCCGCGTGAATGCCGACCGAGAACGGCTCGTTCATCGCCGCTTCCTCGAAGGAAAGCGAATCCGGAATCGGGAACAGGAAGTCCTCCCGCATCGCGATATATTGGACGAATGCGCCGTCCACCGGCGGCGTCGCCAAAAACTGCACGTGCGGGCACAGGTTGTAGCGTCCCGCCTTGCAGGCGTCGCACTTGCCGCACGTGACGCCCGGTTCGATCGCCACGCGGTCGCCGGGCTTGAACCGCGTCGCTTCCGAACCGACGGCGGCGACGATGCCCGAGCATTCGTGTCCGAGGATGAGCGGCTTCTTCACCACGTAAGGCCCGATCCGGCCGTGCTCGTAATAATGCACATCGGAGCCGCAGACGCCGACCGCCATCACCTTGACCAGCACTTCGTCGGGACGCAGCTTGGGCATCGGAACCTCCCGAATCTCCACCTCCATCGGCCGCGTCAGCACGGCCGCCCGGATGACGTCCGGCAAATCGGGCAACGCTTGCGCATAAGTATTGCTGGACATGCCAATTCCTCCTTGCGAATTATTTGACCGCTCCCATCGACAAACCGCGGACCAGATACTTCCGCACCGCCAAGCCGCAGATGACCATCGGCATAATGATGATCGTCCCCGTCGCCATGGCCTGGCCCCATTGGATGCCGTGCTGCGAAATGAGCAGCGAGGCCGCCACGGGAACCGTTTGCGTGCCCCGTCCGGAGAACACCGACGCAAACGCGAAGTCGTTCCACGAGAACATCAGGCACAGAATCGCCGTCGCGACAATGCCGGGCGCCGCGGTGGGAACGGCGATGCGGCGGAACGCTTCGAATTTGCTGCAGCCGTCGATCATGGCGGCTTCCTCCAGATCGACCGGCACATCCTTGAAGAAGGTCGCCATCATCCAGAGCGCAAACGGCAAGTTGAACGTCGTATAGGCGAAAATCAACCCGACCGTCGTGCCGATCAGCCCCGCCTTGGCAAACATCAGATACAGCGGCAAAATAACGGCCGGAATCGGCGCCATCCGGGTGCTGATAATCCACGACGAGATGTTGTTCTCGCGTTTGAAATTGCCGCGGGCCAGCGCAAAGCCTCCCATCAGCCCCAGCACGACGGACAATACAGTCGTCGCCAGCGACACGATGACGCTGTTGCTGAGAAACTCCCCGAAGTTGCCGCCTTCCCCGAACATCTCCCGGTACGTAATAAAGGTCGGCGTAAAGAAAAATTTGGGCGGCATCGAGAACATGTTGACCTGCGTTTTGACCGATGACAGCACCATCCACACGATCGGCATGAGGGCCCAAACCATGGCCGCAAGCATCAGAATGTAGAGAGCGGTATACAGTGTTTTTCGCTTGAGCGCCACGTCAGTCCTCTCCTTTCTTCATGATTTTCACGAAGAAATTGCCCATGATGATGGTGACGACCAGCATCGTAAGTCCGAGCGCGGCAGCGGTCCCCATGTCCTGGAAGCGGAACGCCACCTGCATCAGATAGTAGCCGATCGTCTTCGTCGAATCGGCCGGTCCGCCCTCGGTCGTGATCGTAATGGTATCGACATAGCGCAAAATGTCCATGGAACGGATCAGCAGGCTGACCACGATCATGCGCCGCACCATCGGCAGCAAAATATAGCGGATTTTTTGCAACCCGCTGGCCCCGTCGACTTCGGCGGCTTCCAGCGGCTCCGTCGGCACGGATTGCAGTCCGGCCAGCACGATCAGCGTAATCAGCGGCGTCCATTCCCATATATCCATGAGGATGATCGCGGGCATGGCCGTAGACACATCCCCGAGAATTTGCGTATTCAATCCGAATTGCTTGAGCACCCAGTCGTACAGTCCGTACGTCGGGTCCAGCAAATACTTCCACAGCAGTCCCGCCACTACCGGCGCGACGAACAGCGGCAGCATCCACAGCGTCAAAATCAGGTTGCGTCCCTTCGGAATATAGTACATCAGCAAAGCCACCAGCACGCCGACGGCAAGTTGAAGCACAAGTCCGGACACGCCGAAGACGGCCGTTCTTCCCCACGAATGCCAAAAGGTTTCCGACGTCAAGATCCGGCGCCAATTGTCCAAACCGGCAAACACCGGCTCATCCAGGGACAGACTGTAATCCATCAGGCTGGCGTAAATCATAAAGAAAAACGGAAAAATGCTGATGAGCGCCAGCACGATCATGGAAGGCAGCAACATCCAAAACTCCGTACGGTTCCATTTCGCCCGCTTGTGCGGACGAACAGCCGCAGCCGCAGCGCTTGCCCGGTCGATCGTTCGCGTCCATTGCGGCATATCGGCAGCCTCCTTTCCCCATCGGGCGTTCGGGCACAGCGCTCCCCGTTTCTTCATCCTGTTGCGGCGAGCCCCGTGCCCGAAGCCTGTCAACCTCTCGGTTTAAGCTCCCGTAATTTCGTCGCTCTTCTTGGCGATCGTCTTCATCGTGTCTTCCGGCGATTGCTTGTTAAACAGCATCTTGGACAGCTCGGTGTAGATGATCGTGTCCACTTGCGGCCATTGCGGAACTTTCGGACGCATGTACACGTTCTCCAGCTTCCACGCTTCCAGAACCGCCTTCATCGGCAGCAGGTTCGGCATCGCTTTCGACTCTTCCGTTCCCGGCTCCATCCCTTTTTGCACGTCGGGCAGGTTGTAGACCGAATGGCGGGTCGGCGTCGAACCGGCTTCTTTCGATTTCAAAATCATATATTGCGCTTGCGGAGAAGTCGCCCAGACGAGGAACAGCCAAGCCGCTTTTTGTTCCTTTTCGCTCGCGTACTTGCTGATGCCGATTCCCGTTCCGCCGAACAGGTTGGCGCTGCGCTTCGGTCCCTTCGGCAAAACGGACCATGCCACCTTGCCCGCGACTTTCGATTTCGTCTCGTCTTCGAACATGGCGTTGTTCTCGTGGAAGATCGGCGCCATCGCCAGCTCGCCCGCCGCGAACGCTTCCGCGACGCCCGTCCAGTCCCACGTCGTGCTGCCCGGAGCCGCGATTTCCAGCAGTTTCTTGTACATTTTGGCCGCTTCGATCGCTTCGGGGGACGTGAGCAGCGATTTGCCCGGTTTGGCCGCGCCTACGCTGCCGAGATTCTCCCCTTCGAAATAATCGGCGCCGTATGCCCCCAGCACGTTGCTGAAATCGCATTGCAGCGCGTCGTGCTGCTTCGCTTCGTGGCCGGAACCGTACTTCACTTCGGTGATGACGCCGGCTTTGACTTTTTCGTTGATCCACGAAGCGATTTCATAATACTGCTCCCAGGTCAGGTTGGCGGAAGGCGTCCAGTCGTAGCCTTTTTCCTTCATGAATTGATCTTTGTACTTGTCGAATACGTCCTTGCGGTAGGCCAGAACCATCGTCGGGCTGTCGTAGGGCAGCGTATAGAGATGCTCGGTGTCGCCCATGTAGCCGTCGGCCTGAAGCTGGCTTTCGATGAAGTCCTCCGTTCCGCCGGGAATATGGGGCAGCGACGGATCGTTGTTGAACGTGTTCAGGTCCACCAGGTTGCGGGAATGCTTGGTCAAAATCTGGTACGGGTCGGCGTAGATGATCTGATAGTTGGCGTTTTTCGCATTGAAGTCGAGCCCGACCTTCTCGGCTACCAGATCGAGGTTGCTCTGCTCGATGTTCACCTCGATGCCCGTCGCGTCTTCAAAAATATGAATGTTGGCGGCAAGGGCGGAGGATGGCGGCGTATTTTCGGAGATGAAATTCAGCTTCGTTCCTTCGAACTGCCGCCAGTTAAATCCTGCGGGCGCTTCGATTTTCGGCAGCCCTTCGACCCATCCTTCGAACGGCGCTTCGGATGTCGCCCCCGAGGCGGTTCCGCCCGCGGGTGTCGTGGCAGCGCTTGCAGACGGCGCTGAAGCTTGACCCGGCGAATTCGAAGACGAGGAGCAAGCGCTGAGCGCGAGCATGACGCAGACCATGACGATCGATACGGCCGATAACGGCGAAAACTTCCTTTTCACTCCAGATCCCCCTCTTCGGCAATCGATGAAAACGCTTGTAAAAATGAAAGAAGGATTCCGGCCGGAGATTCTTTCATTTGCAGTTTCCATTATAGTCGGCCTCCATCGGGATCGCTATTTAAACATAAGACAATTTTGGCGCAAGGCGTTCCCGACAAAACCGAATAGCGGGGCGGAAAGCAGGTCCGTTAGAGCGGTAAAATATCCATATTATAGACAATAATTGGCACAAATTTCTTTTTGAGTTCATGTATAATTAGAATTGTTTTGAATTTTTTAAACAAGCTGTTTCGTTGTCATTACGCCGTTTGATTGGAAATTCGGAACGGATCGGAGGAGCGTATGATGGTCAAAAGCGAAATTGCGCAACAAGAAATCAAAAGCGATGTCCACCTGAGCCAGTTGGCTTCGGTCGGCCAGATCGCGGCGGGAATTGCCCATGAGGTCAAAAATCCGCTGACGGCCGTCAAAGGCTTTTTGCAATTGTTGAAGGAACGAAACGAAAAAAAATATATCGAAATCGCCCAGTCGGAATTGGAAAATGCGATCGCCGTTTTGCAAAATCTGCTTCAGATGTCCAAGCCGGATCTGGAAAACGAGCCGCTTGTGTCCATCGATCTGACGGTGGAATTGGAATCGCTGATGCAGTTGTTTCAGGATCAGTTCTACCGGGTGGCGGTCATCAAAAACTACCGGGACCCGGGCAGCTTCATCGTCGGCAAACGAAACCAGTTAAAGAAAGCGCTGTTCAACCTGCTCAAAAACGCCTTCGAAGCCATTCCGGAAGAAGGCACGATTATCATCGGGCAATCGGCTACGGAGAACGAAGTGACCATATACATACAGGACAGCGGATGCGGCATTCCGAAGGAGAAGCTGAATATGCTGGGCACTCCTTTTTTCACGACCAAAGAAAACGGAACCGGCATGGGACTGGCCTTCGTCTTTTCGGTCATTTACCAGCACAACGGGGTCATCAAGGTGGAGAGCGAAGAACGGGTTGGAACCACCTTCACGATCACGTTTCCGAAAGATTTAAGCAACAGCAAGAGAACAGAGGTGAACCGGTTGAATCTCGAAAAGTCCGCAACGGACAACCTGATCGATTTCTTTCTCCACAACCGGAATGCGTTCGAAGAACGTCTGCTGACGGAAGCGGTGAACGTGCAGGAGAAGATCGACGAGATTTTGGAGGTTTGCAATATCAATTTGTTGGAAAACGCTCACAGGCTGGTGCTTTTTGTCGTCGAAGGCCGGGAGCATGAAGTCATTTCCTTCGCCAGGACGGAAGGGGTCAACTGGGCAAGGCACTCCCTGACTTTGGCCGTCAAGCTGGAATGGGTTCAGGCCGTTCGGCGCGTGCTGTGGGATTTTCTGTACAACTACGACCAGATGAACGACTATCTCACCAGCAAGGAGCAATTTTACATCCTGGAAAAACGCATTAACGAACTGATGGACCTGTTTATCAGCCATCTCTTTACGAGCTACTCCCAGTTCAAGGACGATTTGATCCGCGCGCAGCGGGAGATGGTGGAAAATCTCTCCGTCCCGATCATTCCGTTAACGGCGACAACGTCCATCCTGCCCTTGATCGGCAACGTCGATCTGTTTCGCTCGAACACCATCGTGGACAAAGTCGTCACGCAAATCGGCAACAACCGCATCGAAATGCTGATCATCGACCTTTCCGGCGTGGTGGAGATGGAATCCGAGGTCATCGGCCAGCTGTTCAACATTATCGACGGGATCAAAATGATGGGATGCCAAACCGTGATTACGGGGCTGAGGCCGGAGATCGTCAAATGGATGATCCGGTCGGGCCTGTCCTTCGAAAACAAGGCCATCACGAAAAGAACGCTCCAGCAGGCGCTGGCGGATCACCTGCAATTGCAGCGTCCCGCCGTTTTCTGAACCGGCCGTCCGTTGCGACCGCAAAGCCTATGGGACAAGCCTTTTGGAAGGCTGGTTCCCATAGGGCCGAACCGGGCGCCTTCGCCGTCACGGTAGAGGCGTCAAGCGGCGCGTTCCCGCTTCTACGCTTGCTTAAGCGGCAATTTCACGCGCATGACCGTGCCTTCTCCCGGCTTGCCCGACGCCTCGATGCTTCCCCGGTGCATGCCGACGATTTTGCTGGCGATCGTAAGCCCCAGCCCGCTGCCGCCGGCGGCCGCCGTCCGCGATTTGTCCGCTTTGTAGAAGCGTTCGAACATATGAAGCTTGTCTTCCTCCGTGATCCCGATGCCGGTATCGGACACGGTGACCTCGACGGCGTCGCCCTCCCTGCGAATGCCGACATCGATCGATCCTCCGGCCGGCGTAAACTTGATCGCGTTATGGAGCAGGTTGACCCAAACCTGGCTGAGCAGATCCTGGTCGGCTTCGATGACGACCGGCTCAAGATCCGCGTTCAACTCAAGCTCCTTCTCCGTCCATTGCGGCTCGCAAGCCAGAATGAGCAATCGGATCTGCTTGTCGAGGCGGAAGGCTTCGGGGCGGAAAGGGTGGCGGTCCGAATCGAGCGAAGCGAGCCGCAGCATGTTGTCGCTCAGTTTGGACAGCCGCTCGCTCTCCCGTTCGATGATGTCCAGATAATGGAGCGCCTGCTCCCGGCTGATCGCGTCATTTTTCAGCACTTTGGCGAATCCGCCGATCGAAGTCAGCGGCGACTGAATCTCGTGGGATACGTTCGAGATGAACTCCTGGCGCATTTCTTCCATGTTCTTCAAATTTTCGGCCATTTCGTTGATGCTCCGGACAAGCTGGTTGAAGGGATGCCCGATTCTTCCGGGCGGATTGAGCCGAATGTGAAAATCCCCGCTGGAAATGCGCCTGAAGGCGTCGATCAGAATTTGAAAATAATCCATCTGCTTTCTTTGCACCAATCTCGATACGATGGACATCCCGGTGCCGAACAGCAGGAACCCCGACACGGAAACGATGAGCTGCCGGGCCAGCAGGCCGGGCTGCCAGCCGAATCGGCGATAGACGGCTTCCGCCGCCCAGAAGGCGACGCACCAGCAAAGAAAGAGCACGATGAGGACCAGCAGTATGGACAGAACGACTCTGAGCGCCGCGAACCTGTCCGCCGGGAGCCTGCCGCCGGCAGGCTTGGGATTGCCCGGCTTTCGGTTCCGGCCGAAAGACCGCTTGCTCTCCTCGCTCATTCCGTCACCTCAAGCCGGTAGCCCAATCCGCGAATGGTGCGGATGCGGAAGGCATGCCGATCTTCCGGGAACCGTTCCCTCAGTCTTTTGATATGCACGTCCACCGTCCGCTCGTCCCCCTCGTAATCGTAGCCCCAGATTTGTTCGATGATCTGATCGCGCAGAAGCGTCCTGCCCGGATAGCTGGCCAGCATGAACAGCAGTTCGAACTCTTTGAGCGGCAGCGTCAGCGATTCCCGGCCAACCCGGCATTCATAGGTTTTGCGGTCCAGAAAAAGCTCCCCCACGTGCACCTGCTGCGAAGCGGCGATCCGGTATCGCTTGAGCAGCGCCTTGACCCGGGCGAGCAGCTCCGGCGGATCGAACGGCTTGACCATATAATCGTCCGTGCCGAGCTCGAATCCCTTGACCTTCTGGGCAGTCTCGCCTTTGGCCGTCAGCATGAGCAGCGGGATATCGTATTGCTCGCGAAGTTCCTTGCACAGCTCCCAGCCGTCCATGCCCGGCATCATAATATCCAGAATCACAAGATCCGCTTTGACGCTGCGCAGCGCTTCGAGCGCCTGCAGGCCGTTCTCCGCGGCGCAAACCTGGTAGCCTTCCTGCTTCAGCAGATGCTCCATCAGCTCGCGAATATGCGGATCGTCGTCGACGATCAAGATTTGCGTCAATCCCACGCACCCTCTTTACCTGTTCCGTTCCGACCGCGTAAACATGATGGTCCCTATAATAGAGAATACAAGGAAAAATCCCGCCATGACCAGCAGATCCAGCCAAGGATTGTATAAGACGACCTGATTGTAGACCGGAGTGCCCTTATAGAAAACCGCCCGGGCCAGATCGATGGCGTAGGTCATCGGCATGAGATGGGCCAGAAACCCGAGAATGCCGGTCGAGTGGAAGATCGGAATGATCGCGCCCGACAGAAACATTTGGGGCATGACGATCAGCATGGAGCCCACATCCGCCGCTTTGCTGTCCTGAACGAAGCCGATAAAGAAAATGCCGAGCGAGGCGCCAACCAGACAGTAGAGCGGGGTCGTCAGAAACAGCCAGACGATATGCATGCCTCCGAGCGGAATCCGCATCGCAAGCGACACGAGCAAGATGCCCAGAAGACCGACGAGGCTGGTAAAGCTGGAGCCGATCATTTTGCCCAGTATAATCGAATATCGCGAAATCGGGGACACGTACAGCTCCTGCGTCAGATTTTTGTCCCTCTCTTCGATTAACGCGCTCATTCCCGCAACCGTGCCCGTAAACATGTTGTTGACGATCATGCCGATCATGACGAACTGCAAATAGTTGAAGCCAAGATTGCCCGCCATGTTTTGCGACAGGCTACCGCCCATGAGCCCGATAAAGATCACCGGAAAAATAATGCTCACGATGAGAAGAACCGGACTTTTGACCGCTTTCGTAATTTCTCTGGCCGTAATGGCCAATACCGCATTGATTTCTTTTGCCGCAACCGAATTCATCTTGCGTCCTCCCCTTTTTCCACCAGGTTCAAATACGCTTCTTCCAGCGTCGGCTGATGGACGTCCAGCTTCTTCAGCGGAACCGTCAGCCCGGACAGCAGTCTCTGCGGCGTCCGTTCCCGGTAGATGACTTTCAGATGTTCGTCGGTTTCCGTATACGGGACCTGAAGCGCGGAAAGTTCCGCTTTCAGCCCTTGACGGTCTTCGGCGTCGAGCAGCATGAATTTCTCGCCGAGCAGGCGGGTTTTAATCTCTTCCGGCGTGCCGAGCAGGGCGACTTTGCCGCGATGAATCATGCATACCCGATCCGCGCCCTCCGCTTCGTCCAGATAGTGCGTCGTAAGGAAAATGGTAATGTTCTCTTCCTTTCGAACCTTTTGCAGATAATCCCACAGTGAGCGCCGCGCCGAAGCGTCCAGCCCTTGCGTCGGTTCGTCCAGAAACAGAATCTTGGGCTTGTGCATCAGGCTGCGGATAATTTCGAGCTTGCGCTTCATGCCGCCGGAGAAGGTCTTGACCCGCTTGAACAGATTGTCGTGAATGCCGACGATCTCCGCCAGTTCTTCGATTCTTCGTTTGTAAGCCGCCGGCATCATCCGGTAGAACGGGCGATAGCCGTACAGCCCGTAAATGCTGACATGAAGCCGGATATTCTCTTCGGCCGTAAGTTCCAGGTCCAGGCTCGGGTTTTGGAAAATGATGCCCACCTGGCGGCGGACCTGCTTGGCCTCCTTCTCCAAATCGTAACCGGCGATCTCGACCGATCCGCCCGTCATCGCCAGCGTTGTCGTCAAGATGGAGATCGTTGTCGTTTTCCCCGCTCCGTTGGGTCCGAGGAAAGCGAAGAACTCCCCTTCCTTTACATCGAAGCTGATGCCGTCAACGGCCGGCCGTTCCGATTTTTTGTACCGTTTGACCAAATCATTGACCCGAATGATCGAATCCATACGTTTGCCCTCCGTCCCGTTATCTTGGTATGTTCGAGCCACGGAACCTAAAATAACGGGGAAATATGAACTGAATTTGAACGGGAATCCTGGAAGCCGACGCAGCGAAAACAAAAAAAATCAGCCGGATGTTCCCGGCTGATCTTCATACGTAGGATAGGATCTCCCGATAGATATGGGGCAAAGCGACTTGCCGATCGGCATATCCCGCCTCATAGACCGCTTTAGGCATGCCGTATACGATGCACGATTCTTCGGCTTCGACGATCACATGTCCGCGATGCCGCTTGACTTCTTGGCAGCCCAAGACCCCGTCCGTCCCCATTCCCGTCAGAATAACGGCCAATAATCGGTCGCGGTAAATCGAAGATGCGGAATGAATCGTCACATCAACGGATGGCTTGTACCATTTGCTTTCGTCCGCCACGATGTTTAGTCTGGTCTTTCCGTCGCTTGTTTTCCGGAATAACGTTTGATACCCCGCCGGCGCAATATAAATGATCCCCGGCATCACGATATCGCCCTCTTCCGCTTCTTTCACTTTCAGTTGGCAAAGGGTATCGAAACGGTCGGCCAAAGGCTTGGTAAAGCCGGGCGGCATATGCTGCACAACGACAATGCCGGCCGGAAAGTCCGGCGTAAATCGGGGAAGAATGGATTGTATGGCGGAAGGGCCGCCTGTGGAGCATCCGATAATGAGCAGATCGACGGAAGCCGGGCTTGATTTCGTTTTGGCTTCCGCCGTTTCGCTCGCAGACGCAGCCTTGTTCCTTAAGGGTAATCTTGCTTGGGCGGCGGACTTCACCCTCATTAGGAAATCGCCGATGGTTTTCGGTTCCGCAGGATCCTTGATCAAGGAGCTTTTGGGAAAGAAATCGACGGCCCCCAATTGCAAGGCCGTTAGGGTAGCTTCCGCTCCTTCGCTTGTTACCGTGCTCAGCATGACGACGGGTACCGGATGATCCTTCATGATGTGTTCCAAGGCGGCAATTCCGTCCATCTCCGGCATTTCTACATCCATCGTCACGACATCCGGCTTGAAACGCTTGATCTTTTCAATGGCCTCCGCGCCGGTGCGGGCCATCCCCACGATAAAAAAATCCGGGTCCTTCTCAAACAAGAGGCTGACAGCCCTTCTCATGAATGCAGAATCATCGACGATCAGTACACCGTACCGGCTCAATTGGCTTTGCCTCCTTCTTGCAACGTTCAGAAAGCCGTCTTCGTCTAATGGCGAACGCTCAACGTCCTCCTTTGCGGTAATAAAATGTCGTGCGGGCGTTTATGGTTTCGAAATGCGTGTTCATTCCCGTTAGCGTTTCGGCATGTCCCAGAAATAAAAATCCGCCGGCGTTCAGACGATTGTAAAATTTCGCGATAACCCGGCGGGTTGCAGCGGCGTCGAAATAAATCAGCACATTTCGGCAAAAAATGATATCGACTTTTCCGACCTCCGCCACATCCTCATTATTCAACAGATTCAAATTCCGGAATTCGATCCTGTCTTTGATGAAACGCTTGATTTGAAAGCCTTCATCTTGCCGGAAAAAGTACTTGTCCAGCATCTCCTTCGGCGTCCTGCGGAAGCATAAGGAATGTTCGTGGTACCACCCGCGGCTTGCGATTTGCAGAACTTTTTTATTGATGTCGGTGGCCAGGATATGTACGGATTCCAACGGCACAACCCCTGATTCCGCAATGGTCATCGCCAGGCTGTACGGTTCTTCGCCCGTGGAGCAAGCGGCGCTCCAGATCCGGATGCACGGCTGGTTCCGAAACTGGGGAAGAACCGCATGGCATAATTCGTTAAGCTGATTCTCTTCCCGAAAAAAATAGGTCTCGTTGTTGGTTACAAGTTCGACAAGATGATCCCATTCCTGCGGATTGCGTTTTAAAAATTCGTTGTACTCCCGGTATGTCATATCCAGCACGGATAGCCGCTTCAGCACTTTGGACGCAAGCGAGGAAAGATTGTCCAAGTAATGGAGTCCGCAGTAATCGTAAATCATTTGGCCCAATTCTTTTAAGCCCGGATCGGAACCGGCGCTTGCCGGCGGCAGGATGTTAGACTTGCAATACTCGAATCGAACTTTGAATTGTCGCGGATCGGTCTGCCAACGCTCGTGCAACCACAACCATCCTTTCCACGTCTTGCATGTTCTGCCGAACAACCCGTTCCGTATCGAATATCGCCTTTTCGAGTTTGTCCACTTCATTCACTTGCCATTTGGCCGCTTCCGTGACTTCGGCTGCTTGTTGGGCCACATTTTCGATGGCTTTGGCAATATTTTTTCCGTGTTTGGCCTGCTCCTCCGTAGCTGCCGAAATCTGACGCACCTGCTCGCGGGTATTGGCTACTCCCTTGACGACTTCTTCGACGCCGGCGGCCTGCTCCTTCGTCGCCTGGGCCACCATGGCGGTCTGCTTCGTTACATTTTCGACCGCTCTTACGATATTTTCGCCTTGCTTCGCTTGTTCACCGGTTGCAAGGGTAATCTGAAGCACCTGTTCGCGGGCATTTACGACGCCCTTTACGACTTCCTCGACGGCAAGCGCCTGTTCCTTAGTCGCCTGCGTCACCATAGCGGCTTGCTTCGTTACATTCTCGACCGCTCTTACGATATTTTCGCCTTGTGTCGCTTGTTCGACCGTTGCAACGGTAATCTGGCGCACCTGTTCGCGGGCATTCACGACGCCCCTCACGACTTCCTCGACGGCAAGCGCCTGTTCCTTCGTCGCCTGCGTCACCATCTCGGCTTGATTGGACAAGGTGCCGACGGCTTTGACGATCTGTTCGCTTCCCTTCGCCTGTTCAACGGTCGCGGAAGTGATCTGCCTGATTTCACTCGTAATGTTTTCGACTCCGGTGACGATTTTCTCGATGGCAACCCCGGTTTCATCGGCCAGTTTGTTTCCTTGCTCGACTTTTTCCATTCCGGTCTCGATCGCTTTGATCGCATCGGTGGTTTCGCTTTGAATGCCTTTGATTAATTGGGCGATTTCTTTGGTCGCTTTGGCGCTTCTTTCGGCGAGCTTTCTCACTTCGTCGGCCACGACGGCGAACCCTTTGCCGTGTTCGCCCGCCCTTGCGGCTTCAATCGCGGCGTTCAGCGCCAAAAGGTTGGTTTGCTCGGCAATGTCGTCGATGACTTCAATAATGCTTCCGATTTCTTCCGAGCTTTTTCCCAGATTGGTCATGACGTCGGATGCCTGTTTGACGACATCCGCAATTTCTTTCATTCCCGCCAGGGACTGGCCGACCGCCTTTTGGCCGTCCTTGGCGTCCGCCAGAACCTGGTCCGTAAGCGAGTTCACATTTTGCGTATTTTTGGCCACCTGTTCGATCGAAGCCGCGATTTGCTGAATCGAGGCCGAGGTATCGCTGGCGATCTGCTGCAATTGGTCCGCATTGACGGCAATGCCGCGAATCGATTTGCCCATCTGCTCGATGGACACGGAGATCTGTTCGACGGAACTGGCCGTGCTTTCGGCATTTCCGGCCACTTGCTGAATGGAAACCACCATCTCTTGGATGGCGCTCGACGCTTCTTCCGCCGAGGCGGTCAGACTCTCCGCATTGTCGGCTACGCCCTTGATCGAATGCCCCATTTCTTCGATGGAAGCGGAAATTTGCTCCACGGAACTTGCCGTACTTTCGCTGTTGCCGGCAACCTGCTGAATGGAAACCACCATCTCCTGGATGGCGCTCGACGCTTCTTCCGCCGAGGCGGTCATGCTCGCCGCATTGTCGGCTACGCCTTTGATCGATTGTCCCATTTCTTCAATGAAAGCGGAAATCTGCTCCACGGAGCCTGCCGTGTTTTGGCTGTTGCCGGCAACCTGCTGAACGGAAGCGGCCATCTCCTGGACGGCTTCCGCGATCTCACTTGCGGAAGCCGTCAGACGATCCGAGTTTTGGCTTACCCCTTCAATGGATTTCGATATCTCCACAACAATGCCGGATGCGGATTCAAGGGCCGACGACTGCTCTCTGGTCCCGTGAGAAATCTGTTCCGTAATGACGGCAAGATCCTTCAAGTTTTGTTCCATGCTTTTGGAATCGGTGATGGCCGCTTCAATGGATTGGGAAACTCCTGCAAACTTCATCGCATTTCGAAGCATGTTTTTTTTCAAAGCGCTCATCGTATGTTTGCCTCCCTCGTTTGCACTTCATTGATGATGAAATCCATTTCCAGCTTGCTTAACAAGCGGTCCAGATCAAGCAAGATAATGAGACGGTGGTCCATTTTACAGATGGCTCTCATATAAGCCGTTTGCGCCGTCGCGATCGTGTCGGGAACCGGCTCCAGGCTGTTTTCCTCAATTCGCAGCACTTCTTTCACTTCGTCGACCAACAGCCCGATCACTCGGCCTTGGGAGCGGGTGATTACGATGCGCTGTTTTTTGGACTTGATCGGTTCTTTCCAAAATTGAATCCGCAGATCGACGACCGGTATGATTTCCCCGCGAAGATTGATCACGCCGACGATGGATTTGGGCGCTTTCGCAATCGATGTGACTTGAGGAACAAAAATAATTTCATAAACATCCGAAATGGGAAGTCCGAGCTCTTCCGTTTCGATTCGAAAGGTAACCAACTGCCTGATCGGCTGGTCCGATGTCAACGATTCATTCCCCCTTACGCCGTGCAAAATGGATCGGGTTAGCCGGCATCGCCCATGACTTCGGAGTCGAACGATTTCAGGCTGTTTGCCAATTTGAAGATTCCGGTGACGTCCAAGATCAGCGCTACGCTCCCGTCACCCAGAATGGTGGCCCCCGAGACGCCTTCGATCTGTCCGATATAGGAACCGATGGATTTGACGACAATTTCCTGGCTGCCGATCAATTCATCGACCACCAGACCGAGCCGCTTTTCCGCCAGTCCGAGAACCACGATAAATACATTTTGCGTTGTTCTTCTGACGCTCGGCATTCGGAACAATTCGTGAAGACCGATGAGCGGAATCATTTTTTCTCTGATTTTGACCACGGCTTGTCCCTTCACGGTGTGGATGTCCTGTTTCGATATCCGGACGATTTCGATCACGCTGTTCATGGGCAAAGCATACGTAGTTTCCTGGAACTTGATCAGCAGTCCCCGCAAAATGGCTAAAGTCAAAGGCAACTTGATCGTGAACTTCGTTCCTTCGCCCAGACGGGTTTCGACATCGATCAATCCGTTCAACTTTTCGATATGGTTTCGGACAATGTCCATCCCGACGCCGCGCCCCGATATGTCGCTTACCGTTTGGGCCGTTGAAAAACCGGGAAGGAAAATAAGCTGAATCCATTCCTGCTCCGACATCATCTCGGCGTCTTTCGCCGCGATCAATTGTTTGCGGATGGCGGATTCTTTTACTTTCTCCGCGTCAATGCCCGCCCCGTCATCCTCTACCGTCATCACCACGTGATTTTCTTGATGGGAAGCCCGAATCCTTATCGTGCCTTTAAGCGGTTTTCCCCGTTTCCTTCTAACCTCCGCTTCTTCCAGCCCGTGGTCTATGGCGTTGCGGATCAGGTGAATCAGCGGATCGCTAATTTCCTCAATGACGGTCCGGTCCAGCTCGGTTTCTTTCCCTTCCAGCAGCAGGTTGACATCCTTGTTCAGCGTCCGGGCCAAATCCCGAACCATTCTTGGAAACCGGTTGAACAAGCGCTCGACGGGAAGCATCCGCGTCTTCATCACGGATTCCTGAAGCTCCCCGATGATGCGGCTGAAATGGTTGGAAATCCGCTCCAGATCGTCGATCATTTCATCCGAAGCGTACCGGTCGCGCAGCACATTGCCGATTTGGGCGATTCGGGTCTGGTCGATGACCAGTTCGCCGGCCAGGTTCATCAGGCTCTCCAGTTGCTCCACATCGACGCGAATCGTTTGTCCGGTCTTCTTCTCTTCCTTTCTGTCCTGGCTTGGGATCGGCTTCTCCGGCTCCGCTTCCCGATTCGCATCTGTCAAGGGCACGAGGACATGATCCAAACGGTCATTGGCAAAAGGCAGCACTTCGGCCTCCTCGATATCCATAAGCTGGCTGAGCGCCTGCCGGAGGGCATCGGAATCCGCGTTCGTCTCGACGATATAGGAAAATTCACGGAGGTTCGTTTCTTCGGTCGCGCGGTTCAACTCCGGTTCCGTCGCGAGAACGGCGCCCCACTTCTTCAGATGGTTGAACACGATATGGGCCCGCGGAAGCTTCATCTCGCAATGCTCGGACAAACGGATTTTGCATATCCACTTTTTTAATCGTTGTTGATCTTCAAGCGGCTTGTTCGCCCATTCGGGCTGCTCTTGCGCGCTTGTTTCCAATTGCCGCAATCGATGAACGATGGCATCGATATCGGTTCTTGTGGCGCCTTCCTGTTCGATTTCCTTCTTCATCCCGTTCAAGTGATCCAGACATTGAAAAAGGACATCCACCACCTGCTGCGTCACCGGCAGAAGCTGATTTCGAATCTTGTCAAAAATATTTTCCATTTCGTGCGTCAGCAGCTTCATGTCCTCGAAACCCATTGCAGCCGACGAGCCCTTTAACGTATGCGCAATCCGAAAAATGTTTTGGATGATCTGCGGAGACTCGCCCTGCTGTTCCAGATGCAGAATTTCGATCTCCAGCAGTTGGAGCAGCTCTTCCGCTTCAGACAGGAAGACGCCCATCATTTCCGAGCGATTCATTTGGGTCTCTCCCTCACCCTGCAAGAACGTGTTCTAGATTCAAGATGCCGATAAGTCCTTCTTCCGACTGGCCGATTCCTTGAAAATAACTGCTGGTCCACTCCGGACACGATTTCGGCCGAGGGCTGAATGTCGGAAAATTTGAGCACTCGATTCACTCCGTCTACTACGATGCCGATCATTTCCCCGTGATGATTCACCACGACGATTCTCGTCTTGTGAACGACTAACGTCTCGCCCAGCCGAAATCTTTTGCGCAGGCTGACGATCGGCACGATTTTCCCCCGAATGTTCGTAACGCCCTCCAAAAAAGCTTTGCTGTTCGGGACTGCCGTTATTTTTTGCATTTTGATAATTTCATAGACTTCGGAAATCTTTAGGGCGTATTTTTCGGTGCCCAACTCGATCACGATGTACTGGTCCTGCTGTGAAACGTCCACTGTCTCCCCCCCCAAGGAATTCGCTCAACCAAGAAAAGCCGATGCGGATAGGCGATCCGGTTGACAAGACTCCCGTTGCCTTGTAACGTACTGCACTAAGCGTGTCTACATAGCGTGCCATTTCGCACAACTGAACTTGTTCGACAACAGGAGGGACGCAGATGAAACAGAGTATTGTGAAGCCAATCGAGAAAACGCAGGAGGAACTGACGGACGAAGAAATTGTCAGCATGTTTTTGGCCACCCATCACCATTCCCGTTACACCTTGCGAAATTACAAGTATGCGATCGAACGATTTCAAAGCTTTATCGGGGAAAAAAGGCTTAAAGACGTGACTTGGAGGGATATTGAGCTTTATAAGCTGAGTCTGCTCAAGAGGGATGATCGACAGAATCGCCAATATTCCGCGGCGACGGTCTCCGTATTGCTGGCCCCTCTTCGTTCCCTTTATAAGTGGGGAAACAGTCCCAACATTCAATGTTTTCCCCACAATCCGGCGGCGGTCATCAAGAAGCCGAGGGTGTCGAACAGCAGCAGCCGTCATTTTCTAACCCGGAACGAAGTCGCGAAAATATTGCACCAATTAAACCAAACGACGCTTCGCGATTATACGATCGGCCTGACGTTGGTTTTGCTTGGATTGAGAGTTTCCGAATTGGTTTCGATGGAATGGGATGATTTTCATACCGATCCCATGGGAACTTCCATTTGGTTGACCGTGATGAACGGAAAAGGCCGGAAAGCGCGGGAAGTGAAAGTGCCCGACATGCTCTGGAACCAGCTCCTTTTATACCGCAAGGAACAGGGGAGCCGCGGCAAAGTGTTTCCGCTGAGCACCCGTCAGGTGGAACGGATCATCGAAAACGCCCGGAAAAAGGCCAATTTATCCAAGAAAGTCACGCCTCACTGGTTGCGGCACACCAATGCGACCCTGGCTTTGCTAAACGGAGCGTCTCTTCAACAGGTTCAACAGACATTGGGACATTCGCACATCAACACGACCCAGCAGTATATTCATACGGTAGAACAGATCAAAAAAGCGGCTCCGGATTTCGTTGAAGACTGCCTGAAGGAAGTGCTCTAGAACGCGTTTCGGGGATCGGCGCTCGCGCACGGCAAGAGGGAGAAATTGTCGCCAAAACAAGAAATTCGTCGAATTTCCGACGAAATTTGTAGCGATGCGGGGCACTTCTAGGTGAAATATGATTGAAAATCGTTGAAAACCAATCTTTTGCATGTTATATTCATATCAGAATTTACATAATTATGCTGCAATATGTCGCATTATGTCGATATGTCGCACAAGTTCAGTTGTGCGACCTCCATTATCCTATTACCCATTATCCCAACGAGCAATCGTTCTCATACGCCGAAATCATCTTGTAACAATTGTATTTAAAGACATATCATAACAGTTGTGTAAAGGATATTCAACTCTTTTCCGCTGCAGCTTCATATTGCGGCAAAATAAAAACCGCCATATTTGGCGGTTTTTTGGATTACTCAGGATACGAGAGGTCTCTTCCGTAAAGACAGATCCCCTGCACGCTGCCGTGAAAATAGCTCCTGATAATATCCGTTTAATTTCAGCAATTCCTGATGGCTTCCGCTTTCGATGATTTCCCCGTTCCTGACTACAAAAATCAAGTCCGCATGCATCACCGTGGAAAGCCTGTGAGCAATCATCACGACCGTTTTATCCCTGCCGATCTGTTGAATGGATTCCTGTACCAGCTTTTCGCTTTCGTTATCGAGCGCGCTTGTGGCCTCATCCAAAAGGATCAGCGGCGGATCTTTCAAAAATACGCGAGCAAGCGCAACCCGCTGTTTCTGCCCGCCCGAGAGCTTGATTCCCCTTTCCCCGATTTCCGTGTCATAGCCGTTCGGCAGCAAGGAGATAAAGCCGTGCGCAAACGCTTTTTGGGCGGCGGCGATCACTTCTTCATCCGCAGCGTCATGCTTGGCTATTTTGATGTTATCCTTGATCGACGAACTGTACAAGAAGTTGTCTTGCGTGACAACCCCCATATGCGCACGCAGACTGGACAAGGAATAATCCTTGATATTCACGCCGTCGATCCGGATCGAGCCCTCCGTTGCGTCATACATCCGCATTAAAAGCTGGAGGATGGTGCTCTTGCCGCCGCCGCTCTCTCCCACAAACGCATAGGTCTTTCCTTTTTCGAGGGTGAAGGATAAATTCCGGACGACCGCATCGCGGTTGTTGTAAGCAAAGGACACGTTTTCGAACGTAATTGAATTCGTAAAGGCCTTTAATTCTCTTGGGTTCGCTTGTTCGGTGATTTCGGCAGGAATTCGAAGGAAATCGAAGATCCGCCTAAGCGCCACGCTGCCTTCCGTTATCGCCGGGAATGCTTGAACGAGCGCGGCGACCGGGCTTCTCATTTTGTCGACATAAGCGAAGAACGCGATTAAACTGCCGAGTGTCAAGCTGCCGTCGATCACGAACAGGCTGCCGGCCAAGACCACCATAAAAGGCGTCACATCGCTCAGCACATTCACGGAAGCCAACGTGACGGCGTTCAGCTTCGCGTGCTTGTTCGTCAACCCCTCATACCGGTCCAAATGCCGATCCAGTTCCTCCTTGTCGCGGTTCTCGGAAGCAAACAGCTTGGAAATGAATGCGCCCTGAATGCTTTCGAAGATAAATCCGCTTAATACCGAGCGATAATTCATCATGCTGGCGGTCGATTTCTTAAACGTTTTCGAGAGAAAATGGGCGAGAACAAACTGGAACCCGACCATCAGCATCGCGAGCAAGGTCAGTCTCAGGTTCATCGTAAACAGAACGCCTACGATAAAGATAAGGACGATCATCTCCATCCAGATGTTCGAGAATACGGCGGTCATGTAGCCTCTTGCCTTCTCCATATCGTCGAAGAAACGCGTTCCGATTTCTCCGCTCTTGTGATCCGCAAAATACTTCGCATCCAAAGAATGGACTTTGGCAAATGCATCTTTGCGCAGGGCTTTGATCACATTGTTGTTGGCTTTGTGCAGACAATATTGCCTGACGTATTCCATGGGCGCGCGTAGGGCGAAGAACACAACCAGCACGATGAGGGCAATGACGAGCAACTTCGCCAATTTGTCCGCACTCGATAAAGCCTCGTTCTGAAGCAAGTCGTCGAAAATATATTTCAGGATTAGCGGAACCGTCAGCGGGATCAGGAAACGAAACAGGCTTCCTGCGAATCCCCAAATGTAGAGCGTCATTTCTTTTCTCGCATAGGGCAAGAACGGTCTCATGGGACCTCCATCCTCGTCTCGATTTCTGACTACTTCCCCGTAAACCGGTCAATCGAAAATGCCTGTTTCATAACATTCGTATGATGATCACGGTCCGCCGCCCCCCTTATGGAACACGGACGACATAGGATGCCGTAAACACTTTATTTTCTCTTTGGAACTGTCCCCAGATCTTATAAATCCCGCTCTTCGGAAACGCCGTTTCGAAGACCGCCTCCGGTCCCGTACCCTGCCCTTCATCGGCATGCACGTGCAAATATCGCTCGCCGTCCTCCGTCAAGATCACCACATGTCCGATGGCGCCCAAATAAGGCTCCAGATCGGTAACCGGTTTGCCGGTCTTCTCATCGGCAATCGTAAACTTCAGCGTCAGCTCTTTTTTCGAAGCGAGGGGATCGATCGCAAGCTTGACCCGGTTGCCGTCCGCGGTTTTTTCCAGCGTTTCGTCCGGGACGACGGGGACCGGCTTCGCCTGCTCGCCTTCGACCCGAACCCACGCCATCTTCGTCATCGGATCGCCGCCGGTCGGCGTAAAATCGGCAATCATCCGGTACTCGCCCCCCGCAGGGAAATCGTTCACGATTTCGAATACGCCGTTCCCTTTGTATTCGGGATGGATGTGATTGAAGTAGGACAAATCCTTGCTGACCACGATCAGATGCAGCAGCTTCTCGTGATTGATGTCGAAGGCGTCGATCGGTCCGCCGTCCTTCTTCTTGATCTCCAGCCGGATCATCGTTCCCGCTGCGGCTGCGGACGCTTGATTGCGCTCAAGCGTCCAGACCGCTTCCACATCGTCCGCCAAAATGCGGTCGCTCACTTCCGATACGGCCTCGTCTTCCCATGAAGAATTGGAACCGCAAGCCGACAACAGCATCGTCAGGAGCAGAAGGAACAAGATTCGTTTACTCATATCGTAACGCCTCGCTTAACCGGGTTTTTGCCGCCTTTGAGGCCGGCGCGAAACTGGAAACCAGACTGACCGCGACGCCGAAGCCGCCGGTCAGCAGCACGATTTTCCAGGATACTTCGAACGCATAGGTCAACGAATGAATTTCCATAAACGTCGAAGTGAGATAGATCAGCCATATGCCCAATGCGCAGCCGGCCACGGCGGCGGCCAGTCCGATGCCTGCGCCCTCAAGCAGCACCATCCGCAGCACCTGGCGGCGCGTAACGCCGACGGCGCGCATCATGCCGAGCTCGCGAATCCGCTCCATAATCGTCATGAGCAGCGTATTCGCAATGCCGATGCCCGAAATTACGATCGACAAAATCAACAGCGCGTTGATGACCGAGAACGAACCGGTATAGACCGCGCCAATGACCGTAACCCAATCTTCGGGCCCGAACATCTCTTCCGCCCGTTCCCCGAACGCGTCGAAGATCCTCTCCCGCAATTGCAGCGCAGAGACGCTCTCGTCTTTAAGCACGAGCGCGTTGTGCTCGTATTTGAGCCCGAAGCTTTCTTTAAAGGTCTCGGTTTTGACGAACGCGCCGTAACCGTTGTTTTTCATCGTATCGACAACCGCCACAACCTTGAACGCTTTCACCCCTTGCAGCGTCGACAGCCAGACGCTCTCGCCGATGTCGCCGCCCCATACGCCGAACGCGATGTTGTCGAGCACAATTTCGTCGTCCTTCAGCGACCGGATCAATTCGCCCGGCGACTGGCCTGTAGAAGCGAACAACGGGAAGCGGTCGATCCAGTCCGCGCCGACGCCGTAAACGGAAAGTTTGCGTTTTTGGTCGTTGAGCGACCAAACGACGGACTGCAGCGAATAGGTTTGCGCATTGGCTACGCCTTCGATCTGCTTCAACCGTTCCACATCCGTTTTTTCAACATGATGAAAATGGATGTCCAGATTCCCGCCGTAGGTGGAAAAAATGACTTTTTCGTACGTTTGCAGAAATGCGGAATTGAGGGAACTGACCAGCACGATCATCGCAATGCCCAAGCAGAGAATGACGGAGGTCATCGACGTGCGGCCAAGATTCCGCTTCAGATTGCGCGCGGCCAATTCGCCGCTAAATCCGAAAATCAGCCGATAAACGGGTTTCAGCAGCAGCATGAACAGGTTGAACAGGAACGGAAAAACCAGAACGATGCCAATCATGATGGGCAATACGAGCAGCAAATGCTTGATGAAAAAACCGGACGCGATCAACAAGAGGCCGGCAAGGAGCTGCCATTTCCGCAACTTCCCCGCTTCATTCGCGCGGTTTTCCTTGAGCGACTCGATGACGCTGACTTTGCCCGCCTGGCGGATCGGATACAACGCCGCCGCGATCGGCACCAGCAAACCGGCAAGAATCGAAACGACAAGTCCGTTGACCAGCTTCATCCCGCTGTCGTCATAAACGCTGAACATCAAAAAGATCAGCGCCTTTAACCCGATCCCCATCCCGTATCCCAACAGCAGGCCGACGGCGGTTCCGATGATCGACAGCAGCATCACTTCGAACAGGACGAAAGTCCGCATTTGCTCGGGGGTATATCCGATCGTCTTGAGCGCGGCAAACTCATTCTTGCGCTCTTTGACGCTGACATACAGGGAATTGAAGATAATGAGCGCGCTAAGCGCAATGCCCAGCAAGCCGGCGATATAGAGCGTGAGAAAGAAAGAATTGGCTTCCTTGAACTGGGTTTCGAAATCGAGCACGACCGGCTGCATATAAATATTGCCGAAGCGCTGGACCATCTCGTCTACCTGCCGGCCGGCCGCGTCCAGATCCGTTCCGGGGAGCGCCCGGATGTGAATGGTTTCGATTTGATCCGCCAAATCGAACCAGTCCTGAACGGTGGACAGGGGGACGGCGACCGACCAGGGATGGTACTTGGCCATCATCCAGCTCGAAGGCCCCATCAGTTCGACCGTATAACGGACGATCGCGGATATTTGAATGTGCCGGATGCCTTCGTCCGTGTCAAAGGAAATCGTATCGCCCACATCGGCTTTCCAGACTTTGGCCGTCCGGTCCGTAATGACAGCTCCGTCCGAGGTCAGGCTGCCCTTGATCAGCTTGAAGTTGGTCAGCGCCGAATCCAGCCGGCTGTAGCCGATCAGATCGACCCGCTTCTGGATGGCCGCGATCCCTTCCTTCTCCAGATGCAGCTTCGTATTTTCCTTGAGAATGGCGACCGATTCGATCGGCTTCAAGCTTCCGACTTCCCGATACACGTCTTCCGGGAAATAAGGCTCGGTGCCGTAAACCTGAAAATCCGCTTTGCCGAAAGCCGCCTTCAGATACAGCGGAAACACGGTTTTGGCGGTATCGACGGACGCGATGACCGCAAACGTGGAGGCCACCCCGATGACAATCGACAGGATCGTCAGAAAGGTGCGAAGTTTCCGGCGCATTAAATTGCGCCAAGCGATTTGCCAGAGATTCATTTCCCTTCCTCTCCTTCCGGCCCTTGTTGCACCACTTCGCCGTCCCGGATCACGATGATCCGGTCTGCCGCTTCGGCAGCCTGCCGGTCATGCGTCACCATCACGACGGTGATTTGCTCCTCCTTGTTTAATCGGGACAGAAGCTTAAGGACGCTCTCTCCGTTTTTCCGGTCCAGGTTGCCCGTCGGCTCATCCGCCAAAATCAGGCCCGGCTTCATCGCAAGAGCGCGCGCAATCGCCACGCGCTGTTGCTGCCCGCCGCTTAACTGGGAAGGGAAGTACGTTTCTTTGTCCTCCAGATTCACTTCCTTCAGCAAACGCTGCACTCTTGATTTGATCTCCGCTTTGGGAGCTTTGTTCGCCGCCAGCGGCAGACCGACATTCTCGGCAACGGTCATCATCGGGAGCAACTGATAGTTTTGAAACACAAAGCCTACTTTCCGGCGGCGGAACAGCGTTCTCTCATTCTCGCTGAGCTTGTTGAGCTTGACCCCGTCCACGACAATGCTGCCCGAGGTCGGAAGATCGAGTCCCCCCATCAATTGCAGCAGCGTGCTTTTGCCCGAACCGCTGGGTCCCATGATGGCGACGAATTCGCCTTTTCGGATGTGAATATCGTTCTCTTTCAAGGCGGTGAAGTGACCCGCTTCCAGAGAGAAAACCTTGGACACTCGTTCCATTTTAATCATGTCTTTAAGCCTCCGAATTGGATTTTGTTAACCGTACACTCGCTCGGTATGAATCCATCATAAGGGAGAGGGAGATCCGCGAACGCGCAAACGATGGCCCTCTCCGCGCAAACGATGAACGATTTCCCGCAAAAACTTGCGGCCTTCGCGCAAAAACAAAAAAGACCGGCCTATGCCGATCTTTCAAACGGGGTCAGTATAATTCTTCCGAAGGAAGGATTCCGAGCGCTTTCGCTTTTCGTATGACCTCCACCCGCGAGCTGACATGGAACTTCTGGAACAGCTCCGTTAAGCTGTATTCCAGGGACCGCTGGCTGATCATGAGCGTTTTGGATATTTCCTTGTTGCTTTTGCCTTTCGCCAGTTCGCGGAGCAGTTTGTCTTCTTCGCTCGTGATCGTCGTCTTTTCGTTTTCCGTCGCCCCTGTCACGACAATTTCCTGACGCCGCAGCTGTTTGAGCAGCTGCATCGGAATGACGGCCGCTCTGCTCGCCGCGAAACGAATGGTTTGGATCAGTTGCTCGCGGGTGGAGGTCTTGGCAATAAAGCCCGATACGCCCGATTCCATCAGCAAATTAAAATGCGGCGCGATTTCAAACCCGGAGTAAATCAGGATGACGGCGTCCGGCACATATTCGAGCACCTTGCGCGACAAATCGGCGCCGTTGATATGCGGCATGTACAAATCAAAAAGCATGACGTCAAAATGCTTCAGACGCACCAAGTCGGGCACCAGAAAGACATCCGTCTCAATCGTTACGTTCATGTCCGGCTCGGATTCAATCAGCATTTTGGTTCCTTCTACGACCGATCGATGATCGTCAACCAGCAGTATTTCCATGTCAATCCCCTTTGCGTTCCATATTTTTGGGAATGGAGAGGTTTACGTGAAACCCTTGGCCCGGAGACGAGTTAAATCGGACTTCCCCGCCCAAACTGAGCACTCTCTTTTCAATGCCCGTAATGCCCATATGCTGGAACGAGCTTTCAAAGGACGCCAAATCGATTCCTACCCCGTCGTCCGAATAGGAGAAATAGACGCCGCGGTTATCGCTTGTCAAAGCCATGCGCACTTTGGCCGCCGCCGAGTGTTTCGACGCATTGTTGAGCAGCTCCTGAACGATGCGGTACACCCCGAGAATTTCCTCCTCATTCAGGAGACAGTCGAAGGGTTCCGCGGCAAATTCGATCTCATAGTTGGCAAACATTCTCGTATACGTAAAAAGACTCTTTAACGACTCGACCAGCCCCATATTCAGAAGAAAAGGAGGGCGCAGCTCGTTGCAGGTAATCCGAATCTGGTGAATCGCATCCAGAAGCCCCTCTTCGATCCGGATCAATTCCGTTCGGATTTCCTTGGAAAAAGGCTTCGACGATCTGAGCGACTCCAGCTTGCGGTACCAGATGATCAGATCCTGCAGCACGGAATCGTGCAAGTCGCTGGAAAGCGAGAACCTTTCTTTCTCCGATAATTGAAACAGCAGCCTGAGCATCCATTTCGGCGTTTCATTTTGGTTCACCATGTCCTCCAGCCGCTTCATGAGATCCTCAATCAATTGAAGATTGTCATAGAGGATGGTGACGTAATGAACCGCCGTTTCCAGCCATTCTTCCTCGATCTTCAGCATGGCGCGATCCATGTTGATCCGCAAATAGACCGGATGCTGCTTTTCGCCGATCTTGACCCATGCCACTTGGGGATTCATCACGGCAGCTTCCTGTCCCCTCGGCACTTCCTCGATGGATGCGTTTGTTACTTGAAGGACTTCCTTAACCTCGCGAATCAAACGCTGCTCCAAATCCGATACCTTCATGACGTTCGTAAGGTCGTTCGAGAAGCGGTTTAAGCTTTGCTGGAGAAATTTGTACCTCTCTTCCCTTTGGATGAGTTCCCTCTCTTCTCTTTTGCGGTCGGTAATATCTTTCACGATACCGTGAACGCCGATCAGCGTCCCGGAAAGAAGAATCGGAACGAAGGTGATGTTGACGATTTTCTCGCCGAGCTTTCCCTTTTGAATGCGGCATTCAATATCCCTGGGCTCCTGGTGCTGCACCACCTGAAAAAGCACTTCATAAACCGGCGCATGATCCTCGTCAAACACCAATCCCATAAAGCAGCGATCGGTCAGCTTGCTTAATTCAATGCCGGTGATCGTCTCGAAAACCCGGTTGGCATTGACAAAATATAAGTTCAGATCGATGGAAAAAACGCCGTCCAGATTGTTCTCGAACAGAGACTTGTACCTTTGCTCGCTCTCCTCCAAGGCCAACTCCGAACGCTTCTTCTCGGTTATATCCAAGAAAATGCCGTCTATGCGCTCGATAGCGCCCTTATTGTCCATAATGGGCTGGGCGATCAGCCGGACCCATCTGCTTTCCTCGCGATCGTCGATCAGCCGAAACGACTTGACCGCCGGCAACCCCCGCCGCAGCTTATGTTCAATCTCCTCCGCCAGAGCGGCCCGGTCGTCCGGACGAACGCGATCCAGCAAGCGGTAGGGATTGGCCTCTGCAACAGGCTTAGGCACGCCGAACATTTTTTCGATGCTTTCCGAACAGAGCGTCAAACGGGAAAAGTCCTTGTCCGAAGACCACACGGCAGCGTTCACATTATCCAAAATATTTTGCAGCAGCTTCTCGGTCTTCTTCCGTTCGGTGACATCCCTTGCGACCGCCACGACATACTGCACCGCCCCGCTGCCGTCCGGAACGGGCATGACCCGGGCCTCGATGTGGATGGTATCGCCTCGAGCGTGAACGATCCGGTACTCCAAATCCACCGGCAGCTTAGACCGAATAGCCTCCGCATGCAAGAAGCGTACGCGGTCGGCATCGTCCGGATGGATGACGTCGAAGGCATCCATGCCTTCATAGTCTTCGACGCTGTATCCCGAAATCGTTTTGATGGATGGGGAGACATAGCGAACAATGGCCTCGTTGTCGACCAGCACAATCGTATCCGAGGTGTTCTCCGCGACAATTTTATACCTTTCTTCGCTCTTGCTCACCAGGGGACCCGCTGGATGCGGCTCCTCGCATTGTTTCAAAACGACCGAATAAGCCGCCGTTTCCTTATCTTCGTTCGGAATAGGGACGAGGCAACAACGAGCGTAAACCGGTGTGCCGTCCTTGCGGTAGAGGCAGACCGCTGTATCCTCTCCGCCGGGTAACGTGAACCTGGTTGGCTCCTGATTCAGTTCGTCGGCGGTATAGCCAAAAAGACGTTGAAAAGCATCGTTAACCCACACGATGCGACGATCGAGATCGAGAATATAGATGGGGTCCGGCATGTGTTGAAGGAATTGTCCGGCGTTTCGGATCAGGTCGCCATCGTTCATCGGTTCGTCATAATCTCCTTCTATGAGAATAATGGGAACGTTCAAAAATCGCTAAGACCATTATAAATGAATGCAAAGGGGGGAATCGCGCAAAAAAATAGCGGGCGACCGCAAAGATGCGGCCTGCCCGCAGCAGCGTTGCGCCCAGCACGGCCGCCATCAGGTTGATCGCTTCCTGCGAGCCGTCGGTTCCTTGCGAGAACTTGCCGACATAAGACATGAGACCGAACGTATCCTCGTCCAGGTTATGGCGGGTGCGGTCCCACCAGCCTACCGGCAAGTATTCTCCCTGCTTCGTAAAGCCGAATACGAACCGGTTCGGCACGATGCTTCTCTCCTCCGGTCCGATAAATGAAAAACACCCGCCGTTGCCGGCGGCAGAGCCTCCGATGGCGGCAGGTGCTTTTACGGTAAACCATTCGGCTTATTCGTTTATTTGATAATTTCCTGGAACTTTTTGATGGTGTTGTCGACCGCTTTCTTGACGTCTTCGCCATTTTCGATCGGCTGGGTCAAATGCTCCCAAATGGCGCCGTCGATTTCGGCTTGCTTCGGCTGGTTGTTGAAGCCGCGAGCCACTTCGGACGCTTTGCGGATCGTTTCGACGGCATATTCTTTTTCCGGACGGCTCGTCTTGATCAGGTCGAAACCGGATTTCGTAGGCGCTACGACTTTCCACTGATGGATTGCGTTCGTCATGTCCACAAGCGCTTTTGCCGCGACGGCAGGGTTTTTGGTCGTACTGGACATGGCGGTAACGCCGATCCAGCTGAACGTGACTTGCTTCGTGCCTTTCGGAGGAACGACCATGCCGACTTTGAACTTCACCGTTTTCTCGAAATCGTCGCCTGCGCCGCCGATGAACATGGCGACTTTGCCGGTTTTGAACATGTCGCCGTTGCCCATGGAGTCGGCTTGCGCGCGATCGGGCGCGATGCCGGACTTGACGATCTTCTGGTACATTTCCAGACCCTGGATCGATTCGGGAGAATTCAGCACGATGTTGCCGTCCTTGTCGAACACGTCTCCGCCGTACGACCAAGTGTACATCGCGGTCGGAATGTTGTTGATCAGGGCGCCCCATTCTCCGTCTTTCGTCAGCTTTTGGCCCGCGGCAATGAAGTCGTCCCAAGTCCAATCGTTGGTCGGAAGCGCCACGCCCGCCTTTTCAAACATGTCTTGGTTGTAGTACAGCATGTAAGGCTGGGAAATCCAGGGAAGCGCATACGTTTGGTTGTTGAACTTGCCTACGTCAAGCGCGCCAGGGAAGTAGTCGTCCGCATGGAAGCTGCTGATGCCGGACAGATACTCGTCAAGCGGAGCGAGCGCGCCCAGGCTGGCATACTGCGGGACGTATTCCTGAGACAGCCACATGAAGTCGGGAGCTTGTTTGCCCGCGATCATCGTTTGCAGCTTCTGATAGTAGTCCGCCGGGATGCTTTGCACTTGGAGCTCATAGTCGGTCGCTTTCTCATTCAGCTTCGCGACCAGCGCCTCGAATTCCCTCAGTTCGTCCGCGCCCGCCCAGGTCGCGACTTTCAGCTTCACTTTCCCGGCCGGCTGCGAGGATTCCGCGGGCTTATCCGGGCTGCCGGACGCCCCGTTTCCGTTGTTCCCGCCGCCTCCGCAAGCGGACAGCACGACCATGAACGCCAGCACCAAAGAGAGAAGCAATCCAGCTTTTCCACTTCTTTTTGTTTTCACGTCAGAGTTCCCCTTTTTGTTATTTTGAAATGGATTCCAGCCATGAAGCTGAAATCAAGTCTCATTCCTTATCCTTTGATGCCGCTCAGCTTGACGCCTTCGACGAAATGTCTCTGCGCCAGAAAGAAGACGATCAGAACCGGCAGCAGCGCCAAGATCGACCCCGCCATCAGCGGCCCCCACTCGACCTTCATGATGCCTTTGAACATCGACAAGCCCAGCGTCAGCGTGAATTTGTCTTCATCGTTCAAATAGATGAGCGGTCCGAGCAGATCGTTCCAGCTTCCCTGGAAGGAGAAGATCGCGATCGTAATCAGCGCGGGAACGGACAGCGGCAGGAAAATCCGCCAGAAAATCGTGAAGCTGTTCGCTCCGTCGATCGTCGCGGACTCTTCCAGCTCCTTCGGAATCGAGAGGAAAAACTGCCGAAGCAGGAAAATAAACACGGGCGCGCCTCCGAAAAAGCCGGGCACGACCAGCGGCAGGATGGAATTCACCCATCCGATCTCGCTGAACCCGATAAACACGGGAATCATCGTCACTTCTCCCGGCAGCATAATGGTGGAGAGCACCAGAAGAAACCAGATGTTTTTCCCCGGAAAGTGGAATCGTGCGAAGCCGTACGCCACGAAGGCGGACACGAACACGTCGGATAGCAGGTGAAAGAACGTAATGACCGCCGTATTCTTGAACAGGACAAAAAAGTTGATCTCGGTAACGGCCCGCGAATAGTTCTCCCAATGGAAGCCGTCCGGCCAAAACCGGGGAGGAATTTCGAAGATCAGATCCCCGGACTTGAGCGAGGTGGAAATCATCCACAGCAGCGGAAACAAGGTGCTAAGGGAGAAGAGCCCCAGCAAGACGTACAGCATCGCGGTGCGCGCGATTCTTCTCTGTTTTTTTCCCATCGCATAGGAGGCCATCGGATCACCTTCCTTTCCGCGCCCGCGGTTTGACTTCGCTTTCGTAATAAACCCAGGCGGACGACGACTTAAAGGCCAGCAGCGTTAGGATGAGAATGATGACGAACAGAATCCATGCCATGGCGGTTGCATAGCCCATTTTGAAATACTTGAACGCGTTCTCGTACAAATAAATCATGTAAAACCGGCCTTCGTTCCCGGCTCCTCCGATGATGTAGGCGTCGCCAAACTTGCGCATCGCGCCGACGATCCCCATGATCAGATTGTAGAAAATGACCGGCGACAGCATCGGGAGCGTAATGTGCCTGAATTTCCGGAACCCGTTCGCGCCGTCGATTTCCGCCGCTTCGTACAGGTGTTTCGGAATGTCCTGCAGGCCGGCCAGATAGGTCAGCATTCCGCCGCCCGCTCCCCAAATGACGATCATCAAGTAGGAGGGCATGACAAAGGCCGGATCGGTCAGCCATCCGATCGGCGGAATGCCGAGTTTGGACAGCAGCAGGTTGATCAGGCCGAAATCTTTGTCGAGAATCCATTTCCACAGCAGCGAGATGGAGACGCCGGATACGACGGCAGGCAAATATAGCGCAGTTCGAAAAAAGTAAACGCCCTTCACTTTGGTGTTGACCAGGATCGCGATCAGCATCGAGGTTGCGATTCCAAGCGGCACCGAGATGGCGGCAAATTTGACGGTGACCCACAGGGCTTTGATGAAGTCCTCGTCCTTAAAGAGAGCCGCGTAATTGTCCAAGCCGACGAATTTCGGCTTGTTGAACGTATCCCATTCGGTCAGGCCGACGTAGAAGGCAAACACGAGCGGTGCGATCGTAAACACGAAAAAGCCGATAATCCAAGGGGAAATAAACAGATAACCCTCATATTTTTTGAACCGCACGTTCTCACCCCCTCGTCTATGTATTCCTTGAAGCGCCTGGAGCATCGCACAGCGATCCAAAACTTGTTTGTAACCGCTTTATACCAATCATTTTAAGTTACTTTTATATTTTGTCAACTTTATTTTAAGGTTATTTTTGGATAAAAAACTTTATTGTAATGTTGTTTTGTAATTCTAAATCAAGGAATCCAATATTTCTTTCAAGCTCAGCTCCGCACAGGCCATCGACGTATCCGCGACGCCGTAATACATCCTGACCGTGTCGCCCTTGACGAGAGCGCCGCAGGAGAAGACGACATCCCCGAAAAAGCCCTTCTTCTCATAGGGCGCATCCGGCTCGAGCAGCGGGCTGGCCGAACGGGCGATCACCTTGGAAGGATCGTTCAAGTCGAGCAGCACGGCTCCCATGCAGTACCGGTGCTCCTTGGTGGCGCCGTGATACAGCTCGAGCCAGCCTTTGTCCGTCCGGATCGGAACCGCGCCTCCGCCGATTCGGCCGCTGTCCCACATTCCCTCGCGCAGTCCGAGCAGGTGCCGGTGGTTTCCCCATTGCAGCAGATTGTCGCTTTCGGCGATCCAGATTTCCGGATTGCCGACGCTCCTCGTCGTCGGACGGTGAAGGGCATAATATTTCCCGCCGATGCGCTCCGGGAAGATCAGCACGTCCTTGTTGTCCGGGCAGAAGATCATGCCATGGTGCTCGTACGTGACGAAATCGCGGGTGGAAATCATCGATTCGCCGATTCCGACGGGCGAAACGGCCGAGAAGTAGATGTAATAGACGTCGCCGATCCGCGTGACGCGCGGGTCCTCGATGCCGAACGTCTCCTGCGCGTTGGAAGGATAAATGAACGGCTTGTCGTCGATGGTAAAACGGCGTCCGTCCCGGCTTCTGGCAATGCGAATATAGGAGATCGACGTCAAATAGGCAAAGCTTGCGCCCTGCGTCCGATCCCGGACGACGCGGGGATCCGAGAAATCGTAGCGCTCGTCGTTTCGGTTCAGCTCCACCAGCTCCAGCGAGCCCGTCTCCGGCTTGAACACCGGAGCCAGCACGATGTCGGGGTCGCCGCTGACCGGCTGCTCGGCAACTCTTAGAAGAAGAAGCGTCTCCCCGTTGTACTCGGCAACGCCCGCGTTGAACGCCCCGATGACCTTGAAGCCTTCATGATACGGCTTCACGTCCGAAGGCGTAATGAGCGGATTTTCCTCGTAGCGATAAACGTTCACCTTTGCAACACCTTGCTTTTCTCATATTTAAGGAACGGATCCGGTATCGTAATGCGATGGGCTTCCGCATCGCTGATTCCGGCGTACAGCTCGGCCGTTCCGTCCTTGCGCCGCACAAGTCCTCCGCTGAAGACAACGTCGATCAGATCGTCCCGCTTGGCTTCGCCGGGCAGGAACCTGTTCCGGACGGCGATCAGCTCGATATCCGAAAATTCCCCCGTATACGGATCGATCGCAAACACCATCGGATAATAATGGCGGTCGCCGGCTTCGTCGAAGCAAGCGATGTGGCCGAGAACGCCGACCAGTCCGCCTTCGAGCAAATGCGGCTCGTTCGCGCCGCCCCACTCGGCGTCGATAAACTGGCCTTCCAGAAGCGGAGCCGCTTCGACCGCTTCGATCGTCAAATCCGCGAGCGACGCCAACCGGGCAAAACCGATCTTGCCCCGTCCGCCCTTCTCTCCCTGCGGCCTCGTGAACATGGCGATGCTGCCGTCGGGAAGCTCGATGATGCGAAGATCCTTCATTCCGTCCGGTCCGGTGAAGAACCGGGAAAGATCGCGAAGCTTCTCCCCTTTGTACATGACCGTTCTCCAGGCAAGCGCGCCGGATTTGGAAGGATGCGGATACACCTCCACGCCGCCGACCACGATTTCGCCTGCTACCCGGGTATAGAACGGGTCCTGGAGCGTCAGCACCGGCCATCCTTCCCGCGGCACCCACTTGCCGTCCCGCTCCACGAAGAACATGATGTGCGAATGCTCGCTGTCCCTGGATTCGACGCGCCCGGCGATCACAAGCTCGCCCTCGTCTTCGAACGGAGCGGTAATGTTGTAGACGTCGCGGTCCCCCACTCCCGCAAACTCCAGCTTCGCCGGATCGGTAACAACCTCGTTCTTGTCCAAATATTCGGCCAGCAGTCTTTTGCACGTCTTCACTTCATTCTTATTCAGTTTTGCCATTCCGGTTTCTCCTTCTGCGGCTCATCGTCTGCCCAAAACAAATAATTACAAAATAGATTTACAAACCTTTTTTTGTAACGTTACAATGTAGATTACATTGCTTTGTTTCAGGATTTTACGTCCATTATTAATGACAGCGTTTCAATTGTCAATGCACTTGGAAAAAATTCAATTCGCCTTGGAAAACAGTTTCTTTTTCGCGCTCGATACGCTATAATTTGTAACGTGACTGGTAATTTTTTTCCATCGGAACCGACAGTCCAACCGGAAAGGAACGGAAAGGCATGAAGCAGCGGAAAGTTACGATGCAGACGATCGCGGACGCTTTGAACATATCAAAGAACTCCGTGTCGCAGGCTTTGGCGGGGAAAGACGGGGTGAGCGAGGAAACAAGGCGGCTTGTCATCGAAACGGCGAAACGCCTCGGGTATGTCTACTCCGAATCCCGGAAGAAGAAGCAATCGAATCGAAGCGGCAATATCGGATTGATCGCCTCGGACTTCGCCTTCTCGCAGCGAAGCTTTTTCGGCGATATTTATTTGTCCATCGAGCAGGAATGCACCAAGCGCGGAATGGCCCTGCAAATTCAGTCTATCAATCCGGAAGCTAGGGACAAGCTCATGCTGCCGTCTTTTCTTCAGAACCAGACCGTCGACGGCGTGCTCATCCTCTCCCACATTAGCACGGATTATATCAATACCGTTTTGGCCACCGGCATTCCGGCTGTCCTCATCGATCACCACCATCCGCGCATTCATGCCGACTGCATTCTGACGAACAACCGTTTCGGCGGTTACGATGCGGTATCTTACTTGATCGGGCTGGGTCATCGCGAGATCGGCTTTTGGGGCAACATCTCCTTTTCGCCAAGCTACTACGAACGGCTGGAGGGGTACCTTTGGGCGATGAGCGAGGCCGGGCTGGACGTGAATCCGGAGTGGATCGTGAAGGATGCGATCGAGGAAGCGGCCGACGTAAGCGGCAAGCTTTCGCGCATGGCTTCGCAGCCGACCGCCTGGTTCTGCGTCAATGACGGGCTCGGATTTCTGATCATTTCGTCTTTGCAGCAAATGGGATATAAAATCCCCGAGGACGTTTCCGTGTGCAGCTTCGACAATGGGCAACTGTCCCGCATCAATACGCCGACCACGACCACGATTGCCGTGGATTTGGCCAAATTCGGCCAGAAAGCCATCGAACAGCTGCTGTGGAGAATGGAACACCGTTCGGAGCCCTATGTCGAGATTCTTCTCCCTACCACATTGATCGAACGGGAGTCGACGAAGAGCCCGTCCCGCTAATCCGGCCGCGCTCCATGTTGGCGAAGAAGCTCCGCGACATTATGGTTTCCTTGCTTGACGGCCAGAGCCAATGCCGTTTCTCCGCCTTCGGCCTTCGCATGGACATCGGCTCCATGCTCGATCAACAAGCGGATCAGCTCGACATTGTCGTCGTGAAATGCGGCCGTATGGAGACAAGTATGGCCATTGCTGTCGAAGATCGTGGTCTTCGCTTGATGCGCCAGCAGCAGCCGGATGACCTCCATATTCCTCTCCCCCGCAATGGCGGCATGCAATGCCGTATTGGAAGGAATATACGAAAGGTTGGAGTGAGACACCGCATTGATCTCTGCGCCATGCTCCAGCAAGACCTGCACGGCATCCCGGTTTCCAAAATGCGCCGCATATCCCAAAGGGGTAAGCCCATCGCCGTTTTCCGCATTTGCCAGATGCGGATGCAATTGCAAAATCGCTTTGAGCCGTGAAGCATCGCCGGATTGAGCCGCTTGAAACATATCGTCTATGATTCGGGCTGATTCCATTCCTTTCTCCTCCTTGGTTCGAAGTCAGCTTAGCAGCACAGTAAGAATGACCAAAGGTTTAATCGTCTTGCCATTTTCTCCCCTCTATTTCCATTTTCATTCGGTGAATCTGTTGAAATTCCTTCCTGTAATAACAATTAAAGTTTGAAGAATCGCACAAATGGATGGAGCAATACCAAAATGACCCCTCTGCCCGAATGACTCTCAGGGCAAAGGGGTGGAAAAGGGGATTACAATTTAAACCGGTTGACCGTATCCATCATGCCTGCCGCGATTTCGCTCAGACTTTGCGCTGTGGACGCCACTTCCTGCGAAGAGGCGGTGAGCTGCTCGGTGGACGCGGCCACTTCTTCCGTAGTCGCCGAGTTCTCCTGCGTGACCGCGCTTACCTGCTCGACACGTTCCATGACAATATCCTTGGATTTCACGATTTCATCCATGGCGCTGTATGTCTTCTTCATCAGAGGAGCGATGTTTTCGATAGACGACAAGATATCGCCAAAGGATCTTACCGTATTCTCGACGGACTTCGTCTGTTCCATCACGGACGCTTCCACGGTCTTCGATGTGCGGATGACTTCGTCCGTATCCTTATGGATCGATTCGACTACGGTCAGAATTTGATCGGCATTGCGCCTTGATTGTTCCGCAAGTTTGCGTACCTCGTCCGCTACAACCGCAAAGCCTCTGCCCGTTTCTCCCGCTCTGGCCGCCTCGATCGCCGCGTTCAACGCCAACAGGTTCGTCTGATTCGCTATGTCGGAGATGATATCGGTGATGCCGCTGATTTCTTTCACGGAATGGGTCAGCATTTCCACTTTTCCGACGACAATCTCAAAGGCCTGCTTGATCTCATCGATGGATTTCACGAGACGATCCATCTCTTCTTTTCCGAAATGCGCTTTATTTTCGGCCTCTTCCGTTTCATCCTTGACGCTTTGAAGCTCATGGTACACATGTTCGATGCTGCTCGTCAGCTGCGACAAAGCATCCGCAATGTGCGAGAGATCCTCAGCCTGGCTTGTCGCTCCTTCCGCAACGTGCTGCATGGTCGTAGCAAGTTCCTGAAAGGATGCGGACATTTCCTCCGAGACGGCCGCCAAGCCCTGCGATTGAGCCGTGATCTCATGGGAATTTCCTTTTACCTCTGCAAGCGCCTTTTTCATATTGCCGATAACCGCGGCCAACGACTTGTTCATCTGAACAAACTCGTTTTTCCCTTCCGTCTCCAGGCCGACTGTAAAATCATATTCGGAAAGCCGGGAAAGAACATGATTGATCTGCGCCATCGATCTTCTCATCAGCCTCGTTAGCACGATCATGAGCAGGATATATAAAATGCCGGCTCCCAAGGCAAAACCGATAAATCGGCTTTTCGCCTTCCGATACGTGCCTTCCGTCTGATCGATCACTTTTTTGGCCGTCTCCGCCTGCAAGGCCACAAGTTTATCGATATTTTCTTGAGCCGCGTTAGCGTAACCGGGCAGCTTTTGTCTTTCCTCTTGGTCGATTGCAACCTTGGATTTTAGCTTGTCTATATATCGATCGGCTTGTTCCAGATATAGCCGGTAATTTTTGTCGACTTCATCGAATAGAGCCCTCTCGTTTGCGCTCATATGATATTTCCGGTATGTATCTAAGACGCTAACGATGGCGGATGTGTGGGTTTCGACCGTTTTTGCCGCATCTTCATTATATTGTTCAGAAAGAAGCAGGTTCGACATTTGGAGTCTTACGATATAGAATTCGGTTTCCAGGTGTTTAAGTTCCAGAGACTGCAGCATGTTATTCTTATAAAGATCTTTCATGTCGCTGCGGAAAGCGGTCATGTTGTTTAAAGCCGAGATGGCGATATATCCGAAGGAGACCACCGTAAGGACCAGCATAAGTACGAGCAGGGAAGTCATCTTCACATTCTTTAAAACTTTTCGATATTTTCCGCTTTGCGCCGGATTCTTTTTTTCTCTAGCCGTCATGGTTTTTTTCATTTCAATCCCTCCACCCTATCAATGCTGACAATCATGATGAATGAGCTTTGGTAGAAAACGTCACATTTCGAATGGATCGATCATCGGCTTTTCGCGGTTTAACTAAGGGATCACCTCGTCTTTTGCATGCAGGAAACTTTTGGCGAGCGCTAAATATCATAAAAAAATGCCAATATAATGTCAAATTACTCGCTTACATTAAGGAACGGAGTCCGCTAATCTGCGCGGACTCCGTTTCCGTTCAACCGAAGGAACATTTTAATAGCTTGTTTTCAACCAATTGTCTTTAGACCACGTCAGCTTGCCGGCGCCGGCGCCGTCGGCAGCGGTCAGCCTCGCGATCAAGGTAGACGGATCGTCCGGCGTATAGCTGTACGGCAAGGTCGAGAATCCGTTCCAGGAGAACGCCTTGACCGGAGCAGGCACGGGTGCGAGCGGGCTGCCGGACGTGTCGCTGCCGCCCCGAAAGGAAGCGCCGTCCAAGGAATAGATCGTGTCGAGCGCGCGGATCTTGCCCGTATAGCTCGCATCGCTCGGATCGGTTTGATTGTTTCGAATCGGATAGACGACATCGATGATTTGCGATTTTTCGACCAGGACGGCGCCGTCTTCCGTCGAGATGGCTCCGTTGCTCGTCACGCCGAAATGATACCCTTTCTTGGAAATGGCGTCGGCCATGGCAGGCGTAATCTTCTTGCTTGCCGCATGAGCGCCGGCCGAATCCATGACAATGTTGTAGGCGTGAGCGTTGCCGGCCCGCAGACGCGGCATCCGGTCCTGAATATCCTTGTAATAATTGTGGTGCAGCGTGATTTCCAAATCGGCATTGTCCGAAGCGAATTCGGTCGATCCGACCAGATGCCCTTTCTTCTGGCCCGCCGCAATGGCGATAATATCCTCCTTGCTGAGCAGCGTCCGAAGATAGTTGTACATCGGATAGGCGGACTTATTGGCTTCCATCGCATTGATCTGCTGCGTTACGAAGCTGTTCGCGCTGCGGTCGTCGCCCGTAAACAAGGACCAGGAGATCGTCACGCCGCTGCTTCCTTTTTTGACGTCGACGAGGCCGTCATACGCCTTATGGAAGGTGCAGTGGTCGATCCATATTTTACTGCTCGCGGCATCCACGGTGATGTAGTCCCAGTCGTTCTTGTCGTAGTCTCCTTTGGTCGATTCGTCCCATTCCCACAGCTCGTCAAAGTTCAGGTTCCGGATGATGATATTGGAGCTGCGCTTGATGACCCATCCCGCATGTTTGATTGTCGCGCCGTTCGCCGAGAAAATCGTCAGGCCGTTAAAGCTGTCGATCGCGATTTTGCTGACTCCGGTATGGAGCAATACCGGATGCGTGAGCGGCGGATTGGCTTCGGAGAACGGAGACTTCTGGGCTTCCGCGGGGATTTCGTTCCATCCCAGATTCAAGTCGTTCATGATTTCAATCACTTTCACTCCGGAGCCCTTCTTCAGCGCGGCGGCCAAATCGGCGGCGTTGTAGACCTTTTTGTAATGAGCCGTATCCGTCTCGGCCACGATGCCGCCGCCGGTATTGCCGGAAGAGAAACCCGTCAAGTTATAGTCGGATAGCGAGCCTGCCGCGCTTGCCGTGATCGATCCCGCAAGCAAGGACACGATCAGCAAGAGCGGCGCCAGAGCCGCGGCGGCTGTCTTCTTTTTTCTACCGTTCAATTCGATTTCGCCTCCTTGTCAGTTGTGGCCGATATCCTTGCCGTCCGTTCCGGCGCCCTTCAAATCGCTGCCTGCGGCCAGCTTAAGGAAGTTGCCGAGGTTCGGGGAGCCGTCCGCATTGCGGGTCAACGCCGGCGTAAGGCTCACAAAGTCCTCGTCGCTGGCGACAAGCCCTCGGGCATTGGTACTCTTTTTGTTTTTCCACCATACGTTCGAACCGGACACGTCGGTGCCGCTCGTTTTATCGCTGGCATTGCCTTGGTAGGAAAGGTTGTTGGCGAACACATGCGCGCCTTCGTCGAACTTGAAGTTGCTTTCTCCGTTGGCATAGGACGTATTGTTCGTCAGAGTAATGCTTCCGGGGTTGCTGTTAAAGGTAAAGCCATGCTTTTTGTTAAGGTAGGCGACGTTGTTGATGACGATATGATTCACCGGAATATCGCTCCCGCCGAGCTTGAAGCCGTTGCCGTCGCTGTCGGAAGTGCCGCTGCCGTCGGAGGTTTGGCCGTTATGGTGAGCCACGCTGTTCTTGATCGTAACGGGATAGATCGGACCGGTGTCCGACTTGGTGTACAAATCCCAGCCGTCGTCCGTATTGTAAGCCGCAATGCATCCGTCCACGACGTTGCCCGGCCCGACCGTCAGCTTGATGGCGAAGCCGTCGGCATCCTCTCCGTTGTCCGGATCGTAATTGTCATGCGAGTATACGTTTACGATCTGATTGTAGCTGGGCCATTCCGCCTTCGTGGCCGACGACGAATAGCGGCTGATCTGGACGCCGGAGTCCCGGTTGCGATGAACATCGAGGTTCTCGATCCGGTTGTAGTTCCCCGAGATGAAGATGCCGTTATCGGCAGCCCCTTTGATCTCCAAGCCTTTGACAAGCCAATAGCTGCCGTGCACTTCCAGCCCTCTTTCATTGGCGGAGACGTCGTCGGCATCGTAAGGCTCCGAAGAGAAATCCAGGACCGGCTTCTCCGAGCCGTAAGGCACGATCTGCTTCAAGGCGCCGGACGCGCCGCTGTTATTGCGCGGAATCGACACCGCCGACGAATACGCATACGTGCCTCCGCGCATATAAATCGTGCCGCCCGGGGCGATCTGGGCAATGGCCGCCTCAAGCGTCGTCGGCGAGCTCAAGGTGCCGCTATTGCCGGCCGAACCGTTGGGAGCGACGTAAAGGACGGAAGGAGCGGCGCTTGCGGCCGGGAGCGACCCGGCGAACAAAGAGAAGCCGAGCGCCAGCGACGCCAGGGCAATCGTGCTCCTTTTGCCAGCCAAACTCTTCTTCATCATGGAATCCCTCCATTTTTGACATTGAATGCCTTTCAGAATGGAAATATAATACAGAGTAACAGCGGTTTATGGAGTGCGATCACCGTCCTTTCTCCAGCCTGCCAGGCTATGATTTTGGAGGCGGACGACAATGAAAGCGCATTCCCGTCCTCCTCGGTTGTACTATAACACATCGCCCTTTTCGGAACTGTATACTCCCTTGCTCATTATCGCCTTTTTTTTCTTTATTTGTTATTTTTAGATTTTCATCTGATAGAATAGGGGGCGAAATTATGCCGGGAGCGGACGTAACGAGTCCCAAGTATCACATTCTCGAACGATCCTTCACCATTCAATATCTGCACAAAAACGGCAGCTACAGCATGAACCGGGCTCACTTCCATCCCTTCTACGAAATCTATTATTTGCTGAAAGGCGAACGGGTGTACTTCATCAACGGCAGCGTGTATACGGTCAACAAAGGGGATTTGATCGTGATCAATCCCCACGACCTGCACCGCACGGACAATTCCAACGCCGATTCGAACGGCTTCGAACGGATTCTGATCAACTTTACGCACGACTTCATCATGCCTAATCTGGATGGCGAATTGCCGCTGCTTCCCTTCAAAGGCGATTCGCACCTGATCCGTTTCCCTTTGAAAGAACAGGCGTCCATCGAAAATATGCTTTGGGAGCTTATGGCCGAATGCAAGGAAAAGCAGGCCGGCCATGCCGCGGTTGTCCGGGCGCTGCTCGTCAAACTCTTGATTCGAATCTATCGTTTCCAATTGCAAGCGCTCGAGGAGCCGTCGCGCTCTCCGAATCCGATGCATCGGAAAATATCCGAAATCGCTTCGTACTTAGCCGTCCATTTTCACGAGAAGCCTACGCTCGACCAAGTCGCGAAACAATTTTTCATCAGCCCCTCCCACCTGAGCCGAGTCTTCAAAAGCGTCACCGGCTTTTACTTTCGCGAATACCTGCTTCTGCTGCGGATCAGGGAGGCCCAAAAGCAGCTGCGGGAGACCCATCATAAAGTTCAAACCATCGCGGAATCGTGCGGATTCGAGAATCTGACCCACTTCAACAAATCGTTCAAGAAAATCATCGGCTTGTCTCCCCTTCAATACCGCAAGCGAAGCAAAATATAAGATGACGCTTATTGCCGATGACAGGGAAACGGAGCGGACAAAGATCGGAAACCGAAAGGAGAATCGGATATGCATGCTCCGAACGAAATTCGATCGGTGTGGAAAAAGTTCGACCCTTTCCCGATGGAGACGCTGACCAAAGTATGGTACTCTCGTCGGGCGAACGGAAAGAAACAAAGAGATGTGTCGTTAATGATGGAGCACTATGAACAGTACGGGATAACGGGCAATTGTTTCGATCTTGCGATCTGGCTGCTGCATGAATTTGGCAAGGAAGGCATTCCAGTGAACGGAATTCACCGTTACAATGTCTACTGATTTATTTAGGGCTTGCTGAACAAGATTCGTTCCATTTACACCCAACGCAAGTCTCTAAACCCAAGCAGTCTGAAAAAATGCAAAAAGAGAACACGCAGTCGCCGCTCCAGATTCATGACCAGAAACTGAAGGGCGATGACGGTCAAACTGGTTTCGGCGCCACGCGCCCGAATGCGACCTAGGCCCAATTTGCGCTTGCCTTCTCCAAATTTTCCTTCGATCGCATTACGCTGTACAGCGTCCTGGCGCTCTTGCCGACGATCGGCGACTTCACTTTGCTCTTTCGAGGGTCTGCCGAGCTTCGGGCCACTAAGGCGAATCCCTAGCGTTTTGCAATAGTTCAGGTTGTCTCGATTGCGGTAGATTTTATCGGCTAGAATGACGGCGGGATAATACCCGAATCGCTGTTTGTACGCTTCCACCGATGCTTGCAGCGTGGTTGCCTCGTTGAAGCTGTCCCATTGTGCCGTTTCGATCCAAGCGTAACCGTCCACCAGACTGGCGGCGATTTTGGCGCCGAACTCCACGTTCGCTCCAGCTTTGCCTCGAACCATCGGACGTACATGCGGCTGTTCGATACTCACGATGCGATCGGCGACGACATGCGTATTCTTCTCTAGCATTTCGCGCTGCTGACGGTAGAGCTCCGAGATGATCAGAAGCTGGCGATAGTGTCTTTTGCTCAGTTCCGTGAGAGGCGTATACTTCACGAGGGCTTCAATAATCCGCAGATTCCGTCCCACGTAGCCAAGTTGCTTTTTGATCGCTTTGCGGATCACCTTGCCCGATGCCTTGCGTTGCTTGGAAACACTCAGGTACGATTTTCTGGCTTTCTCGCGGTACGTGCGCGGCTTCTCCATCGCTCCGACATGGGGACGGTGCAGCACGTCGATGATGTCTTCCAGGATTTCACGGGCGTGATTCAGCAGCCCCAAGTCAGTCGGATACTTGATGTCCGCAGGCGCGCATGTCGCATCCAGCATGAGGGTGCCCTTGTTCATGACTTCCGCTGTCGGTGCGGCTGTAGATGGCAGGACGTGTAGCTTTTTCGCCATGTTGCGGGGGTTCTTCGCCACAACAGGGGGCTCCTCGGGAATAGAGAAAGCGTCCCCTACCTCCATGGTGAGCTGCGAGCCGCCCGCGTCGTTGTCGTCGTCATCGCGATCTCGCTTGGACGATTTCGGTTTCGCCTCGACCTCTCGCTCTGCTTGCAGCGCGGCTTGGGCGATCCAGTCGTTGACTTCAGCTAGGATTTCCAAGCCGAGCCGTTCCCGAAAATGCGTGAGCAGGGAGTGATGAAACGGCACTTCATCGACATACGCGGTGTAGCCCAAGAAGAACTGCAAATATGGATTTTCCTGGATTTGTAAGGTGGTCTCGCGGTCACTTAAACCAAGGCGCTCTTTGATGATGAGCGAGCCGAGGGCGATACGTGCCGAGTACGCCTTTTGGCCGATGGCTGGGGACTTGAACGAGCTCACATATTTCTCTTCTACTTTGTCCCAAGGGATGATCGCCGCAAGCTGCACCCACCGATTGGTTGGATTTAATTTTCCGCCAAAGGGCAAATAGAAGTTTTCCAACAAGTCTGCCATATCTCGATTCAGCACGAACACTTTCGCTCACTCCATCTGCAAGGTTTTTTACCGATTTTCCGTGTTTTCTTTGCAGATGAATTCGACAAAAGTGCCTCTAAACCCTTGTGAGATAAGGATTTTTTGATTATTCAGCAAGCCCTATTTAATAACTCTTCCAATTCAAATTTTCTTTACTCCATTTGCTTTTGCGATTTCAAGAATCAATTTATGCTTTGATTCAATTAAGGATTTAATTGACATTGACTTTCGCCCCCAGTGTCAGTACGTGGATATAATGAATCTGACAATCAGGGCGAATCGTTCCCAGGAGAAAGAAACGGTGGAGATAAATACAAAAGAGGGGCTCACCGCCCCTCTTGTTTCGTAAGCGTCAAACCTTCCCCACCTTCAACGCCCCGCAACATCCATGCGAAAATGGAGGCAATCCACTCAAACAGGAGGTTGCCTCATGACTCCCCGAGAACAACGCCGTCAATTCTGGGCCGC
>Ga0207866_1000272_pt1 | contig 79222 bp, 65 predicted proteins | sample HigsolmetaAR203D_FD_184835 | JGI IMG/M metagenome (GOLD analysis project Ga0207866, IMG submission 184835) | Ionic liquid and high solid enriched microbial communities from the Joint BioEnergy Institute, USA - AR20-3-D (SPAdes) (version 2) ...
CGGAGGCACTGGACCGGCTTTTGCCCTGGTCGTCATCGTTGCCGCTGACTTGCCGAGCGCCTCAATCATAAACCAATGTATCATAGCCCTCATCTGATTGACAGGTGGGGGCTATTTGACGCTTACCTTGTTTCCACCCCGCGTCTGCGTCCATGTTATTTTGCAATTTTATATACGAATTTCCACTCGGCTGTATTCCCGGAATATCGGCCCCGATTTTCAACAACGGTGACCTTCAACGATTTATTGATCGTCGATTTAATCGAGGACACTTTTACGGTCGCATTTGCCGTGCCGCTTTCGGGTATTTTATCTTGCTCCTCGGCATAGGCCTTTAACCTTATACGATCCGTGGGTTTCAAATTCAACGTTACAGTCGACCCTTCTGTGATTTCTTTGCCGTTCACATATCCTTTGGTCAGCCACTCGTTGCCGACATGATGATTTTCAACCAGTTCTACGCTAACGAGCGTAACCTTTACTTTTACCGTCTTTGTTGCCGCAGATAAGGGCTGTACCGCCACCAAGAAGGCAAGCATCATGAGCAAAAAAACCTTAACCGTTTTCCTGTACATGGAGAGTGCCTCCCTCATCTAAAAATCTTCTAACTCTACCTTATATGATACTAAAAAACCCGCATTTTACCTATGGCAAGAACCGATTTCAACGTAACGAGGACCGTCCATTTTCCGTTTAAAAATAAGGCTAAGTTAAACTCATGGTTTCCCTACCTTGATAGCAAGGAGTACGAAAACACAACGTCGAATAAAAAGAATATGTTAGTCTCTTCATGCCTGTTTTCTGTCAAGGATACGAAGGTAACACTTTGAAGGATGGCTTACTGTTGAACTAAGTAAAGCCAAAAAGGGACAGAAAGAATTGGGGAAATTGAGAATGATCATTCTTGACTGTCAGCTGATCGAAAAATTGAAGAGGAGTGTTCCTTGATGACAAATAGTAGAATGAATCCTAAGGTTGATGAATTTTTGAGTAAAGCCAAAAAGTGGAAGGAAGAATTTGAGAAATTGAGAAAGATCGTTCTTGACTGTGAGCTGACCGAAGAATTTAAGTGGATGCATCCTTGTTACACGTTTGAGAAAAAAAACATCGTTTTAATACATGGCTTTAAAGAATACTGTGCGCTTCTGTTTTTCAAAGGTGCCTTGTTACATGATGCCCATGGTATTCTAATCCAACAAACGGAGAATGTACAGGCGGGGCGCCAGATTCGGTTCACCAATGTTCGAGAAATAGTTGAAATGGAAACCATCTTGAAAGCCTATATTCATGAAGCCATTGAAGTTGAAAAAGCCGGTTTGAAAGTGAATTTTAAAAAGAATACAGAATTCATCATTCCTGAAGAATTACAAAATAAATTCGATGAAATTCCTGCCTTGAAAACTGCTTTTGAAGCATTGACGCCGGGACGGCAAAGAGCATACATTTTTTATTTTTCCGAACCCAAACAATCCAAAACTCGAGAGTCAAGGGTTGAAAAATGTATTCAGCGGATTCTCAATGGAAAGGGATTAAATGATTAGTATATTCGATGCTAGCGAGACACGTTAGCTGAACAAATCGATCACCCGTGAGAGCGGTTTTTCTTTAAGCTGAAAATCAACATTGAGGTTAACATAGCCAAAAAGGCGACGAACCGCCCGGAATGACGACGGCGTCAAACTGATCGGCTTTCGCTTCGTCAATGGAAGCGTCGGTCGTATAGATAAACGATGGCCGATTTGACCGCAAAAAAACAAGAGTGCTGCAAACACTCCTGTTTCCATATACGGGCTTTGGGCTACGCCGGTCTGCTTACTGCAGACTTGACACCAGCAAAGCGATAAAGGTCAATAATGCCAGCAGGAAACTTCCGAATTGCAATAGCGTCTTAATCAATTCATGCGGTTTCACCTGATTTTCCTCCTTTCTTTCAAAAAGGGGAGAGCCGGGTGGCTATAAGGTGGATTTAGAGATAAAAAAAGCCCACCCTTGTTCGGCAGCTGGCTGGCATAGGTTCCCTTAGCCCCTATAGCTTTGCGTCCCGCCTTTCGACGGGTTTGCCATTTTCTTGGATAGACTGATATTTTATGTAAATCTATTATACGCCTTAACGCGATAAAAATAAATAGGGTGTTAGATGCAGGACAATATGCGTGAGCGATTTCATGATTTTGTCGAATTGCTTATTCTCCCGTTATTTTGAAGAAAAAAACAAGAGTGCCTCGAACAAGCACTCCTGTTTCCCTATGCGGGCTTCGGGTTATGCCGGATGGCTTACCGGAGCCTGGAATACCAACTGGGCGGCTCCGAGCATTCCGCTCCGGTTTCCCGAGCTCGCCGCTTCGATCCGGACGTGGCGATACATCGAAGGCATCGCTCTGCGCTCCGCTTCCTCCCGAACTTTGGCGAGGAAATCTTCGCCCGATTCCGCGACGCCTCCGCCGATGACGATCGTATCGGGATTTACGATATGAATGAGGCTGGCGATCGCAGCGCCCAATGCAGCAGCCGCCTCGTCCATGACCTGCCCGGCCGTCGGATCTCCTGCCCGCCACCGCGCAAAAACCGCTCTGGCATCGGGAACCGCCGGCGCATCGGCGCCGGCTTCTTCCCCGCTCTTCAAAAGCTCGTTCATCCTCCTTTCGATGGAGGTTCCGGACGCATACAGCTCCAGGCATCCCCTATTGCCGCAAATGCACCGCGGTCCCCTGAAGTCGACGGTCATGTGCCCGATTTCGCCTGCCCCTCCGGTTGCGCCGCGGACGATTTGGCCTTCGGAAAGCAGAGCCCCTCCCACGCCGGTTCCCAAAGCGATGCATACCATGTGCCGCGAATGCTTGCCGGACCCAAAGCGCTTCTCGGCTAACGCAAGCACGTTTACATCGTTATCCACGTATACCGGCAATGAGAACTCGCGTTCCAGCAGCTTCCGAATGGGCGTTCCCGTATAACCCGGCAGCAAATCGTTGGCATAACGAACCGTGCCCGAAGCAAAGTCGATTTGCCCGGCGCTTCCCACGCCGATGCCTAGAAGATGGAGCGCTTTCCCTTGTTCTTCGGCCATCTTCAACACGTTCCGGATTCCGTTAATCGCCTGCTCGACGACCCGCCGCTCCTTGGCGAGCGACGGCACGGCAAGCTCGGCTGCTACGTTTCCGTAACGATCCACAAGGCCGATGCGGATTTTGGTGCCTCCAATATCAACGCCAATGGCTTGTTCCGTCGAAGTCGTTGTCATCTTCCGCCCTCCTGCAGCATGCCGGAGTTCATCCGTTTCCCGCCGACGGGCAAGCATGCAGCCGTTCTTCTATATAATCCGCGAACCGTTTCGCAATGCACTGCGGGCGGGTGATCGCCGCGCCAACCACCACGTAGGAAGCGCCCAGCTCCATGGCTTGCGCGGCCTCCCGCTCGCTCCGGATTCTCCCTTCGGCCGCAATGGGCACGGACACCGCTTCGCTCAGCTTTTTCACCAGCTCCAGATCGGGCCCGGCCTGCTGCGGACTGTACGGGGTATAACCCGATAAAGTGGTCGAAATGATATCGGAGCCAAGACGCTCCGCGGCCAAGCCTTCTTCCAATACGGAAATATCGGCCATGACCTGGGCTCCGGCGGCATGAATGAAATCGATCATTTCCTTGACTTTGCTTAACCGGTCCTCGCGGTTGGTCATATCCAAAGCGACGATATCCGCGCCCGCTTCCAGAATCGCCCGGACATCTTGCAGTTCGGGCGTGATATAAATGGACGAACCGGGAATATCCCGCTTGATGATCCCGATGACCGGTATATCGACGGCCTCTTTGATGGCCCTTATATCCTGCGCGCCGTTCGCCCGAATGCCGACCGCGCCCCCCTGCTGGGCGGCGACAGCCATTCGCTTCATCATTTCCGCGCCATGCAGCGGCTCATGAGGAAGAGCCTGGCACGAAACGATCAGCCCGCGCTTTTGAAAGGTGCGTCTCATGTTCATACATCTCCCGGTTATTGAATGCACAGCTTCGTTCGGCTTGTCATCGTTTTTCCGTTAAATTGCAGGGTCGCTTCCACCCATACCACGCCTTTGGCGACAGCCTGAAACGAAAGCTTCGCTCCGTTTTGCTCCGTCACTTGAATGCCGTCGCCCTCTACCTTCCACGTCACGCCTTCCGGCGGAAACGGGACCGTAAATCCGTTGCTGAATCTGGCTTCGGCCGTGATTTGGGAAACTTGCCCTGTCCGCAGCCGCGAGTCCCTCGGCTTCAGCTCGAATGCCGTCCACTTCGACACCTCGATCTTCACGGACTCCGCGTTAATCCCTTGCACCTGAGCCTGAACCATCGCAACTCCCGGCGCAAGCGCGGTTACCGTCCCGTCTTCGGATACGCGCAGCACGTTCGCGTCGCTGACCGAATATTGGACGTTTTCAGCGGGAACCGGCCGGTTTTGGTCATTCGCATCCACCACCTGCAGACGGAAGCTTTGACCTTCGTCCATAAGGCTGTTCGGCAGCACGATCTTATAGTTCGGCGCTTGTTGAAGATGGCTGTACTTCACCAAATGAACGTTATCGATATACAGCGTGTTCGGCAGATGATAGGGAGCCTGCAGCTTTTGGTTGAACGACATGCGGCGAACGTCGTGAATATTGAAATTGGGCTGGTCCATGTCCTTGATAGGGACGGATATCACGGTCCAGGCATGGGGAGCGAGCTCGAACGTTTTGCTGTACGATCTCGACCATTTCATCGCCTGGTCTAAAAATTCCATATCCACGTACTGCGTAACATCCGAAGGATTGTATACGCTGGCCGCGACCGAATCGTAGCCGCTCCAATCGGTCTGCTGGTAAGAGGAGCCCGCCGTCAAATACACCCGGAAGTTTGAAAATTGCGTCGTAAAATTGGCTTTCAGCGATTGCGCGCCGTTTGAAACAAATTGCGGGTCCCGGTTGATCGATACGCTGTTCGGGTTATCCGCCGTCGCCTTCAGCGCCGTACCCTCGAAATCGTCGATCTCAAGCTTCGGGTCGTCCGGCTGCTCAACCGGCTCGGGAGCAAGCACCCAATCCTTGAGCGTCGTCTGTCCCGGGGCGATCTGAGCTTGCCCCGTTAACGCGCGGTAGCCTTCCTTGCCGACGGTGAACGTATGCTGGACCGCATACAAATCCGCAAATTGGTAACTTCCGTCTGCGCCGCTTACCGTTGTCCGGCCGTCCACGCTGATTTTCGCCCCCGGAATCGGTTGCCCTGACGGATCGACGACCCGCCCCGTCAACGTCCCCGTCGGAGGCTGATACTGCCCTTTGGCAAAACGATAAACGTCGTCGTAAAGGTCCCGTCCCTTCGGATTGGCGCTGTAGTACAGATCGTACAACCCGTAGACGTCTTGATAATAGGCTTTGAGAGAGCCGTTCATATAGCCGTACATAACGCCTCCGGCCAAGTAATTCCGCAGCGCCTGCTCGTGCCACGGATCGTCCAGGACCGACGAGGTAAATTCGATCTCCACCCCTTCTCCGCTGCTGTCGGCCAACTGCGCCGTATCCCGGATCCGGTCGATCGTCGTGTTTTGATTCATATAATGGTTCGGTTGAATAATCGTAAAATCGAATCCCGCCGAATTGCCCTGGCCTTTCATGCCCGCGCCGGACCACGGAATCCACCCCAGCTTGAGCCCCAGCTGATGCAGGTACTGGACCGTAAAGCGAACGTTGTCGAGCTCGCCGGGAACCGACGTATCCAGATCCTCCTGCATCCAGTAGAAGCCGCTTAGCTTGAGATGAGCATAATTCGCCGCTTGAAAACGCTCGACAAATTGGTCCACATACCACTTCACGGCCAGATTGCGATTGTCCAGGCTGGCCAAGCTGTCGGCCGCGCCGTCGTCGTCGAGGTCGCCGAAGGCGGTGCTTTGGGAATCCGGGAACGGAAGCACCATATAAACGTTCACCTTCTTGTCCGGATCATGGAGCCGGGCGCCGACGGTTTCCACCGCCTTATCCAGCGCGTCAAACTGCCGGTTCTTTTCGAACATCCGATCCATGATCCACTGCCAATCCGCTTTCGTGCCCGGATGCGAATCCGCTACCCAACTATAATAACGATGGAGATCTCCGCCTAACGGCGTTCGGAGTCCCAGAAACAGAAAGGTATCGAAAAAAAAGCCGTCCGGGTCCCCGTGCTCGTTCAAATGCCCTACATACGGCAGAAACTTGTCCGTGTCCCAAACGCCGACCTCCTGCCCGTTATAGTTGTCGGGATTATAATAGCCTGCGTACACCAGCAAAATGTTTTCCGCTCCGTCCGCCCTCGCGTCGCCCGGGGGGATATAAGCCGCCGAAGCCTGCCCGTTTGCGGCCAGCAGCAGGAGGAGAACCGCCAAAAAGCCGATCCGTCTTTTCACAACAAGACCTCCTTGTCAATGGGAATGGCAGATTATGGCCTGTTACCGACTCTCCGAATCGGATTCAGGCTCTTTCATAGACCAAACGCCCGCTCTTATACGTCCGGCAAACGTGAAGCCGGTCTCCGTCAAGGCGCAGCACCACGATATCGGCAGGGGAACCCGCCGATAGCCCGGAGGCGGCCGGAAGCTTCAGCAGCGACGCGGGAAGCAGCGAAGCCATGCGCCACGCTTCCGCGAGCGCAGCGATGCCCAGCCGCGCCAGATGCTCGACGCCGTGCAGCAGCAGCTTCGCCGAACCGGCAAGCAGCTCCGGCGTTTCCGCCAAATGCAGTTTCCCTTCTTCCGTCAGCACAACGTCGCCGCCGATGTGCGCCTTATACGTGCCCGGCGGCATTCCGGCCAAGGACACCGCGTCGCTGACCAGGACGGCCTTGCCGGCCTTGACCCTGCAAAACACTTTCAGCACCGAGGCGGGCAAATGGAATCCGTCGGCAATCATAGCCGCGTACAGTTCGTCTGCGGCGAGCTGATCCCAAATATAGTTGGGATGGCGGGGAAGCACCGGATGGGCCCCGTTGCCCAGATGCGTCGACAAGCTCGCGCCCGCGCGCACGGCTTCCCGGATTTGGGCCGAATCGGCGGCGGTATGGCCGATCGAGACGATGATCCCTTGCTTGACGCAGTGACGGATAAAAGCGGGGGCTTCATCCCACTCCGGCGCAAGCGTCACGATGCGGATCAAGCCGCCCGCAGCCTCCTGCCACCGTTCCAGCAGACGGATATCCGGCCGCCGGATATGCTCTCTCGGATGCGCCCCGCGCGGCCCGTCCTCCGGCGAAAGAAACGGCCCTTCCAGATGGAACCCGGCAACCGAGCCGCGGATCGCCGGGTCGGCGGAGGAAGCGTGCCGGATCTGTTCCAGCAGCCTTTCCATTTGCTCCGTTCCGTTCGTGATGACCGTAGGGCAGAACGAGGTCACGCCGTGAGCCCAAAGCGCCGAAACGGCATGCCGGAATCCTTCCGCCGTGACCGGCGGACGGTTGAAATCCACGCCCGCGGCACCGTTGATTTGCAAATCGACAAGGCCGGGGGCTATGAAAGGCAACCGTTCGGACTTCCCTTTCGGAAGCGGTTCTCTTTCCGCGATAAGGCCGTCAGAAACGTGCAATCGGACCGCCTCGCCCGTAAGCAGGTCGAGGCCTTCCACCGCGCTCATCCCTCCTCCCCTCCGTAAGCGTCCCGATCGCAAAAGAGCGTGCAGGACGGATGAACCGTCAATATGGAGGCGGGACATGCCGTCGTCACGGTCCCGGAGAGCATGCGGCGGATCGCCTCCCGCTTCCGCTTGCCGGGAACGATGCAGAACAGGTGCTTGCCGCTTGTCAAAGCCGGCACCGTTAACGTAAGGGCATGCGTCGGCACCGAAGCCAAATCCGGGAAACAGCCGTCGTTGACTTGCTGCTGCCGGCAAAGGAGATCCAGCTCCACCTTCTTGACCAGCAGCGGATCCTGAAAATCGGCAACGGGAGGGTCGTTAAAGGCGATGTGGCCGTTCTCGCCGACGCCCAGACAGACGATATCGATCGGGCCTTGCTTCAGCAGCCCGGCGTAGCGGGCCGCTTCGGCCGCTTCGTCGGGAGCGTGTCCGCGAAGGAGATGCACTTCCCGGAACGGCACCCGCGAAAACAGCTTGTTTGTCAAAAAGGCGGAAAACCGCTCGGGAGCGTGTTCGTCCAGGCCGATATATTCATCCATATGAAAGCCGGTGACCCGCGGCCATTCCACATCCGGCTCCCGGACCAGGGCTTCCAGCATTTCGTTCTGGGACGGGGCGGCCGCGAACACCATCCGCACTTCGTCCTGCTCGGCCAAAAGCTTCCGCATCAGGGCGGCGATCCGCTTGGCCGCCGCCTCCCCCATCGCCCGGCGGTTATCGTAAACTTCAATATGCAGGCGGTCTTTACGCCGCTTTAGTACCGGTTCGAGTTCCATGCCGTCTCCCCATTTCTCATCCGTCTGTCCGGTCCCATGGCGCAAGCCTGACCGGTTTTCCTTGCTGCGCCGACGCGTAAGCGGCCAGCGCCACCCGGGCGGAGCGGAAGCCGTCCTCCCCGGTAATGGGGACGCTCCTGTCTTCGCGCAGCGCCAGGACGAACGCCTCGATCAAACGGTCGTCCATCGAATCGCCCCAATAGCTCCAGCTCGGCTTCATCCGCTCGTTGTTGTAAATTTCGTTCTTTTGGGCGAATGCGTCGACGAACAAGGTGCCCTTCGTGCCGATCAGCTCCATGGTGACATCGCCCCAGGTCGGGAACGCCGCAGGCCGGGACCAGCTCGGGTCGAGCACCGCGATCACCCCGTTGCGGAACTTGACGTGAACCATACCGGCGTCGTCAATCGGCTCGCGGTGAAACAAGGTCGCCGCATACGCAAAGACTTCTTCCGGTTCGCTGTTCAGAAACCAGTTCATCAGATCCATCACATGAACCGTATGATCGAGCACCGCTCCTCCTCCGGACAAGCTGCGGTCGGCAAACCAGCCTCCGGGCATCGTCCCCCGGTTGGTGCCTTTGACGGCGACGATCCGCCCGATGTCGCCGCGGTCCACGGCCGCCTTGGCTTCGATCACGGAGGCCAGATAACGGCACGGAAAAGCGGTCATCAGTTGAACGCCGTTTGCGCGGCAGGCTTCGATCATCTCCCGCATCTGCGCTTCGGAAATGCCGAGCGGCTTTTCGCACAGCACATGTTTGCCGGCTTGAGCCGCCTGCACCGTAAGCGGCGCGTGGCGAACGTTCTCCGAGCAGATGACGACCGCATCGACGTCAGTGGCGAGCAGCTTGCCGGCATCTTCGTAGTAGGCCAGACCGTAGCGCTCCAGGAAAGGCCGGACGCGCTCCCGGTTCTCGTCCGCAATGCCGACGAGATCCACGTCCTTGCGCGCAAGCAGCGCTTGCAAGTAGGAAGCCGCATGCATATGCGCAAAGCTGATCATTCCGACTTTCAGTTTGGCTTTCATGCCCTTTTTCCTCCTATGGCCACAGGTTGGCCGGTTTGGCACGACCGTTCCGCGGCAAGCGCGATTTCCAGCGCGGCTCTGGCGTCCTCCGCGGTAACGAGCGGTTCGGAGCCGTCGCGGATACAATCCAGGAAATGCTTCAGCTCGCGATAATAAGGATCGTGCCTCATCGGGCTCTGCGGCACCTGAACCGCCGCCTTCCCTTCCGGTCCCTTTTCCTTGCTCGTCACGATCAGGGAGCGGGAAGATTCGCTGCCGAGACGAAGCACCCCTTGGCTGCCGGCGAATTCCGCCTCCGTCGTAAACGGCCCCGGATACCCCCAATACGCGGTCAGATTGGCGATCGCTCCATTGAGGAAATGGATGGTGACCATGGCGTATTCGAACGGATCTTCGCCGCCGGATTGCGCCTTTGCGGCATATACGGCGTCCGCTTCCCCGTATACGGAACGGACGAAATCGATATCGTGGATCATCAAATCCATAATGACGCCGCCGCTTTTGTTGCGGTCGTGATACCATTGCCCGTTGCCCTGCGGATAGCTGCCGTACCGTTTCAAATGCGCCACGCCCGGGCCGCCGGTTTCCCCGCGGGCGATTTGCCCGGCCGCATCCGCATAATTCGGGAAAAAGCGAACGACATGCCCGACGAACAGACGCACGCCGTTTTCCCGGCACGCCTCGATCATCGCGTCCGCTTCTTCCAGCGTCAGGCCGATCGGCTTTTCACAGATGATGTGTTTGCCGAGCCGCGCCAGCTCGATGACGGTCCCCTTATGCAGATACGTCGGCAAGCAGACGCACACGACATCCGGATTTTCCATCTCCAGCATGGCCTTGTAATCCGAATAAGCGCGGGTTCCGCCGGCTTTCGCCGCCTCTTCCGCCCTCGCCGCATCGATGTCGCATACCCCCGCGAGATCGGCCTCTTCCATCGAGGCCAAGTTTTTCGCGTAGGTGATTCCCATGGTTCCGCACCCGATAATGGATACTCTCAACGCACATACCTCCTCGCGATTCTGCGATTTACGGCCCGCCCATCCGGCGGGCGAATCGCCGGCACGGCCTTACGGCCACGACAGCTCGACGCCGCGGTTGACAAGCCGGCGCTGGAACGATTCCAGCCGTTCCTTGTCAAGACGCACTTCCTTCGGGATGACGCCCTCATCCAGACAGAACGCCGCCAGCGCCCCCGCAGCCTCCCCGACGTTCCACTCGACGGGATGAAGCCTGTAGCAGCCGTTGGTGATATGCGTCGTGCCGATATTTTTGCAGGCCGGCAGCAAATTGATCAGCCGCACCGGGATGAGCGAGCCGAGCGGAATTTGAAACGGCAGAGACGGAATGTCGATGTAGTTGCGTCCCCCCGAGCTCGGATGCAAATCGATATGATAAAAACCGATCCCGACACTGTCGTCGAACGTTTGCGCTCCGGATTCCCCCCGGATCTCGGGACTGATATGCTGCTCAAGCACCGTAAATTCGGCGCGGATTCGCCGGGATTCGCGGATGTAAGGCATTTTCGCAAGTCCGTCCCGGGTGCCGACGACATCCTTCCTGAGCCGCAAACCCGGGTACCCGAGCTTTCCGTCGGGCCGCGGAGCTTCCGTCTGCATCCAATAGAGCAGCGACAAGCTGAGCTGCTTCGCGGCCTCCAGATGAGCTTTCCGCTCCTCGGGCGTCACATCGATAATCGGTCCCAGCCAGTAATCGTTCTGCGGCCAGTTGACCACCGTAATATCGCTTGCGAATAAGCCGGGCCGGAAATGCGACCGGTCGAGAATCCGGCGATAACGCCATAATGAAAATGTATCGCCGTGCGGAAACAAGACATATTCCACGGGCTCATGCGTGCGGGGGCTCGGCGAATGCCAGCTGAGCTGAGGCGCCGGCCAGAAGTCGGCGCGGTAGGCGCGCCAGAAATCATACTGCTCCGGACGTTCGATCGTATGATCTTCGCCTTCTATATAGTCCATGGCAAAGCAATAGGTGAAAGCCTGCATGTCATGCGGCATGGCGGGTCCGTCGACCGCATGGGGCTCCCCCGTCTCCGCGGCGGATTCGGCGCCGGTGACGTATTCCGCGCCGGCCAGCGGGAGCAGGTCGCCGCAATCCGTCGCGTCCAAAAAATAAGCGCCGGTCACGGTCAGCCTCGTACCGTCGTCCACATGCTCCAAGGTGACGGCCCGCACCCGGTCGCCGTCCGTTTCGGCGGCCACAGGCCTGACTCCCTTGACGACGGTGACGGTTCCGCTGTGCACGTAAGGAGCGAGCATCGCTTCCAGTACAGCCAGCGCGGCGCGGGGCTCGTGGCTGATGCGGCTTACAATCGCATTTCCGGGATTGAACAGCGGCTTGAAGGCGGCTGACTCCGTCAACGGGAAATGCCGCTTATAATAAGAGCGGACGCCTTCCCTGAATTTGCGGTAGGACAGCGTGCAGCCGTACTGCTCGATCCACGGATGTTCGTCCGGCGGCACGGCCTGACTCGTCAATTGGCCGCCGATCCAATCGCTCTCTTCCGTCAAAATCACGGTTTTTCCCGCTTCCGCCGCAGCCAGCGCCGCCGCGCATCCGCCCGTGCTTGCGCCGACGATCACAACGTCGGCTTTCGCTTCGGTCCCTCTCACGCTCCGCGTTCCTCCCTACTTTTGAAAATCCGAAGGCGTTTTTCCGGTGTATTTTTTGAATATTCTCGCAAAATAGCTTGGGTCTTTATAGCCGAGCCGATCGGCCACCTCATAAACCATCGCGTCGTCGTCCTTCAACAGATGAATGGCCTTCTCGATTTTTTTGCGAAGCACGTAATCGGAGAACGATTCTCCCGTCGCCTCTTTAAAAATGCGGCTCAAATACGACACATTGATATGCACATGGCGCGCCGCTTCTTCGCGGCTGATATTGTCCATGATGCGTTCCTCCACGAACGCTTCGATGCTTTTCACCAGCTTCGCCTTCTGGTCGGTGCGGAAGCCTTCAAAATAAGAACAGAGCGCAACGAACCGGTCGGTCCACCAAATCCGCATGTCCTCCGCGCCGCGAAACCGTTCGGGCTCGCGATAACGCATCATCTCGTCTTCCGACAGCGTTTCGTCCAGCGTTTTTCCCAAGCGCTGCACCAGCGAGGCGTATAACCCGGCGAACTGAAACGCGACCTCCCGCAGATTCCGTCTCGGCAGCTCGGACGCCGGATCCGGATGGAAGTAGCGCAGCAGCAGCTCCTCCAGCCGCTTCCGGTCTCCCGTTTCCACGCAGTGAATCACAAGCTCGCGATCCGCTTCGTTCAAGCAGATTCCCCGGTCCGAGCGCGGCAGCACCAAGCCTTCGTGCAGAATGACGCCCGGACCGACCGTCCATTTCAAACGCAGCGCATGCAGCGCGGCTTTGAACTGCTTCGGCACATCTTCCGCTTCCGCGGCCGCAGATCCGATCCCGACGGTAACGGTCGACTTCAAGTAGCGGGCGATTTCACGCTTGGTTTGCTCGACCCACGTCATAAACCGGTCCGCATCCGCGGACCGATCCGTCTGATACAGCGCTACGGTCTGGCCGTTTCCTCTCGCATAGACGATTCCTCTGCCGTCAAGCAGTTCCTCGGCGATGTTCTGCATGCCGAACTGCAGCAGGCGAATATCGTCGGGGGAATACTTGCCCTCTTCCACATCCAGCTCGAACACCGCCACCGACGTCCTCCAATCCGGATTGAAGGGGATATCCAGAAACGCGAAGTTCTCCTGCAGCGCTACCCGGTCTATCCGATCCTGACCGTTCAGCCATTCCTCCAGAAACGCCGTGCGGAGCACGGGCAGATGCGTTCTGAGCTTATCCATAAAGGCGGCCGCGACGTTGTGCTCCTCCAGATCCTTCAGCCAATCGCCGCGCAGCTTGAGGAGCTCCTCCTCCAGTTGGGCTTTTCCGACCGGCTTGAGCAAATACGATTTGACCCCAAGGTACAGGCAGCGCTGCGCATATTCGAACTCGTCATATCCGCTTAAGATCACAATCCGTACGCCCGGTTTCCGCTCCAGCACCGCCTCGGCCATGGCCAACCCGTCCATAACGGGCATTCGGATGTCGCAAATAATCAGATCGGGGCTTGTGCGATCGAACAGCTCCAGCCCTTCCTTTCCGTTTGCCGCCGTCCCCACCAGATCGAAGCCGATGTCCTTCCAGTCGACCATCTCGGAAAGACCTTTGCGCACTCTCGGTTCATCTTCCACGATGATGGCTTTCATAAGCATCTGTCGATCTCTCCAATCGGTTCAAGTGGATCATGATCGTCACTTTGGTTCCCCTGCCGACCTCGCTTTCGATCGAAAAGCGCATGTCGTCCCCGTACACGATATGCAGACGCTGGTACAAGTTCTTTAACCCGTAGGTCTTGTTGCCGCTTTCCCCCTCCTCGCGAATTTCCGCCCACAGCTCGCGCAGTTTGTCCGCTTCGATGCCGACTCCCGTATCGGAGACGAAGCACTGCAGAAACTCGCCCGACCGCTTGATGCCGACTTGCAGCATGCAGGTGCCGGCCACCGCTTCCAACCCGTGCACAATCGCATTCTCGACGACAGGCTGGAGCATCAGCTTCATGATTTTGACATCCAGCAGGGAAGGATCGACGTCCCAGACGACTTCGAATTTATCCATATGGCGGAACTGCTGAATGCGAAGATAGCATCGCAGATGCTCAAGCGTTTCCGAAACGGTGATGAAGTCCTTCCCTCTGCTTAAGCTGATTCGAAAAAATCGCGACAAATCCAGAACGAGCGAACCGATTTCGTCCACTCCGCTCCCCAGCGCCACCCAATAAATCGAATCGAGCGTATTGTAGAGAAAATGCGGATTGACCTGCGACTGCAAAAATTTCAACTCGATTTCTTTCTTGTGCAGCTTCTCCGAATAAATCTGCTTTCGCATCTGCTGCTCGTTGGCGACCATTTGGTTAAAACGTTGCTGCAAATAACCGAGCTCATCCATGCGGCGGATCGGAATCGGAACGAAGGGAAGCCCTTTTTCCACCCGCAGCATTCCGTTCATCAGCCGCTTGATCGGCTGCGACAGCTGCACGTACAGCAAGGCAAACAGCAGCAGAGAAAATACCGACAACAAGGCGAGCAGAGCCAGAACGGTATGCTTCATGACCGTTACGTCGCTGAAGACGGCCGACTTCGGCATGACCAGGGATACCGTCCAGCCCGAAACGTCCGACCGCTGGTGAATCACGAAAAAGGTTTTGCCGTTCAGTTCGACGCCCCGCAGTTTGCCCGCTTCCTCCTCTTCCTTAAAGGGGATGCGGGACAAGTCGGCCGCCTTGACATCGGGGTTGCCCGCCGCATATACCGTGCCGCCGCGTTCGTCGGTGACGACGATGCCGGTGCCTTCAATGCCGTCGACATCACCGATCATTTTGCCCAGCACGCTTTTGTCGCTGTTCAACAACAGCACATGCTCGGCCCTGTTCCCGGTCCGCATTCTTCTGGCGACGCTGAAGGTCGACGCCCGGTTTTCCTGCGAAAACGAAGGAACCGCATACATCAGACCGCTTCCGATATAAGGCGAATCCCTGTATTGGCGCACCGTGTCCAGCCAGTCGGGCTGCGCTCCTTCCGGCAGCGTATAGATGCCGTCCGCGGTGGTCAGCATTTTCCGGGAGTCCGGGCTGTAAATGCCGATCGAATAAATAAACTCGTTGGCCACGGAGTACCCTTTAAGCTGCTTCAAAGTCTCGATCATGGTCCATACCGGTCTTGTCGCGTCGAAGCTTTGGTTCTCCTTCAGCAGGTTCTGCAGTTCCGAATCGGCCACGATCGAATCGGAGAGACGGATGACGTTTTTCAGGTAAACGTCGATATTCCCCGCCACCGTCCGTACGGATTGCAGCGCCGAATCTCCGATTTTCTTCTCCAGGACCGATTGGAACCAGCTCATCAGCGAGAAGGTCACGACGGCAAAAAGAATCAGGTTGCCGAGGACGATGCGGACAAACCGTCCCTTGATCGTGGTTGTTTTGAGCCGGGATCCCTCATTCTTCATGCCGCTCACCGCTTCGCTTTGTCATTTTGTTGCTATTCTATTATTTCTTCTCTGCGTACCAGTCCGCCACCTCTTTCATGATTTTGTCTCCGCCTTTCGCCTTGTAGCTCGCGACGAAATCGTCGAACGCGCTGACGGGCAGCTCGCCGATGATGATCTTCGTGAACGTCTCCTGGCGCAATTTGTCCAAAGCGCTCTGGTTTTCCACCATGGAAGGGGTCGGCGCCCCGGTGAAGGCGTTCGGAATGCCGTACTGGATCGACAGCTTGATCATGTCGTTCAGCTTGAACTGCGGTCCGAGCGCTTCCATTTTTTGCTCGTTCAGTTCCTTAGGCTGCATAAACATGAGCTGCTGGCGGTAGCCGTATTTGTTGTGGTTGTCGAAATTGAGCTCGATGGAGCCGTCCTTCTTCGTATACATGAAATTTTCGCCGTATTGACCGAAGCCGAAAACGAATTTGTCACGGTTCTCCGGCACGGCCTGCCAATCGAGCAGTTTCAAAATCGCGTCGACGTTTTTGGCCTTGCTGGAGATGGCGATAATCGATTTGTACTTGGGCCCGCCGAAGACGCCCTGTTTGCCTCCGGGTCCGACCGGCGGAGCGATGGCGATCCAATCGGCTTTCGGATCGTTCTGCCGGCTGGTTTGAATTTCGCTGCGCGCGGCCGCCCAGCTGCCCTCGTACAAGCCCGCCTTCCCGTTAGCCACTTTCTCCTCGTAAGCCGCCTTCTTCGTGATCGGCCATTCGTTGTCCAGCACTTTGTCGGCAAAGAGCTGATGAATGTAGGCAAGGGCGTCCTTCATTTCGGGCTGGATGTCCGCCGGAACGAGCGTGCCGTTCTTTTCCACCCAGTAGCCGGGAATGACCCCGAAAGCGCCGAACAGGCTCGACCAGGCCAGCATGTTGTCGTAAGCGATGAGGCCCAGCGTATCGGCCTTTCCGTTGCCGTCCGGATCCTGCTCTTTAAACGCTTTGGCTACCTTTACGAACTCGTCCAGCGTTTTCGGCACGTCCAGCTTCAGCTTATCCAGCCAGTCTTTGCGGATATAGACGTTATCCGTCGCCGAATTCCCGTCGGCCAGCACGGGCACGCCGTAAATGCCGCCGTTGTAGGTAACCGCGTCCCATGCTTCGGGATAGACCGCATTCATTAAGTTCGCGTACGCATCCAGCTTGCCGTCAAGCCGCATGATGGCGCCGAGCTTCGCATTGTCCATCAGCCAGCTTTGATTGGCGCTGGGAATGATGAACAGGTCGGGAATATCGCCTGACGCAAGCATCAGATTCAGCTTGTTCATATATTCGTCGGCGGCCGCGGGTCCGTATTGGATCTGCAGGTCGACTCCCGTTTCCTCGCGGAGCATCGTCATCCACGGATTGTGGTTGATATCCTCCCCGTCAGGGAACGTCGCGCCTCCCATAATGAACGCCTTCACGGTCGTCTGATCAGACGAGGGCGACGCATTTTTTCCGTTCTCCGCCTTGTCTCCGCCCTTCGACGAGCATCCGGCCAGCGCGGATACGGCCAATACCGCCGTCAACAGGATCGAAATCAATGTTCGTTTTTTCATACCGTTAACCCTCCCTTGTTTTTGAACGCATGCCGAGACCGGCTTTCGCTTTCTCCATCGATAACCTCTAAGCGGCGTGCCTTATTCCTTGACGGCTCCAAGCATCACTCCTTTGACGAAATAATGCTGCACGAACGGATAAACCGCAATCATCGGGACGACGCTGGCGATAATCGTCGCCGCCTTCAGGCTTTCCCGGGAAATCAGCGTCGCGCCCGAAAAATCGGTCACGTTCATGTTGGAATCGTTAAGGACGATGACATTCCGAAGATACACCTGCAGCGGCAGCAGCTTCGGATTGTTGATATACATCACCGCGTCGAAGTACGTATTCCAATGCATCACCGCATAAAACAGCGTCAGCGTCGCCATCGCGGGAAGGGACAGCGGGATGAACAGGCGCCACAAAATGACGCCGTGGCCCGCGCCGTCGATTCGAGCCGATTCCACCAGACTTTCGGGAATGCTCTGGAAAAAATTCTTCAGCAAGATCAGGTTAAAGGCGCTGACCGCGGAAGGCAGAATCAGCGACCAGAGGGTATCGAGCAAATGGAGCTGCTTGAGCAGCAAAAAGGTCGGAATCATGCCGCCGTTGAAGATCATGGTGAAGATGACCATATTCATGATCAGCCCCCGCCCTTTCAAGTGCTTGCGCGAAAGGGAATAGGCCATCAGGCAGGTAAGCGTCATGTTGATGGCCGTGCCGAGCACGGTGCGGACGATCGCAACGCCGAACGAGCGGTAGAACGCGCGGTCCTGCAGCAGCTGATGATAAGCCTCCAGCTGCAGCCCGACGGGGTAAACCGTTACGCGTCCGGACACGATGGCCGTATGGCTGCTAAGCGACTGCGAAAGCACGTGCAGGAACGGAAACAGGGCGACCAGCCCCATCATGGCAAGCAAAATCAGATTCGCGGCATGGCCGATCCGGTCGGAAAGCGCAGCGGAACGCATTACCAAAGCCCTCCTTTGCCGAACCGCTTCGCCAGCCCGTTCGCCAAGTAGATGAGGATGAGGCCGACCACCGATTGAAACAGGCCGACCGCGGTGGCGAAGCTGTATTTCTGCTCGGTCAACCCGACGCGGTACACGTAAGTGTCGATAATATCGCCGACTTCGTACACCAGCGGATTATAAAGCATGAACACCTGCTGGACGCCGAGCTCCAGAATGGAACCGAGGCGCAGAATCAACAGGATCATAATCGTGCTGCTGATGCACGGGAGCGTAATATGCCAGATTTCGTGCCGTTTCTTGGCTCCGTCCATGCGGGCGGCTTCGTACAAAGCGGGATCGACGCCCGCGATGGCCGCCAAATAAATGATCGACGCCCAACCCGATTCTTTGACGATATCGCTGATCACAATAATGCTGCGGAAATATTCCTTTTGCGCAAGGAACAGCACGGGCTCCATGCCGAATAACTGCAGAACCGAATTGACGATGCCGGTCGACGACAGCACCTGGATGACGATGCCCCCGAAGATGACCCACGAGAAAAAGTGCGGGATGTAAAGCAGCGTCTGCGTCGTCTTTTTGAACCAGCCGATCCGAACTTCGTTCAGCATGAGCGCGAGCAGAATCGGAACCGGAAAGCCGAAAACAAGCTTATACAAGCTGATCAGCAGCGTATTGCGGAACACCGTCGCGAATTCGTCGTCCGTGAAAAAACGGGCAAAATGCTTCCATCCGACGAATTCGCTGCCGCTGATGCCGAGAAACGGGCTGTAATCCTGAAAGGCGATCACAACGCCGTACATCGGCAAATATTTGAAGATGATGAAATAAGCGACGCCGGGTACGAGGAACAAATAGAGCATCCAATCGGCTCGCAACGTTTTTTCAAGGCCTTTCACAAACACCCCTCGCTTCATGTTCCGGACTGGCCCAGGATGTATTCCGCCGCCGCCTGCTGCAAATCGGCCGCAGTATCGTAGAGCAGAAGCATCGGCACTCCCTGCAGGGCATCCGCATCGTATGGCGAGCCGAAATGGACCCACGCCGATTTCGGTCGTTGCGCCAGCGCCTCGCGGCATGCCCGCAGCACGTCCTTGCGCATCGGCTTCGAACCGCCGGCGGCTACAAGCACCGTCTCGGAAACATCCGTCCCGGCGATGGCGCCGGGCAGCCCGGTCTCGGCGTCGACAACCGTTTCGCCGGCCAGGACGCCTTTGCTGCGCAAAAGGTCCGCGAAGCGCGCCGCCTGGGCATCGCGGACGAGCGTGACGGCGCCAGGCAGACGCCCGTCTTCCGCCAGCGGCTTCATCCCGTGAACCGGCGTGACGGCCTTTCGGGCGGCCGCAAGGCTTACCGCCCGGTCGGACTCGCGGCCCGTCGCCGCCGGATCGAACGGACGCAGCGCGAACGTTTCCGGCAGAAGGCCGTACTTTCGCTTCACCGCCAGGATGCGTTCCGCCGACTCGTCGATCCGCCGCTCCTCGATGTCGCCGCCGCGGACCGCATTCAGAACCGCGTCGATCAAAGACAGCGCCGTCTCGCCGTCCGGCACCGTCGCAAGAAGAATGTCGGCGCCCGCCGCAACCGCCCGTACGCACGCCTCTTCCATGGAAAAGCGGTTCGTCACCCCTTTCATCGACAGTCCGTCCGTGACGACGAGACCGCCGAAGCCGAGCTGCCGACGCAAGATTCCCGTAATGATCGCGGGCGACAAGGAAGCCGGCATGCCGCTGGGGTCCAAGGCCGGCGCCGCGATATGCCCGACCATGACGGCCTCGACGCCGGACTCGATCGCCCGGCGGAACGGCGCAAATTCGAACGCTTCCAGCCGCTGCCTGCCGAACGGAAGCACCGGCAAATCCTCGTGGGAATCCACATGCGTATCGCCGTGTCCGGGGAAATGCTTGGCCGTCGCGATCAGCCCGTGATCCTGGTAGCCGCGGATGACGGCCGAGCCGAGACGGGAGACGAGCTCCTTGTCCTCCCCGAACGAATGCGTGCCGATCACCGGATTGTCTGGGTTGTTGTTGATATCCACGACGGGGCTGTAGTTGAAATTGACCCCCATCGCCAACGACTCTTCCGCCGTGATGCGTCCCGACTCGTAGGCCAGCGCTTCGTCCCCGGACACCGCCAGGGCCCGGTTTTTCGGAAAGTGGACGGCGCCCCGCCGCAGCTTGCAGCCGGCTCCGGCCACGAAGTCGGCGGATATGAACAGCGGAATGCCAAGCCGCGTGCCGAGCGCCGCCCGCTGCAGCTCCGTCGTCAAGCGGTGGACCTGCCGCGGTTCCTCCAAACAATCGGTGCCGAGAAAGATGCCGCCGATGCCGCGGGTTTCAATCAACCTTTTTGAAATATCCGTCATTTCGGTGCCGCTGTGGCTTACCGCAAACATTTGTCCGACTTTTTCTTCTAAACTCAGATCCGAAAGCCGCATGATGCCCTCCCCCGCTTGTTGTCATGACGTCCGGCGATGACGAAGAACCTGTCGCTTCGTCCGGCCGGTTCCCGTTCATTGTAAGACGCCGCCCGGCGCAAGGGTGAGGCAAATCCGTGCCTTGTTCCGGTACTCTTGTGACCTGTTCGCGCTTGTCCGGAAAGCCGGCTCCCTCGTCTTCAGCGCTCCCAATCGCAAAGCAGCTCGATGATCAGCATGACGTTTCGCAAAAGGTGATACGGGTCTTTGACCGGCAGCGCGACCACCTGTTCGGACGGCCTTCCGTCGCGTTCGCGGATTTGAATCCACTCGCCGACGGCCTTGTCGTCATTCGGAAAGACGCTGAACGCATAGCGGTGAAGGCGCTCGTACCAGTCCGCCAGCTCCTCGTCTCCGGTCAACCGGTAACCGAGCAGCGCCGCATAAAGCGATTCCGAATGCGGCCACCACAATTTCGTGCTCCACGTCGTTTCGATCAAGGTTTCGAACCGTTCCGCTTCCTCGATCCCGATCGTTCGCCGTCCCGAGGGAGGGCCGCCATCCTTGTCGACATACCGGAGCAGACCGCCGTATTCGTTGTCCCAACCGAGCTCAAGCGCCCGCTTCACGGACAGGGCCGCCTGCCGGACATAGTCGCGGTTTCCCGTTTTGGCCGCTTCCCGCATCACGAACCACATGCTTTCGACCGTATGCCCGGGATTGATATGGCGCAGAAGCAGCCGGTCGCTCTCGTGCCGCTCCGCCGTCTCTCCGTCGGGCAGCACCTCGCGCACGCGTCCCTGCGAATCGCGAAATCGTTTCATAATATCCGCCATATACGCGGCGCTCCTTTGCCGGAACCAATCGGCTTGTCTCCTGTCCACGGACGCCCACGCATCCGCCAGCTCCTGAGCGGCATTGAGCATGATCATCGCGTAACCGTGCGACGCCATGCCTTCCGGCACGGGATAAGGCTCGCTCCGCACCGTCTTTGCGCGCAGGCGCCTTTCCACCGATTCGTACAGCAGGGCCGCCTGCCGAAGCGCTTCGCGGTCGCCGGAAACCCGGCCATACTCGGTGTACCCCAGAATCACGAAGCAGTCCGCATAAAAGCTCGTATCGTACCCAAGACCCGCGACCGGTTCTTTCGGCTCCCCGTTCTCCGCAAGCAGAAACGCGCAATGGCCGTTCGGAAGACAGGCATGCCGGCGCAAAAACCGGTACGTCCGCGCCGCCTGCTCCAGATAGCGGTTCGGATCGCCGTCCGCCAGCTTCCGCGCGCACAAGTCGGCCATCCGCGACCATATCCACAAAAATCGGCCTTGCGACCACGTATATTTGTCCGAGCTCAGCCTGCGTTCCCCGCGGTTATCGAAGCAGGTATAGACGCCTCCGCGAACCGGATCGACGGCCCGCTCCCAGAAGGGGAGCAGGTCCTGCCGCAGGACCGAGCGGTAAACGTTCAGCAGCTTCCTTCGTTCCGACGCTTCCCGTATCATTTCGTCCCCCGCCTTTCTCGTTCGGCTTCACATCCGATGGATCCGATTATAAAAAGCGAAGTCCGCACGGGATAGGCGAATTTTGTGCTGCAATGCGGACAATCGTGACTTTTTCAAGCGGCGGTCACAATCGTCCTGATTTTTATACATTTTTCATCTACTCCGGAATTTTCCGCGGTGGTAGCTTGGGGATAGCTCTGCATGTTATCTGCACGATAAGGGGGAATCGACTTGCCGTCTGCCAAGCGGCGATTGGCCGTCATTGCTGCGTCGGACAGCGATCTGCTGTCCTGCATGAAAACGCTCGATCCTAAGCTTGCGGTCGTGCATCCGGACGACGCGCTTCTGCTCTCGGACCATCCTGCGGACGCGTATGCCGTTCTGGGGGGCACCGAACCGCAGCCGCTGCTTCTTCCGCCGCCGGTCCGCACGTTTATCGAGCGCGAGATCGCGGCAGGCAAACGCGTGTTTGCGGAATTTACGGGAAGCATCGGCCACGTATACTTTGAACCGCCGTCCTCGACGCGTTATCTCCGGTTGGCCGTAGCGGCCGAAGGATGGCTGGAAGGCGAGCCGCGGGGCGCGCTCATCGACGACCAGTGCGGCGAACGGCTGAGGCCTCACGCTTTTGCCTGTTCCAAGACAGCGCCGCTTCTGTCGTATGTCAACGTACAGGCGCACGACCGGATTCAGGCGCACGACGAAGAATGGAGCCCCGAGGACGAGGACCGGGAACGCGCCCTGTGGTTCGAACAGAACGGATGCCTGCTCGTATGCGCGTTCCGGCTGGCGACGTTCTCCCGCGCCCGCCACGCTCCGCACGATCGCGTCCGCAAGCTGGTCCGCTATATTCTCGGCTGGCTCAGCGGGCAGGAAGTGCCGGACTTCGAATATCCCCGGCACTATCGCTTGGCCGCAGCGGTTGAACCGCTGTCCAAAGGACTGCGGGCGCCCGGCTCGGAACCCGGCGCGGACGAGATCCGAAAAGCCGCCGAACGCGCGCTGGCGTGGGTGGAACGGGCCGGCATTCTGCAAAACGAAGGAAAGAACGGCGCCCTGGAAGGATTAGGGACGGAGATCGACTATACGGGACGCCAGAGAATCAGCCGCATCCGGCGGGCCGACTGTATCGGCGAGCTCGCGTTTCCTTACTGGCTCCATTCCCGGGTAAGCGGGGATGCCCGCAGCGACCGCATTTCCAGACGCTTGACCGGCTATGTCCTGGATCATTACGTGTGCCGGGAGCCGGGGCCGTTGTACGGCATGATGCGCTGGACGGACGAAGCATGGGGCGTCTGCTATCAGGACGATGCGGCCCGCGCGCTGCTCCCCCATCTGTTTCGCTGCCTGTACGAGGGAACGTCGGAACGGCTGAAGGACTGCGAAGACGTTCTTCTCTTCCTGGTTCGTACGACCGGGACGGACGGCACGCGGCGCTCCCGCACCGACAACAATCTCCTGACGGAAGAGGAGCTTGAGCGGCTGCGCACAACCCCCGGAAACTTGCCCAGCGCCCATTACAACGCCTACTATTATGCGGCGCTGTGCCTGGCTTACCGTTTGACGGGACGGGAGCTGTTCCGGGAAACGGCGGTCAAGGGGCTGTCCTCCATCATGGCCGCATACCCCGTTACCAAGCGGGAACAAAGCCAGACCCAGGAGCTCTGCCGGCTCATTCTGCCCCTCACCTGGCTGTATGCCGTCACGGGCTCGGAGGAACACCGCGAATGGCTGTACCGGGCGGCAAACGACCTGCAGGCTTTTGCCCACGAAAGCGGCGCCTATGTGGAGTGGGACGACGGATACCTGGCCGCCATGCGCCACAAAGCGGGCGAAGGCGAAAGCTCTCTGCTCGCCCGCAACGGAGATCCCGTCGCGGATCTGCTCTATTCGAACAATTGGCTCCCCCTGGCCTGGATTCAAGCCTACTTCGTGACGGGAGACCGCTGGTTCCGGCGCAAGTGGCTGGATACCGTCCGCTTCATGCTCGGCGCGCAAATCGTCAGCTCCGACCCGCAAATCGACGGCGCCTGGGCCCGCGCGCTCGATGTGGAACGGATGGAAGTGTTCGGCTCGCCGGCCGATTCCGGCTGGGGGCCTTGGGCTATCGAATCCGGCTGGTCGGTAGCCGAAATCGCCGCCGGACTGCTGATGGGATTGCTCGAAGACGAACTGCTGCCGCTGCATGCCCCAGACCTGCATTTGCAAAAGAAAGGATGAACACCGCATGAAAAAATTCGGGCTTACGCTCACCGCCGCCGCTTTATTGATCGCCTTGACCAGCGCCTGCTCGTCCGGCAAAACGCCGGATAACCCCGCGTCTTCCGGCGCGGCGAGCCCGCCAAGCGCCAAAGGCGAAGCCGCCCCCGCTGAAACCGTTGAATTGACGTTCGGCTTTAACGGCGGCGACGGCCCTACCTACGATTTGTACAAATCGATTTTCAAGGAATACGAAAACACGCATCCGAACGTCAAAATTACGCCTCAAGCGATAGCCAAAGACTTCACCTCGACCATCATGACGCGGATCGCCGGCGGCAACGCCCCGGACGTGTTCTGGATGAGCAACCAGGACGTGCCTTCGTTCGCCGACCGCAACGCCCTGCTCGATTTGACTCCGTACGACGGCAAGTACTTTAAGAGCGGGGACTTTCTCGACAACGTTATGGCCGGGTACAAATGGAAGGACAAGATCTACGGGCTTCCCGGCGACGTGGCTCCGATCGTGCTTTTTTACAACAAGGAGATGTTCGATCAGGCAAAGGTCGAATACCCGAAGGCGGGGATGTCGTGGGACGAATTGCTGCAAAAGGCGAAAGCGCTCACCGTCCGAAACGGGGATCAAATCGTTCAGTACGGTTACGCCCAGGATCTGAGCTGGAACTTCTGGGCACCGTTCGTGTGGCAAAATAACGGCGATATCCTCAGCCCCGACGGCACGAAGTCGGTTATCCATTCGCCCGAAGCGCTGGAGGCCTTCACCTTTATCCGCAGCCTGATGAACGAGCACAAAGTGGCGCCGACGGCCAGCTCGATGCAAACGACGCCGAGCTATCAGCTGTTCCAGCAGGGCAAGGCCGCCATGTATTTCGGCGGCGCCTGGGTCGCTTCGACCATCCTGCGCGATACGGCGTTCGAATGGGATGTCGTCGCTCCGCCTGCAGGCAAGACGAAGGCCACCTCCATCGCGCTCGGAGGCTTTGCCGTTTCCAAATCGACCAAACATGCGGAAGAAGCGGTGAAATTCTTGGCGTGGCTCGCCGGAGAAGAAGGCCAGAAGCTCAAATTCAACGGAGGCTTCGCCGGACTGCCGACGCTGAAATCGCTGATCGGCACGCCGCTTGCCACCAAAGGCTTCGAGCATCCGACCTATAAGAACATTCATCTTCAGGAAATCGTTGACGCAACTCAATATGCCCGCGTCGCTCCGAGCTCGGCCGACTGGACGCAAATCAACACCGAAATGACGAAGCTGCTCCAACTGTACTGGAACGGGGAACAGGAAGCCGAACCCGCGCTGGCGAGCGTCGATAAGAAAATCAACGAAATTCTGGCCGGCAAGTGAAAGGAGGCGGCCCCATGAGCGCCATGACCCGAAAACGAAACATAACCGGATACCTGTTCATTTCGCCGTGGCTGATCGGGCTGGCCTGCTTCACCCTATTTCCGCTCGGATATTCGTTCGGACTCGCCTTTACCGACTGGAATATCCTCGAACCGGCGAAGTTCGTCGGGCTCCGCAACTTCGATAAGCTTGCGCATGACCCGAATGTCCGCGACTCCCTCAAGGTGACGGCCATCTACGTCCTCAGCAGCGTGCCGCTCGGGACGGCGCTGAGCATCCTTCTCGCCTTGCTGCTGAATCAAAACGTGAAGGGGATGCGGTTTTTCCGCACCCTCTTCTATCTTCCCTCCGTCGTGTCCGGCGTGGCGGTGTCCATGCTGTGGATCTGGATCTTCGAAGGCAATTACGGACTTTTGAACACCGTGCTGTCCTGGTTCGGAGTGAAAGGCCCCCAATGGCTGACGGATTCGAAAACCGCCTTGCTGTCGATCATCATCATGAGCTTGTGGGGTGTCGGCGGAAGCATGGTCATCTACCTCGCCGGTCTTCAGGGCGTGCCGCGCTCGCTGCATGAGGCTGCGGAATTGGACGGCGCAGGACCGCTCCGCCGATTCTGGCACATTACGGTGCCGCTGCTGACGCCGACCGTGTTTTTTAACCTGATCATGGGACTGATCGGTTCGTTCCAGGTGTTCACTCAGGCGCTGGTGATGACCGGAGGCGGCCCGGGCAACGCCACACTCTTTTATGTCCTATACTTATATCAGAACGCTTTTCAATTTTTCAAAATGGGGTATGCTTCTGCACTGGGCTGGGTGCTGTTTGTCATTATCTTGGTCTTGATTCTCGTGTTGTTCCAAACGTCGGGGCGCTGGGTGTACTACGAAGGCGAAGCGTTGGCGGCAAGCCGGCCGAAGCGCCGCCGATCGCGGCTTGCCCGCACGGGAGGAGGTGAGGGGCATGCGCCGCAGACGGATATTCGGTAAAACGGTCATCTACTTGCTGCTCGTTCTATGCTCCGCCGTCTTCATGCTTCCCTTTTTGTTTATGCTGACGACAGCGCTCAAAAGCTCGGCCGCCGTTCTGACCATTCCGCCGAAAATCTTTCCGACCGATTATCATTGGGAAAACTTTGGCGACGCCATGCGCATGATGAGGTTCTGGACGCTTCTGGGCAATACGGTGACGATTACGGGGCTCACGATTGTCGGTACCTTGCTGTCCTGCACGCTGGTCGCTTTCGGCTTTGCCCGATTCGATTTCAAAGGGCGGAACTTTTGGTTTCTGATTCTCATTTCCACAATGCTGATCCCCGGCCAGATTACGATGATTCCTCTGTATATTTTGATGAAATGGCTCGGGTGGATCGATACGTTTAAGCCGCTCACGGTGCCGGCATTTTTCGGTACGGCGTTTTACATTTTTCTGCTTCGGCAATTTTTCATGACCGTTCCGCGGGAGCTGGACGAAGCTGCCATCATCGACGGATGCGGGCCGCTGCGCCTTCTGCTGTACGTCATGCTTCCGTTAATCCGGCCTGCGCTCGCGACGGTCACGATTTTCACGTTTATGCATACGTGGAACGACTTTCTCGGTCCGCTCATCTATTTGCAATCCGACCATGTCCGGACCTTGTCGCTGGGCCTCTATTCGTTTCAAGGCGAATACGTCAGCCAGTGGCATTACCTCATGGCGGCTTCCATTTTGCTCATGCTTCCCTGCTTGCTCGTCTTTTTCTTGTTCCAGCGCTATTTCATCGAAGGCACCACGGTTACCGGAATCAAAGGATGATTTCTCCATCTCTCCAACCGGCTTATAGCGGACATGCAAAGCTCCCCTCACAGTAGCGGGTTCTAGGATTGAACCTGTCTACGATAAGGGGAGCCTATCTATCTCGTACGGCGATCAACGATCAATAAACCATCGTTTGAATGGAATGCGCCGGACTTGCGGTTTCGACAATGCCGTGCTCCGTTCGGAGAACGAATGGGATCTCCTCGTCGGTCCGATTCATGACCACGACGGCGACAGAACCGTCCGGATTGCGGAAGGCCGTCGTTTCCAGGCGGTCGGTATAGCGGCTGAATCCGATGCGCACCGCGCCGGGACGGATGAACCGGCTGAAATGTCCGATATAATAGAACGAGCTTTGGTAATAGATCGTGTCCGTCTGCGTATCGGCCATGATCGGGGCGCTGCAGAAATTGGCCACATGATTCGGCCCGCCCCGTTCGTCCAGCAGCAGATTCCAATCGGTCCATGCGGACATGCCGTGGTTCAAATTGCCGAGAATGTCGTGCCCGTATTGTTCGCCGCTTTCCCAAGGACCCGTCTTTTCATGGAACGCCACGCAGCCTTCCGTAAAAATGAGCGCCTTGTCCGGGTATTTCCGCTGCACGGCGGCAAGGCCTTCGAAGTGATCGCCGGAATACCAGTGGAAGCCGACGCCGTAAACATAGCGGTTGGCGGCGGGATCGCTCAGGATGGTCTTCGCCCGGTCATAGATGCGTTCCTTATTATGATCCCATACGATGATCCGGACGTGTCCGAGCCCCGCCCGCTCCAAGGCCGGTCCGAGGCAATCCCGCACGAAATCGCGTTCTTCTTCCGCCGTATACAAGCACGAATCCCAACTTTGCGCGGCGTTCGGTTCGTTCTGCGCCGTTACGCCCCAAATCGCGATGCCTTCTTCCTCATAGGCCCGGATATATTTCACAAAATAGTCGGCCCAGCTTTCCCGATATTCGGGAAGCAGCTTGCCTCCCCCGTTCATTTGGCCGTTCGACTTCATCCAATCCGGCGGGCTCCACGGGGAAGCGAACAGCGTCAGCGGCGTGCCGGCCGTTCTCATGGCCTCCCGGATGAAGGGAATGAGCGCGCTCCGGTCGCGTTCCACGCTGAACGTCTTCAGCTCCCGGTCCCCCGGTTCCACATACGTGTAATTGCCCAAGGCAAAGTCGCAGCTGTGGATGTGCGTGCGGCAGAACGTGTAGCCGTGTCCGGATTCCGGCGAAAAATAAGCCTTTACGATTTCCCGCTGCTTTTCGGGGCTCATCTTCTGCAGCGTGACCGCCGCGGCTTCCGTGAACGCGCCGCCGAAACCTTGAACCGTCTGAAACTCGACATCTTCAAATACGTTGATCAGCTCATTTTCCACTCCGCGCAGATCCGGTTCGAACGACAGCGGCGCCTGCTCCGTCAGGCGGTCTGCCGTATTCCGGGCCGTTAGAAAAATGCGGATATTGCGTTTGGTCATGTTTGTTCTCTCCCTCCACGATCCGGCGGATCAGTTTATGCCTTTTTCATCGAAATGCTTGTTCGCTTCCGTTTTGACGTACTCCACGATGTCGTCCACGCCCGCGGCTTTCAACTGCTTGCGGAAGACTTCGAGCGCTTTGTCCACATCCGGAACAAGCCCCATCATGAGCGGCTGGCCGTATTGCTGGAACACCTGGTTGACTGCGGCTTGCTGCGATTTGACCGGCTTGTAATCCAGCAGAACCGGCGCAAAGATGTTCGGCTTGCTGATCGATTTGAACTCTTCCAGCAGCTTGTCGAACCCTTCCCAACCCGAGGCCTGCTTCTCCCTCGAATTGCTCTCGATCCGCCAGCCCCAGCTTGCGATATCGTACTTTTTCCAGTCTTTGTTGTTCTTCGCGCTTGCAGGCGGAACGATCGATTTGCCGTCTTCGGCGATGGAATAATGCGTGCCTTCGATGCCGTAGGTCATCAAATCGTAATGCTTCGGATCGTTGCGAAGCTTATCGAGCACCATGAGCGACCGTTCCGGATTGGCCGCGCTTTTCGGAATCGCCATCGCGTTGTTCACGGAAAGCGTGGGCATGGCGTAATGGTGGAATCGGGTGAACGGGAAATAGCCCATCTCGATTTCCGGATTCGTTTCCTTCAGCCCGACGATAAAGCCTCCGGCACCGGGCGCGTTCCGCCAATAAACGGCTCCGTTGCCCGTTCGGATGGCGTCTCCGGCTTCCTTTTGGGAAGAGAGGGAATCGGAAGTCCAGAACCCTTTGTCCGCCCACGTTTTCATTCGTTTGACCCAGGCTTCGAACTCGTCGGTAAACGGATAAGCGATAATATCTCTCGGCGTATCGTACGACCGGGCCACGACGACGCCGCTGTCGCCGCCGATCTGCTCGTAGCCGTGGTAGGCTTTGAAAAGCGTGTAAGCTTCGTTCCACGCCTTGCCGTTGATCGGCGTTACGTCCGGCTTCGCTTTTTTTACGCCTTCGAGATACGCTTCGAGCGAATCCAGATCGGTGATTTCCGGAAGGCCCAGCTCTTTCCGCCAGTCTTCCCGGTACACGAGTCCGTCGGGCGTATATTCCGGGTATGTGGCCGGCACGGCGTAGATTTTGCCTTTGACCGTCGCTTCAACCCAATCCTGCTTCGGAACTTTGCTCCAGGTTTCCGGAGCGTACACCGGCAGCAGCTCGTCGAGCGGCATGAAGGCGCCTTGGCTCGCAAATTTGTAGTAATCGGCCCAGGTGGAAGCGAAGATCATGTCGATCTTCTCGCCGGACGTCAGCAGCAAATTGTATTTCGTCTGCCAATCGTTCCAGGAGGTGAAATTCAATTTGACCGTAGTGTTCAATTCTTTCTCCAGCATTTTGTTCCATTCCGCCACGACTTTCTCGGTATCCGGATGGGGATCGCCGAGCAAATACCAGACCAGCTCCACTTTTTTGGACGTATCCGGCTTGCCGGACGGCCCGCCGGCATTTCCCGAAGAGGGGGACGCTTCGCCCTTCGGGGTGCTCCCATCGTTCGCTTTATTGGTACAGGCCGACAAAAAGACGGCCAGCAATAAAAGCGCTGTCAAGAAGTAGGAAACTTTCGTCCGTTTGTTGTGCATGCAGACTCCTCCTTGAAGGTAAGTTTGCTATGTTAGCCGGTTGCCCGGTTCTAACCTTTTACCGCTCCAATCGTCAGGCCTTTGACAAAATAGCGCTGGACAAACGGGTACAGAAAGACGATCGGTCCGGTGACGACGACGGCGGTCGCCATTTTCAGCGTTTCGGCGGGCGGCTTGAAATCCGGAGACAAATTGCCGGCGACGTTCGTCTTCAACACGGCTGCGCTGGCCAGAATTCTGTACAGCAAAAACTGCAAGGGGTATTTGTTTTCCGACGTGATGAAGAGGTTGGCCAGAAACCAATCGTTCCAATACGAAAGCGCCAAAAACAAGCCGATGGTCGCCAGTCCCGGGGTCGACAAGGGCAGGACGAGCTTCCAATAAATCGTGAAATCCCCGGCCCCGTCGATCTTCGCGGACTCCGTAATCGAGTCCGGAATGGATTTCATGAAATTTTTCATGAGAATGATGTTCCAGGCGCCGATCATGGACGGAATCAGCAGCGCAAGGTAGCTGTCCTTCCATCCCAAATACTTGACGATCAGAATGTACCAGGGAATCAAGCCGCCGCTAAAAAGCGTGGTGAAGTATATAAAGAACGAGAGACCGTTCCGGTATTTGAAATGTTTGCGCGACAGCACGTACCCCGCCATCGACGTCAAGAACAAGCCGGCCAGCGTTCCGACGACCGTCAGTCCGATCGTCACTTTGTAGGCATTGACAATCTGGGTCGGATTGCTGAACACGGCCTTGTAAGCGTCGAGCGAGATCTGGTCCGGGATCAGCTTGAACCCTTCCGCGATGATTTCCGTCTCCGCGGTGAAAGAGCCGGATACGATGAGCAGGAACGGAAGCAAGCAAGCCAGCGTCAGCAGCGTAATGATCGTGTAGCCGATCGCATTGAATGCGACCGTCGATTTTTCCGTCTTGATTTTCAAGCCGATTCCTCCTCCTAGAACAGCGCGTAATCTTCGCGGGTTTTGCGGATGATCGCATTGACCGTGACGACAAGAATGAATCCGAAGACGGATTGGTAAAGGCCGGCCGCGGTCCCCATCCCGATATCGAAGTTTACCGCCAGAGAGCGATAGACATAGGTGTCGATAATATCCGTCGATTCGAAAAGCATGCCGTTGTTGCCGATGATTTGGTAGAAAAGATCGAACTGTCCTTTGAGAATGCCGCCGAGGGCCAGAAGAATCAGCAAAATGAACGTCGGCACCAGCATCGGGAGAACGATGTACCGGACCCGCTGGAAAATGTTCGCGCCGTCGATTTTGGCCGCTTCATGATACTCGTCGCTGATGCTCATGATGGCCGCTAGATAAATGACCGTTCCATACCCCAGGCCTTTCCAAACCTGAAAAAACACGATGATGTATTTCCATGGGGCCGTATGCAGGTAGAAGTCGTAAGGAGGAAGGCCGAGCTGCTCCAGCATCGTGTTGACCACGCCGTTGTTGACGCTGAACAAATTGAACACGAACGCCCCCACGAGGACGAAAGAGACAAAGAACGGAAGGAACATAACGGATTGCGTCGTCTTTTTGAACCATTTGCCGGGAAGCTCGCTGAGGAAGATGGCGCAGATCAATTGCAGGATGTTGCCGATAAAAATAAACGCCAGGTTGTATAGAATCGTATTTTTGGTCAGGTTCCACAGGACGCCGGACTCGAACAGAAACTCGAAGTTTTTCAACCCTATGAATTCGCTTCCAAACAATCCGCCTTCAAAGCTGTAGGAAGTAAATGCATAATAAACGCCTACCATCGGAAAGTACGCGAATACCGCAAAAAACAGCAGGGTCGGCAAGATCATCAGAAACAGGACTTTGTTTTTGCGCAGCTCCAGCCAAAAATGGCGCATCCAAAAGCACCTCCAGGCCATCGGGTACATATCCCGAATGTAATCGATTACTTTTCGCATTAAAAAAATTTGTGTTGTCAGGAGGAAAGAGACGACTCCCGGATCAGCAGCTTGGAATCGACTTTAAAGGCGCGCTTGTCGCTAAAGGCGTTGTCGTTCATTTGATCGATCAGCTTCTCCGCCAGCAGGGCCCCCATCGTATATTTGGGCTGCTCCACCGTGCTCATCTTCGGCGTCACGTATTTGGTGATCCTGTTGTTATCCACCCCCACAACGGCCATTTGCCGGGGAATCTCGATGGACAACTCGCGGCAGGCTTTGTATACGCCAAGCGCCATCTCGTCGTTAGCCGCGAATACCGCGGTAAAATCGATATTTTTCTCTTTCAGGCGTTTAAAAGCGGCGTACCCTCCCTCTTCGTTGAAGTTGCCGTTCTCGATCAAATCCGGGATGAACGGCATTCCGGCATCGCGAAGCGCTTTCATATATCCTTCAAGCCGTTCGTAGCTGTCGATCGCATCCGCATATCCGCTGAGAAACGCGATTTTCTCGTGGCCCTGCCCGATGAGATGGTTCACGACCTCCTTCGCCATCTTGACGTTGTCCGTATAGGCGCACGGAATGTTCGGATGATCGATGAACCGGCCGATCAGCCCGATCGTATACCCGTTGTCCGCATAGGCCGCGATTTCCTTGTTGGAGAGCTTGGGCGTCACCAGGATCATGCCGTCCACCGTACGGTTCATCAGCAAGGACATGTATTCCTGTTCTTTTTCCTTTTGGTTCTGCGCATCGCAAATAAGGATTTTGTACTGCAGCGAATTGGCCGTATTTTCGATCCCCTTGATGATTTCCGCATAGTAGGCCACCAGAATGTCCGAAACCACGACGCCCAGGGTCATCGTTTTTCGCGAACGGAGGTTTTTGGCCAATGCGTTCGGCGTATAGTTCATCTCTTCGATCGCCTTGAGCACCTTTTCTTTCGTTTTCGGACTGACCAAATGGCTCGCATTGAGCACCCTCGATACCGTTGCCACGGAGACGTTCGCCCTTCTGGCGACGTCGATAATTTTGCTGTCCTTCATTGGCTCACTTTCTTCCTTCGGAGTTGATTGTATTATATCAAATCTGAAATCGATTACAAGATGGCGCTTTGATATTTCCAAATGATTTCTTTCAAAAATGGGGGTTGACAAAAATTGTATGTTTCGTCATATAATGAATCACAGGCCTGTAAGCGATTTCAGTTATAGTTTGTCTGTTTTTGCTGTATGTTTGCTTTAGGGTGCTTTAGAGTTTGGTTTTTGGTTTGGTGTAATCGATTTCATTCTAAAAGGAGGTTTTGTTGATGCTTTTGAAGGCGAAATCGAAGTCCAAACGCTCCGTTTATTTCTGGGGCTGCTCCGTACTCGTTCTTGCCCTGTTCCTGTTCCCTCTATTGGGCAGGTTAACGGAAGTCGACGCGGCCGGCGAAACCGTCAATGTCTGGGTGACGACGGGCGACCAAAGCAAACTGCTGCAAAAACAATCGGACGTATCCTTTGGCGCGGACAGCGGAACCTACGCCACCACCGTCAACGTGAATGAAAATACGACGTACCAGACAATCAAAGGCTTCGGCGCAGCCGTCACGGGTTCCTCGGCTTATCTGATCAATCAGAAGATGTCGGCTTCGCAGCGCAGCGCCCTGTTAAACGACTTGTTCGGCGCGGGCGGCATCGGGCTGAGCTACATCCGCCATACCATCGGCGCGTCGGACTTCTCCTTGTCCAGCTATACGTATAACGATACGCCCAACAACATCGACGATTTCGACCTGAATTATTTCTCCATCAATCCAGACAAGACGGATGTCATCCCGACCCTCAAATCGATTCTCAGCGTCAACAGCGGCATCAAGATATTGGGATCTCCATGGTCGGCGCCGGCGTGGATGAAAGATACCGAAACGCTCAACGGCAGTTATTTGAAATGGTACGATTCAAGATACTATACCGCTTATGCCAACTACTTTGTCAAATACATCAACGCTTTTAAAGCCGAAGGCGTTCCGATCGACGCCATCACCGTACAGAACGAGCCTCTTCACACGACTTCCGGCTATCCGAGCATGAGCATGTCGGACACGGAGCAGAGGGATTTTATCAAAAATTACCTCGGCCCGGCCTTCCGCAGCAACAACATTCCCGCCAAAATCGTCGTATACGACCACAACTGGGACCAAACCTATTACGCGACCAACATTTTCGCCGATGCGGTGGCAAGCCAATATATCGACGGATCCGCCTGGCACTGTTACGCGGGCAATCCGTCGGCCATGACCACGGTCCACAACGCGTATCCCTCCAAAAATATCTATTTTACCGAGTGCAGCGGCGGAGAATGGGCCACGAATTTCGGCGATAATCTGAAATGGAATTTGTCCAACCTGATTATCGGAGCGACCCGCAACTGGGCCCAAACGGTGCTCTTATGGAATTTGGCGCTGGACCCCAACCACGGTCCGACCAACGGCGGATGCACGGATTGCCGGGGCGTCGTCACGATCAATCCCAGCAATGGGAATGTGACGAAGAACGTGGAATATTACGTGCTGGGTCACGCCAGCAAATTCGTCAAGCCCGGCGCTGTCCGCATCGATTCCAACACGTACAGCGGCGGGATCGAGAACGTGGCTTTCAAAAATCCCGACGGCTCCAAAGTCTTGATCGCCTTGAACAACAGCACATCCAGCATCACCTTTAAGGTCCGTTGGGCTTCCCAGGCGTTCGTCTATACGCTCCCCGCCGGCGCGGCGGCAACGTTCACGTGGTCCGGCAGCGGAAGCGGCGGCGGCAACCTGCTTCAGAACCCCGGATTCGAAACGGGAAGCTTAAGCGCATGGTCCAGTTGGACGCCGGACGGTCAGGCTGCTGCGCATAAGGTCGACAGCGACAGTCCCCGTTCCGGCTCGTATAAGCTTGTTCATTGGGCCCCCGGCGCTTATCAGCAAACGACGTACCAGGCGGTATCGGTTCCGAACGGAACCTACAAGGCAACCGTATGGGTGCGTTCCGGCGGAGGCCAAAACACGCTCCGGCTCGAAGCCAGCAATTACGGCGGCGGCACGCTGTACGGCAATATCGGTTCCGCTGCGGTCGACGCTTGGACCCCGTATACGATCGACAATATCAACGTGACGACGGGCACGATTACCATTGGCGTCTATTCCAACGCCAATGCCGGCAACTGGGCCGTATTCGACGATTTCGAACTGGTGAGAAAATAACCGACTTATGAAAATCCCGCCGGGAGATCATCCCCCGGCGGGATTTTTGGGGAGCGGTCGGCCGTAAGCGGCGGCGCTTTTCATCCGCGGCAATTCATCCGCCCGTTTGAATCCGCTCAAGAACGCTTCCGCTTACGCCAACTGGGCCTGGCGGTTCTCCAGTTTCTTCTTGATGAGCGGCAACAAGGATTGGCCGGCGATCCGGGCTTCTTCCACATGCGGATAACCGGAAAGAATAAAGCTGGAGATGCCGGCGTCCACAAATTCGAGAAGGCGATCGGACACCTGCTCCGGAGTGCCGACGAAGGCAACCGCGCCGCCCCCGCGAATCCGGGAAAGCCCAGCCCACAAATTGGGGCCGATCACATAGTCTTTCGCTTCGGATTCTTTCCAAATCTTCGTCTGCCGCTGCTGGTTCGTTGCATCCGTCCGTCCCTGCAGCGCTTCGGCGGCGGCCAGCACCCGCGGATCGACCTTGCTGATGATCTCCCGCGCCGCGTTCCAGGCTTCTTCTTCCGTTTCCCGGACGACGAGCTGGGCCCGCAAACCGTACCGCAGCTGTCTTCGGATGCCTTTTTGTTCATACAACTGCCGCACATACGATTCCGTCTCGGCAATTTGCTGTTTGATCATCTCGAGGGGCTCCGCCCACATCAGGTACACGTCGGCAACCTCTGCGGCAACCCGCTTTCCGGCCGGCGAGCTTCCCCCGAAGTAAAGCGGAGGATGCGGCCGCTGCACAGGCGCAGGATAGCTGACTCCGCCTTCCACTTCGAAATAGCGTCCTTTAAAATGCACACCGGCTTTGCCGCCGCTCTTGAGATAAGCTTCAAGATTGAAATCGTGCGATTCCTCCCACGCTTGCTTGACGATTTTCAAAAATTCGAGCGTTCGCTCGTATCGGCCGTCATGGTCGTTAAAGAGAGGGTCGCCCGTCGCTCTCAAATCGTCCGGCGTTCCGCCCGTAACGACGTTGATCAAGGCGCGGCCGCCCGACAAGCGGTCAAGGGAAGCGGCCATGCGCGCCGTCAGCACCGGTGCGATCAGGCCGGGACGCGCGGCGACCAGAGGCTTTAACGTTTTCGTATGGGAAGCAACCGCCGAGCCTACGACCCAAGCGTCGATGCAGTTTCCTCCCGTAGGGATCAAAGCGAACTCGAACCCTGCCGCCTCCGCCGTTTGGGCCACCTCGATCAGATAATCCAGCGAAGCTTCCCGTTCGGGCTTGATCCCGATATATTTTCCGTCTCCCGTCGTCGGAAGGTACCATCCGAATTCCACGTTTGGCTTAACCGTCATTTCTGCGCTCCTCCTCCAGGTAAAAAAATAAAAAACCGGAAACAGCCATCATACGTTGGCGTCTCCGGTTGACCAGTCGAAACCATTATTCCCTATTGGAATACGATGGTTTCATTTTATTGAGGAAACGGGCAAATGTCAATCGATTTTTCCCGCTTATCCGACCAGCAGCTTGACCGTATCGTCAATAATCTTCTCATAAGCGATCAGACCGCTGCCAAGCCAATACTCATCGCTCACCTCGTATACATGGCCTTGCTTTACGGCAGGAATGCTCTTCCAGACGGAGCTTTCCGTCATCTCCTTCATTCTCTGCGTCCCTTGGCCATAAGCATTGATGATAAAGATGTAGTCCGCGTCCAATTCCGGGAGCGCTTCCATCGACACATTCGCGCTGTTCTCATTTTCCACCAGCTTGGAGCTTCCGATCCCCAGCTGCTTATGCACAACATAACCGCATAAATAATTCCCGCCCATCAGGCTGACGCCTTTGGCGGCGAAGCGGATAATCGCGACCTTTTTCCCTGCGACCGCTTGATCCAGCTTCTCTTTTGCCTCTTTCACTTTCTGTTGGTAAGCCTGCAAAGCTTGATCGGCTTCGGCGGATTTGCCGAGCAATTCCCCCAGCGTGCCGAGAGATTTCTCCACATCTCCGGAAGCATTCTTAAACACATAGGTCGGCGCGATCTTGGCATAGTTCTCATAAGCGCCGTCAGCGGCATAAGCGGCGGTGTGCAGGATGATCAGATCGGGGTTGTAGGACATGACCACCTCCGGCGACGGCAGTCCCCCCGAGAAGTCAAGCTTCGGCACATCCTTCAATTCCTCTTTCAGATATTCGTGTCCCAAAGGCCCATTGGACCATTGAACCACCGGCTTTACGCCCAGCTTGAGCAGAGAATCCTCGAGATAAGGGGCAAAAATCCGCTTGGGCGCTGCAGGCACGGTGATCTCATGGCCAAGCTCGTCCGTTATCGTCCGCTCGCCTGCCGGCAAAGGGCTTGTCTCTCCCGATGCGGGAGTTTCGGAGGCCGTTGAACTCGAACCCGGCTGTTCGGACGTTTCCTCACTGGGCTGCTGATTGGAGCCGCAGGCGGCCAGTAACCCCCCTGCAAGCACGAAGCATAGCAATAAAGCGCCAAACCTGTTGGCCGTTCGAAACATGGTGCGTCTCCTCCTGTGATAATCATTCTCAACGAGAGTGATTATAGTTCATGTTGCGATGCGTCACCATGTGTTCGATCCGGAAAAGCGTTTGGACAATTTCCGGTAAACAGGAGCAGGGCTTCATCCAACATCCGGAGAATGGCCACGGCCGAATATTCAAACCACGGATCGGAAGTGATCAGGTAAACATGCCGATTTCTGACCGCTTTCAATTGGCGCCATGCTGCCGTATGCTGCAGTGCCAGCCAGTATGCCCGGGAGGTTGCCTCGGGGCACACGGCCAGCAAAATCCGGTCAGGGCTAAGCTCTGCCAGTTGCTCCGGGGTAAGCTGTACGTTATAGGACCGTTCCGGCCGGAAAGCGGCTTTAAGCTTCAAATCCCGGTGAAGCACATCCTCGAGCCCGCGGTTCCAGTAGGCATGGATCCTTTGTCCGTAGATTCGCAAAACCAGGATGTTGTCCGTTCCCAGCACCGCGCCAATTTGCTCCCTCGCCGACTGAACTCTCCGTTCATATTGTTGTATCCATAACTCCGCCTGATCCTCCCGGTCCAGGAATCGGGCAATCATCCGAAGTTGGTCTCTCCACCCGACGTTCTCCGTCGGAACAAAGAAAGAGGCCGCCATATCCATCAATTTCGTTTTCTCGGAGGGGCGCAGCCGGTCGGTTCCAATAATGGCGTCGGGGCGAAGCCGGACCATTTCGTCCAGATTCGCTTCAAACGGCCTGCTCGTGTACGGATCGGTAAGCTTTAAATGGAACTTTATCTGAGTACGGTAGGCGTTATAGTAATAGGGCGTCCATTTGGGATCGAGCGGCGCTGCCGCCGGCATCACATTCAAAGCCAGAAGCTGACCCGTAACCGAAGAGGAGCACGCGACGATCCGTTTCTTGAAATTCCTCGCGAAATCCGACGGAGATACGCCAACCTCCTTCTTGAATTTGCGGCTAAAGTAAAACTCGTCGCTATATCCCACCTTTAAGGCGATATCCCGCAAACGTTCCCCGGATTCGGCCAGATAACGCTTCGCCCGATTGATCCGCAAATCCGTCAAGTAATCCATGGCGCTCTGCCCATAGGTCTTTTTGAAGAGATCCACAAAATACTTGGGGCTGATATTCGCCATCTGCGCCAGTTGCTTGATCGAAAGGGGTTCGTTATAGTGCCGGTCCATATATTCTCGGATCATAGCCAGGTTCGTTTTCGGATTTCGTCTCGGCGTGTACGAGGCCATGTCCGTCACCTTCTCTTTATCTTTAAGCATGAGGCCCCTCCTTCATTTTGAAAGGGTATGATATAATAATTATAATGATAATCATTATCGATAAAAGAGGGCATAGTCCGTTCAAAAAAGGATTTTAACGAATGCCTGAACAATAACTCGCCTGAATAAAAAAGAGGAGTCCGCAGACTCCTCAGAACATGCCCGATCGGCCGATTCTTTTGATTCCCAAGCCGTGCAGCAGCGCCGACATGACGATATAAGGCGAAACCATGGTTCCCCAATTCGAGGAAAGGTATGAAACGGGTTCCAGCTTGATCTCGACCAGCCCTTGTCCGAGAAAGAAGTGGATCAGGAGCACATGAATCGTGATCATGACTAGCCCCGCGAAAAACCGTGTCCGGCCGTTCGGGAACAGCAGCAACACGCACAGGATGACGAACAAACCGCCGTAAATCGAGAACCGGTCCCGGACAAGCAAGCTGACCAGCGTCCCCATCATGATCGAGGCCGGAATCCAGTGCAAACCGGCCTTGCGGCTGATCAGGGACCAGGCCTCGTGAACCTTGCCGAATCCGTCGTCCTGCCGGTTCAAGCGAACCAGCGGCATGACGGCAAACACGGGGACAAAGCCGTAGATGAACCAATCGCCGGCTTTCTCCCAATCAAACCGGTGCGCGGCATGAAACCCCAGCGCCGTGAAGACGGCCAAGGTGGCGAAAGCCGACCAAAAGGCCTTCCCGCGAGGCGCCAGGGCCAACAGGTATCCGAACAATACCAGATGGGCCCATTGCATGTCCAGGAAATACAACACGACGGATGCGGCGATCGCGACCCAAATTGCATCCGGGGATACATAACGCAACAGCAAATCAGTACGCCTCCTTCAGATCACGCCACAACTTCTTGCTCTTGGCCACGATGCCGGCAACGGAATCCCGGATGCCGCCGAAATCGAATGCGGCTTCGGCGACGTTGGACCGGTTCTGGGTCATTTCGATCGTCAACACCTGGCTGTCTTCCCCATCGGGCGCCTCGCATTGAAGGGTGTAAATGTAATCCCGCTGTTCCGTCACCGTGTTGTACAAATCCGCCAATTCATCGGGAGCGTACGTGTACATCAGCTTCCCGCCCGTCGCGTTCGCCATCGTTTGCAGCACGTCCAGATTGGCATCTCCCATGCCGATGATGTACAAGGCAACGTTCGCTTGTTTGGCCGCGTCGATGGCTTCCTCCAGACTGGCCTCGCTGTCTTCATCCATGCCGTCCGTAAGGAGCAGCATCGACTTTTTGCCGCGTTCCCCCGACAGCATCCGGGAACCGGTCACCACCGCGTCGTACAAGGCGGTGCCCCCGTCCAGTTCGACATAAACGGTTTTGCCGGCCAGCTCGTACTGGTCCGTCAACCCGGAAAGCACCTTCATCTGATCGGTGAATCCCAAGACCCCGACTTTCGCTTTGGTTTTTCCTTGCAACCGGATCATAAAATCTTCGGCGCTGGCCATCGAGAGCAGCTTGGGCAGACCGTTCATGCTGCCGGAATAATCGAGCGCAAGCAGCACGTTGGACGCCGACCGGATCGTCTGTTTCGTCACGCTTAATTGCGGGTTGCGGACGATGCGGCCGTTCAGCTTGAAGATGAAATCTTTCTCGTCGAATCCGCCCATGCTGTCGTCATCGGCCCGCTGGATGACCCGGAAGGTTTGAATCGCCTTGTTTCCTTTGACGGTCGAATCCAGGAGCTGAACGTAATACGGGTACGTTCCGATCCCGGCGGAGTCCCCTTCCGGCTCGTACGAGACCTCTACCGGATCGGAGGCCACGATCACATAATCCCGTATGTTCTCGTTGGTCTTGATCGCATATTCGCCCTGATAACCTTCGTAATCGCCCCTGACCAAATTCACTTCGTTCATCCGTTCCCAAGTCTGGTACGCGTCGCGCTCCAGAATCCGGACCGCCGCTTTTACAGGGGACTTGATTTTCAGTTTGTAGGCGAAACCGAGCGACTCGTTGTTGGGCCGGACGACCACGATTTTGCCTGTTTTGGAGGCCGGCGATTCCGGATCGATGGTCAAGACCGCGTCTTGGTCGTCAAGTCCCGTCAAGGGGTTCTCGTACTCGGCGCGCAGGATATCCGTAGCGTGCATCTGATCGGAGTGGGCGATGAACGGCCCCTCCTTCCGCTGCACGTCCCGGTCTTTGGACATGCGCATGTCGGGCAGGATTTGCACGTTGCGGTCGAGGAAACTTGTCTTTTTGTCGATCCAATCGGTGATTTTCACGCTGCTTAACGGCACGACGGAATCATGGTCCTCGTTCGGCCAGGTGTTAAGGTTGCGGATAAATTGATCCACGGTCCAGCGTCCCATCACATGCCCGGGATCGTCCACGGTTGCGATCGTGATGTATTGCGGGAAGTATTCGTTGCGAAGATTGGCCAGATGCCGGTAGAACGACTCGTCCAGCCACAGCCGGTGCAGCCACAGGTTGGCGACAACGTTTTCGCGAACGATTTCTTTGCCGTCTTCATCCACCACGTGCAAAAGATCGAAACGTTCGTACATGAGGCGGTCCTGCACTATATTTTTGGCGGAGTTCTCTTCGCCCTTGCAGTAGAGCCACAGCGACCACGCCGCGCAAGACTTCGTGCCTTCTTTGATTTTGGTGCCTTCGTCCACAAAGCTCTCTTCGATCATTTGCCGCGTCGGGGATACGGAATCGTCCGCTTGGCTTGTCCACAAACTTCCGTATACCAGGGCGCGATACTCGCGTTCATACGCACGGCCGGCAATCAACTTGGCGTATTCCTCGAACGCTTCGCTGTACCGGTAATGTTCTCCCCCCGGCAACACGGGCGTTCCCAAATCCTTCAGGTTCCGGCCCGCTTCCGTAAACTGCCCGTCCTTGATTTTCTCGATGATCTCCGGATGATGTTCATACAGCCACGCTTCAAACGGCGTTTTGCCGATCATGCCGCCGTCGTAAGCATCGAACATCTGGTCGATATAGTCTTTGTAGAGGTTCCGGTACGCTCGGACGCCCGGATCGTTCTTGCCCTTAGGCCAATAGTCTTCGGGATCGTCGATCATATCCGAAATCCGGTTCAGGAAAGCGACAGGAGAACCGTGATTCGGCGTTCCGACAAAAATCACCCTGCGGACCCTTTCCCGGACTTCCGGATGTTTCAACAAATAATAGCGGGTCAGCAAACCGCCCATGCTGTGGGCCACCACATCGAATTTCCCCGGCGGCAATTTCCGGATGGCTTGGGTATAGATCTCGTCGATTTTGGCGGACGTAATATCGTTCTTGCTGTATTTGCCGTAGTCCACACTGACCACTTTCGCGCCGAGCGTCTGAACGTAATTGTAAAATTCCGATTCCGTCCAAGACTTTCCGTTATCGCTGTATCCGTGCACGAACAACACGGGAATCGGTTCTACAACGTTGTAAGGGACAATTTCCGCGCGCGCTTGCGGCAATGGAACCAGCCCCGCCGCCAGCAACAGGACCAGAAGCATCGAGAGCGAACGTTTCATGCCAACCTCCGTATTAGCGTTGAACGGCATATTTCATATTCACGGAATCCCACATGCCGTAATTGGTGACCACGACTTTGGACCGGACTCTGAGGCTGTCCTTGTCCTCGTTTTTTTCGAATACCGCTTTTTCGCCGGGAGCCAGCCGTTTCACTTGACCGTCGAATTCCACCTGAATATCGCCGTTGTCGTTCAGAAGGGATACGTTCATGGCTTGGCCGTTGAACAACCGGGCTTCGTTGACGATAAAATAATCGGGATTCCCTTCGGGATCCGGTTGCTCAAAAGGCGCAAAATCGATCCGGACTTGATCGGCGGACCGATAAACGTTCTCTTCCACAAGCACGTCCAGCGAATGAATGTCTTGCACGACAACCATGTTGTCTTCCTTTTCCGGGATGTCGTCTTGCGAATAGAAGTACATGGCTTTCGTGTCCGGATTGAACGTGGCCAGCCGCTGGCCAAGATCGCCGACCCGTTTGCCGTACAGCAGGTCGGTATTCAGTTCTCCCACATGAACGACCGCTATTTTTTTCCGAAAGGGCAAGCGGCTTTCGACCGGTTCTTCTTTCTCTTGCCACCATTGGTCATACTGCTGCTCGAGCTGCCGTTTCAGCTCGTCCTCGCCGGGCACCCTTGCCGTCGCGGATGTCGGCGATTGCTTCTCCCATTGAAAAAAGACGAAGGCGCCAATAAACGCCGCCAGGAACGCCGCAATCGAAACGATGCGAAACCACATAGGCCAACCGTCTCCTTAGCTCCAAAAATGTAGGCATGCGTACACGAACAATAGAACGGCCAGGACCATATACACGGCTGTGTAAACGCTGAAAAAAGGCGCCGCACCCCCGGATGCGTCGAGTTTCATGCCGCATTGGGAGCAGTAGGTTCCGCGTTCATTCGCAGATGAGCAGTTTGGACAGATCATCATAGCCTCCAGCCAGAAAATATGCACCTACATGAGCTGTAGATGCATACCCTTTTATCCGAATGAAATGGAACATGTTCAGTTTGCGGATTCAACCGCTTCGAACTTCATGAAAAAATACCCTGCCGCAATATAGATGGCGGATTCTATAATTTGATACAGCGTAAAGCTTTGGAAAGGGAACAATACGTAAAAAACGTAGCCCCAAAGCGCGTAGGGGAGGTACTTTTTGTTCTCGGCTGCCAAGGTCAGGAAAATGCCGGCAAAGAAAGCGTAATGTCCGATCGGATACAGGAACCAGGACCAATAGACGCCGGATTGAATCAAAATATCATTGAGCAGCAGGACGCCCACGCCGCCAAACAGGAGGTACAAATGGAAAGGCAGCAGCAGGTTCACCGCACGGAACGATCTCACCCAAAGGGTATATTCGCGAATCACGTTGGCAAATTGATTCATTCGTCGATCCCTTCTTTCGCCGTAGATTGCGGAGCGCCGCAATGAACGCAAAATTTGTCCCCCGTTTCCAGTTCGCCTCCGCAAACCGTACAATGTTGGGTTGCCGAACCTTCGGCCAGGGCTTGCGGTTCCTTCGCCACGGTCTCGAACTTGCGGCCGCACGACGGGCAGAACAGCGCCTCGAACGGCGCCGTCGTTCCGCATTCGCATGGTTTTTCGTTTTTGATTTCCATGATTTTAGATTTCAACGCCGCGATCTCTTTTTGAATCTCCAGCACTTTGCCGGCGCATTCGGCGATTTTCGCATCGGCGGCCGACGGGTCCCCTGCCACGTAAGCGTCAAAGACGCATTTCCCCATTTCTTTGTAATGGCCTGCGATTTCCTTCTCCTTGCTCGAAATCTGCGTATGGATCCGCGTGATTTCCACCGTTTGTTGGGCTTTATCGGCCGCGCTCATCGCGCTCTCTTTGATCTTTTGGAAAAAGCTCACTCACCCATTCCTCCTTCGCCGGCGATATTGGCTTGATCAACGGGAAACGGGCGCCCCGCAATTCCCGCAGAATTTGACGTTCGGTTTGACGGCGGCTCGGCACGACGGGCAATGAGCGGCGGACGCCTGAGCGGCGGGCGCCCGAACGGCGGGAGCGGCCGCATGCGTGTTTCCAGTGTTCGCGACCGAAGAAACGGCCAACGCCGCGGAAGCGATCAAAGCGATATAAACGCCGAACATGGAGTCAATCCATTCATGGGACGAAACCCGGATCAAGAACACGAGGGCAAGCAGAAACGAGACGACGCCCCCGGCAAGTCCGATCGCCTTGTTGCCGGAATAACGGAGCGCGAGCGCGCCCGCAATGGGCAAGACCAAATAAAGCAGTCCCGTAGACCGGGCGTCGAAGATGCCGGAACCCGTCAGCAATTGATAGGGAGCGGCGGTTGAAATGCCGAAGAAGCCGTCCTTGGCCCACGGCAGGAAGAAACTGACGATCAGCAACACCGACGCGCCAATCTTTACTTTTTTCGCCATCAACATGACCTCCAACCAGATAGATGTATGTATGTACGCCACATGAAGAGAAGCCATGGAGTCGCTCGTGCGCCCGATGGCTTCCGAAAAACCATTTCTCATCATAAGAGGGTTCCTCGATTTAATCAAGGATTAATTAGGCATAAATACCCACTTTATGTAATCTTAAAGTAACCCGAAACGTCTCTTGCGAACGAATCAGGCCGGCGACGTTGTCGCGCGTTCGGATGCGTTAGGATCGGCATGCGGCGCGCCGAGCACTTCGCAGGCGTTGATTGGTTCGCCCACGTTTTGAGACGTTTTGAATCAAGGGCACAGTTTCAGCGTGACCATTTCGAAAGGACGGACGTGCAGCGAGATCGTGCCGTCCCGGAGCGAGAGCGGCTCCGTATCGACGACCCGCTCCACCCCGCTGCAGCGGAATACGGCGTTGAAAGGCCGCCTGAAGGAAAGCGCGATTTCACGATGTTCATCCGTTGCGTTCATGAAGCGGCAAATGGTAGCCGCCCCGTCTTCCGTCGGCTTCAAAGCCAGCCAGCGGACGCCTTCCAGCGCGTTCGTCAGGAACGGTCCGGAATCCGCCCCAACGTCCGTTTCCGATACCGCGCAAGCCGCCAGCGGATGCCGAAGTTCCTCCGCCCGGTCTTCCAGACGCGCCCGCTTCCAGTCTCCCCGGTAGGGAACGATGCGGAACCGGAACCGAAATTCCCCGCCGATCCATTGGGGAAAGTTGGTGCCCCATTGATTGTTGAACAGATTAAAGAAGAGGACAGGCCGCTCGGGGCGGTATTCGGGATCGTATTGATAAATGCCGGGTTCGCCCAGGGAACAGAGCGGCGTATCCAAAGGAAACACGGCCAGTCCGGCTTCTTCGTCTTCGACGCCGATCCATTGGTCCACGCAGTGCAGACGGTGGTTGGCTCCGCGGGCGATGTCGGCGAGCGGGTCGATGACGGCGCCCATTTTTTGCAGACGGTACCTTGGACGCCGGGCCGAAAGCGGCATCACGAAAAATCCCGCTTCCGCGAAAGCGGTCGGCTTTTTGTCCGCGCACCGGAGCTCGACGTCCAGGCCGTCGCCGCGGTCGTCCAGCGAAACCGTCATCGTGACGGCGCCGGCGTTGCCGAACTCTTCCCGGCTTTCGGGCGGCGTTTGAAACCGAATCCGCACCTCCTGGCGGCCGTCCGTTCGCCGGTATTCCACGCTTTCGACCGACGTCCCGAATTGGGCGTGCGGAATGCGCGGGTACCCGGGCTTGCCGAAATCGTTGACATACCAGTCGGTCAAGTCATAGGCATACTTCTTCACAAAATGCAAGATGTCCGGCTTGCCGTACAATTCGTACCGGTACGCGCCGAAATGGCCGTCGGCGGCCCACTCTTTGCCGAGGCGCTTGTCGTACAGCCGGACGATATGTCCCGTAGCGGCGGACACTTGGCACAGGATCGCTTCGTTTTCGAGTACGGCGTCTTCCGTGCAAGCCGCAAACGGAACTTCATCCTCTCCCGCACCGGACGCATCCGGTTCCCAAATGTAGCGGCGGGCTTCCAGCGGCCCGATCCGTTCCAATACCCCTTCGCCGCCCGCGCGGACCCGGATCCGTTCCCCGGTCTTAGGATCGCGAAGCCAGCCGGTTTCCGCGACAGGCAGACGGACGGGTGCCGATAGGCGTTCGCGGGGCAGCGTGTTGACGACCGCCACCGTCCCGCCCGCTTCCGGAACGGAGACCGGCAGCGCGTTGGCTGCGCAGCTTTCCGCATGGCGGACATAAGCCCGCTGTTCCTCCCAGGACGTTTCCGTTTTGGCGTACGTTTCGGGAAATGCTTCGCGGTCGCGCATCACATCCCGGGACCAAAACGCTCTGCCGTTCGGCCGGCCGGGAAGAAGATTGGATTTGATATCGATGCCCCACGTGTGTTCGCCGAACAAAAGCGTGTGCTCGTACCCTTCCCGGACGGCGCTGCGCAGGGCCGGATCATTGCCGCGCAGCAAAGCGCCCGCGGCTTCGGCGGAAGCCAGATCGTACCGCAGTTGTCTTACGCGCGCCACTTCCGCGGGATACGTGCCGATCCCGTGAATCCAGGTGTCGGCCAGATCTTTGCGGACGACGGGAATGTCCTCGTATCCGCGGGCCAGAAAGTCCGTTGCGAAATCGTCCATCGTGCCGATCCAAACTTCCGTGCCCGGATATTTCGCCGCCACGTCGTCCAAGAGCTGCCGGACGATGCCGCTGCTTTGCGGACCGATATTGTCGTGCGTTTGCATCAAAGCGAGCCAAACGGGATAATGCCAGTCGTCCGGCGGGAGAAGGCTCGTGCCGTATTCGCCGGCGGAATACCAGGTCAGCACCCGGCTTCCGTCCGGGCCTTCCCACCAGAACAGACGGGGCAACTCGACCGGCGACGAGCAGGCGTTGACCCCTAGGTGAAGAAATCGGATGCCCGCCTGGCGGAGCAAGGAAGGCAGCATCCACGTATGGCCGGGAACGTCCGTCATCTTGGCGGAAATGACCTGCCTGCCGTATTTGCGGCACAGCTCTTCATTCCAATAGAGTCCGCGCAAAAATTCCTCCACGCCGCAAAATTCCGTATGCGTCGTGAACGGAAGCCCGTGCCAGCACAGCTGGCCTTCGCGCACCAGCTTCTCCAGCCGCGCTTTGCGGTCGGGATCCGCCTCATCCAGACACTGCATCAGCATCCAGGCCGGCAGCGTCCAAACGTACCGGTGGCCCGGGGGGTGGTGCGCCGTCGCCTCGCATACCGTGAGCACGTCATCCATCATCCGGGTTTTATACTGCCGGACGACGTTGCTGGGAAGATCCGTAAACCCCAGGTCCACATGGGTCTTGAACACGACGTAAATTTTGTCCGGTTTCACCGCTTCCCTCTCCTCTCCCTCACTTCATTTGACGCCCGTGCCCAGATTGGACAGGCTTTGTTGGAAAAAGCGCTGCAACGCGAAATAGAAAACAAGCGAAGGCAGCGCCACCACGCTCGCGCCGGCCATCAACAGCGGCCAGTTGGTGCTGTATTGGCCTTGGAAAAATTTCAGCGCGATTTGGGCGGTATACATGTCCTCCGTCCGGGAAACCGCAAGCGGCCACAAATAATCGTTCCAGACCAGCAAAAAGGTAAAGACGGCCACCAGTCCGATTGCCGGTCGGATCATCGGCACGATAATCCAAAGATACGTTTGAAATTTGCCGCACCCGTCCATCTCCGCCGCTTCGTCCATTTCCTTCGGGATGCCGAGCAGAAACTGGCGGAACAGAAAGATCGAAAAGCCCGTAACCGCATAAGGAAGCATCAAGCCCTGGTACGTATTCAGCCATCCGAAAGCCGAACCCGGAAGCGATTTGACGATGAAAAACAGCGGAATGATCAAAAGAGCCGACGGAATCATCATCGTCGCCAGCACGACGTTGAACCAGAACTTCCGGCCGGGAAATTGCATTCTTTCAAATCCGTAGGCGGCAAGCGACGCGAGGAACAAGTTCACCAATATGGCGCCTGCCGTCACGATAACGGAGTTGAGCATGGAACGGAGCAAAATCGACCCGTCGAAAATTCCCGCATAGTTTTGAAACTGCGGTTTGGCCGGGAACAGCTTGGGCGGCCACGCCATCGCTTCGGCCGGCGTTTTGACCGCCGTTCCGAGCATCCAGACAAACGGGAACATAAACCCGATCAACGCCAGCGCGAGAAGGCCGTAAGTGATTCCGTCCGCCCACCGCTTCGCTTTTTTCATGTCCATTCACTGCGCCCTCCGATCGCTGAATTTCATTTGGATCCACGTGATCAGGAACAAAATGGGAAGCAGGCCGAGCGAAAGGGTTGCCGCATAGTTCAGGTTGTTGAACTCGAATCCTTGCCGCCAAATATATTTCAAGGTCACCATCGTGCTGTCCAACGGTCCGCCGTTCGTCAGAATGTCGACGATCGCGACCATCTGGAACGATCCGATGAAGGCCATAATGATCGTATAGCTGAGAATCGGAACGATCATGGGAACGGTGATGCGGAAAAATTTCTGAACCGCATGGGCCCCGTCGATGGAAGCCGCCTCGTACAGATCTCCGGGAATATTCTGAATCGCCGACAAAAAGATCGGCGTATTGTAAGACGCGCCGCGCCAAGCGCCGACCAGGACGACCGACAGCATGGCCAGCTCGGGATCCAGCAGCCATTGGACCCGTTCGAATCCGGCCTTCTCCGCCACGTAGTTGAAAAGCCCGAAATTGTAATCCAGCAGCCATAAGAACATCATGGCGGTGACCACTTCCGACGTGACGGACGGAACGAAGAACAGAATTTGGAACCACTTGCTTCCCTTCACGTTCCGGCTGAGCAGCGCGGCCAGGACAAGCGCCGCGGAAAGGCCGAGCGCCGCGGAAGCGAAGGTATAGACCAACGTGTTGCCGATGCTTTTGAAAAACAGCGTGTCGTGAAAAAGCTGCCGGAAATTCGAAAGACCGGCAAACGAAGATTCGCCCGAAGGCGTTTCCCTATGGAAGGACATCCACACCACGTAAATGATGGGGATGATGCTGGTTACCATGAGTACGAGCAAAGCGGGACCGACGAACAAATAGCCTTGCCACCGGTTCCGGCGTTTCGCCTTCCCGCTTCCCCGGCGTTGCCCCTCGGAATCCTCTACGCGGTTGGCCATTGCGTTACCCTCCATCTTGATAAAGTGAAAAGGCGGGACGCCGTCTTCGATGACGCCCGCCCTTCCGATGTCTCACCTTGCCGCATCATTTTTGATTTTCGACGGCATCGATGGCTTTTTGCGCTTTTTCCTGAGCCGTTTTGACGGCGCCTTGAACGTCGTCGGTGAGAATGGCCGCGCGGACCAGATCGCTCCAAGCTTGGTTCGCTTCCGGATAGGCATCCAGCAAGTACGGTTTCGCCGTTTTCAATTGCGCGACGAACGCTTGGAGGAGCGGATCTTCTTTGTACATCGGATCTTCGTACAATTTGGCGCGGGCCGGGTGGCGTCCCATTTCTTTCGCGAATTTCAAGGCGTATTTGTCCGAAACGAACCATTTTGCCAGTTCAAAGGCCACTTCTTTGTTCTTCGAGCCTTTCGGGATGAACAGGCTGCCTCCGCCTTGGACGGAACCGTCGGTCGATCCGGTCATGCCGTTCGGCATGGGAACCGTACCCACGTTCTTGTACAAATCCGGGTAATCGCTGCGAAGTTTGGCCAGATCCCACGGACCGGAATAGAACGAAGCGACGGTTTTGTTTCCGAACAACGCGACGGGCGTGTCGGATTGGCGCGCCTGCATGCCGGGCAGCGGAGCCAATTTTTGCGCGCCCAGGTCATGAAGCCATTGCAGCACTTCCACGACCTTGGGATCGTCGAACGTCGCTTGGACTTTATTGCCGTCCATCTTCAGCAAGTCGCCGCCGTTGGCCAGCACGAGCCCGAACGTATCCCATCCGCCGGCGCTGATGGCGAGTCCGGACGGAGCGGCTTTGGAGTCGACGATTTTTCGGGCGTCGTCTTTCCATTGTCGGAACGTATAGGATTCGGTCGGTTCGGGCAGTCCCGCTTTCTGGAACAGTTCCTTGTTGTAGAACATGAAGGTCGTGTTCACTTCAAGCGGAACCCCGTACTTCACGTTTTTCCAGGTTACGTCGAGCAAGCTGCCGGGAAGGAATTCCGGCTCCGCTCCCCACTCTTGCCACAGATCGTCGACCGGTTCGGCCAAGCCTTGAGCGCCGAGCGCGAACGGGTGGTACATCGACAAATCCGCCGGCGCGCCGCCCTTGACCGAGACGTTGATCTTGTTCGGAATATCCTCCCAGGTTACCCCGGACAAATGGATTTTGACATTCGGATAAGCGCTTTCAAAATCGGAAACAAGTTCTTTTACGGGCTGTTTGTCCGCCCAGTCGGACGGCATCCATACTTCCAGATTTACATTGCCTTTCGCCGAAATGTTGTCGTTGTACTTCGGCAGTCCCTCGCTTTCCAGATCGCGTTGGGATGCCGATGCGGATGCCGAAGACGGCGACGACGGGGACGAAGAAGACGAACTTGAGTTGCCGCTGCCTCCGCAGCCGGCCAGCAATAGCGCGAAAATCGAAGCCGTTGCGAGCAGAGCGATGCTTTGCTTCCATCCGAGTTTCATGGTTGCGGACTCCTTTCCGTGGTGTCACAGTGGTTTTTCTTTCGTTTTTCTTGCGGTTGAAACCGAAAGTGCGCGCTGTTTATGTCCCCCCTGTCCCAATTTAGGTTAAGCGCTTTCCCTAATTAATTAAACACGTTAACCTTGTTTTGTCAATATGACTTTTTTATTATGCGCTTTATTCTTCCTATCTTTAGGTTAATCGCTTATCCTTATTTGCGCAAAAGAGCAAGCCGCCTCGGCAAAGAGCGGCTTGCTCCGCAGCCTTCCGGAGATAACGCCTCGCGCCGTCCCGGCGAATCGGGCGCAGCGGATGGCTGGCTACGTCCGGACCGCAGGTTCCGGATACCGTTCGAACCGTCCGCCGCGGTAACAAACGCGGCGGACCGTTTCGCCGGCATCGGCGAGAAACTCGGCCCCGTCCTCCCGGCATACGAACCGGCGGGGGTAGGCCGCGTAGCTGGTCACGATCCAGCCGTCCGCGGTTTCCTCCGCATGGCCGTTCACGCAGCGCAACGCGCCGTGATCGTCCCGGTACAGGTAAGCCGTCGTTCCGAATCCGAGCAGGTAGGCGACCAACTCTTCTCCCATGTCCCAGTCGTCGCCGGACGAATTCGCGAACAGCCGCTCGAACAAGGGATCGCTCGCCTCCCGGAACACCGATTGTCCGAACCGGTTGCGGGACAGAACCGGCATGTTCAGGTTGGGCGCGGCGACGCTGAAGGTCGATGCGGCCGCCCCGGGTTCGAGCCGCCTCGGCGTGGAGGCGACATGCCAATCGTAGCAATTGAACACGGCCATCGTCGCTCGGTACGCGGCGAGAAGATAGGCCGGATCGCCGAGATGCTCGTAGGCGGACCGCGCCGAGGCGGCAACGAGCCCGCCCCACAGCGAATGGATCATATAAGACAACGCTTCCCACCAACGTTCCGGGTTCTGCGCCCGGTAATCGTTGCTGAAGCCGATGTTGGCCAGAATCAGTTCGCCGTAAGCTTCCGCCTCCTTCGTGAGGCCGATTCGGCACAATGCGTCGCAGGCCGGACCGAATCCCGCGTTGTCGTAGTAATGTTCCGTAATGGCTCCGCGGAATCCCCGGGTTTCTTCGGCCAGTTGCGCGGAGAAATCGCCCCACAGCCGCCTTAGGCGCGCGTGCGGTTCGGTCAACCCGGCACGCTCCAAATCCCGCAGCAAGTCGTGGATGTACAGGATAAAGATGCCGTTCAGCCTGGCCTCGTTTTTTTCCCGTTCGCCGCTGTGGCAGTCCGGGTCGAGCCGGAAACACAGCACTTCCGCCGCCCAACGCAAATACGTCTCCGGCGAATGCAGCGCCAGCGTACGGCGGTCCATGCGCGACAACAAATAAAAGACATGCGCGATATAATCGAAGTCGTAAATGCGGTAGAACGTCCCGTAGAGCATGCGGGGCTTGCGAAAATCCCCGTCTTCGAACCAGTGGTTTTTCATATCCAGCACCGCGGCGGCTTCCGCCTTGCGAACCTGATCCGGGTTCGGGGCCGTCAAGCTGTTTTTCATCAGAATAAACGTCAGCTTGCCCAGCGATTCCCCCTGATTGGACAAAGGCAGAAAAGCATGCGGCCGCCCGTGCGTTCCCGCTTCGTCGTAGCTGTGCCGGCACAGCCATTCGGCCCGCTGCTCCAGCATCCGGTCGATCGGCTCCAGCACGTTCCAGACCACCACGTCGGTGCGGCCGTCGTCGAGCACCAGCTCGAGCTTCCGCTCCCCGGGGCGCTCCGGCCGCAAGACGATCCGGAGAGCGCTCCCGGCAACGCCTGCCGCCGCCCGGCCCGCGACCGTTTCCGTCACCACCCGGCCGGCTTCGGGAGACCATGCCGACAAGCGCATCTCCCGGACCGAACGGCCTTCCGGCAGCACCAGCTCCGCTTCGAACACGCCTCCGGCCGTCAGCGCCGGCGTGTACGTCCACCTCGGATGGCCGGCCGCAAGGGCCTGCCGGTAGAAATCGTCTTCATCCCTGCACGGTACGAAGACGTAGCTCCATTCCCGGCTTTCCCCCGGCGCCAGCGCGAGCTCCCGGTACTGATCTCCGTAGATCCAATCCGCCGCCGCCAATTCGGGGAAAGAATCCCCGTTTTCCACCAGCGAAAGGCGGTGGAACAACAGACCGTCCAGCGACGGGGACACCTGCTCCAGAAACAGGTTCTGGTACCGGCAGAACGTCCCCAGCGTCGCCGTCCGTCCTTCCGCTGCGTAGATGCCGAGATGGGGCGCCTCATGGCTGCGCCGGATGGCGGCGAATTTCGCGAAATCTCCCCCCAGATGCGGATATACCGCGCAGGAGTGGCGCATGTTCCGGAGCACGTTGAGATCGCGGAACATGACGTGCGCCAGCGAGAACCACACGTGCAGTCCCGTTATCCTTGCCGTTTCCGTAGACCCGTTGCGGACGGCGATCTTCCAGCGAAGCCGGTCTTCCTCTTCCAGCGAATAGGTCATCGCCACGTCCACGGGGCCGCCCTCGAACGCAACGGATGCCTGTCGCCCGCGATCGATCCGGACGAGCGTAACCGCGTCGCGGCTGGCATATGCCGTCCCGTTTACCGTCATCGACCATTCTCCGAACAGCTTGTCTTCGTCGGGAAAGCCGGCCTCGGCCAAATACGCCGGGTCGACGACCCAATTCATCCGAACCGGGTCCTCCCTTATAATCAAAGATGAAACTGCGCCGCGGCCGGTCAGTTTCATCTCGAACGTCCGATTGGTTAAGATGCCCAACGACTCCACCCCATTCTTGCGATCTCTGTTATTTTTTCACGCCGCTGAGCGACAGGCCCCCCAGGACAAGGTTTTGCGTAAAGTAGAACAACGTGACCGGGAAAAGCACGGACAAGCACGAAATCGCCATCAGCTTCTCGTATTCGATGTTGTAGGCGTTCTTGAACAGGTTGATGCCCAAGGGCAGCGTGTACAGATCCTGGTCGTTGATGAAAATGAGCGGCGTCAGAAACTCGTTCCATACCCAGACGAAATGGAATACGCCGATGACCACCACCACGGGACGGCACAGCGGCAAAACGATTTTCCAGTAAATCTGCCACCGGCTGCAGCCGTCGATTTTGGCCGCTTCGTCCAGATCGTGCGGAATCCCCATAATAAACTGCCGGGCCAGGAAGATGAAAAAGGGCGCCCCGAACATCCCGGGCAAAATCATCGGCCACAGCGTGTTGATCAAACCGAGCTTGTTGTATTCGATGTACAGCGGAATCGCCGTCACGTCCCAGGGAATGACCATCGTGCCGATGACCAGCAGGAACAGGGCGTTCCGTCCCCAAAACGAGATCCGCGCAAAACCGAACGCCACCATCGTGGACGAGAGCATGGCAAACGGCGTGGATACAAGAACGACGATCAGCGTGTTTGCAAAATATTTGGCGAACGGCTGCGCCTTCCAAGCGTCCGCGAAATTGTGCCAATGCCACTTTTCGGGAAGGAGCGAAGGGGTCGGCGTGAAGATGTCCTCGGGCGCCTTCAGCGCCGTCGACAGCATCCACGCGATCGGAAACAGGAACGCGGCCGCCACCAGAACGATCAGAACCGTCATGGCGATCCTTTCCCACGGTTTGCCGGCTTGTGCTTGCATTATCGTCCGCCTCCATCCGCTTCATAGTGAACCCAATACTTCGACGACTTGAGAATGAGCCCCGTCAACAGCACGATCATCACGAACATGACCCAGGCCATGGCGGACGCATACCCCATCTTGAAATGGGTGAACGCGCTCCGGTAAACGTGAAGCGAGTAAAAATACGTCGACTCCGCCGGGCCGCCTCCCGTCATGACGAACGCAAGCACGATCGTCTGGAACGAGGCGATCAGACTGGTGATGATATTGAACAGAACGGTCGGCGTGAGCAAAGGAAGCGTGACGCTGAAAAACTTCCGGATGCGGCCGGCTCCGTCGATATCGGCGGCCTCGTAATATTCGGACGAGATCGTGCGCAAAGCCGACAAATACAGCACCATCGGCGATCCGACCCCCCAGAGGGCCACGATGACCAGCGCGTACAGGGCTACGTCCGGGTCCGTCAGCCAATGCACGCGGGGCAGCCCGGCTTGCTCGAGGAAAAAATTGATCGGCCCGAAGTCGGCGTTGAACATCCAGCCCCAGATGAGTGCCAGCGTCACCCCTTGAATGAGCGAAGGCATGTAAAAGACGGCGCGGAAAAATCGGATGCCGACTGTCGCCCGGTTCAGCAGCACCGCGATGAGAATGGCCAGAATGACCTGCAGCGGCACCGTCAGAAACACATACTTGAATGTAACGGTAAGGGCCCGATAGTAGAACGGGTCGCTTGTAAACATGCGGATGTAATTGTCGAACCCGAGAAACTTCGGAGCGCCCACCATGTTCCATTCCGTAAAGCTGATGACCAGGGAAAAAAGCATCGGCCCCAGCATCAGGAAAACGAATCCGAACATCCACGGCGAAACGAAAAACCATCCCGCCAGGTTCTCCTTCCATCTCTTCCGTCTGGCCGAACGAAGCAGTGCCGCTTCGCCGGCATTCGTGCGACTCATTTTGGCTTCACCTCGGTTTGCGGAAAAGAGGGGAGCTCCAGGTGCCCACTCCCCTCTATCGTTTACTTGAGTACTTCTTGCGCCTTCTGGGCGGTGGTATCGAGCATCTTCTTGATGTCGGCGTTATTGTAGAAGATCGCCTGGAAGCCGGAACGGATAATGTCCTCCGCCTGGCTCCATTTTTCGGTGCGCATGTTCGCAATCAGCTTGTCGGAGTTCTCCAATTCTTTTGCAAACGCCTTCAGGTACGGGTCGTTCGCGTAACCGTTTTCCTTATCGACCTGCTTGACCGGAGAGAACGCGAATTTGTTGGCGGTGATGATTTTGCTGCCTTCCGGTCCGGACATGAACTTGATCAGCTCCCAGGCTTCGTCCTTATGCTCGCCGTTTTTGGGCATCGAATAGCCCGACGTATGGATGATGCCCTTCAAGGTGCCGCCTTCCGGAATCGGGTGGGTGACCGTGCCGAGGTCCAGCTTGCCGGCCGCCAACATGTCCCCCAGCGGCCACATGCCGTTGTCCCACATGGCGATCTGGCCGGTCTGGAACGCTTCGATGCCGTTGTTTGTGCTGAATTTGCCGGCCGTGTTGATTTTGGACGAAGCGTCGTACACCCGTTTCAGGAACTCCATCGTTTTGACGTTCTGCTCGGAATTGAGCACGCCTTCGATTTGCTTGCCGTCATCGCTGATGAAATCTCCGCCGTTGGACCAGAAGAAGGGCTGCGCGGTGAACACGTCGTCCGGCGTGGCGATAAATCCGTATTGCCCCGGCTTGGTCAGCTTCCCGACCGTCTCCACGAATTCGTCCCATGTCCAGCCGTCCTGCGGATACGGAACCTTCGCCTCGTCGAACAGCTTCTTGTTGTAGTAGATCGCCCGGGGCGAATAGGTGGTGGGCAACCCCCACAGCTTGCCGTCGTACTTCATGTAATCCATCAAAATCGGATAATACATGTTCAAGTCGTACTGATCCTTTTCGACCCAAGGTCCCAGGTCTTCCAGCGCGCCGCCCGGCACGTACAGCGGATAGTTCCAGGCCATGAACACGTCGGGCGCCGTGTTCGAGGCCAGCGCCGTCAGCAGCTTCTGGTCGTAGTTGTCCGGGACGGACTCCACTTTGACTTCGATGTTCGGGTGCTTCTCCATGAAGGCGTTGATGGCGTTCTGGTAGGGCTGCAGCGTCTGGCCCGAATCCCAGGTCATGAACCGCAGCGTCACCTTTTCCGGAGAACCGCCGGCGCTTGCGGAGCCCACAACCTCGGAACCGCTTTCATTTTTGCCATTCCCGCCGCATGCCGCAAGCAAACTCACGCACAGCACCATGACGACGACCGACATCCAACTTCTTTTGGCAGAAATCACTCGTACCCCTCCTCGATGTTTTTGCGAAAAATATCATGTGAACCTGCTTACGGGCTGACCCGTTGGTCGCAGGAAATCACCGCTGCAAGAAAAAAATGGTTTAAACGTTTAAATTTATTGCGTTAATAATAGCGCTTACTTTTCTTAAATATAGATAAACGTTTAACTTCTCGGTACGGATAACCATCAGGACACCGCCGGCCGGGCGACGGAATCCCGTTCCACCAGCCGGCATACGGGCATGGCGACGTCCGCCGCGGGTTCTCCCCGTATGATCCGGGCGAGCGCTTCCATTGATGCGTATCCCATGGCATGAAGGGGCAAATCCATCGTCGTCAACCGCGGCGTCAGGTAATCGCTGAACTCCCGGTTGTCAAAGCCGATGACCGACAGCCGTTCGGGGACCGGCACGCCCAATTCCCGCGCGGCCCGCAGCGTCCCGACCGCCATGACGTCGTTCATGACCAGAATCGCCGTAGGCGGGTTCGGCAACGCCAGCAGCTCCCGCGTCAACCGGTAACCGGATTCCGTTTCCCAATCTCCGATCTTGATCCAGCCGGGGTCGAACGGCAGCTCGAACTCCGTGACCGCCCGGAAAAAACCGTTCAGGCGCAGGCGGGACGGAATGGAATCCATCAACCCGCTGATGACGGCAATCCGCGAATGGCCCTGCCGGACCAGATACGACGTCGCCTCATAAGCCGCTTTCTCGTCGTCGTATTGGATCGACACGTCGTTCTGCGTATAGCCGTAAGTATACACGATGGGCTTGCCGTGCGTGTGGATCAGCCCCGTCAAATCGCGGGGGTGAACCCCGATGTAGACGATGCCGTCCACCTGTTTGCGAAGCAGCTCATCCACGGCTCCCTGGGCGTATTTCTGGTAGCGATCCCGGTTTTCGAAGTTTTTGCCGATCCGTTTGTTCAAGCGAAGGTTGGTCAGCAAGATGTGCAGATCGTAGCGGTCCGCATAATCGTTGATGCCGTCGATGATTTCCGGCGTATTGAATACGGTCACATCCTCGGCGATGACCCCGATCGTGTCGGTTCGTTTGCGCTTCAGGCTCTTGGCGATGTCGTTCGGCTTGTAGTCGAGCTCTTCGATCGCCCGGAGCACGCGCGCTTTCGTCTCGGGACGGACGTTGCGGGTGCCGTTCAGCACGTAGGAGACGGTTGCGGTCGATACGCCGGCTTTGCTGGCGATATCTTTGATGCTGATGCTGGCCATTTAACCGTCCCCCCTCGTTACCTTCGTAAAATCTAAACGTTTAAATTGCTTGCAAGATTTTTATAACATAGAGCCGGATAAAAAATCAATAAAAAAATCGACGACTGACTGGCCCATTAACGCCCGAAGTTTCCAAACGCTCTGTCGAGCTTGGGATGCACCCGGCGTCTGTCATCGCAACCGCAGCCTGTACGTCTATGTACGTCTAAGTGCGTCTAAGAGCGTCTATATCCCCATCGCGATACCCATCGCGGCTGTGAACCAACTTTAGCTATGTATTTATCACAAACGATGTGTCTACCATAAATTTACATATACTGCAACCGATGAGCAACGCAGTCTATGTAGAGCCGTACCTATCCCCTATACAACCGACCATTGCGCTTGTACAACCGCCCTTTGCACCTGTACAACCTTTGCGCCTATGTAACCGTACCTCTGTGCCTATACAATCGTATCTTTTCGCCTATAATGGAAAAATCCAACCAAATGCGCCGTTCGGGCACCGGAAGCCGTTTCTATGTTGGATATACCCAGTCTTTTGGTCCGCAAAAGCCGAATAAGCAAGTATCTCGGGCCATTTCAGTGGAGAAAATCCAACATACGGTCCGGAAAGGAGCGATAGGAGCCGGCATCCTGCCCCAAATCCAATATAGCCGCTCGGGGGCATGTGAGTATCGGACGGACTACATAACGGGTCAGTAGCGAGACTGGCGGCAAAGAAGCGTACTGGACGGACTACATGATGGGTCAGCAGCGAGGCTGGCGGCAAAGAAGCGTACTGGACGGACTACATGACGGGGCAGCGACGAGGTAAACAGCAAAGAAGCGTACCGGACGGACTACATGATGGGTGAGCAACAAGACTGGCGATAAAGAAGCGTACTGGACGGACTACATGACGGGTCAGCAGCGAAGCTGGCGGCAAAGAAGCGTACTGGAAGGACTACATGATGGGTCAGCAGCGAGGCTGGCGGCAAAGAAGGGTACTGGAAGGACTACATGGCGGGGCAGCAGCAAGGCTAGAGGCAAAGAAGCGTACTGGACGGACTACATAACGGGTCGGCAGCGAGACTGGCGGCAAAGAAGCGTACTGGACGGACTACATGACGGGTCGGCAGCGAGGCTGGCGGCAAAGAAGCGTACTGGACGGACTACATGATGGGTCAGCAGCAAGGCTAGAGGCAAAGAAGCGTACTGGACGGACTACATGACGGGGCAGCAGCAAGGCTGGCGGCAAAGAAGCGTACTGGACGGACTACATGATGGGTCGGCAGCGAGGCTGGCGGCAAAGAAGCGTACTGGATGGACTACTTGGGGGTGCACACTGCCGCACCCGGGGCCACCCCTCCGAGAAAAGCTCCCGTTGCGAACCGGCTTCAACGCGCGGAGTTCCCGTCTGTTCCCTTCTTCAAGCCGAACGGCAACGCGGGTTCGCCCGTTTGAAGGCGGGTCCGCCCATTTGAAGGCGGGGCCGCCCGTTAGCCGGAAGGGGCCCAACGAAGACGGTTCAGCAGCCATCCCGAACACGGCCCTAAAAACACATGGGTCAGCCGTAAACAAAACGCGTTCCGCGGGCGCACCTGCGGAACGCGCGAACCGTCACGGCTTCCTGACCGGAAACTTCGGCTGTTGCCCGGAAAGGACGCGAATGACTTCCTCCGCGGCCATGCGGGCCATGCGGTAACCGGCCTCGACGGTATTGGAGCCTACATGCGGGGACGTTACGACGTTGGGGAGACGGACAAGATCGAGATGTAACGGAGGCTCGTGGATCAGCGTATCCAGACCGGCGCCTGCGATTTGTCCAGTCGACAGCGCTTCGTACAGATCTTCCTCGACGACCAGGTCTCCCCGGGCCGTGTTGATCAGGTAAGCCGTTTTTTTCATTTGCCTCAATGCGTCTTTGTTGATCATCCCGATCGTCTCGGGCAGGGCGGGCGCGTGCAGGGAGATGAAATCCGACTGCGCATACAGCTCCGGCAAGGTTACGTACTTGACGCCATATCGATCCACCAGCTCCTGGCGGACGTTCCTGCTGTACGCAATCACCTGCATATCGAAGGCGACGGCCCGCTTCACCACCTCCGCTCCGATCGCGCCCAAGCCGACGATCCCGAGCACTTTGCCTCCAAGTTCCGTACCGGTGATGCGGTTCCAGCCGCCTTCTTTAACGCTCGCATTCATCTGCGGGATATGGCGTGCGACACACAGCATCAGGCTCATGGCCAGCTCCGCCACCGAACGGGTAGGAGCCCCCGGCGTAACGGTGACCGGAATCCCCAGACGGGTAGCCGCCTCCACATCGATGTTATCGTAACCGACGCCATACTTCGCGACGATTTTCAAGGTCGGCGCGCCTGCCTCCAGCACCTTTCCGGTCACTTCGTCGATGCCGGTAATCAGCGCATCCGCTCCCCGGATCAATTCCGCCAATTCCGACTCTTTCAAAGGCCGGCCCTCCGGATTCCAGACGATTTCCATGCCTGCGTTTTCCAACAACGCCTTCGCTTCTTCCGAACGGGAAAAAGAACGCGGCAATGCCAACACTTTTGCCATAATCAGATTTCCTCCTTAAAAAAATCCGCACTGCGCACGGTACGCCGATCAAACGCACCACGGTTCACCGATCAAGCATCCCTTGATCCGCCGAATAAACGCACAACAGTCTACCGCACTCTACCGATCAAGCGACCCTGGTTCACCGATCAAACGCACCATGGTACGCCGATCAAGCGATCCCTGGTTCGCCCAGCAATCGCACCCCGATAGGCCGAACAAACGCGATTCAGCCCCGGTTCCGCCGAAGCTTCCCCGGGGCCTTCCATCGCGCGTTCCGGAATCAGACCGCCACTTTCCGGCTCGGCACCGCATTCGACGGTGTTTTGACCGCGATGGTCATGACGACGGAAATGACCAGCGACAGCGCCATGAACATGTAAGACGCATCGGGCGAACCGGTCGCTCCGTTCAGGTAGCCGACGATGTAGGAACCCGCAAACGAGCCGAGCGCGCCGAAGCTGTTGATCAAAGCGGTTGCGCCGCCGGCGACGTTGCGAGGCAGCAGTTCCGGAATAATCGCGAAGAACGGTCCGTACGGGGCATACATCGCGCCGCCGGCCACGACCAGAAGGGCGTAGGACAGCCAGAAGTTCGACACTCCGATCAGATAGGAACCGTAGAAGCAAACGGCGCCGACAAGAAGACAAATCCAGACCACGCCTTTGCGGTTCATCGTGCGGTCGGCATAGTAGGAAACGGCCAGCATGAGAATGACGGCCAACAGATAAGGAACGGAAGAAAGCCATCCGGCCGCCACAATGCCGGTATTGCCCGCCTGCTTAATGATCGAGGGGAGCCACATGACGAATCCGTAAACCCCGATGCTCCAGAAGAAATATTGAACGGACAGCATGATCACCTTCGGGTTTTTAAACGCTTCCCGGTAATTTTTCACGGTTTTCATGCCCTTTTGTTCTTCCAGAAGCGCCTTTTCCACATCCTGCTTCTCGCTTTCGGACAGCCACTTGGCCTCCCTCGGCTTATCCTGAACGAGTTTCCACCAGAACAGCGCCCAGATCACGGAAGGCAGCCCTTCCAGGATGAACATCATGCGCCAGCCGAAACCATGCACCAGGTAGCCGGAAATGATCGACATCCACAGCACGGTCACCGGGTTGCCCAGGATCAGAAACGTATTGGCCCTGGAGCGCTCCTCTTTCGTAAACCAATGGCTCAGAAAAATCAGCATCGCCGGCATAACAGCGCTTTCCACCACGCCGAGGGTAAAACGGATCACGTACAAGAATCCGATGTTCGTAACCATCCCGGTTGCGGCCGCGCACAGCCCCCACAGGATCAGGCACCAGAATACCAGTTTTTTGGCGCTTTTCTGGGCGGCGTAGGCGGCTCCGGGAATTTGGAAGAAGAAATACCCCAGGAAAAAAAGCGCTCCCAACAAAGACGACGCTCCGGCGGTAATCTTCAAATCTTCGGCCATGCCCGACGCCGCGCCGAAGCTGTAATTCGCCCGGTCCAGATAGGCGAGGCTGTACGTGATGAAGACAACGGGAATGATTCTAAGCCACCGGCGGGGTGCCAGTTTTTTCGTTTCCATTTGGTTTTCCCCCTATTGACGAATGCAGAATGAACTTATAAACGCTTCCAATTGAGGACGAGTCGGCAGCCCTTCCGAATCGCCCGCGGCCGTGACGGCCAACGCGCCGACGGCGTTGCCCCGGCGAACCGCTTCCCTGACCGGCAAGCCTTCCAGCAAACCGCTGATCAATCCGACCGCAAAGCCGTCCCCGGCTCCGACCGTATCCACCGCTTGAACCCGAAAGCCTTCGACGATGCCTTCTTCCGTCGGGGTGCGGTAGTAGGCGCCTTCCGGCCCCAGCTTGACCGCCACCAGCTTGACGCCCCGATCCAGGTAAAAGGCGGCGATATCCCGCGGCTCCGACCGTCCCGTCAACAGCTTTCCCTCGCCGATTCCCGGCAAGACCCAGTCCGCCCGGCAAGCCAGCGAGTTGACGACTTCGATCATTTCCGCCTGGCTGCTCCACAGCCGCGGGCGGAGATTGACGTCGAACGATACGGTGCGGCCCGCCGCCTTCATGACGTTCAGCGCTTCGTATGCCAGCTCTCTCATGCTTTGCGAGATGGCGGGCGGTATCCCGGTCAAATGAAGGTGCTTGGCGCTGGTCAAAGTAGCCGGTTCTACGTCGGCGACGCACAGCGTGCTCGCGGCCGATCCTTTGCGGAAATAGTGCACCTGGGGATCTCCGTTCTCCACCTTGGACTTCAGTTGAAATCCCGTCGGGTACCGATCGTCCGTCATGACCATGTCCACCTCGACCCCTTCCTTGCGAAGGGACTCCACGATGAATTTGCCGAACGGGTCGTCTCCCACTTTGCTGATCCAGCGCACGTTGTAGCCCAGTCTGGCCAAGCCTATGGAAACGTTCGTTTCGGCTCCGGCCAACGCTCGGGTAAAATGCTCGACCTGATGCAGTTCGCCGGGGCGGTCGGCCATAAACATCGCCATCGCCTCGCCGAATGTTACGACATCGCTTGCTTTCATTCAACATCCTCCTATGCTTGCGCTATCATGGCCGCGTACCGCCGCAAAGCCTCGACCGTATCCTCGCCGCCGCCGTCGACCGGAAATTCGATCGCCCGCGGCACGTCGCGGGGCAGCAAGGCGACGATGCGCCGCCAACCGCTGCCGGCTTCCTCCGGAAGAGGGACGGTTACCGTGTCTCCGTTCACGGTTTCCACGTGCTTCAAGTGAATGTAAACGACGTACGGCCGCAAGGCTTCGGCCGCCTCCACTCCGTCCCACCCGGTCCAATGCCAGTTTCCGGCGTCGAAGGTCATGCCGACGGGCAATCCCGCTTCCCGGCAGTCCTCGAAGAAACGCTGAAGCTTCCGCACGTCGCCGCCGTGGGGCGTTTGATCGTTTTCCACCGTCAGCTTTAAAGCGCTTTCTTTCGGTACATGACGCGACCAGTAACGTTCCAGCTCCGCCAGATCGGATTGTCCCGGCCTGTAATGCCCGAGCGACACTTTCAGCCATGCCGCTTCAAGCGCGAGCGCCTCCGGAACGATGATATCCAGCATCTCCGCATTCAGCGAGCCGTTTGGATTCCATAGTTCGACCGGAGCGGAATAAGCGCTTACAAGCCGCTCGTCCTGAATCCGCCGCTTCAGAGCCGACAAATCCGGGGGATGTTCTTTAAAAAGCTCTCTCCGGATTTCAATTCCGTCGCATCCCGCCGCCTTGACCGCCGGAACGCAGGCTTCCTGTCCCCGGCGCACGGCGAGCGTCCCGAGAGACGACGTCGTGGCAAACACTTTCATCTCCAATTGCTCCTATCCCTTTGTTACCGAAAATTGTAAGCGTTTAATGGAATCGGTTTACGGAATCGGTTCCATTAAACGGTTTAAGGGAAGCCGTCTCCCCGAAAGACGGCTTCGGATGTGAACTTGCCGATTCATTTGCGCAAATGAAGTATGGTGGAATCGATTTACGGAATCGGTTCCACAACTTAAAATTACAACAAGGACGGGATCCTCGTCAATACGGTTTTCGTTATATTTTTTTTAATTGGGACGGGGTCGAACCTCTTACGATCAATTTTCCGGGCAAGGCGATGCGCTCCTTCTCGCCGTCGTCGCCGCCGAGCCGCTGCAGCACTTTCTCCATGGCCTTTTGTCCGATTTCATACGTAGGCTGTTCGACGGTCGTGATGCCCGAGCCGACCACGGGCGCCCAGTCCGAATCGTCGAAGCCCGCAATGCCCATATCTTCGGGAATGCGCAGCCCCCGCTTTTGCAAAGCGTTGATCAGCTTCAATTGCGTAATGCCGTTTACCGCAAACAGCATGCGGGATTGGCCGTCCGTTTCGGCGATAAACCGATCCAGGTGCGCCTCCAGTTGCTCGCTTTTCCGGATTTCGAACTCGTAAAGGTCTTTCGCGCTGGGGTGGCCGGCGTTCCGGAGAACGTCCGAAAAGGCGAGGAACCTTTCCGTACGCGAGCTGACATGCTTAATCGGCTGCGAGAAGAATCCGATTCGTTGATAGCCCTGATCCAGAAAAAAACGCGTCGCTTCGGACATCGCGCCGTAATTGTCCGTTCCCACCATATCGAAAGCCAAACCCGGAATTTCGCGGTCGATCAGGACGACGGGAATTTGCTCGTCCGCCATTTCGCTAAGGATGTCCTTGTTATGACCCGTCGGGTGGATAATCAGACCGTCAATGCGGTGGGCATGCATCATGGCGATATAATTTTTTTCTTTGACGGGATCGTTGTCGGTGTTGCAGACGATGATGCTGTAGCCGTTCCTTGTGCATACGTCCTCGGCGCCGCGAAGCACGGACGTGGAATACGGATTGGAAATGTCGGCAAAAATCATTCCGATGGAATAGCTTCGAGCCTGGCGAAGGCCTCTGGCCATCCGGTTCGGCCTGTAACGGAGCTCCGCTATCGCCTCCTCGATCCGCTTGAGGGTGCCGGCGGATATCGACTTGTAATCTCCGCTTAAATAGCGGGAAATGGTCGTTTTGGACACGCCGGCGGCTTTGGCTACATCGGCGATCGTCGCTTTTTGCGGCGATTTGGGTGACTCGTTGATCGAACTCATGGCTTTTCCTCGTCTTACATCGGATTTTGACCGCTTGGCCTTGATGACGACCGCTTTCGTGCGGCCTTGCAGTACAAGTATAGCAAGATGATCCATTTGTTCCAAGTTCGGCTTGATTCCCCTCGTTGCGGCTTTTAGGAATCGATTCCCCTAACCACCGACCCGCGTCTATTCGGCATTGCCAAGCGCGCACCTTACCGCTCACGAACCATGCGGTTCGTCAAGGCGCCCAGCTTCTCGATCTCAACGGTGACGATATCGCCTTCCTGCAGATAGACTTGCTTCTCCGGAGGATAGCCGAGCACGACGCCCTCCGGCGTGCCCGTCAAAATCACATCGCCCGGCTCCAGCGTCATATGGCGCGAAATGTAGCTGACGAGCTCGCCGCAATGGAAGATCATGTCCGACGTATTCGAGTTCTGACGCACTTCGCCGTTGACGGTGCAGCGGATGCCAAGTCCGTTCGGATTGCCCACCTCGTCGGCCGTCACCAGATAGGGGCCGAGCGGCAGAAACTTGTCGCATGTTTTGCCCAGCAGCCACTGCGGCGTCCGCATTTGCAAGTCCCGCGCCGAAAGATCGTTCGCATTGCAATAACCGAACACATAGTCCAGCGCATGCTCCTTGCCGACGTTTTTGGCGGTTTTGCCCATCACAATCGCAAGCTCCGCTTCATAGTCGACCTTCTCCGAGACGGCCGGCAGCGGGATGTCTTCGCCGTGTCCGGCCAGCGCATTGTTGAACTTGCTGAACAGAATCGGATATTGGGGAATGGGGGCGTTCGTTTCCTCGGCGTGCTTGCGGTAGTTCAGGCCGACGCAGACGATTTTGCCCGGGTGGGTGACGCACGGCCCAAGCGTCAGATCGGCTTCCTTCAGCCAGCCGTCTTCGGCTTGCTCCGCGATCGCTTGCAACGCGGAAACGGCTTGCGGTCCGCCTTCGATCGCTTCATGCAGCCGGGTCGGCGCCCGGCGCCGCCCTTGGCCTACAGCGCTTTCGACATCCAGCACGCCGCGGTCCGTTCGGATTCCAAGCGCGTAATGCCCGTCTTTCAGAAAAGTCAGCAGCTTCATATCCCGTTGCCTCCTAATGTTCGATCCGCTTCCATGTTTTCGATCCCGCCACGGCTTTCTCCTGCCCCTTAAGTTTTAAGGAACACTGAAGTGCTGCGGGGGCCGGCGGTTTCCGCCTCACGGGTAAAGGGTCGATACCGGCAAAAAAAGATGACTCCCGACGAATGCGGGAATCATCTCCTTGCCGCTCAAGCCATGCGTACGCTTTCTTTAAAAGGTCCGCGTAAGGGGGGCGGTTCAATGAGAGCGACGGTCCTTTTAGTCCGATGACCTTTCCGCTACAGCAGCTTCAAGCTGCGCTGCTCCTCCGGCGTGAACACGCGAGAGCGCGTCAGAAACCGCTTGCCCTCGGGCCCTTCCAGAGAGAACATGCCTCCCCGTCCGGGAACGACGTCAATGATGAGCTGCGTATACTTCCAATATTCATACTGCGCCTTGCTCATGTAGAAAGGAGCGCCGCCGATCTCTCCCATATGCACGTCGCTGTCCCCTACCATGAATTCTCCCAACGGATAACACATGGGCGAGCTTCCGTCGCAGCAGCCTCCCGATTGGTGGAACATGACCGGACCGTACTTTGCCGTCAGAAACGCGATCAGCTCCAGCGCAGCGTCCGTCGCGACGACCTTGCGAACCGGTTCGTCCTCCCTGGCCATTCGCAGGTCCCCTTTAGAAAAGGCCAAGCGCGTTCGAACTGTAGCTGACGAGAAGATTTTTGGTCTGCTGGTAATGCTCCAGCATCATGAGATGGTTCTCGCGCCCGATTCCCGAGGATTTATACCCGCCGAAAGCGGCATGGGCCGGATAGGCGTGGTAGCAGTTGGTCCAGACGCGGCCGGCTTCGATCCGGCGTCCGACGCGGTAAGCGGTTCGGATATCGCGCGTCCACACGCCCGCTCCCAGCCCATAAAGCGTGTCGTTGGCGATGGCGATCGCTTCCTCCTGATCCTTGAACGTCGTGACCGCAACGACCGGACCGAAGATTTCCTCTTGGAAAATCCGCATCTTGTTATGCCCTTTCAGAACCGTAGGCTTGATATAAAAGCCGTTCGCCAGCTCGCCGGACAATTCGGCCCGTTCTCCGCCAATCAGGCATTCCGCGCCTTCCTGCTTGCCGATGTCGATATAGCTTAATATTTTCTCCATTTGTTCGGTAGACACCTGGGCGCCGATCATCGTGGACGGGTCCAGCGGATTGCCCTGCTTGATCGCCGCCACCCGCTTCAACGCCCGCTCTATAAATTCGTCATAGATCGATTCCTGAATCAACGCGCGGGACGGACAGGTGCACACCTCTCCCTGATTCAACGCAAACAGCGTGAACCCTTCCAGCGCCTTATCAAAAAATTCATCATCCTTAGCCAAAATATCCTCGAAAAAGATATTGGGAGATTTGCCGCCCAGTTCAAGCGTCACCGGAATGAGATTTTGCGAGGCGTATTGCATAATCAGACGGCCCGTTGTCGTCTCTCCCGTAAACGCGATTTTGGCGATCCGGCTGCTGGACGCCAGCGGCTTTCCGGCTTCCAGCCCGAATCCGTTTACAACGTTCACGACGCCGGGAGGCAGCAGATCCCCGATCAGCTCGATTAATACCAAAATCGAGGCCGGCGTTTGCTCCGCCGGCTTCAGCACGACGCAATTGCCGGCCGCGAGCGCGGGAGCCAGCTTCCACGTCGCCATGAGCAGCGGGAAGTTCCACGGAATGATCTGGCCGACGACCCCCAGCGGCTCGTGAAAATGATACGCCACCGTATCGTCGTCGATTTGGCTGATCGATCCCTCCTGCGCCCGAATACAGCCGGCAAAATAACGAAAGTGATCGATCGCAAGCGGCAAATCCGCCGCCAATGTCTCCCGGATGGGCTTGCCGTTATCCCAGGTTTCGGCGACCGCGAGCGCTTCCAAGTTCTGCTCGATGCGGTCGGCGATCCGGTTCAGGATAACCGCCCTTTCGGCGGCGGAAGTGCGCCCCCAGGCCGCTTTCGCCGCATGCGCCGCATCCAGCGCCAGTTCGATATCCTCCGATGTCGAACGGGGAACCTCGCAGAAGACTTCGTTGTTCACGGGCGATACGTTGTCAAAGTATTGTCCCCGAACCGGCGGAACCCATTTGCCTCCGATATAATTCTCATAGCGCTTCTTGAATGTGACCTTCGAGCCGTTTTGTCCGGGCGGAACATAGACCATAAACCATCCTCCTTTATCGTCATTGCTATGATCTTATTCCTTCCGTCGTCCGAAAAGTACAAGGCCGGACCGATTTTCGGCGCCGAAGGGAACACGCCGGCAGCACCGTCCCGCCGCGGCCGCCGGACGGCTATTTCCGGATCGGGGCCGGGCTCTCGCCGGTGCGCCAGACGTGGAAGGTCTCCCACAGTCCTTCGGTCAGCTCCTGCAGCTCCCAGATCGTGTTGCCGAGCATCCTTGCCGCGATGCCCGCCGAGCCGGCCAGGCGGCTGGCGCCCGCCAGAAGCCCGGAATACGCGTCCATCCGCTGTCTGACCGCCGCCAGCAAAGCTTCGTCGGCCGAGGTGTGGATCATCCATACGGTGGCGGCATGCGTGTAATGCTCGAAGGCGCCGGAGGCCTGCAGCCGGTCCTTTCCGGGCTCCGCCGCAAACCGTTCGCAGGCGGCCAACTCGCCGCCCACATAAATATCGGTGAAGGACGCGTAAGAAAGGTATTGAAACGTTTCTCCCCGGGCGGTTCGTCCGGGCGTGAGCAGGTCCGCATAGAACAAACTGGCACCCGAAGTAAGGCGGAATTCGGTGTACGCGCGGTATCGGCTGTTCCGGAAAGGGATGAGCGGCTCCGGCATGTAGTCGAGATGGGCGCCTTCGGCCAGGTCGGCCCGCATGTTCACGGTTGCGCCCCGGAGAGGGCTCGGGTGAATTTTCGTAAACGACTGGTTGGTCAAATAAACGCGCGCGCCGGGCTTGAGCAGGAAGCGGTACTCGTACGCGTCCCCGTCCAGCATGCCCGGCGAACAGTCCATCATGCAGACGTACAAACCGGTTCCGCCGGGCAGGGGATGCGTTTTGGAGATTTTCAAGGGTGCCGCCTGCCGGCGTTCGGTCATGACCGTTTTTCCGTTGGCCAACGCAAACGTGCCTTGAATGAAAGCCGTTCCCTCACGATACGGCATGGCTGTGGCTGTGCGGATGCATAGGGCTGATCTTGCGGTCTCCGTCGTGACCGGGATGATGGACGTCGGCATGGCCGTGATCGTGACGGCTGTCCGTGCCCGCGAATTCGTACTCGATCCAGTGCGCGATCGCCTCGAGCCCCTCGCCCGACATCAGGTTGGCGAGCACATAAGGCCGGGTGCCGCGCATCCGCTCCGTATCTTCGCGCATGACCTGCAAGTCCGCGCCGACGTGAGGCGCCAGGTCGATTTTGTTGATAATGAGCAGATCGGACCGCATGATGCCGGGACCGCCTTTGCGGGGAATCTTTTCGCCCTGTGCGACGTCGATGATGTAAATAAACCGGTCGACCAGCTCGGGGCTGAACGCCGCCGCCAAATTGTCGCCTCCGCTTTCGATAAAGATCATCTGCAGGTCCGGGAACCGTCCCGTCAGCTCCTCCACCGCTTCGAAATTCATCGAGGCGTCCTCCCGAATCGCCGTGTGCGGGCAGCCGCCGGTCTCCACCCCGATAATGCGGTCCGCGGGCAGCGCTTCCGCCCGGTTCAGAATGAGCGCGTCTTCTTTCGTATAGATATCGTTGGTGATGACGGCAAGGCTGTACCGGTCGCGCAGCCGTTTCGACAGCTTCTCCACCAGCGCCGTTTTGCCGGAACCGACCGGCCCTCCGATGCCGATGCGCATCGGCCGGTCCCGCTCGATGGACGGCGTTTCCCATTGGTCATGCGAATGATTGGCTCCTTGGCACATTGCAAATCCCTCCACGATTTAAAATTTGGCCATTCGATTGTTCCGCGTCAGGACATGAACAGCCTGGAATAAAGCGTTTCGTGCTTCATGGCGTAAATTTCCTGGGCGAACGCGAAGGAGCGGATCGGCGGCAAGGCCGGCGCGTCCTCCAAGGAGTCCGGAACATGGCGAGCCAGCCAGCGGTCCCATTCCGCCGCGATGACCGGAATACACCGGGCAATCACCGCCTGGCCTTCGGTCTGCCCGATGGACATGAGCCGAATCGCGCCGTTTACGAGCGTGGATACGGAAGCGTACAAATACCCGCGCACCGCGTCGTCCCCCGGGACCCCAAGATGCCAGACGATCCAGGCGTGCACGACGGGCAGCGTACAGCCGCCGCTCCGCTCCGTCAGCCCCTTCAGCTCGCCGATCCGCATCTTTGGGTACAGCGTTTCCGCCAGCTTGAGCAGCCGCTTGCCCATCTTCGCCGTTCCGTCCCGGGATTCCCTCGCGCCGCGCTGGACATACACGATCCGGTCGGTTTCGGCCACAGCGTCCGGATTGCCCCGTTCCAGCGCCGCATACACCCGATAGACGGCGCAGCCGTCAACCGGCACGAGGCTGTGTTGCAGCGCATCCTCGATGTAGGTCTGCAAATCCGCCAGTGTCTTGATCCGCCCGCTCTGCACACACGTCTCCAATCCGAACGAATGGGCGAACGCGCCGATCGGCAAAGCCGAGTCCAGCATCTGCATATAGCTGAGCAGCCGCGTTCCGGAAAGCTTCGCCTCCGTCACTCCCGTCGCCTCCTTCGCTAGAACAAGCGGTCAGAACAGAAAATACCGCTGCGCCATCGGCAGCACCGCCGCCGGCTCGCAATTTGCCGGATCGCCGTCCACGGTCACGGTGTACGTCTCCGGATCGACCCGGATGTCAGGCGTCGCGTCGTTATGGATCATCGCTTTCTTGCCGATGTTCCGGCATCCTTTCACCGTCTCGATCCGCCGCCTCAGCCCGAGCTGCTGCGGCACGCCGCGCTCGAGCGCCGCCTGCGAGACGAACGTGATCGAGGACGCCTGCGCGGCCGGACCGAAGGCGCCGAACATCGGCCGCCCGGCCACCGGCTGCGGCGTCGGAATGGAGGCGTTGGCGTCGCCCATCTGCGCGTAGGCGATCATGCCTCCCTTCAGCACCAGCTCCGGCTTGACTCCGAAAAAGGCGGGTTTCCACAGCACGAGATCCGCCCATTTGCCCGGCTCGATTGAGCCGACCACGTGCGAGATGCCGTGCGCAATGGCAGGGTTGATTGTATACTTGGCGATGTACCGCTTGATCCGGAAGTTGTCGCCGGGTTCGGCCGCGCCCGATCCGGAGCGCAGGATGCCGCGCTGGCGCTTCATCTTGTCGGCGGTCTGCCACGTCCGGATGATGACTTCGCCGACCCGTCCCATCGCTTGCGAGTCGGAAGAGATGATGCTGAACACGCCCATGTCGTGCAGGATATCCTCCGCGGCGATCGTCTCCGGCCGGATGCGGGAATCGGCGAACGCCACGTCTTCGGGAATCGAGCTGTCGAGGTGGTGGCACACCATCAGCATGTCGAGGTGCTCCTCGATCGTATTGACCGTAAAAGGACGGGTCGGGTTCGTGGAAGAAGGAATGACGTTCGCCTCCCCCGCCGCCCGGATAATGTCGGGAGCATGCCCGCCCCCCGCGCCTTCGGTGTGATAGGTGTGAATCGTCCTTCCCTTGATCGCGGCCAGCGTATCCTCCAGAAACCCGCCTTCGTTAAGCGTGTCCGTATGGATCGCCACCTGCACGTCGTAGCGGTCCGCTACCGACAGGCAGTTGTCGATCGCCGCCGGCGTGCTGCCCCAGTCTTCGTGCAGCTTCAGGCCGATCGCGCCGGCTTCGATCTGCTCCTCCAGCGGCCGGGGGAAGCTGGCGTTGCCCTTGCCGAGAAAGCCGAGGTTGACCGGGAAAGCCTCGGCCGCCAGCAGCATGCGCCCGATATGCCACGGGCCGGGCGTGCAGGTGGTGGCGTTCGTTCCGGTGGCGGGCCCGGTTCCGCCGCCGATCATCGTCGTGACGCCGGAAGCGAGCGCCGTTTCGATCTGCTGCGGGCAGATGAAATGAATGTGCGTGTCGATGCCGCCCGCCGTCACGATCATTCCTTCCCCGGCAATCGCCTCGGTGGACGCGCCGATCACCATGTCGGGACGGACGCCGTCCATCGTGTCGGGGTTTCCGGCTTTGCCGACCCCGACGATCCGGCCGCCGCGGATGCCGATATCCCCCTTGACGATGCCCCAATGGTCGATGACGAGCGCGTTCGTAATGACGGTGTCCAGCACCCGATAGCCGTTTTCTTCCCCGTCGCGCACCGCGCCCGAAGATTGGCCCATTCCGTCCCGGATCACTTTCCCTCCGCCGAACTTGCACTCGTCCCCGTAGACGGTATAATCCCGCTCCACTACCGCCCACAGATCCGTATCGGCCAGCCGGACCGCGTCTCCTGCCGTCGGGCCGAACATCGAAGCGTACTGTTCCCGGGTCATGTTCGCCATCAGCGGTTCCCCTCCCAACTGCCGAGAATGCCGTTCAGCCGCTCCGGGTCCGGCTTCGGATCGAGCGGACCGGACACCAGGCCGGCGAAACCGTAGACGCGCCGATTCCCGCCGAAATCGGTCAGGACGACCGGCTTCTCCTCGCCGGGCTCGAAGCGCACCGCCGTTCCGGCCGGAATGTCGAGCCTCATGCCGTAAGCGGCCGCCCGGTCGAACGCCAGCGCGCGGTTCGTCTCGAAGAAGTGGAAGTGCGATCCGACCTGCACCGGACGGTCTCCCCGGTTGGTGACGAGCAGGCGGATTTGCCGGCGCCCTTCGTTGATGGCGATCGTCCCTTCCTTCGTTCGGTACTCTCCCGGTATCATGCGTCTCCTCCTATCGAATCGGCTCGTGCACGGTGACCAGCTTCGTTCCGTCCGGGAACGTCGCCTCCACCTGCACCTCCGTGATCATCTCCGGGACGCCTTCCATGCAGTCCTCCCGGCGCAAAATTTCGCCTCCGGCGCTCATGAGCGCGGACACGCTCATCCCGTCGCGGGCCCGTTCCATCAATTCCGCCGTCAGCAGAGCGAGCGCTTCGGGAACATTCAGTTTGAGCCCCCGTTCCTTGCGGCGCCGGGCCAGATCGGCGGCAACCGTAATCAGCAGCTTTTCCTTTTCTCTCTCGGTGAAGTGCATGGAAACCTCCTTCTCGCCAATGGTATTGTGTAATTATTTGTAACATAAATTGCGAGTAATGAAAATCATTTTTTGTTTTTACCGCAATATCTTTCTAAATTTATTACATTATTCGTGATTTTATTCGAAGTTTCACCAATGGAAAAAGCCGTATCTCATGTTATATGTTATATTTATTGACATACATTTTTTTCTTGCCTATAATACGCTCAACGATTGTTGTTCCGCACATAACCGCACATAACAGAGAGCGGATCGGGCAATGTTCGTATTTTTGAGAACAAAGAAAAGGAGTGGGCGCGGTTGAAGAAAGGCATGTTTCATGGGGCGGCGGCTTTCATTCTGATCCTCTCGGTCGTCCTGGCCGGCTGTGCGCAGAAAGCAAGCGAAAGCGGGTCCGGCAGTCCAACCGCCGCATCAAGCGGGGGCTCGCCGGCGGCGTCGCCGTCCGGGTCGGGGAGCGCATCGGAATCGGGAGATACGATCAAGGTCGGCATCCTGCATTCCTTGAGCGGCACGATGGCAATCAGCGAAGTGTCCGTCAAGGAGGCGGAAGAGCTGGCGATCGAAGAAATCAACGCGAAAGGCGGCGTGCTCGGCAAAAAAATCGAAGCGATTGTCGAAGACGGCGCTTCCGACTGGCCGACGTTCGCCGAGAAAGCGCGCAAGCTGCTCTCGCAGGATAAAGCGGCCGCCGTATTCGGGGGCTGGACATCGGCAAGCCGCAAAGCGATGCTCCCGGTGTTCGAGGAGCTTAACGGACTGCTCTGGTACCCCGTTCAGTACGAGGGGCTCGAATCGTCCAAAAACATTTTCTACACCGGCGCCACCACGAACCAGCAAATCGTTCCTTCCGTCACGTGGCTGCTTCAGAACAAAGGAACGAAATTTTTCCTGCTCGGCTCCGACTACGTCTTCCCCCGCACGGCGAACAAAATCATCAAAGCCCAGCTTGCGGCCGAAGGCGGGCAGACGGTCGGCGAAGAATATACCCCGCTCGGGCACACCGAATTCAGCACCGTCATTTCCAAAATCAAAGCGGCCAAACCCGACGTCATCTACAACACGCTGAACGGGGACAGCAACGTCGCGTTCTTCAAGCAGCTGAAAGACGCGGGCATTACGGCCAAGGACATTCCGGTCATGTCCGTCAGTGTGGCCGAAGAGGAAATCAAAGGGATCGGCGCCGACGTGCTGGCCGGCCATTACGCGGCATGGAACTATTATCAGACGACCGACACGCCGGAAAATAAAACATTCGTGGCCGCTTACAAGGAGAAATACGGTCAGGACCGGGTAACGGCCGACCCGATCGAGGCCGGTTACAACGCGGTGTACCTGTGGGCGGCGGCCGTCGAGAAAGCCGGTTCCACCGACGTGGACAAAGTGCGCGAAGCCGCCAAGGGGATCGAATTCAACGCCCCGGAAGGGAAAGTGACGATCGACGGGGAGACGCAGCACCTTTACAAAAAGGTCCGGATCGGCGAAGTGCAGCCGGACGGGCAATTCAAGGAAGTCTGGTCGACGCCCGACCCGGTGAAGCCCGATCCGTACCTCAAAGGCTACGATTGGGCCCAAGGGCTCGGCAACGGAGGTTGATTTTGCCGCGCGGAAGCTTGCCGGAATCGGCAGACCGGCCACCCGGCCGGCTGCCGTTTCATGATTACGACCGGCAGGAAGGAGAATGAGGAAGATGGAAGCGTTCGCCCTGCAATTGTTCAACGGCTTAAGCGCCGGTTCCATCCTGCTGTTGATCGCGCTGGGCCTTGCCGTCACGTTCGGGCTCATGAACGTCATTAATATGGCGCACGGAGAGCTCATGATGGCCGGCGCCTACGCGGCGTATATCACTCAGAACCTGTTCAAGGACTATTTGCCCGCCTCCTGGTTCGACAGCTATTTTATCTTGGCGCTTCTAGTATCTTTCGTTGTGTCGGCGCTGATCGGGCTTGTTCTGGAAACGGCGCTCATCCGCTTCCTGTACGGCAGGCCGCTGGACAGCCTGCTCGCCACATGGGGCGTCGGCATGATGCTTCAGCAATTGGCCAGATCCGTGTTCGGAGCGCCGAACGTGGCCGTCATCAGCCCCTCCTGGCTCGATGGAGGGTGGCAGGCAGCCGGCGGCGTTTTGCTGCCTTACAAACGATTGTTCATCATCGCGCTCGTCGCCGTCGTCCTTGCCGCCATGTATCTGTATATTTACCGGAGCGCGGAAGGCCGGCGGATGCGGGCCGTGATGCAGAACCGGGACATGGCCGCCTGCCTCGGCATCTCCACCCGCCGCGTCGACGCCCTCACCTTCGCGCTCGGCTCCGGCATCGCCGGCATCGCCGGCTGCGCGCTGACGCTGATGGGACCGATCGGTCCGTCGCTCGGCACTTACTACATCGTCGACGCCTTTATGGTCGTCGTGCTGGGCGGCGTCGGGAAGCTGATCGGCACGTTCGCGGGAGCGCTCGGCATCGGCCTGGCCAACACCTTGTTCGAAGCGTGGACGAACGCCTCGCTCGGCAAAGTGCTCGTGTTCGCGTGCGTCGTGGCGTTTCTGCAATGGAAACCGATGGGGCTGGTGGCCATGCGAACCCGTTCGCTCGACTAAGAAAAGAGGAGGTGCGACATGTACCCGAAAATTCGAGCGTTGCCCCGGCCGCTGCTGCTCGCCGGATACGCGGCCGTCCTCGTCCTGCTGCTGGCCGCACCGTTTGTCCTTTCGGACTTCCGCTTGAACCTGTTGTCGAAGTTTTTGGCGTTTGCCGTTCTGGCCGTCGGTCTGGACCTGATCTGGGGCTACACCGGCATTCTCAGCCTCGGTCAGGGAGTATTTTTCGGACTCGGCGCCTACTGCATGGCGATGTACCTGAAGCTGGAGGCGAGCGGCGGACGGCTTCCCGACTTTATGGAATGGAGCGGCTTGACGCATCTTCCCTGGTTCTGGGCGCCGTTTCAACATCTGGGGTTCGCCTTGCTGATGGCCGTGCTGCTTCCGGTGCTGCTGGCGTTCGCGCTCGGCTTTTTCACCTTCCGCAACCGGATTCGCGGCACTTACTTTTCGATTCTGACCCAGGCGCTCGTCATCATCGCGGTCACCCTGATCGTCGGCCAGCAGGCGTACACCGGCGGGACGAACGGCATCACGGGGTTTCGGTCGCTGCTCGGCTATTCGCTGTCCGATCCCATTATGAAAACGTACCTGTATTTCATCACGGCCGGCGTCCTCGTCCTCGTCCTGCTGCTGTCGCGCTGGCTCGTCGGCACCCGGTTCGCCCGCGTGCTGGAGGCGATTCGCGACGGAGAGAACCGCGTCCGGTTCATCGGTTACGACCCGGCCGCCTACAAAATGTTCGTATTCTGCCTGTCCGCCGCGTTCGCCGGCCTGGCGGGCGTCCTGTTCGTCCTGCACGTCGGCATCATTTCGCCTTCCATGATCGGCATCGTCCCCTCCATCGAAATGGTGCTGTGGGTGGCGATCGGCGGCCGGGGCACGCTGATCGGCGCGGCAATCGGCGCCATCGCGATGAACGGGGCCAAAAGCTCGCTCAGCGAAATGTACCCCGAATTCTGGCCGCTGCTGCTCGGAGGATTGTTTGTCGTTGTCGTCGTCTTCCTGCCGGGCGGATTGATGGGTCTGATCGGCCGGACCGGCGCATTTTTCCGGAAGAAGGTGTCCGCTTATGAAACCCAGCCTCGTGCTGTCCTTGGAAAAAGTAACCGTCAGCTTTGACGGCTTCCGTGCGGTGAAAGAGATGGACTTTTCCTTAACCGAAGGGGAGCTGCGCTTCCTGATCGGCCCGAACGGGGCCGGCAAGACGACGCTGCTCGACGCGATCTGCGGCAAAGTAAAGCCCGCTTCGGGCAAAATGCTCTATTACCCGGAGCATCGGGCGGAGCCGATTGATATTGCCCGCAAAGAGGAGCATCGGATCGCGGAGCTCGGCATCGGCCGCAAATTCCAGGCGCCGTCCGTGTTCTCCAATCTGACGGTTCGGGACAATATGGAAATCGCGATGTCGCAAAAACGCGGGATCATGGCCGCTTTGTTCGCCAAGACGACCGCGGAACAGCGGGAGATGATCGAACGCGAGCTGGAACTGATCGGCCTCGCCGACAAGGCATCGTGGCGTGCCGGCAACCTGTCGCACGGGGAGAAACAGTGGCTTGAAATCGGGATGATGCTGATCCAGGGACCGCGCGTGCTGCTGCTCGACGAGCCGGTGGCGGGGATGACCGACCGGGAGACGGACAAAACGGGCGAACTGCTGCAGGAAATCGCGAAAAAAAGAACGGTGGTCGTCGTGGAGCACGATATGGAGTTCGTCCGGAAATTTTCCAGCCGGGTGACCGTCATGCACGAAGGCTCCCTGCTCGCGGAGGGCACCATCGAGGAAGTGCGCGCGGACGCCCGGGTGGCGGAAGTCTATCTCGGCAAGAAGGCGGTGTGACATGCTCAACGTCGAACATCTCGTCTCCGGGTACGGGGAAAGCATTGTGCTGCGGGGCGTCAACCTCGAAGTGCCGGCCGGCAAAGTGGTCTGTCTCATGGGGCGTAACGGCACCGGCAAGACGACCTTTGTGAAGACGCTGATGGGGATCATCCGCGCGCAGGAAGGCCGCATCCGCTTCGAAGGCAAGGATCTCACCCGCTCCGCTCCCGGCGCCCGGGCCCGTCAAGGCATCGGTTATGTGCCGCAGGGAAGGGAAATTTTCGCGCAGCTCAGCGTCAGGGACAATCTGCTGCTAGGGCTTGAAGCGGCCCGGGACGGCAGACGGGACGTTCCCGAAGAAGCCGTCGCCCGCTTCCCGGCGCTGAAGGAAATGATGAACCGCCGGGGCGGCGATCTGAGCGGCGGCCAGCAACAGCAGCTCGCTTTCGCGCGGGCGCTCGCCGCAAGTCCGAAGCTGCTCGTGCTGGACGAACCGACCGAAGGGATTCAGCCGTCGATCGTCAGCGACATCCAGGATGTCATCCGCGAGCTGAAAGCGGCGGGAACGATGGCGATTCTGCTGGTGGAACAAAGCTTCGAGTTTGCCAAAAGCGTGGCGGACTATTTCTGCATCATGGAGAAAGGCGTCATCGTCGCTTCCGGAACCGTCGACGAATTGGACGAGGAAGCGGCGGGACGGCATTTGGCGGTATAGTGAAAGGACGCCGTATAAAACATGGGGGCTGCAAGCAGATCAAACAGATCGAACTGCGCCCCCGTGTAATGAGTTATTTATGACTGTTGTTGGACCATGAGAGAGTCTGTAAAATAAAATGTGTAAACTCCCAGACCTGCTACAATAGGAATAATAGAAAGGTTGGGAGCACATATGGGATTGTGGTCGAAGGAGCAGCTTCGAGCGTTTATCAAGGAGAATAATCTGGTCACCGCTCAGGACGCACAGAATGCTTTGAAAGACTTGTTTGCCGAAACGTTGCAGGAGATGCTTGAGGCCGAGATGGACACCCATCTGGGCTACGAGAAGCATGATGTGCAGAACAAGCAGA
>Ga0207866_1000276_pt1 | contig 78998 bp, 76 predicted proteins | sample HigsolmetaAR203D_FD_184835 | JGI IMG/M metagenome (GOLD analysis project Ga0207866, IMG submission 184835) | Ionic liquid and high solid enriched microbial communities from the Joint BioEnergy Institute, USA - AR20-3-D (SPAdes) (version 2) ...
TGCAAGACCCTGCACTCGTTGTTCAGTTTTCAAAGAGCAAATCCTTGCCGCCGGGTTGTTTCCCGGTCCGTCATGCTCGCCGCAAGGCTTCCGCCTTCATAACAGCGACTTTTTTAATATACCACAGATCGGCACCCTATTGCAAGCATTATTTTTTTCCAATTCGGAAAACTGCTTCCGAAGCGGCCTTCCGCTTCGTTCCCGCTTGCTTGCGGCCGTCCGTTTGTTTGCCCTCATCCCTCGGGCAACATGTAATTTACCACAGGTCCAACCCGCAAGTCAAGACGCTCTCCATGGTAATTTCCGAAGAAAAAGGGAGGGAATTCCCCCTCCGCGTATATCAAATGAATATATCTTGTAATATATCATTTTAGCTTTCTTTTTCCTCGTCTTGCCCATTTTCTTCGCTATGTTTTTCTACTTTCGCCACGCTCGACACTTCATCATCTTCGCGAATATTGATTAACCGGACTCCCTGAGTATTGCGGCCCATCATGGAGATGCCGTCGATGCTTGTCCGGATGATGGTTCCAAGACCAGTAATAATCATCAGGTCGTCCTCGTCACTTACCACTTTCAGGCCTACCACTTTCCCTTTTTTCTCCGTAACGTTAATCGTTTTAATGCCTTTTCCGCCGCGCGTTTGCAGCCGGTATTCCGATGTCGGCGTCCGTTTGCCGTATCCTTTGGAAGTCACGATCAGCACGCTGTCATTAGGAGTGACGAGATCCATGCCGACCACTTCGTCCCCTTCGGAAAGCTGAATGCCTTTCACTCCGGTGGCGGAGCGGCCCATCGAACGCACGTCGGTTTCGGAGAAGCGGATGGACAAGCCTTGCTGGGTTCCCATAATAATTTCCTGCTTTCCATCCGTCAGCTTTACCCCGATCAAATCATCGTCCTCACGCAAATGGATCGCGATCAGCCCGACTTTCCGGATGTTCGCATAATCTTCCAGGGGAGTTTTTTTCACGATTCCGTTTTTGGTGGCAAAAAATAAATAGAGGTTCGGATCAAAACTTTTTACCGGAATGACCGCATTGATCTTTTCCCCCGGTTCGATCTGGATCAGATTGATGACCGGCGTGCCCCGGGCCACCCTGCTTAATTCGGGAACTTCATACCCTTTCAGACGGTATGCTTTTCCTTTATTAGTAAAAAATAGTATATAATCGTGTGTGTTGGAAACGAACAGATGTTCGACAAAATCGTCCTCTTTGGTGTCCATTCCGATAACGCCCCGCCCGCCCCGTTTCTGGCTGCGGTACGTATTCACCGGAAGACGTTTGATGTACCCTGAATGGGTGATGGTAATGATCACGTCTTCCTCCGGAATCAAATCTTCGTCTTCGATACTTTCTTCATCCACGGTAATTTCCGTACGGCGCCCGTCATTATATTTTTCTTTAATTTCTTTCAATTCTTCACTGATGATGGCCAGAATCCGTTTCTCGTCGGCCAGTACGGCTTTCAATTCGGCGATTTTTTCTATCAGTTCGGCATATTCGTTGTCGATCTTTTCCCTCTCCAGTCCGGTCAGTCGTTGCAACCGCATGTCCAAAATGGCTTGTGCCTGATCGTAACTGAGAGAAAAATTGTTGATCAATCCTTCGCGCGCTTCATCCGTTGTCCGGGAACCGCGGATCAGGGCGATGACTTCATCCAAATGGTCGAGAGCGATCCGCAAACCTTCCAGAATATGCGCGCGGGCTTCCGCTTTCCGCAGGTCGAACTCCGTGCGGCGGCGGATGATCTCCTGCTGATGCCGCAAATAATGCTGCAGCATCTCTTTCAGATTCAGCACTTTCGGTTCGCCGTCGACAAGCGCCAGCATGATGATTCCGAAGTTGGATTGCATCGCGGTATGTTTGTATAAATTATTCAGCACGACGTTCGGATTGACGTCCTTGCGCAGTTCGATGACGATCCGCATGCCCGACCGGTCGGACTCGTCCCGCAAATCGGTAATGCCGTCGATTTTTTTCTCTCTGACGAGTTCCGCTATTTTCTCGATCAATCTCGCTTTGATGACTTGATAAGGCAACTCGTTGACAATAATTCTCGGTCTATTGTTCACTTCCTCAATGACCGCTTTGGCCCTCATCGTGATGGAGCCCCGGCCGGTCGCGTAAGCCTGGCGTATGCCTTCCCGGCCGAGAATGTATCCTCCAGTGGGAAAGTCGGGGCCTTTCACGGAACGCATTAATTCCAAAGTTTCGATCTCCGGATTTTCAATCAGCTGCAAAACGCCATCAATGACTTCTCCGAGATTGTGGGGAGGAATGTTCGTCGCCATTCCTACGGCGATTCCCGATATGCCGTTGACCAGCAGATTGGGAAACCGCGCCGGCAAAACGGACGGTTCTTTCTCTTCGCCATCGTAATTCGGGACAAAATCGATCGTCTCTTTGTTGATGTCGCGAAGCATTTCCATGGCGATATTCGACAAACGGGCTTCCGTGTACCGCATCGCCGCGGCCGCATCCCCATCGATGGAACCAAAATTCCCATGGCCGTCGACCAGCATATAGCGCAAAGAAAAATCCTGGGCCATCCGCACCATGGTCTCGTATACGGCAGCATCTCCGTGGGGATGATATTTACCGATGACTTCTCCCACGATTCTGGCCGATTTTTTGTAGGGTTTATCCGGCGACATTCCCAGTTCCGACATCGCCCACAATATTCTGCGATGCACCGGCTTCAGACCATCCCGCACATCCGGCAATGCCCGGCTTACGATAATGCTCATCGCATAATCCAAGAATGAGGTCCGCATTTCATTTCCGATATCCACTTCCCTAATTTGGGGATGCCTTTCTTCGGCCATTGTTTACCTCCTGAATGCATTCTGAAATGGTTTGACGATTAAATGTCCAGATTTTTCACAAATTTGGCGTGTTTCTGAATAAATTCGCGGCGCGGCTCCACGTTGTCCCCCATTAACGTGTCAAAAATCGCATCGGCTTCGATCGCATCCTGAATGCTTACTTGCAGCAACGTTCTGCTTTCGGGATCCATCGTTGTTTCCCAAAGTTGTTCCGCGTTCATTTCGCCAAGACCTTTGTAACGCTGCATGTTCACTTTGGCCCCTTCGCCAAATTCGCGGAGAATTTCGTCTTTCTGTTTTTCGTTATAAGCGTAACGCACCACTTTGTTCCGTTCCAGTTTGTACAACGGAGGCTGGGCGATGTACACATACCCGCTCTCGATAATTTTTCGCATGTAACGGTAAAAGAAAGTCAGCAGCAAGGTGCGGATGTGGGCTCCGTCCACATCGGCATCGGTCATGATAATAATTTTGTGGTAGCGGGCTTTGGTAATGTCGAAATCGTCGCCGATGCCCGTGCCCAGCGCCGTAATAATCGCCCTGATTTCGGAATTCGATAAAATTTTGTCCAATCTGGCTTTCTCTACATTTAAAATTTTTCCTCTCAACGGCAAAATCGCCTGAAAATGACGGTCCCGGCCTTGTTTGGCCGATCCGCCAGCGGAATCTCCTTCGACGATATACATCTCGCAGATGGAAGCGTCCTTGGAGGAACAATCCGCCAGTTTCCCGGGCAAGGAATTGACTTCCAGCGCGTTTTTGCGCCGGGTAAGTTCCCGCGCTTTGCGGGCCGCTTCCCTCGCCCTGGCGGCTTGGATCGATTTTTCAATAATTTTCCGGGATACGGAAGGATTCTCATCCAAAAACTCCGACAATTTTTCGGAAAATAACGATTCGACAATTCCGCGGACTTCGCTGTTTCCCAGTTTGGTTTTCGTCTGGCCTTCAAATTGCGGCTCCGGAATTTTCACGGAAATGATTGCCGTCAGCCCTTCCCGGACGTCATCCCCGCTTAAGTTCGCATCATTGTCTTTGATCATGTGCGTTTTTCTGGCGTACTCATTTAAAATGCGCGTAAGCGCGCTTTTAAAACCCGATTCGTGGGTTCCGCCTTCATGGGTATGAATGTTGTTGGCAAATGAATAAATGTTTTCGGTATAGCTGTCGTTATACTGAAGGGCGATTTCCACATGAACGTCTTCCTTGTTTCCTTCAATGAAAATCGGCGGGGCATGCAAAGCTTCCCGGTTGCGGTTTAAATATTCGACAAAAGAGACGATACCGCCCTCATATTTATAAGTGTTGGACACCCCGGTACGTTCGTCCCGCAACACAATTTCGATTCCTTTGTTAAGAAAAGCCAGTTCGCGCAACCTGGATTGCAGGATATCGTATTCGAATTCGACCGTTTCCTTAAAAATGTCCGGATCCGGTTTGAAGGTAATTTTCGTTCCCGTCGTATCCGTCTCGCCGATCACCTTCAAATCATACTGGGGCACGCCGCGGCAATATTCCTGCTTGTGCACTTTTCCGTCCCGTTTGACCTCTACGGCAAGATGCTCGGACAGGGCGTTGACGACCGAAACGCCGACACCGTGCAAACCTCCGGATACTTTATATCCTTCCCCTCCGAATTTTCCCCCCGCATGAAGCACGGTTAACACGACTTCGACAGCCGGACGGTTTAGCTGCGGGAGGATTCCGACGGGTATGCCTCTGCCGTTGTCGATAATGGTAACGCTGTTGTCGGGATGAACGATCATTTCAATTTTTGTGCAGAAACCGGCCAAAGCTTCGTCAATACTATTATCCACTACTTCCCAAACCAAGTGATGCAGACCCTTCGAGCTCGTGGATCCAATATACATCCCTGGACGTTTGCGGACTGCTTCCAATCCTTCGAGTACCTGAATTTGACTTTCATCGTAATTTTGATGGTTTGTCGACATAATGGATCCATTCACCTACTTTTCCGTTTTCAGTATTGCAAGCGTGATTCGGTTATGTCAGCAGTTGACCGGCCCTCTTTTTCAAAGTGGTAGAGGAAATGGGGGAATAATAAACTTTGTTTGTCGTAATGACCAATGATTTGCATTCTTCTTGGCTGATCACTTCGACATTTTTATTTTTTTCGGCATGCTCTATAAACTGTTTGGAAACTTTTGAGGAGTTTTCGATGGAAAGGTCAAAAATGGCGATCAGTTCGGAACTGCGAATAATTTTTTCCCCGCCCAAATGGATGAACATTTCATTCAACCCCGTTCTGTAATAAACTAACGGCCGTTTTCAGGTTCCAATGCCCCATTGCTGATCCGGTAAGTGGAAGCATAGTCATGGAGACGATCCAATTGAAGGTGTTCGATACCTGTTGTCGTAATAAAAGTTTGAACTTTGTCCTGAAACGTTTCAATCAAATGAGTTTGCCGGAATTGGTCCAGTTCGGACAAAACGTCGTCAAGCAACAGAATCGGGTATTCGCCCACTTCATCGTATATCAATTCGATTTCCGCCAATTTCAAAGATAAGGCGGTTGTCCGTTGTTGCCCCTGGGAACCGAACGTATCCACCCGCTTGTCGTTGATATAAAAAAGAAGATCGTCCCTGTGAGGTCCAATCAGGGACACCCCTCTTTTGATCTCCAAATCTTTGATCTGCGATAACTTTAACATAAATTGGTCCGTCAAAACAGTTTCGTCTTCGAATTGTTCCGCGGCGAAGGAAGGTTGGTAGCGGATACGCAACGTTTCCCCCCCGCCTGTCAGATTGGCGTGGATCTTCTCCGCCCATTTTTGCAATTTCTTTATAAAGCTTTGACGTTTTTTCATTATTTTAATACCGGAGCGGATGAATTGTTCGTTCCATACTTCCAGCATGGAACCGGTGGAGGAAGTTTGCGCCCATTTTTTTAAAAAATGGTTCCGCTGCAGCAATATTTTCTGGAACTGGGACAAGTCGTATAAATAACTTGGATAGATTTGGCCGATTTCCATATCCATAAAACGTCTGCGCACTCCCGGAGCTCCTTTGACGATTTCCAAATCTTCCGGCGCAAACAGCACAACGTTCATCGTACCGACGTAGTTGCTCAGTTTTTTTTGTTCCAGTCCGTTGATCTTCGCCTTTTTTCCCTGATGGGAAATGGCCAGATCCAGTTGATATGTGCCGTATTTTTTTTCAAAAACGCCGTGCAACACGGCCCTTTCATGGTTCCACCGGATCAATTCCTTGTCCTGGTGTGTCCTGTGAGACTTGGTCAAGGCAAGGACATATATGGATTCCAACAAATTGGTTTTGCCTTGGGCATTGAGGCCGACAAATATATTCACGTTGCTGCGGATATCGATTTCCAGCTGTTCATAATTCCGGTATTGATGAAGCGCAACTTTTTTTAGGAACAATCGTTTTCCTCCTAGATTTGAAGGATTATGTGGGGCCGGTGATGACGTATTCCCCAACCCCTTCTATAGCGATCGTATCGCGGACGTAAAGTTTTCTTCCCCTCCGTGTTTCCGGTTGGCCGTTGACCTGAACCGGGTGTTCCTGCAGGAAAAATTTAGCCTGACCTCCCGTTTGTATGCAATCGACCAGTTTGAGAAATTGGCCCAGAGTAATATATTCGCCGTGAATCGGTATCTTTTTCATTTTGATTACATCCTTCAGTTTATCGTTCTGTACGGAAGAATTAGCTGCAGGTGATCTGCGGAATGGAGCGGTTTAATAACGATCGGATGCGTGGGCCCGTTAAAGCCGAGAAAAATCTGCTCGCTGTCCACCACTTTTAAAGCATCCAACATATATTTTGAATTAAAGGAAATTTTCAGCCGTTCTCCGTTCAATTCGTTCGTTTGCAATTGTTCCGTTACCTTTCCTATTTCCGAAGAAGCCGATGAGATTTCGATGGTCCGGTCTTCTTTCATATCCAGTCTGACAATATTCGATTTGTCTTCCTTTGAAAGCAGGTAAGCCCGGTCAATGGAATCGGCCAGCATTTTGGTGTCAATGACCAGTTCCGTCTGGAACGTCTGCGGTATAAGTCTGGATGTATCGGGATAAGTCCCTTCCAGCACCGATGTGTAAAATAAAATGGAATTGATTTTAAGCAAAACTTGGTTGTCGGAAAAACAGATGTCAATTAACGTGTTCTGATCGGGAAGAAGTTTGGCCAATTCGTTTAACGTTCTTCCCGCAATGACGATGGACTCGGGATGCACATCCGTATTGGTCTCGAAACGGGCTTGCGAACAGGCCAAACGATGGCGGTCGCATCCGGTGAATTTGAGAATGCCGTCGCTCAACTGCCAGAGAACACCCGTTAAAATGGGGGTGGTTTCACTGGTGGAAACGGCAAAAACCGTTTGGCGGATTAAGGTTTTTAGTAATTCGCTCGGAATAGTAACCATTTTATTGCTGTCGATTTGCGGCAAAGAAGGAAATTCATCCGGATCGAGTCCGACGATTTGAATTTCGACTGTTCCCGAACGGATGACGGTATTGAAAAGTTCTTTCACTTCTATTTCCGCTTGATCGTGCGGCAGCTTCCGGATGATTTCGCTGAAAAATCTGGCTGGCAATACGACGCTGCCCGGGCGTTCCAGTTCGATAACCGTTCTATCGTTTTCTTCTGCCGCGATGAAACTTTGAATGGATATGTCCGAATCGCTGGCGGAAAGGGTTATTCCTTCCACATTCGCTTCTATTTTAATTCCTTGCAGGATAGGATGGGCCGTTTTGTTGGTGATAGCTTTGGAAACGTGCTGTATGGACTCGTTCAAACGGTCTTTTAAAATTTTGAGTTTCATGATTTCACTCCCAATGGTTCTAAGGTCCGCAAATGGGCATATACTGTCATTATATTATATATTTTTATAATTCGTAATAGTAGTAGAAGTTCTGGATATGTGGATATGTCGATAATTCTAAAAAAATACAACCTATCCACATGTGAATAGGTTGTGTACAGGCCTGAAGTTATCCGGAAGGATTTTTGATTTTCTCGGTAATGCTTTTGATAATTTTTTGCAATTCCTGATCATGGCTCATTTGAGCCGAAATTTTTTCGTGCGCGTGGATGACGGTCGTATGATCCCGTCCGCCAAAGGCTTCCCCGATCTTCGGAAGCGAAATGTCCGTCAGTTCCCTGGCCAGATACATCGCAATTTGTCTGGGGAAAGCAACGGCTTTTGTTCTTTTCCGGGCTTTGAAATCTTCAATTTTCAGGCCGTAAAATTCCCCGACTTTTTGTTGGATGTCCTGAATCGAAATCACTTTGGGCCGGTTGGAAGGAATGATATCTTTTAAAGCTTCGGCTGCAAGGTGGGTGGTAATATCTTCATTGATAAGAGAAGAATAGGCGACAACCCGGATTAACGCGCCTTCCAGCTCACGGATGTTGGTGTCGATTTGGCTTGCGATGTATACCAGCGCTTCATTCGGGATATCGAGATTTTCCGCTTTGGCCTTTTTTCTCAGTATGGCGATCCGTGTTTCCAGGTCGGGCGGCTGAATATCTGTCGTCAGTCCCCATTCGAAACGGGATCGGAGCCGTTCTTCCAGCGTCGGAATTTCTTTGGGAGGCCGGTCGCTGGAAATGATGATCTGCTTCCTTTCCTCGTGCAACGCGTTGAAGGTATGGAAAAATTCTTCTTGCGTCTGTTCTTTTCCCGCCAAAAATTGAATGTCGTCGATTAACAAAACGTCGATATTCCGGTATTTATTCCGAAAACTTTCTCCGCGGTTATCCCGGATGGCGTTAATGAATTCGTTCGTAAATTTCTCGGAAGATATGTAAAGCACGCGTGTGCCGGGATTGTGCTCCAACACGTAATGGCCGATCGCGTGCATGAGATGGGTTTTTCCCAAACCGACTCCTCCGTACAGGAATAACGGATTGTATGCCTTTGCAGGGGCTTCCGCGACCGCCAGCGAAGCCGCATGGGCAAACCGGTTCCCCGGTCCGATCACGAACGTTTCAAACGTATATTTCGGGTTCATCATATTGGAAGGAGGTTCTTCCTGGACAATCACTCTTTTCGGCGGTTCAGCCGGTGCGGGTCTATGCTCTGTTTTTTCTTCTTCCTCGATAAATTTGACTGTCACTTGTTTTCCCAAATAGTCGTAGACGGTATCGCGGATCATTTTTGCATACCGCGTTTCCAGCCATTCTTTTGCAAAATTGTTGGGGGCGCAAATGACAAGCAAATCGTCGGTAAAAACAGTCGCTTTTGTTGATTTTAGCCAAGTGTCAAAACTCGGTTTACTCAGTTTCGTCTGAATTATCGCCAAAATCTCTTGCCAGGTTTCGTTCGTATGGCTTTCCACAGATCGGTCACTCCTTTAAAAAATTGCGTCGTGGCTTAAGCCATGTCAGTGCGGATCAGGCGAAATATGTCGATTCTTGTTCACATCTTTATTCTCATGTTGATAAATCTATCCCAAAAGGTATAAAATTGTTCACAATATTATCCACAACCTGTTGATAATTGTTCTTTTTTTGCGAGTTATTCACAACTCGGAGCAATATAAATCATATCAGATGGGTTTGGTATTTTCAATGAAATGTTTTTTTCATTCACATTTCGACATCCATGTGCATGGATGTTATAAACAGGGTGGGAATTTGTTTATAATCCTGTGCATAAAACGACAGGATTCGCCAATTTATCGGCAACTTATTCACATTGTGAATAGTTCGGAAGGAAAGGGTTCTTGTTGTTGACATTTGCCTGACAAGATGTTTTAATGGATAGAGGTGTCTCTGTCATGCCGATAATATATGAGAAGTGTTCCGTTGAGGAGGTGCGATGCAACGATGAGACCGACATTTCGGCCCAATGTGAGCAAACGTAAGAAAGTGCACGGGTTCCGCAAAAGAATGAGCACGAAAAACGGACGGAAAATATTGCGTGCGCGCAGAAGAAAAGGAAGAAAAATTTTGAGTGCGTAACCGTTTTGCCGGCGTAATCCCATTCAAGCGCTCCGCTGTTTTGATAGAGGAATTGACCGCGTTCCATGAGAGGCTTTGGAACGCCCGCGACTGGCGAGGAAGGTTCAGTGGCCGATTGGAATTGGATCCGGATGCGATGGTGAACCGATGCGGTAAAGGACCACTTCGAGGTGGTCTTTTTTCGTTCCGTTTATTTTTGTTTGATCTTGTTAAGACTGGCAAATAGAAACCTTCTTTAGATCGGTGAGTTGACTTTGCAAAGAGAATTGCGTTTGGTCAAAAAAAAAGATTTCAATAGCGTGTACCGTTTCGGAAAGTCAGCGGCAAACCAGCATTTCGTTTTGTATTATATGCCGCAAAAACAAATTGAACGTTTCCGGCTCGGCGTTTCCGTCAGCAAAAAAATAGGAAACGCTGTGGTGCGGAACCGCATGCGCCGGTTGATCAAAGAAATTGTCAGGTTAAACGGGGATGGAATCAAACCTCAAACGGATCTCATTCTCATTGCCAGAAAGCCGGCCGTCGGTTTGACGTACGCGGAATTGGAGCAGAGCATATTGCATGTGATGAGAAAAGCCGGGATATATTCTTCCAAGAAGGTTTCCATGAAGTCTGCGTCCGAATGAGCGACCGGGATATAATGAAAGCTATTTATCAATAAAACCCGTTGGTCTGGTTACATTTCATTTCCTTCCTTGTTAAAGATATGATATAGTTTTGATATAGTTCCATTTGGGAATATTGTTGTGTTTTCGTTGTTCCCGCATCTTTTTCGCTATTTTCGCATATCTTATCTTTGGTAATGGAATATTTGGTTATTTTTCGTTATCGATATTGTCGCATCTTAAATATAAAGAGTGGTTCCAGGGAGGATTACTGTTTTGACTCGTCAATTGTACAAGCTATGGCCGGTTGCTTTGCTCGTTTTATTGTTGTCGGGTTGTACGTCGACCCAATTGCCGCCGATCGATCCGAATAACGGCATCTGGGATAAATATTTTGTTTATCCGCTTTCTTACACTCTCGACTGGTTCGCGGGCATGTTCTGGGGTCAATACGGAATTTCCATCTTGGTCGTGACCATCATCATCCGGTTTTTAATTTTGCCCTTGACTCTGAAGCAATATCGCAGTTCCAAAAAGATGCAGGAAATTCAGCCCGAATTAAGAAAACTGCAGGAAAAATATAAAGACGACAGGCAGAAGCAACAGGAAGAAACGATGAAATTGTTTCAAAAGCATGGAGTGAATCCGCTTGCGGGCTGTTTTCCGCTGCTGATTCAAATGCCGATTCTGATTGCTTTGTACCACGCGATTATGAGAAACGGGCAAATTGCCGAACATTCTTTTTTATGGATGCAGCTAGGGGCCCCCGATAAATTTTATATTCTGCCGCTTATTGCAGCGATCACTACCTACATTCAGCAAAAAATGATGTCTTCCCAATTGAACGCCCAAATGCAAAGTCTCATGGTTATTTTTCCGGTATTAATATTTATCATGTCGATGAGTTTTGCTTCCGCCCTTCCGTTATACTGGGTTTACAGCAATCTGTTTACGATCGTGCAAAATTATTTCATTTACGGTGGATCTTTTAAAAAAGGTGGCCAGGCTAAATGAAAAAAATTGTCGCTGTCGGCAAGACGATTGAAGAAGCGGTAAAATCGGGATTGAAACAATTGAATACGACGGAAGACCGGGTAAAGGTGACCGTTCTGGAGCAGCCTTCCAAAGGTTTTTTCGGTCTGTTGGGAGCCAAGGACGCGAAAGTCGAACTGGAGTTGATCCCTGATCCCGTTCAGGATACCATTGATTTTTTGCACGATGTGTTTCATGCCATGCAGTTGACGGTTACGATCGACCGGCATGAAGACGACGATGCGGTTTTGTTAAATTTGCAAGGACCGGACATCGGTATATTGATCGGCCGCCGGGGGCAGACTTTAGATGCGTTGCAATATCTTGCCAATATCGTCGCCAACCGCTACGCATCCTCCCATATGCGGATTGTCCTCGATGCGGAAAATTTCAGGGAACGGCGCAAAAAAACGTTGGAAGATCTTTCAATGAGATTAGCTTCGCGGGTCGTGCGCACCAAGAAAGAAGTCGTGTTGGAACCGATGTCTCCGCAAGAACGGAAAATCATTCATTCCAGATTGCAAAATCATCCCATGGTCAAAACGTACAGCAAAGGGGAAGAACCTTACAGAAGAATTGTCATCTGTATGAAGTAAGGACGGGCCCGGGTGCAATGACTTGTTGAAGTTTGTCGCAGGAGTCATTGCTTTTTTTGTCAGGATCCGGACAGTCATTGAAAGCAACGGGGTGCGATGAACATGCAAAGCGACACCATTGCCGCTGTTTCGACGCCGATGGGGGAAGGCGGCATTGCGATTATCCGTGTGAGCGGTCCGGAAGCGATTGCCAAAGTGGACCGTATTTTCGCGGGAAAACGGAAACTGGCCGATGTTTCGACACATACGATAAATTATGGGTTCATACGCGAACCGGAAACGAACCGCAAAGTGGAAGAAGTGCTCGTTTCGGTCATGCGCGCTCCGCGTTCTTTTACCGCCGAAGACGTGGTGGAGATCAATTGCCACGGCGGGATTGTTCCGGTTCGTATCGTGCTGGATTTGTTATTGGAACAAGGGATCCGTTTGGCCGAACCCGGAGAATTTACCAAGAGGGCATTTTTGAACGGACGGATTGATTTATCCCAGGCGGAAGCCGTTATCGATTTGATCAGGGCGAAATCGGACCGCGCCCACCGCATCGCCTTAAAGCAATCGGAGGGATTGCTGTCCCGTAAAATTAACCGGCTGCGGCAGCAGTTGCTCGAGCTTATGGCCCACATCGAAGTCAATATCGATTATCCGGAACACGACGCGGAAGAATTGACCATCAAGACCATTCAGGATCATTGTGAAAAAGCAATGAAGGAGATCGAAACGTTGCTTCTTACCGCACGTCAGGGGAAAGTGCTGAGAGAAGGAATCGTAACCGCCATTATCGGCAGGCCGAATGTGGGAAAATCTTCGCTAATGAATTTGCTTGCGCAGGAAAATAAAGCGATCGTAACCGATATACCGGGGACGACCCGCGACGTGATTGAAGAATTTGTCCAGGTGAACGGCATTCCCTTGCGTCTGTTGGATACGGCGGGACTGAGAGAAACGGATGACGTTGTCGAAAAAATCGGAGTGGAAAAAACGAGGAACGTTTTATCGGAAGCCGATCTTATTTTATTGTTGTTGAATTACAGCGAGCCGTTGCAAGAAGAGGACATTTCCTTGCTTCATCAATTGAATCGCAGAAACACCATAATCGTATTCAATAAAATCGATCTGCCGCGGCGGATGGATATGGAATATGTCGAATCGTTGTTTCCCAAGGAGCGGATCGTTCGCATGTCGGTATTGCGCAATGAAGGTTTGGAGCAATTGCAGAAAGCGATAACCGGCATTTTCTTCGAAGGGCATGTGCAGTCGGATGATTTGACTTATGTCAGCAACGCCAGACATATTCAATTGCTCAGGCAGGCGCACGCTTCATTGCGCGATGCGCTCGAAGCGGCAAAAGAGGCTGTTCCGGTGGATATCATTCAAATTGATCTCCATACCGCCTGGGAGAAGCTGGGCGAAATTATCGGCGATGCGGTCGGCGAATCGTTGATTGATCAAATTTTTTCGCAATTTTGTTTGGGAAAATAATATTTGTCAATACGGATTCCCGGATTTTTCGTTGCAGGAGGGATCGTTATGGGGTATAACGCTGGCGAATATGATGTGATTGTCATCGGTGCGGGGCATGCCGGTTGTGAAGCGGCGCTTGCGGCGGCACGAATGGGTTGTCGGACACTTTTAATTACGATCAATCTGGATATGGTGGCTTTTATGCCGTGCAATCCTTCCATTGGAGGTCCGGCGAAAGGGCATGTTGTCCGGGAAATTGATGCGCTGGGCGGCGAAATGGGAAAAAATATCGATAAAACCTATATCCAAATGCGCATGTTAAATACCGGAAAGGGGCCGGCCGTCCAGGCACTGCGCGCGCAGGCCGACAAAATTCTTTATCAAAAAACGATGAAAGAAACGATAGAAAAGCAAAAAAATTTAACGTTGCGCCAAGGGATGGTTGAGGAACTGATTGTTGAAAACGGGGTCTGCAAAGGCGTCGTTACAAAAACCGGGGCAAAATATTATGCCCGGGCGGTTGTGCTGACAACGGGCACGTATTTGCGCGGAAAAATTATTATCGGGGAATTGATGTATGAAAGCGGGCCGAACAATCAGCAACCATCCGTGGGGTTGTCTCATAACCTGAAGCAACTGGGTCTTGAGCTGATCCGGTTTAAAACCGGCACGCCGCCGCGGGTGCATCGGGATTCGATCGATTTCGACAAAATGGAAATTCAGCCGGGCGATGAAAACCCTCAGTTTTTTTCCTATGAGACCAAGGAGGGAACCAACGAACAAATCCCGTGCTGGCTCACCTATACCACTTCGGAAACCCATGAAATTATCGCCAACAATTTGCACAGGGCCCCCATGTTTTCCGGCGCGATCGAAGGGATCGGAACGCGGTATTGCCCTTCCATCGAGGATAAAATCGTGCGGTTTAGCGATAAACCCAGGCATCAGGTTTTTTTGGAGCCGGAAGGAAGAGATACGAAAGAGTATTATGTTCAAGGGTTGTCCACCAGCATGCCGGAAGAGATACAACTCTCCATCCTGCATTCCGTTCCCGGGCTGGAACGGGCGGAAATGATGAGAACCGGTTATGCCATAGAGTACGATGTCATCGTTCCCACGCAATTAAAGTTGAGTCTGGAAGTGAAGAAGATCGAAGGTCTTTTCACCGCGGGCCAAATTAACGGGACGAGCGGATATGAAGAAGCGGCCGCGCAAGGAATTATGGCCGGCATAAACGCGGCGCGCAAAGTCCAGGGAAAAGATCCCGTCATTCTGGACCGTTCCCAGGCGTATATCGGGGTATTGATTGACGACCTGATTACAAAAGGGATTACGGAACCGTACCGTTTGCTTACGTCCCGCGCAGAATACCGGCTTCTTCTCCGGCATGATAACGCCGATTTGCGGCTGACGCCGATCGGTTACGAAATCGGGCTCATCAGCGAGGAACGGTACCGGAAATTTCTGATCAAAAAGCAGCGGATTGAAGAAGAAATCGACAGGTTAAACAAGACGAAAGTTCGTCCGGAAGAACATGTGCAGAAATTGCTTGCCGAAGCGGGAACGGCGACGTTGGTCAACTCGGTCGAATTGGCTGTTTTGTTGAGGCGCCCGGAAATTACTTACCGGCATATCGAGATGATTTCGCCGCCTCCTTATGAGCTGGATAAGGAAATCAAGGAACAAGTGGAAATTCAGGTGAAATACAGCGGATATATCGAAAAACAACTCGCTCAGGTGGAACGGCTTCGGAAAATGGACAGAAAGTTAATTCCCGAAGATATCGATTATGAAGCCATACATGGTTTGGCAACGGAAGCGAGACAAAAATTGTCAAAAGTTCGCCCGGTATCCATCGGGCAAGCTTCCCGGATTCCCGGCGTAAATCCGGCCGACATTTCGATCCTGCTTGTTTATTTGGAACATTATAACCGAGTTGTGGCTGCCAGAGGATCATCATGACACAATCGGTTCAGGAATGGTTTGAGCGGGAATTGGCTGAAAAGGGAATCCGTTTGACCTCCCGGCAATTGGAACAGTTTGAGCTTTATTATCGTGAACTTATTGCCTGGAACGAAAAAATGAATTTGACCGCCATTACGGAAAAACCGGAAGTGTACGCGAAGCATTTTTTTGATTCCCTTACGTTAGTTTTTTTCTTGCCGATGGAACAAATTTTGACTGTGGCCGACGTCGGTTCGGGCGCCGGTTTTCCCGGCTTGCCCGTCAAAATCGTGTATCCGCATTTGAAGTTAACCTTGATCGATTCGTTAAATAAAAGAGTTCAATTTCTCCGTTACATGACAGAAACCTTGAAATTGCGGCAAGTCGAATGCGTCCATATGCGGGCCGAAGAAGCCGGCCGCGCTGCGAAATACCGGGACAGGTTCGATCTGGTGACTTCCAGGGCTGTGGCGAGACTGTCCGTTCTCCATGAATTGTGTTTGCCGCTCGTTAAGCCTGAAGGTTTCTTTGCGGCAATGAAAGGGATCGATCCAACGGATGAAATGGAGGAAGCGAAATATAGCGCGGAGCAGTTGTGTGCGGTTTTTCATGAAAACCGGCATTTGGCCCTTCCGTTGGATCATTCGCAAAGACACATTTTAATATACCGGAAAACGGGAAAGACACCGAAGGCTTATCCCAGAAAACCCGGTTATCCCAAAAAATTTCCTTTAATAAAAGGGAAATAAATCGAGTCCATGATTTTTGTTCCACGTGAAACATTGATCTTTCCGCCGCCGGCAGGATAATGCTGTTCAATGAAGAATAGTAATATCAATAACTTATTTATGTTTAAGAGTTGGTGATCACATTACATTATGAAAGAGCATATATCCAGGTTGTTTGGATTGGCAGAAAAAACTTCAAACGATGAAGTGAAACATATTTCTGTGAAGGACATCGTTCCAAGTCCATATCAACCGCGTACCGTTTTCGATGATGAACGGATTGAGGAGTTATCGCAAACCATCAGAACTCATGGCGTCATTCAACCGATTATTGTCCGTGTACGAAATGGGAAATTTGAAATTATTGCAGGGGAACGCCGATGGAGAGCGGTTAAAAAACTGGGCCTGGATACGATCCCCGCGATTATACGCGAGTTTAATGATTCGCAGGCCGCTTCCGTTGCTTTGATCGAAAATTTGCAAAGAGAAGGTTTGACTTCCATTGAAGAAGCAATTGCCTATCAGCAATTAATCGAATTGCACAATTTGACGCAGGAAAGTCTTGCTCAAAGGCTGGGAAAAAGCCAGTCGACCATCGCGAATAAAATCCGTTTGTTGCAACTGTGCGATGAAGTAAAGGAAGCGTTGCTGGAACGGAAAATTACGGAAAGACACGCAAGGGCTTTGCTTTCGTTGCAAGATGAAGAGCTGCAAATGAAAGTGTTGCAAGAAATTTTAACCAAAGAGCTGAATGTGAAACAAACGGAAGCAAGAGTGAACTTTTATAAGCAACTTAAGCAAGAAAAAGCAAGAAAATCAAAGCGGATTTCTTTTTCAAAAGATATCCGTGTGGCGTTAAACACGATCAGACAATCCGTGGATATGGTATCGAACTCAGGTTTGAACATTCAAACTTCCGAGACGGATCATGAAGACCATTATGAAATTGTCATCCGGATTCCCAAAAGATAAATAGGATAGACATTTGCAAAAAGAAATACTCTCACAGGATAAAGCTTGACATGCAACATTTTGTGTGGCGCCTGAGAGTTTTTTTTTGTCGTCGGCATTGCGAATTTCAGGCCAGATGAATCCGGATGACAAACAGAAATGTGCATTCCTTCTATCGTTTGGCGATAATCGTCCGGTTTTTAGATTCATAGGATTACATGGTATAATGAATTATCAAAACGTAAACACCGCGCATTGAAATTGATGGAGGGTTTGATTTTCGATACAAATAACCGGATATAAGTAATAGTAATTTTGAGGTGAACTCTTTTGTCTAAAATCATTGCAGTAGCAAATCAAAAGGGAGGAGTAGGAAAAACTACTACTTCTGTGAATTTGGGTGCATCGCTGTCCGTATTGGGAAAAAAGGTCCTCCTGGTTGATATCGATCCTCAAGGGAATACAACGAGCGGGATTGGAATAAATAAAGCGGATGTCGTTCATTGCATCTACGATGTGATTATTAATGACGTGCATCCGAAAGATGCCATCATGGAAACGTCATTGCCGAATTTGAAGATGATTCCGGCAACGATTCAGTTGGCGGGCGCGGAAATTGAACTGGTGCCAACCATATCTCGTGAGGTCAGGTTGAAAAAGTCGTTGCAATTAATCAGCCACATGTTTGACTATATTATTATCGATTGTCCTCCATCATTGGGAATCCTTACCGTCAATTCATTAACTGCCGCGGATTCCGTCATCATTCCCATTCAATGCGAATATTACGCGCTGGAAGGGCTTAGCCAATTATTGAACACGGTTAGACTCGTTCAAAAACATCTGAACACTTCGCTGAAAATTGAAGGTGTCCTGCTGACGATGCTCGATGCCAGAACAAATCTGGGCCTTCAAGTCATTGAAGAAGTAAAAAAATATTTTCAGCACAAAGTATATAAAACTATCATTCCGCGAAACGTAAGGCTAAGCGAAGCCCCCAGTCATGGCCAATCCATCGTCACATACGATCCACGATCAAAAGGGGCCGAGGTCTATATGGAGCTTGCAAAGGAAGTGATCGCAAATGAGTAAAAGGCTAGGAAGAGGATTGGATGCGCTGATTCCTTCGCTGAATATCAGCGAGGATGACAAAGTCGTGGAAATACCGCTGGAACAATTACGTCCCAATCCTTATCAGCCAAGAAAAACGTTCAATGAAGAAAGCATTAATGAACTGGCGGCTTCCATTAAAGAGCATGGGGTCATCCAGCCGATTATTGTCCGTTCCGTGTTAAAAGGATACGAAATTATTGCGGGAGAAAGACGCTTCCGCGCTTCCCAGGTCCTCGGCCTCAAGACTATTCCGGCGGTTGTAAAGAGCTTCACCGACCAGCAAGTGATGGAAATTGCGTTAATCGAGAACTTGCAAAGGGAAGACTTGAACGCCTTGGAAATCGCGGTGGCCTACGATTCATTGATCAAGCAATTTTCACTAACGCAGGAAGAACTATCGGCGAAAGTGGGAAAGAGCAGATCGCACATCGCCAATTTTTTAAGACTTCTGCAATTGCCTGACGAAATCAAGAAATATGTTTCACGTGGAACATTATCCATGGGACATGCCAGAGCGATCGCCGGAATTAAAGATAAGAAAATCCAAGTGGAATTGGCGGAAAAAACGATTAAGGAACAGTGGAGTGTCCGGCAACTGGAAGAAATGGTCAAAAAAGCCGAAGAATCATCGATGAAAAAAACAGAAACCAAAAAGAACGCGAAAGTTGCCAGGAAAGATCCGTTTATTCATGAAATAGAGGATCAATTGCGAAATATTTATAAAACAACGGTTCATATTAATCACAAGAACAATCGCGGAAAAATTGAGCTGCTTTATTATTCCAGGGACGATTTGGAACGGTTGCTGGACTTATTAAAGGGAAAATCAGGATAACGTTGAAGCGGCAAGGAAGGAGATGTCGCATGATCTACTTGGACAATGCAGCGTCCAGTTGGCCGAAACCGCCGGAGGTCATCGAAGCGGTGACCCGATGCATATCGGAAACGGGGGCGAATCCGGGGAGAGGGAGCCATCAGATGGCGGTAAAGGCAAGCCGCATATTGTTTGAATGCCGAAAAAATTTGGCTGCACTGTTTAATGTCCCCAATCCGAATGATATCTCCTTTACGCTTAATACCACCATGGCACTGAACCAGGCCATTTTGGGGTTTGTGAAACCGGGACAGCATGTGATATGTACCGCTGTGGAACACAATTCGGTCAGAAGGCCGCTTGAATATTTAAAAAAGAAAATCGGAATTGACGTGACCTATATTCCGGCGGATTCCACCGGCTGTATTCATTTGGCCGGACTCAGGGAAGCGTTCAGGAAACATACTTCCCTGTTTGTTTGCAGCCACAGTTCCAATTTGCTCGGATCGATCTTGCCTGTAGGAGATATAGCGGAAATATGCAAAAAGAGAGGAGTCAGATTGCTGGTGGATGCCGCGCAAACTGCCGGACACTTTCCCGTCGATGTGAAGGCGATGAATATTGATATGTTGGCTTTCCCGGGGCACAAAGGATTGTTTGGGCCTCAGGGAACAGGCGGGCTGTACATTAGTCCGGAAGTGGAACTGGAACCTTTGCTTCTCGGAGGGACAGGAAGCCAGTCCGAACGGGTGGAACAACCGTCCGTCAGGCCGGACCGTTATGAATCCGGAACGCAAAATACGCCGGGAATTGCCGGATTGAACGAAGGTGTAAAATTTGTGCTGAATGAGACGGTTGATAAAATCCATAATATTGAGTGGAAACTCACTCAGCGGTTGATGGAAGGATTGTCGGAAATTCCGGGAGTACGAATATTGGGGCCGGCATTAGGCGAACCAAAGACAGGAATCGTATCGTTTGTGTTGGCAGGGATGGATTCCGCCCAAGTCGCTTTCATTTTGGATCAAACTTATCAGATCGCCGTGCGTTCGGGATATCACTGCACTCCTCTGGCCCATGAAACGGTCGGCACGTTGGAAACCGGGGCGGTACGGGCCAGCGTAAGCTGTTTTACCAAAGAAGAAGAAATTGACCTGCTCATTCAAGCGATCAAAGAAATTGCAAACCAATATTCAGCGTAAAAAGGGAAGGCTGTCGCAGCATGTACGATTTTTTGGAAATGGATGAAGTTTTGACGCTCATGATCGGAATTTCAGGGGTATCATTCGTGATGTCGATCGTTTCCATCATTATTGTCATTATTTTGTCAGTCAAATTGTCCGGGATGAGAAAAAGATATCATCAGTTGATGAGCGGAATTGATGCGGGAAACGTAGAACAATTGTTAATTCAACTTCAAAACCGGGTGGCAAGCCAACAGGCGGAAATAGAGAAAATCGGGCGCAATTTCGGGAAAATACAGGAAAGATTAAACAAAATGAAGTCGAAGCTGGGTGTCATCAGATATAAAGCCTTTGCCGACCAAGGCAGCGATTTGAGTTTTTCCATCGCCATAATGGACGAGGAGCAAAACGGTGTCGTGCTTACCGGCTTGCACGGACGCAACGAAAGTTATCTCTTCGCCAAACCGGTCGAGCAGGGACATTCGAAGTATACGTTAACGCCGGAAGAAAAAGAAGCTATTCACCGGTCTTTGTCATCGGATTAACGCGGTTGCTGTATAACAAAGCCAAATAAAACGATTCGGCAATAATTTCCGCCATTTTCAATACAAGGCTCAGCCTTGTATTTTGCAATACAAAATATTCCATAAATCCGCCGACATTGACAATGCCTTTCACATGAATATCCCCAACGGGAGGAAGATCTTTGTTCACTCCCGCCCCCGGTTTTACCGGTCCGGGTCCGATTTGTATGCAGCCGACGTTCACGGCCTGTCCCAAACACGCATCAACGCCTACGATAAACGGGTCTTTGAACTGTTGCGCAATCTGACGGAGGGTATCTGCCAGATTCACCGCATGAACCGGATGATCGATCGTTCCGAACGTACGCGCCTTAAGCAACCGGTTTTTTTGCAAAAAACTTCCTACCAACGGACCGAGCGAATCGCCGGTAGAGCGGTCCGTGCCGATGCAAACAAAAACGATCGGACGATGGACGGGCACGGCTTTGAAAAACGTTTGCAACTTGTCGGATAAAATGGAAACGATATGTTGATCCGTATAAGGAACCTTTAAGACCGATTCTTGGGCAATTTTCCGGTTTGCGTCCAGACTCATCATATCCTCCGCAAAACTTTTTTACTAGCTAGTATACGGCTTAACCCGGGAAATTATACGTGTGCGGATGCCGCCGTCGGGAAAAGATGCAAGGAAAAGGATAAGGGGGTAACGGGGGTTGTTACTTATCGCCTTTGATTCCACTCAGCAAGCGCTGAGAGCGGAAATGTTGCTGGAATACGCGGAGATTGAAATCGATATACGACCGACGCCAAAACAAATAACAGCGGGATGCGCCTTGTCGATCGAGTTCCCCGAAAGCCGCTTTGAAGAAGTCAAGCGGATCATTAGGGAAGAGGCGGTGGAGATTCGGGGGATTTTTCAAAAAATAGACGACAGTCATTATGAGCCGATTCCGGTCGGATAAAGGGTGATGGGCGTTGAAATTGGAAATGTTGGAACAATCGGCTGATGTTTTGGAAAGAGCGAAAAAATATTTGCATGATCCTGCGGTATGGGAACAAATCTTTTTTACTGCGTTAAAAATCGTTATTATTTATATCGCGTGTCTTTTCGTTATAAGACTGAGCAACAAAGTTTTGCAGCATGTGATGCAAGAACGGGAGAAGCGGCTTTTGAAGGTGAATCCGCGACGGACCAGGACCATTGCCCGGCTCGCTTCCAATGTGATCAAATATACCGTTTATTTTGTCGGGATTTTGTTGATTCTCAGCCAGGTGGGAGTGAATCTTGTCCCCTTGATTGCGGGCGCAGGTGTACTGGGACTGGCCATCGGTTTCGGGGCCCAAAGCTTGGTCAAAGACGTCATCACCGGGTTTTTTATTTTGTTTGAAGATCAGTTTGCGGTAGGAGACGTCATTCAGGTCGGAGGGGTTACCGGGACGGTGGAAGAAATTGGTCTCCGGGTCACCCAGATCCGAAGCTGGACGGGAGAAGTCCATTATATCCCGAACGGGTCCATCTCCAATGTAACGAATATGTCTAAATATCATTCCGTCGCCGTAGTGGATGTGACGGTGGGGACGGAAGCCAATTTGGCTCATGTCATGGAACTGTTGAAAGAAGCGGCGCGAAAGGTTTATCACGCCTCGGATCAAATAATCAAAGAACCGAGCGTGTTGGGTATAGAAAGTTTGGGAAAAAGCGATATGGTTTTGCGCATCACCGCAGAATGCAAACCCGCCACCCACGAGGAAGTGGCGAGAAAATTGCGGGAGGAAATCAAGAGCGCCTTTGACCGGGAACAGCTGAATTCGGCAACGTAACCGAATTTTTTGCCTGGAGGAGGAGTTTCATGAATAATAAAAAGGTGTACAATCTCGGAGATATCGTGCAAATGAAAAAGCCCCATCCTTGCGGTACCAATGAGATGGAAATTATTCGCATGGGGATGGACATTCGCATTAAATGTGTAGGGTGCAAACATAGTGTGTTAATTCCGCGGGCAAAATTTGAGAGCAAACTGAAAAAAGTGCTCCGTTCCGCTTCCGAAAACGCAGAAAAGGAATAAACTTCGAAAAAGGCGTTGATGGCCGGGTGAAATGGATCGGCGGGGGATCAACAATCTCTGACACGGGTATTGCATATTGCCCGATAATTATGGTACAATGATAGTCGTGTCCGCGGAAAGATACCCAAGAGGTCCAAGGGGGCTGACTCGAAATCAGCTAGGCGTCCGTGAGGGCGTGCGTGGGTTCGAATCCCACTCTTTCCGCCATTTCAACAGTTAATCTTCTACGTTATCGCGCGTAGAAGTTTTTTATTTTACAGGGAAAACGGAGTTTACTGTTTTTTTGTCCATTTCCGATTTTTGTTTATCGTGTCGGGAAAGGCGTCTCCTTTTTGTAAAGTTACGATTTTCGGGTCGTTGATCCCCATATGAAAATCGTTTTCCCCGATTTCGATATATTTCCCGTCGTTCGGAACCCGGTCCCCAGGTTCAAATTCTGTTTTTTCTCCCATTTTCGTTTCACCTCCGGTTTGGTTTCCTGGTTTCCCGTTTATTTTTCCAATGATTGCACCGGTATATGCTTTGCATGCCGTTCCAATATGATCCATTCCCAAAAAATGAACGCGCGGACAAAAACGGAACGAATCAAGCGTTCAATCGGAATGTCCTGTTTTTGTCATACTTGTAATGTTTCCTTTGTTTTGGTATAGTGTATAAGTGCGAGTTTGTGTATAAATTCTCGCCCCTTGCTCCGACAGGAGCCGTTAGTCCAGAAGGAGGTGAAAACAACATGCGCAAGTATGAAGTGATGTACATCATTCGTCCCGACATTGAACAGGAAGCAATGCAGGCGACGATTGAAAGATTCCAGAACATCATTGCCAACGGCGGTGAAATTACGAATCACGAAGTGATGGGGAAACGCCGGCTCGCGTATGAGATCAAAAAGTTCCGTGACGGGATCTATGTGCTCGTTAAATTTAACGCCACACCGGAAGTCGTCAAGGAACTTGACCGCGTAATGAGGATTTCTGACGAAGTCATTCGTTACCTGATCGTTAAAGATGTTGCCTGAAAAATCGAAACGTTACAGATGTCGGGGAGGGTTCTGGATTGTTAAACCGTGTGATTCTAATCGGCAGGCTTACACGCGACCCCGAATTGAGATACACGCCTTCCGGGGTGGCTGTCGCCCAATTTACCTTGGCGGTGGACCGTCCTTTTACGAACCAGCAAGGGGTCAGGGAAGCCGATTTTATTAACATTGTCACCTGGCGGCAATTGGCGGAGACGTGCGCCAATTATTTGCGCAAAGGCCGGCTGACTGCGGTGGAAGGCCGGATTCAGGTGCGCAGCTATGATAACAATGAAGGCCGCAGAGTCTATGTGACGGAAGTCGTGGCGGATAACGTCCGTTTTCTCGAGCCGAACCCGGCGAACCGCAGCGAATCGCCAATGCCCGCATATGCCGGCGAAGAACAAAGCCAAAACCGGTATGGGAATCATTCACGGGACAATCTGGATCCATTCTTCGACGACGGAAAACCGATAGATATATCCGATGATGATTTGCCATTCTGATGAAGAAAGGAAGGTTGTGCGGATGAGCAGCAAACCGAAAGAAAATGCTGCCGAAGAACGCAGCGAAAGGAAATTTTCCGGACGCCGCGGTCGCAACAAACGGCGTAAAGTTTGTTACTTTACTGTAAATAAAATTACCCATATCGATTATAAAGACGTGGACACGCTGAAAAAATTTATCAGTGAAAGAGGAAAAATTCTTCCGCGGCGTGTAACCGGCACCTCCGCCAAATATCAGCGGATGTTGACCGTAGCCATCAAAAGGGCGCGCCAGATTGCGCTTTTGCCTTATACGACAGAATAACAGGAAGCAAGACAGTAAAAGGTTTCCCCTTTGCTGTCTTTTTCATTTGGAGAACTTATATGGAATCGGTTCATACTATGTTATAATTGAATTCATACCATCCGCAAGAGGTGAATATATTGAGGCGTCTTTGGTGGGGGCCGGTTGTTTGGGTTCTCCTGCATATGGTTTTGTTGCTGTCTGTATTCAGTCCGCTTGCCATCATTACCTTTGCGTTGCTTATGATTCCGATTGTGGTATTGTTTGTACAATGGTCCGTTCCGAAATTCAGCCTGTTTTTCGGAATAGAGCTCATTCTATTGGTCGGATTATTCCAATCGTTCGGTTTGATTGCCGCCTTGATTGCCCTCTTTTTTTTACCGACAGCACTCGTCATTGGCACGATGTACAAAAAACGCGCTTCCGCGCGAAAGGTACTGATTTCCGGAACGTTAACGATGTTGGCGCAGCTTTTGCTGACCTTGTTGATCGCAACGCTGTCTGGATTTAACATAACGACGGAATTAAGGCAAGTGGTTACCGAAAGTGTGGCGTTATTGCCGGAATCCGTAAAATCTTATGTCAATGAAGAAGCGCTGGATCAAGTCATTCGCCTGATGATCCAAATGCTCCCCTTATACTTTATTTGTTTCTCCGGATTGTGCGTTGCCGTGACGCATGCATTGGCGAGGAGAATATTGAACCGCGGAGGGGCCGAAATCGAAGGTTTGAAGCCCGTGCGGGAATGGATGCTTCCCAAATCGCTGGTATGGTATTTCATGGTAGCGTTATTGCTGGATTTTCTGATCCGCCCTTCCACCGATAATATGGTCACGATGATTTTGCAAAATCTGATTCCGCTGCTTACGCTGGCTTTTTCGATTCAGGCGATAGCCTTTTTGTTCTATGTGGCGCATGTGAACCGTTGGAACAGGGCGTTGCCGATCGCCGGCATTATCGCTATGATCGTCTTTCCGTTTATCCAATACCTGTTCAGTGTATTGGGGGTGCTGGATGTGGCTTTCTCCCTGCGCCAAAAAATATCTGGAAAAAAGTAAACCGTTAAGGAGCGACCAATATGCCGAAGTTCTTGCTGAAACGGTGGCATGGCTTGCACATCATATGGATCTTTGTGTGGATGATCGCCCTCACCCTTGTCATATCGGTCTATGAATGGTTGCTTGGCGTCATGGCCTTGTTGGTGTGCGGTGTGCTGGTTTATTATACGCTGCTTGCGGAAAAAGCTTTCCGCAAAGAGTTAAACCGGTATATCGGCACCATTTCCTACCGGGTGAAAAAGGCGGGAAACGAGGCCATACAAGGGATGCCGATCGGGATTCTGATTTATGGCGAAGATAAAGTGGTGGAATGGCACAATCCGTTTGTCGCCAAAATATTCGGCCAGGATTCGATCGTCGGTTTCCCGCTTGACGAGCTCATCCCCGAATGGAAAAATTGGAACGACAAGGAGGAAAAACGGGTCTTCAAAAAAGGCCAGCACATATATGAGGTACATATCCGCCGGGATGAACGGCTGATCTTTATGACGGAAATTACCGAACTCAGCAAGCTGAAAGAGCGCTATGAAGAAGAACAGCCGGCGCTCGGCATTGTCATGTTCGACAATTTGGAAGAAGCGACGCAAGGGATGGACGATCAGACACGCAGTGTCATGCTTGCCAAGGTAACAAGCGAGATTACCGTATGGGCGCAAAGGCACAACATTTATTTACGGCGAACGGCATCCGACCGGTTTCTTATTTTGATGGATCAGAAAGCCTTAAAAGAATTGGAACAGTCCCGTTTTGAAATATTGGACGAGGTCAGGGATCTGACGATTGAACATAAGCTGCCCTTTACGTTGAGCATTGGGATTGCGTCGGGTGTGAATTCCTTTGTGGAACTTGGGCGTTTGGCGCAGATGAGTTTGGATATGGCATTGGGCCGCGGCGGGGATCAGGCTGCGGTAAAAGTCGGCCAGCGCCTGTCTTTTTACGGCGGACGGTCCAATGCGGTGGAAAAGCGGACGCGGGTAAGGGCGAGGGTGATTTCCCACGCGTTGCGCGATCTTATCAGGGAGAGCGAGAAAGTCATCATCATGGGACACCGCTTTCCGGATATGGACTCCATCGGCGCGTCGATCGGCATTTTAAAAGCGACGCAATTAAGCCAGAAAGACGGTTACATCGTAGTTGAAGGCATCAATCCGGCCATTCAAAAGCTGATGGAGGCCGTCCGGGAAGACGAGCAGCTGAATCGCTGGTTCATCACCCCGGAGCAGGCGTTGCAAATTATGAATCAAAGAACGCTTGCCGTCGTCGTCGACACGCACAAAGCTTCGATGGTGGCGGAACCGAAGTTGTTGCAAATGACGCAACGCAAGTTTGTCATCGACCATCACCGCCGGAGTGAGGAATTTATTCAGGACGCAACGCTCGTTTACATGGAACCGTATGCGTCATCGACTTGCGAATTGGTGACGGAATTGCTGCAATATTTCAACGATCATTTGAAAATGAAAGTGCTGGAAGCCACCGCATTGTTGGCCGGCATTGTGGTGGATACGAAAAGCTTCAGTCTGCATACCGGCGCGAGGACATTTGAAGCCGCTTCGTTCCTGCGCCGCCACGGTGCGGATCCGACGCTCATTCAGCGCATGTTGCAACAGGACTTGGAAGATTTCATCAACAAGGCGGAAATTATCCGGAATACGGAAATTTTGTATAATCACATTGCGCTGGCTGTCGCGGATCCGGGACTTAAATATCCGCAGCTCCTCATTGCGCAGGTGGCGGACACCTTGCTGAATATGTCCGGGGTGATGGCATCGTTTGTCATCAGCGAACGGCCCGACGGATATATAGCGATCAGCGCCCGTTCTCTTGGAGCGGTCAATGTGCAAGTGATCATGGAACGATTGGGCGGCGGCGGCCATTTGACGAATGCCGCCACGCAACTGAAAGGCAGCCTGGAAGATGCGGTCAACAGTTTGAAACAAGTGTTGGCGCAAATGAAAGAAGAGGAGGGGTTATTTGTATGAAAGTCATTTTTCTTCAAGATGTGAAGGGACAGGGAAAAAAAGGAGAAATCAAGGAAGTCTCGGAAGGGTACGCCGTCAATTTCCTCATTCCCCGCGGCCTGGCAACCATGGCGACGGAAGGGAACAGGAAACAGTTGGAACAACAGAAAAAAGCCGAACAAAAACGGAAGGAAAAAGAGAAAGAGCAAGCGCAGCAAATGGCTGAAAAGCTCGGGCAAATCACTTTGCAAATCCGGGCGAAAGCCGGGGAAGGCGGCAGGTTGTTCGGTTCGATCACGAGCAAACAAATTGCCGAAGAATTGCAGTCCGCCCATCAACTGACCGTCGACAAAAGAAAAATCATTTTGCCCGAGCCGATCCGTTCACTGGGTTTCACGCATGTTCCGGTGAAACTTCATCCGGACGTATCCGCAACGTTGAAAGTGCACGTTGTGCAGCTATAAGCTTCTTGATTGCAAAATGGTTTGCCGGACCCTGTACGGGTTTGGAGAAAAAGCAGTGTAAACAGGGGAAGATGCGCGGATGAGTGTGGATTTTTCTTTTGACCGGATACCGCCGCAAAATGTTGAGGCGGAACAAGCCGTTCTGGGAGCCATTTTGTTGGACGGGGAAGCGTTGCTTACGGCAATGGAGCGGATTCAGAGCGAAGATTTTTACCGGGTTGCCCATCAACGCATTTTTGCGGCAATGGTTGAACTGTCGGAAGAAAATGAACCGATCGATCTCGTCACGCTCACTGCCCGGTTGCAGGATAAGAAACAATTGGAGGAGATTGGCGGAGTCAGTTATTTGGCGGAACTGGCCAACTCGGTGCCGACAGCGGCCAATGTGGATTATTACGCGCAGATTGTCGAAGAAAAATCGTTGCTCCGCAAGTTGATCCGCGCGGCCACGCAAATTGTCGCGGGCGGTTACAGCCAAGCCGAAGATGTGGGCGAGCTGTTAAGCGAAGCGGAGCAGCGCATTTTGGAAATTTCCCAACGCCGTTCCGGCAACGGGTTTGTTTCGATCCGGGATGTCCTGATGGACGTCTTTGAACGCGTTGAATTTTTATACCATCATAAGGGCGGAGTTACCGGGATCAGCTCCGGGTTTCCGGACCTGGACAAGATGACGTCAGGCTTTCAGCGGTCCGATCTGATCATCGTAGCGGCCCGCCCTTCCGTGGGCAAGACCGCTTTCGCGCTGAACATCGCCCAAAATGTCGGTGTCCGCTCGAAGGAAACCGTCGCGATATTCAGTTTGGAAATGGGGGCCGCCCAGCTGGTGCAACGGATGATATGCGCGGAAGCGAATGTCGATGCCGGACGTTTGCGCACCGGCTTCCTCGAGCCGGATGATTGGGAAAAGTTGACGATGGCGATCGGCGCCCTGTCGGAAGCGCCGATTTATATCGACGATACTCCCGGCCTTACCGTATATGAAATCCGTGCCAAATGCCGCCGTTTAAAGAAAGAGAAAGGTTTGGGAATGATCGTCATCGACTATCTGCAACTGATCCAGGGCAGAGGCAAACCGGGCGAGAGCCGCCAGCAGGAAGTGTCGGAAATATCCCGCATGCTGAAATTAATGGCGCGGGAATTGAATGTGCCGGTGATCGCGTTGTCGCAGTTGAGCCGGGGAGTGGAACAACGGCAGGACAAACGTCCGATCATGTCCGATTTGCGGGAATCGGGGTCGATCGAACAAGATGCGGATATCGTCGCATTCCTGTATCGTGACGATTACTATGATAAAGATTCCGAAAAGAAAAACATTATTGAAATCATCATAGCCAAGCAAAGGAATGGTCCGGTCGGCACCGTGGAACTGGCTTTTCTGAAAAATTACAACAAATTTGTCAGTTTGGACCGCACGCATCAGGAACCGGTTCCCCAGGGTGGATAAGCATGAAAAATACCGAACAATCGTACAAGTAACTGTGCGATTGTTCGGTTTTGTTTGACTTTATCCGAAGCGATTGTTAAACTAAACTTGGTGTTTCGGCAATTCTTTCGGAATTGCTTAATATTGGGTAGATGGATACCCGGACGGAGGTAATACACATGTCCACTGTGGTTGTTGTCGGTACACAATGGGGAGACGAAGGAAAAGGGAAAATTACCGACTTCCTGGCAGAGTCGGCGGAAGTGGTGGCCCGTTACCAGGGCGGGAACAATGCGGGGCACACGATTGTGCTGAACGGCAAAAAATATAAGTTACATTTGATTCCCTCCGGAATTTTTTATTCGAATAAAATTTGTGTGATCGGTAACGGAATGGTGATCAATCCAAAAGCGTTGATTGAAGAAATCGAATATATTCATGAAAACGGTTTTTCGACCGCCAACTTAAAAATTAGCGACCGCGCCCACGTCATTATGCCGTATCATCTTAAACTGGACGAACTGGAAGAACAACGCAAAGGCGCGGACAAAATCGGCACGACGCTGAAAGGCATCGGTCCTTGCTATATGGATAAAGCGGCGCGCAACGGCATCCGCATCGCCGATTTGATCGATCCGGCAGAATTTGAACGCAAGCTCCGCCGTCTTGTGGATGAGAAAAATACGCTGTTCAGGCAAGTATACGGTGCGGAAGGCTTCGATACGGAAGAAATTTTGAAGGAATATTCGGGCTATGCGGAAAAAATCCGTCCCTATGTTACCGATACATCCGTGGTGCTGAACGATGCCATTGATCAGGGCAAAAGAGTATTGTTCGAAGGAGCCCAGGGGGTGATGCTCGACATCGACCAGGGGACTTATCCGTTCGTCACCTCTTCCAACCCGACCGCGGGCGGTGTATGTATCGGCTCCGGCGTCGGCCCGACAAAAATTCATCAGGTGATCGGAGTGGCGAAGGCGTACACGACCCGTGTCGGAGACGGCCCGTTCCCGACCGAATTGAACAATGAGATCGGGGACTGGATTCGTGAAAAAGGGAATGAATACGGGACTACGACAGGCAGACCCCGCCGGGTAGGATGGTTTGACAGCGTGGTGGTGAGGCATGCGGGCCGCGTAAGCGGATTGACGGGTTTGAGCCTTAACTCGCTCGATGTGTTGACCGGTCTGGATACCGTGAAAATATGCACGGGCTATAAATACCGCGGCCGGCTGATCGATTACTATCCGGCCAGCCTGAACATGCTGTATGAGTGCGAAGCGGTCTACGAAGAATTGCCTGGCTGGAAGGAAGATATTTCCCGGGCAAAAACGCTGGACGATCTTCCGGTTCAAGCCCGTCAATACGTGGAACGGATCTCCCAGTTAACCGGTATTCCGATCGCGATTTTTTCAGTGGGCCGCAACCGTGAACAGACGAACCTGATTCGGCCCGTTTACGCGTAATTTCCGCGGAAGAAGGACTCACTTATAAAAGGATTCGCATAAAAAGGATTCACTTATAACAAGAACCGGCGAAGCCGGTTTTTTTGTTGATTTGCACAAATGACGGATGAAACGGAATGTTACCGTCAATAATGGAGGTAGGTTTTACCAAATCGAAACCTGCCGGAGGTGAAGCAAGGGAAATGAAGTGGTTGTTTTCCCTGACGAAATTAGTTCTTGCCGCAGTCCTTGTCAGCATCGTATCGATCTATACCACTTGGTTTACCGTAAATCTGTACGTGGATGATTTGCTGAACCGGTTCCATATAACCACACCTTCCCAAAGGCTGCAGTTATCGCAATGGATTGCCGGAATCTCAAAGCAATGGGGTATGCAAAACAGTGATCCTTCTTTAAAAGATTCGCCCGGAGGAACGGCGGCGCCGGCTGACGGGCCAGAAAGGGAATCCGCGTATGGGGGAGAAGAAGAGGGGCGCTATGAAACGGACATGGGGACCGGAGCGGTCGCTGAAGGGGAAGGGGCCGGCCACGACGAAAACACCCGATCTCAAGCCGTTCGTGAAGAAGATTCCTTACCGGCCTGGAATCAATCGGGAGGGGATTTCCGGCGGGAAGAAACCGGCCTGGGCGATCAGGAAATCGTGATAACGGAAGAAGATTTTAGCGAAAAAAAGAACCGGATGTCGGATGAAGACAAAAGCAAAATTTTTTCCATCCTCGTATCCCGGTTGTCTCCCGAAGAAATGCAGGAGATTTCGGAAATTGTCGAGGACGGGATCACAGAAGCGGAACTGGAGCAGCTGCAAACGATTGTCACAAAATATTTAAAACCGGAAGAATATCGGGAATTGCTGGACATTTTGCAAAAGTACTGAACGAGGGCGAACTCCCTTTTTCCGCCGGAAGGTTGAAAAAGGCAACATGCTGTGATAAATTTAAAAAGTAAATGCAATTGCGAATGAATTCGTAATTTTTGGAGAAATGAGGGAAATAATCATCGCAGAGCCCGCAAAAAAGCGGTAAAAGGAGAGTAACATGACAGCGTTCAAGGATATACGGCGGATCAAAGAGGCAATCGCCTCTGCGAAACGTTCGATTTCCCGAATCCGAATGCATCATTTGTTCGCTGAAAAACTCAGGAAACATTCGTTATTGTCGAAAGCGCGTTTTCTGTTCAGTGCATATAAATTTCATATGCTGAAAGGGTTCACGGCAGTTGGTCTTCTTACATCCGTTTCGGTTGGCGGTCATGAGTACGTGAAGTTGAACACGAACGAAGTTTTCCATGTGTTCGTCAATGGCCAGGAGGCGGGAATGGTGGACAACCCGCAGGTAATTGACCAATACATAATCGATCGGAATGCGGAACTGGAAAAAAGCCACCCGGATGTACATATGGAAGTGAGCAAAGACGGGATCGTCTTACAGCCTGAAAAGGCTTTCAAAATTAGCGCGGACAATGAAGCGACCTTAAAGCGGCTGGACGAACTGGTCGATCCTTACGCTACGGGCACGGAACTGATCGTCGACGGAAAATCCGTCGGAATCGTTAAAGATGAGGAAACGGCACAGCAAATTCTGGAAAAGATTAAAAACAAATATATTCCGCAAAAGAAGAATCCCGGCGAAGTCCAGGTCCTGTCGGCGGAAAGCCGGGATCAGGAGACCGGGGCGGCGACGCTCGAATCTGTCGGATTCGTGCAGAAAATCGATTTGAAAGAACGGCGCATCAGTGCGGATCAAGTGATGGATCCGGACGAACTGCTGGATCATCTGGTCACGGGCAGTGTCCAGCCGACCAAATATACCGTGCAGGAAGGGGATTGCGTCTCCTGCATCGCCACCAAGTTCAACATCTCCAAGCAAGTAATCTACGACAATAACCAATGGATTCAAAACGATATGATCAGAGTGGGAGATGTGCTGGATCTGACCGTACTTCAGCCTGTCCTGACGGTCAAAACGGTGGAGAAAATTGTGGAAAAACAGGAAATTCAATATGAAACCAACTATATTACCGACGATACGTTAAGAGCCGGCACCATTATACCGATTTCGCCCGGCAAAAACGGATTGAAGAAAGTAACCTATGAAGTGGTTAAAGAGAACGGGCAGGTGCGTTCTGAAGAATTGATCGACGAAGAGATTATAGAACCTCCGGTGCCCGCGGTAGCCAAAAAAGGGACAAAAATTGTCCTGGGTGAAGGAACGGGCAAGTTTGCCTGGCCGGTATTGTCGGCGAGAATTACCAGCAGTTTCGGCATGCGTTGGGGGAAATTGCACAAAGGCATTGATATCACATCCAAAAACAAAAATATTATGGCCTCGGACAACGGCAAAGTGGTGGCGGCCGGATATAAAAGCGACTACGGCAATTATGTGATTATCGATCATCAGAACGGGTACCGCACATTATACGGCCATATGAGCAAAATTTACGTGTCTGTCGGCCAAATTGTGGAGAAAGGCGAAAAGATCGGATATATGGGAAGCACGGGAGATTCGACAGGCGTTCATCTGCATTTTGAAGTGCAGCGCGGGGAAAGACCGGAAAATCCCATGAAATATTTAAACCGTTAGACGATTCGTAAAAGGGGCATGAATTGAACAACCGTGTTCAATGCGTGTCTCTTTTTTATTGAAGGTATGGTAAGATAGATTTATCAGGTATCAAGGAGAACAGGCGGTGCTTGAAATTGCAAGCGAAAATTCTTGTCGTGGACGATGAACAACCGATTGCCGATATTTTAAAATTTAATCTGGAAAAAGAAGGATACCGGGTGATTTGCGCATACGACGGGCTGGCAGCCGTAGAGGCGGCCTTGACGGAGGAACCGGATTTGATTTTGCTCGACCTTATGCTTCCGGGAAAAGACGGCATGGATGTATGCCGGGAAGTGCGCGCCAAACGGAACATGCCGATCATTATGCTGACGGCGAAAGATACGGAAATTGATAAAGTGCTGGGTTTGGAAATGGGTGCGGATGACTACGTCACCAAACCGTTCGGTACCCGGGAACTGCTGGCGCGCGTGAAAGCGCAGCTTCGCAGACAGGCAAAATTGCAGGAAAACCGCCGATCTTCGCCGCATCAAGGTTTGCGGATCCACGGCCTGGTTATCGACAGCGAGATGTATACGGTTTATAAAGACGGCAAAGGACTGGATTTGACGCACCGGGAATTTGAACTGCTGTACTACATGGCGCGAAACAGCGGCAGAGTGATGACCCGGGAACATTTGCTTCAGGCGGTTTGGGGATACGAATATCTCGGGGATGTGCGGACGGTAGATGTGACCATCCGGAGATTGAGGGAAAAAATTGAGGATGATCCGAGCAGACCGGAGTACATCATTACCCGCCGCGGACTGGGATACATGTTGCGAAACCCCAAGTCGGGAGGAATGTGATGAAAGGAATTCGTTTCTTTCAGACGATTCAAATCAAGCTCATTATTATATATGTGCTGCTCATTTTGATGGCCATGCAACTCATCAGCGTTTATTTCATTAAAACGCTGGATACCCATTTTAAAAACGACTTTGCGGACAACCGCAATAAACAGGCTTACTTGTTGGCAGAGTATGTCGAACCTTATCTGGCAACACCGCAGGACGGAAAAAACAGCGAAAATCAGAGAAATTACGACGATTTGGACGATTTCGTAAATAACTTGTTTGCTTTGAGCAATATGGAAATTCAGATTATCGATGCCAACGGCGTCGTCCTGACTACGTCCGATCCGAATCATCAGGACCTGGTGGGAAAGAAAAATACGCAAAAGGAAGTCATTCGCGCCTTGCAAGGAATCAAAGACAATGAGCGCATATTTACCGACACCGACGGGATCCGCAAAATGGTGACGGCCAAGCCGGTCGGTAGCGGGGCGAAAGTACTGGGCGCGGTGTATATCGTGGCATCGATGGAAGAAGTGTATAAAACGATGAACCGGATCAACCGGTTTTTCATTACCGGGACGTTTATGGCATTGGCTTTAACCGCGGTTCTCGGTGTCTTTTTGTCTCATACCATCACCAATCCGATCAAGGAGATTACGAGACAGGTCACTTTGGTTGCGGAAGGGAATTTCAGCCAACAGCTTCCTATCCGCGGACACGACGAAATCGGCCAACTGGGCGAAACGTTTAATTATATGATGAATCGTCTGAAAGAAGCGATCTCAGCCAATGAAGAAGAAAAAGAGAAGTTAACGTCGATTTTGCTGAATATGAACGACGGGGTTATTGCGACGGATAATCATGGCAAAGTGATTTTGATGAACCGCCGTGCCATGCAAATGCTGCAGTTGTCGAACGAGCAGGTTGAGGGGATCTCGATCGCGGAAATACTCGGGATCGATGAGGAAACAATTAACCAATACGTGACGGGCGAAGTCAATACGACGCTGATCACTTTGTACCGGCCGGAAGAAGATGACAAGATCACGATTCGCATTTCGTTTTCGCCGATTCATCGACGCGGCATGGGAATCACAGGAACGATCGCGGTGTTGCAGGATGTGACCGAACAGGAGAAGTTGGAAATTTCCCGCCGCGAGTTTGTGGCCAACGTTTCGCACGAGCTGCGCACACCCCTGACGACGATTAAAAGTTATTTGGAAGCGCTGGACGACGGGGCTTTGGAAGATCCGCAACTGGCCCGCCGGTTTATCGCCGTGGCGCGGAATGAGAACGAGCGGATGATCCGGTTGGTGACCGACCTGCTGCATCTTTCGCGGTTTGATTCGCGCCAGGCCGTATTGCATAAGGAACCGGTGCCCGTATATGAAATGCTTGACGATGTTGTGGACCGGTTTTCATTTCAATTAAAACAACGAAACATCCGGATTGGAATGGATGTGCCCGCCGATTTGCCCGCTGTTCAGGCCGACCGCGACCAGATTGACCAGGTGTTGGATAATCTCGTTTCCAACGCGGTCAAATATACCCCGGAAGGCGGCCGGATAGATATTCGCGCTTACCGGACCGGGGATCATATGTTGGAAATCGTCATTCAGGATAACGGAATGGGTATTCCCAAGAAAGATCTGAACCGTATATTTGAACGTTTCTATCGCGTCGATAAGGCCCGGTCCAGAAGCATGGGAGGGACCGGCCTCGGGCTTTCCATTGCCCGGGAAATAATCAAAGCGCACGGAGGAACCATACGCATCGAGTCCGAACTGAACGAAGGAACTACTGTGACCTTTACGTTACCGGTATACCGGAAGGAGGCGAGTTCGGGTTGATTGAAAATGTGAAGTCTGTCATATTGGTCCTGCTCGTCTTGCTTAGTCTGGTTCAAAGTTATTTGCTCAGCTATAGTTCTCCCCAGTTTGAACCGATCAATCAAAATGATTATTTGCCGACGGAACAGTTCGGCACGCAATTGGAACCTGAGGAAGTCGTATTCCCTGAGCAGATCATTCTCCATTCCGGGGACTCGCGCCATACCGTTCTTTACCCTGCGACGGTTGACTTTAACGTGGTGTTAAACAGTGTCAAGGGGATGAGTTTTGAAGGTTTTCGGCGTATAAACACCGAATTTTCCTCCGCACATTGGGAAGAAATGCGCGATCGCATGCCCGGCATAGAGATCCGCTTTAAGGACGGGTTGCCCCAAGGGATTTTGGCGACCGTCCTGCAAATCAACGGCGGCCAGTTGCTGGATGACGAACCAATCTGGAAAATATGGATTTTCAAAGAAGAGACAAACGGGGAAGTAAACGTTTATTTTATTACGGAATCCAATCGGCAAGTCTACGAAGTGCAGAGATCCAATATTTCCGCCAAAGAATTCGACAGTCTGGTGAAACGGATCGACCAATTGCCCTCCTATCAACCGGCTTTTCGCGATTTCTATGTTCCGGACCAACCTATCGTTGGGGAAAGTTATCGATTCCCTTATACAAAATATACGGCGGACGATTTAAAGAAAAGTTTGTTTGTCGACCCGGCGATTACGCGAAGCCTCAAAGAACGGGACGGTTCGGAAATATATACGGACGGGAAACGGGGGCTGCAAATTAAAAATGAACAAAGTTGGATGAGTTATTCCGATCCGTTAAATCAGGTGGACAACTTCAGGGTAGACCCTAAAGAAAATTTGTTGTCGGCCGTGCGTTTTGTCAACCAGCATGGAGGCTGGAACGGCAAGTTTATGGTCTATCAGAGCGAGCAAGGATCGTATTTGAATAACGAAGGAAGCCAAACTCTTGTGTTTCGCGAATACTATCAATCATATCCGGTTGTCAATCCGGATCATGTATACTATGGATATATCAAGACATTGGTGCAAAAGGGAATCGTAACAAACTATGAACGGTCGGTCATCGTGCCGGATTACGACAAGGTCAGCAAGGAAACGGGAACTTTGCCCGGGGGCGAACCGTTAAAACAATTATTGGAAACGGCCGGAAAAGAAGGGATCGTTGTCTCGTTATATCCTGCGTACCGTCCGGAAGTGACAGAGGATGAAGTGAAGTTGGCGTTTTCGTGGGCTGTGGAATATTTGGACGGAAATATCATTTTTTTCAATGCGAGGAAAGGAATTCCTCCAAAAAACGGGATGGCGGAACAAAAACACGAAAACGGGACGGGGACGGAAGCCGAATCGGGAAATGAAACCGGAAAAGACAGCGGCAAGGGGAGCGGGGCGGAATCCGGAAACGGATCCGAAAAACGGAAGGAAAACGGCACGGAACATGGAGCAGATCCAACTCCCGGTAACGGGAACGAAACCGGAGCTGTACCGGAATCCGAACAGGAAACCGGAATGGAAACGGAAGCGGACGGAACAGAGCCGGAACCGGAAACTGAAGACGAAACGGAACCGGAAACGCCTCCAGGTTCCGAAACCGCAACAGGCACTGAAAGGGACAGTACAGCCGGGGCGATTGAACTGTGACGCAATGAGGAGGGCGGAATATGAATTGGAGCCGCGCCAAAACGATCTTAATATTATCTTTTTTGGGCTTGAATGTTCTTTTGGGTTACCAATTGTGGGTTACGAGAATCGACCAGTTGTATGCCGCCATCGGTACGGCCAGTGTGGTGGAAGAATTGGACAAATTGCTGGAAAGCAAAAATATCCGAATCGAAGGGGAAATTCCGAAGGACATACCGGAGTTGAAAGGTTTTACGATCGAATACGACGAACGGTTTCATCCGGATACCGTCATAACTTTATCGGAGCCATTTAAATGGAGCGCCGTTCCCAATAAAAATCCGAACCGGGAGCAATTTTTAAAGCAATATATCGAAAAGGCGGACGAATATCAGTTGGATCCGGTTACCAGAGAAAAAGGTTTGCATACTTTCATGCAAATGCACGGTTCGCTGCCGATGTTTGACGTGAAACTGGAATTAATGGAATCAAACGGATATATTATGGCTTACCGGCAGGAATACGTGATCGTCAATTATGGGGAAGAACAGAAAGATTCCGCACAACAAAAAGTGATTCCCGCGTATACCGCCATCCGTACCCTGGTAGAAAATTATTTGGAAGATGGAACGACGATCGTTGACATCAGGTTGGGCTATTACAATTCCAAGACAAAGTTTATGTTCCCCTCATGGAGGATTGTGACGGCAAACGGGGATCAATACTTTTTCAATGCGTTTAACGGAGCGGTAGAAGTGTCGGGGAAACCGTCGGGTTAAAGAGAAACGCGGCTGTAGACTACGCAATGGTCAAACAAAAATATGAACAAGGGAGCAGGAGAGAATGGGGTTGCAATTTACAATATTGGCAAGCGGTTCGACCGGAAACGCGACATTGGTTACGAATGGCGAGCATACTTTGCTGGTGGACGCGGGTTTAAGCGCCAGGCGGCTGGAGCAACTGTTGAAAGAACGGAATCTGTCCGCGGCGGAAATCGATGCGATTCTGGTCACTCATGAGCATTCCGACCACATTAAAGGTTTGGGGACGTTGTCCCGTAAATATAAGTTGCCGATCTTTGCGAACCCCAAAACGTGGAATGAGCTTGACCGCTTAATCGGGGAAATCGATGACGGGCAGCGGTGTATCATGGAAACCGGGGAAATACGGTCGTTCGGAACGATCAAAGTGGAATCATACGGAATATCCCACGATGCGGCGGAACCGGTCGGTTATTGCTTCTACGACGGCGAAGAAAAATTGAGCCTGGCAACCGATCTGGGATATATGAGCCCGAAGGTGAGGGAGAAAATTATGGATTCGGACGTTCTGGTGCTGGAGATGAATCACGATGTGGAAATGTTGCGCATGGGAAAGTATCCTTGGAATATCAAGAGACGCATACTCGGCGATACGGGGCATCTTTCCAATGAAGCGGCGGGTGAAGCGTTGTGCGATATTTTATCGGAGAAGATCCGCCGCGTGTATATGGCTCATCTAAGCCAAGACCATAACATGCTGGATCTGGCGCGAATGACCGTGGAGCACATACTGCAGGAAAAAGCGGCCAAGTACAGCAGGCGGATCAAGCTGATGGATACATACCCCGACCGTCCTACGCCCTGGGACCGGCTGAGTTTGGAAAATTAGTGTCCAGTTCCAAGGTTTTTCTCCGGATTTCCTCCAGGGTAAAAACCCCTTTTTCCAACAGCAGTTCGACAATGGCGTTGAGTACGAGCGTATTTTTGTAATGATCTTCTTTTAAATCAGCCAATTTTCCGATCATGTCCACTTCGGCAAAGTGGGAATAGCTCCGGTTCATCCGCTGGCCTCCTATCTTCCCGGCAACAGCCGTGAATAGAAAATGAAATGAATCGTTTCTATTCTATATTTATCTTAAATATTCTCATTTATACCGGTTGCCGCATTTTTCATCTTCTTTTGCGGCAAGGTTTAAGCTTGTAACCCGGTTTCATTCCGTTTCCGGTTCAGGCGGCCGGAGATTCCATGTATAATGTTCGGTAAGCGGATGTTTAGCGAGGGGAGAAAATTGAATGAGCTTGTTTGACGACGATTTTTATTCCACCAAAGTACACAGAGGTTGGCGTTGGCCCGCACAGTACGGCTCTCCGTTCATGCGGGGAAAAGAGAAGTGGCTGATCGCCAGCATTGCGGCGGCTGCAGGAGCATTGATCATGTTGTTGATTGTCTCTTTGGGACGGGATTCGGGCGATCAGGTTGTCCGGGTGGTGGAGAAAGTGAAACCGGCCGTAGTCAGCGTCGTCTCGCAAATTCAAGGGATATCCGCAAACGGCTCTTCCGGTATGGGATTAGGTTCCGGCGTCATTTTTCAAAAAAGCGGAGACAAAGCCCGGATTGTCACGAACAATCATGTCGTCGACGGCGCTGCGCAAATTCATGTCGTCCTTTCCGGGGGAGAACGCAAACCGGCCACCATTGTCGGAAAAGATGCGTTATCCGATTTGGCCGTGCTTGAAGTGGACGCTTCCGGTATCACCCAGGTGGCGCAGTTCGGGGATTCCGGACGCGTCAAGGCGGGAGAAACGGTGATCGCCGTAGGGAACCCCCTCGGTTTGGGGCATTCGCCAACGATTACGGTAGGCGTCATCAGTTCGCCCCTGCGGACTATCCCCGTCAGTCTCAGCCAAAGCAATGAACCGGATTGGGAACTGGATGTCATTCAGACCGATGCGGCCATCAACCAGGGGAACAGCGGCGGCGCCCTGGTGAATTTGCAAGGCAAGGTGATCGGTATTAACAGTTTGAAAGTATCTTATATGGGTGTGGAAGGGATGGGGTTTGCCATACCTTCCAACAAAGCGAAACCGGTAATCGAATCGTTGATCAAGGACCGCAAAGTCCGCCGTCCCTTTATGGGGGTGACGAGCCAAAATTTGCAATCGTTCGGCGGAATCGAGGCGTTGAATTTGCCGGACATGGCGAAAACGGGCGTCATCGTTCTGGAAGTGACCGGGCCGGCCGCAGAAGCGGGACTACAAAGCAACGACGTGATTGTGGCATTGGACGATCAACCGGTAAACAACATGTTGGAGTTGCGCAAATATTTGTATGCGCGCAAATCGATCGGGGAGAAGTTGAAAGTCACTTTTTACCGTGACGGGAAGAAAGAGACCGTAACGCTGACTTTGGGGGAAATGCCGGCGGAATAAGCAATGTTTGACAGTACCGTAGGGGCTGTCGGTTAACTGGGAGTGATGCCGGTGGGAACTGACGCGGCGAGCAGGAAGCGATGTCGGTTCGCTGCGAGTGGCGCAGGCGGCACCAAAATGGCGTTCCTTGGGAAAGAAAGGTATCGGATGTATCGGACACCAGAGCCCTTAATCGGGGGAAAAGATCCGTTTTCAAATTCCAACGGACCTATCTAACAAAAACGAATCGGACATGAGCGCTTTTCATGGAAATAAGTGCGTCTGTGAGACTGTCGATTCACTGTTGATAGTGCAAAAAATATAAAGGTTTACGTGAATATTGCCTTCATGAAACCGGGAAATTACCGCTAAGTTCTAATCCTGATTTCCCGGTTTCAACGGAGGTGAAGAACGGAATCCCCATACCCAGCCTCCAGAACTCGACGGAAGGCAATCATTTCACTTTCTGACGATTTTGTGCACAATGAATCGACAGTCTCCCTGAGTCCGCTATTTCGGAAACAAGGACGCCTGTTTCCGATATGTTATCCGGCAACAGTCAAATCCCCCGTAAATCGCCGGACTCCCCTATGCCGTTACATCGGGTTCGTCCATGAAGCCTGCATCAGATCACTAAACAATGATTCACGAACCGGTAAGCATAGATGACGGAAATGTTGAAACATTATTGGCGGGGATGATCCATCGTTTTCGAACGGGTCAACCGGGATTGCCGAGACATCATTTATGGGAACGATAGAAATAACGATCGCGGAATCCGGGATCTCAAATACGGATCCCTTTTTGTCTATGGGGGCTTAAGATGAATATTCAAATCGTTGCGGTAGGGAAATTGAAAGAACGCTATTTAACGGACGGCGTTGCCGAATATTTGAAACGACTGAAGCCGTATGCCAAGGTGCAGATTACCGAGGTTGCCGACGAGAAAGCGCCCGAATCGATGAGCGCGGCGGAAGAACGGTTGGCAGTGAACAGGGAAGGGGAGCGGATCCTGGCCCAAGTGAAGCCGGATACTTATGTCGTGGCGCTGGCGATCGAGGGCAAGCAGTTTACGTCGGAGGAATTCGCCGCGCAGCTTCAGTCGATGGCCACGTACGGCACGAGCCAGGTCACATTCCTCATCGGCGGTTCCAACGGCTTGTCCGAAGAAGTATTGCGCCGCGCGAACTTCAAGTTGTCTTTCGGCAAAATGACGTATCCGCACCAACTGATGCGGCTCATCCTGGTCGAGCAAATTTACCGCGCGTTCAAAATCATGCGGGGGGAACCTTATCACAAATGACGGTCCTCCTTAAGGGATTCTTTGGATGAAACCTGGGTTAACGCCCCGGGTTTTTGTGCATTCCCGGAACCTTATGGACGGATTTCTCGCTTGTAAACTGCAACAGAATGTCGCCGTCGGAATTTACCAGCTTTTAAAAAACTGACAACTATCATATTATAGTAAATAGATATTTAAATCTGTCAGTAATATTGATACACTATAATCAGGTTACAATGGATTCAGAAAAAGTGTGCGGACGCGCCCCGCTTGCTGTGGCAACTAAGCGGGAGCGGCCTGCAACCTTTGCAAATCTATGATAGTAAGGGACAGTAAAAATGAGCAACAGACAAAACAGAACAGACGTTATCTTGATTGGTGCCGGAATCATGAGTGCGACTTTGGGGACATTGCTGAAAGAATTGGCGCCGGAGTGGGAAATTACAGTGTTTGAAAGGCTTGCTAACGCAGGAGAGGAAAGCTCTAACGAATGGAATAATGCGGGAACAGGGCATTCTTCACTGTGCGAGCTGAATTACACTGTGGAAAAACCGGATGGAACGATCGATATTGGCAAAGCGATAAAAGTGAATGAGGATTTTCAGGTTTCCAAGCAGTTTTGGTCTTATCTTGTAAAAAGCAATCTGATCCGTAATCCGAAGGACTTTATTATGCCGGTCCCTCATATGAGTTTGGTGGAAGGGGAAGAAAATGTAAAGTTTTTAAAAAAGCGTTTTGAAGCGCTGTCCAACCACCCCCTGTTTCAAGGGATGGAGTTTTCCGATGATCCGGAACAACTGAGGGAATGGATTCCTCTTGTGATGAAAGACCGGACATTGAATAAACCTATTGCGGCAACAAGAATCGAATCCGGTACGGATGTCAACTTTGGCGCTTTAACGCGCATGTTATTTGCCCATTTAAAAAAGAGTAAAAACGTCGATATCAGATTCAAACATCATGTTGATGATATTACGCGTGCGAGTGACGGCTCGTGGGAATTGAAAGTGCGGAATCTCGACAGCGGTGCCGTCGAACGCCATACTGCAAAATTTGTCTTTATCGGCGGCGGGGGAGGAAGTCTGCATTTGCTGCAAAAATCCGGTATTCCCGAAGGAAGAGGGATCGGGGGATTTCCGGTAAGCGGTATATTTATGGTGTGTCATAATCCGGATATTGTTGAGCAGCATCATGCAAAAGTGTACGGCAAAGCTCCGATAGGCGCTCCTCCAATGTCTGTTCCGCATCTTGACACCAGGTTTATCGACAAGAAAAAATCGTTGCTTTTTGGACCGTTTGCCGGCTTCTCGCCAAAGTTTTTAAAATTCGGTTCCATGTTTGATTTGTTTAAATCGATAAAAACGCACAATTTCGGAACGATGTTGGCGGCGGGCGTAAATAACGTTTCATTGACAATGTACTTGATCAAGCAAGTGATGTTAACGAAAGAAAAGCGTATGGAAGCTTTGAGGGAATTTGTCCCGAGCGCCAAAAGCGGGGACTGGGATTTGCTGGTCGCTGGCCAGCGCGTGCAAGTGATCAAAAATACTGCCGCCGGCAAAGGAACGCTTCAATTTGGCACGGAAGTGATCAGCGCCGCTGATGGTTCGATCGCTGCTTTGCTCGGCGCTTCTCCGGGTGCTTCGACTGCCGTTTCCGTCATGCTTGAGGTAATAGAAAGATGTTTCCCGCAACATATAAAAGCATGGGAGCCGAAAATAAAAGAAATGATTCCTTCTTATGGCGTATCATTATCGAAAAATCCGGAACTTATCGACGAAATTCATACTTCAACGGCGCGGACGCTTGGTTTGACCGATAGCGTATGGGATCGTGAGAAGAAGACTTCTGTGGTTTCTTAGTTATGTTTGGCGGTAGGATGGGATCACCATTCGATTCTTTGCTAACCCCAATCAAGCCAAGGCCGGAGGGGCTGTCCCATAAGTACATTTGGATTTTAAGCCTTCACTTTTGATGTGATTTCGAGCTACAAATGAACCTCCAACCCCACTTTTACAGTGGTTTTGGAGGTTCATTTGTTCTTACTGTGCAATCACTTAAGGCTGAAAGTTGAGTTATTCCTTTTGGAGATCATCAATATTCATTAACTGTACGCCGGATGGCAAATGTAAGGAGAAGGTCTCTTTTGAAAACTTTGGTGAAACGGTAACTTTGGTGACATTTAATTCGTTATTTTTCATCTTGCTTCTAATTACAATTCCAGTCTCCGCATCAAACCAAATCTCCATGTCCGGGTAAGTACGCGTTATCGTTCTTTTCTCACTTCCAACCGGAACTGCAACTTGAAATTTTTTTCCTTTGCCGTATAGATGATAGGCGAGACGACCGTTTACCTTTTCTTCCCCTTTATAAGAAACGTCCGTTGTTGCCAATAGTTTTTTTAGGTTGTAATCTTTATCATGGGCTCCGACAAAACTTACAGGTGCGTTATATTCAATTGCAATGCGATCCCCTTCGTGATAAATAATATTTTTCCCATTTGTACTAACCGAGTAAGAGGTTTTCTTTCCATTAGTCCGTTCACTTTTGTAATTGCCGTTCTTCGTGTCGTCCCAATGTTTTGATTTTATGATTGTCGTCGTTTTATCATTAGGATTGTAAGAAGTAATTTCAACTTCCGTATACACCGAGACCTTGGGTTTGTTTTGAAGCATCTTGATGACATCCTCTGCTGTAAGATTTTTTTCTTCGGCTCCCGCTACATTCATAAAACCGCTTAGTAACAAACAAAGCCCCAGAATAAATACCATTTTCTTTTTCATTTCTTCTCCCTCTTTCGATGATTTTATTTTAATTAAGAATTTCTTTTCATCATTAAGGCGAAGCAAATATGAAAAAGGTTCGCTTTTTTATACATTCGCAATTGTTTTTGTCGTATTGCTTTGAATCAGGACCGCCAGGATCAAGCGCGGCTAACCCGCTTAGAACAAAGGGCCGTTTCGCCGGTTTCCATCGAATCGGGGAGTGTATCGGCTTTTTTTCCGAATAATGAAATGAAATTTGATGAATTTTCGGATAATTGTGGGCAATAAAGCGAACAATCGAGTATTGACATCCGTCGATTATTCGATTATTATGATCTGCGGAACGATGAGCAACAATCTGTTAGCAACCGTCATGATGTTCGTATATTCTCAGTAATATGGTCTGAGAGTCTCTACAAGGAACCGGAAATTCCTAACTACGAATGGGGGAATGGTCTGCCCATTTATAGTTGGGAATTTTTTTTGAATCGGGGGAGGATTTGACATGGAACGATTTTTCAAATTGCGTGAATTGGGGACAAATGTGAGAACGGAGATCCTCGCAGGTTTTACAACCTTTTTGACGATGGCGTACATTGTGGTTGTGAATCCTGCGGTACTCTCCGCTGCAGGCGTTCCATTCGATCAGGTGTTTATGGCAACGATTATTTCTGCCGTTATTGGCATGTTGATCATGGCTTTTTTTGCGAACTATCCGATTGCTGTTGCTCCCGGCATGGGGTTGAACGCTTATTTTACAAGCGTTGTCGCGACGCATGGAGTCACGTACCAGGTTGTGTTCGGCGCCGTTTTCTTGGCAGGAGTTCTGTTTCTTCTGTTGACCTTTACCAAGCTTCGCGAATTGCTCATTGAATTGATTCCTTCCCCATTAAAATACGGGATTACTGCGGGGATCGGGTTGTTCATTGCTTTTCTCGGCCTGAAAATGTCGGGCATTGTGGTGGCGAATCCCGATACATTCGTAGCCTTCGGGGACATGCGCGCACCTGGAACGGTTTTGTCCATTATTGGATTGTTGGTTACGTTGATTCTGACTGTCCGCAATATCAAAGGCGCTTTGTTTATTGGCATGCTGGTTACTGCAATCATCGGCTATTTGATGGGGATGCTTAAGATCGACGGCATCGCTTCGGCACCGCCCGGCATTGTATTTTTTGACCTGGATCTCGCAGGTGTTTTTTCAAACTCCTTGTATACGGTTGTGTTTGCCTTTTTACTCGTCACCATCTTTGATACGACAGGAACCATGATTGGAGTTGCCGAGCAGGCAGGTCTCATGAAGAATGGCAAGCTGCCTAAGGCAAAAGCCGCCCTTGCCGCGGATGCGGTTGCAACAACCGTTGGTGCGGTATTGGGTACGACACCAACTACCGCTTACATCGAATCTTCTTCCGGGGTAGCCGCCGGAGGGCGATCCGGGCTGACATCACTCGTTGTTGCGGTATTTTTTCTGGTTGCTTTATTCTTCTTGCCCATCGTATTCGCGATTTCCTCACTTTCGGCCATTACGGCTCCGGCTTTAATCATCGTTGGCAGTTATATGATGGGAGGGCTGGCCAAAATTCGTTGGAAGCAATTCGACGACGCTTTTGCTGCCTTTGCCGTTATGCTCACCATGCCCTTAACTTCGAGCATAGCGACGGGCATGGCTGTCGGATTTATCATTTATCCCATCCTTAAGTTGGCAAGCGGGAAGGGCAGAGAAGTGCATCCGATTCTTTATATCCTCTGCGTCATCTTTGTGATTCAGATGGTCTTTTTCCCGGGACATTAAGTCGTGAGACAAAACAGGAGGCATAGATCGGCGAAAACATCTCGAAACCGAGATGTTTTTTTTGAAGAAATCTTTTGTAAAGGTTTTTATTGTGGTATATTAGGTGTTACCTAAAAAAATAAGGCGTTACCGAAATCGGCACGGGGTGATCGAATGCTTGTATGGATGTTGCGAAAAGTAATGGCTGAAAGGGGGATATGGACAGGTGCGGCTTTGGCCAAACTTTTGAAAGAGAAAGCCGATTACAGTCTGTCTCCGGCTTCCATCAGTGCTTTGCTGACAAAACAACCGCGACAAATGAAAGCGGAGACGTTGGACGCTTTGTGCACGGCTTTGGAGTGCACGCCCAATGATTTGTGGGTGTTTACGCCACCTCAAAAAGCGAAAGGGGCATAGGCATGGCTGTAAAAAAGATTTTGCCTTTTGGTGATCCTATTTTACGAAAAGTAGCCAAACCGGTGGATGGGCTAAACGAAAAAATTTTCAAAATTCTTGATGATCTGGCTGACACTTTATATGCCGGCGATGGACGTGCCGGTCTGGCCGCGCCTCAAATCGGCATTCTTCGAAGATTAATTGTCATGGATTGCGGAGAGGGGCTCATCGAGCTGATCAACCCTGAAATAATAGAAATGAACGGGGAACAAACGGGACCAGAAGCCTGCTTATCTTTTCCGGGATATTTTGGTTATGTGAAGCGGGCCAATCAGGTAAAGGCAAGAAGTCTGAACAGACAAGGAGAGGAGGTCGTCTTGGAAGGAGAAGGTTATCTTGCCCGTTGTATGCAGCATGAAATCGACCATTTAAACGGGATCCTTTTCATAGACCATGTTCAGGACAGGTGGCTGTATCATGAAAACTCAAACGAAAGAATGGAGTTGTTGGATGTTCTTCGATTGACAAATCAAGGTGTATAGGCTGTTTGCAGAACGACGTATCCGCACCGACAGATGCGGTTCATCCCGGTTGGGCAAATGTACCGCGCGTTCAGGATCAGGCGGGGGGAACACCTACATAAACCTTTCCTCATTATTGCAACGAGACGAAAAAGTGATGCCTGAATATCGGCCGATGAGGCGTTTTTATGTGGACGTTAAACTTTGGGAAAAAAGTTGTTGACAAAAGGTTGAAAATCGATAAAATTACAACATGTAGCATTGTATACAATGGATACAAAAGGATTGTCGGACGAGGTGGTTTCGTGTCACGTATTTCACATAGCGGTTATTTGGAACAAAAAGCTTATAATGAAATAAAGGAAATGATTATTAACGGGGAATTAAAAGAAGGGGATGTCATCATCCAGGACCAGATTGCCAATCGTATCGGTGTAAGCAGAACACCTTTAAGGCGTGCCTTAAAGGAATTAGAGTACCAATATTTGCTGGAGACAACTCCCCTTGGGATTACTGTAAGAAAATTTTCCAGTCAATTCCTAATATCGGTTTTTGAAGTGCGCGCCGTGTTGGAAGGTTTGGCGTGCAGGTTGTCGACGAGATACATTGATAAAGCAACGATTGCTTATCTAAGAACATTATTTGAAACGGCATATGAGATTTGGCGGCAGGAAGGCGACTTGGAGGCTTATCGGAAGGCGGATATTACATTTCATACTAAAATCATGGAAACAAGCCAGAATCCGATATTGGAGAAGAATCTCAATAATACGCATGTTTTGACGATTGCCTTTAGCAAAGGATTAGTTCGTTCTCCTCTGGAAACCTATCCGGAGCATATGGTGATCTTGGATGCATTGGAACAGGGGGATGAACAAAGGGCTGAACAATTAATGATTGAACATGTTAGAAAGACAATTCCCAATTTGGCTTCCCTAGATTCCAAAAAAGCGCGCTAGGATATTTTGGGGGAGGGGGATTTCCGGTTTGTTAAATATGCATGCTTCTTCCTAAAAATGATGTAAATATTTAAAAAATGATTGACAGAAAAAAACAAATGAATTAATTTATAAATCAGGAAACATTTTACGGATTCATTGTATACATTGGATACAAAAGGTGTGATCGCCATTATTTTTTTAGCTTTCATTGTATACGATGTATTCATTGCACACCAAAAATGATGAATTGTTACTTGGAGGAATGAAAATGACGTTAAAAAATTCGGTAATTGTTGCAATTTTAGGCCGATATAGTGACCGTTTTCACGAATATCAACCAGCTCGCAGCTTTCAGGAAAATTTAAAGACTGCTGCGAGTATTCCCGGAATTGACGGCATTGAAGTTGTTTATCCACAAGACTTCATCGATCCCAAAGAAACCATAAAACTCATTAAGGACAGCGGGCTGCCGGTCTCAGCCGTTAATGTTAACGTGAAATCTGAAGCCAAATTTCGCTTCGGGTCTTTTACAAACATCGACTCAAATGTTCGCTCTGAAGCTGTTCAGTATATTAAGACAGCCATGGATCTGGCGGCAGAATTGGGTACGGATATGATCACGTGTTGCCCGCTGATTGACGGACACGATTATAATTTTCAGGTAAATTACCTTGACCAATGGAGGTGGTTGGTAGAAGGGATCCGTGAAGGGGCGCAACACCGCAGTGATGTGAAGGTAAGTCTTGAATACAAACCTTATGAGGTTCGCAACAGTATTATTCTTGGCGATATGGGACGTACGCTGCACTTGTGCAATCAGGTGGGGCTTCCCAATGTTGGCGTTACTATGGATGTAGGTCACGCACTCGGAGCAAGAGAAACTCCGGCTGCAATGGCATGTTTGGCTAATGACGCGGGTAGGTTGTTTTATGTTCACTTTAATGACAATGACCGGATGTGGGATTGGGATATGCTCCCAGGTTCAGTCAACCTGTGGGATCTTATTGAAACCATCTACTACCTTGACAAGATGGATTGGTCAGGTTGGTTAACATACGATGTTTACAGCCGAAGTGGTGATCCGGCCGAAGCTTTCGCTGTAACGTTCCGAATGATGGAAACTGTACAAGAATTTGTTGAGAAAATTGGTAAAGAAGAACTTCATGCCTTAATTCAGGAAGGCGTTCCGGCAAGAACTTTTGATTATCTGTTTCAAAAATGTTTTAAGTAGGGGAGGGGAAGTATGCTGGTAGGAGCTGGAAGTTATTTGTTCCGTTATTCCGTGGGAACAGTTTCATTTCAACCGGAAAAACCGATGAGTGCAAGACAATTGGTCGAAAAGGCCGCAGAGTTAGGTTTTGAACTTGTACAATTTGCGGATAATCTTCCCCTGGAACATTTGGATAATAAGGAATTGGAAGAACTGAGAGAAACCGCATCACGTTGTCAAATTGTTCTCGAAGTCGGAACAGCTGGAGCGAGAGTGGAACGCTTGATGCGCTACCTGGACATTGCCGAACGTCTGGACGCAAAACTGGTACGTCTTGCTCCTCACGCGCCGGACACTCATCCTTCTTGTGAGGAGATACTGGCTGTATTAAAGGAAGTTTTACCACGTTACAGAAAAGCAGGCGTAACCATTGCTATTGAAAACCATTTTACGATGTCATCCGCTGACTTGGCTGCATTGGTCCGCAGGGTGAACGATCCGCTGGTGGGTGTATGTTTAGACACAGCCAACTCGATTGTTCAGCAAGAATGGCCTATGCAAACCATCGAAATTTTGGGGGAACATACAGTAAACCTCCATCTGAAAGATTATAAAGTGATGGCTCATCCGGAAGGAATTGGTGTCATCATTGGAGGCGCACCTCTTGGGTACGGAGACCAGAACATTGAAGCGATTCTAAGTTACCTAAGAAATTCCGGCAAAGACGTTAACATGATTCTGGAACAATGGATGCCGGTAGCCGAAACGCCGGAAGAAACGTTAATAAATGAAGAATCATGGATTCGGCAAAGCGTTGAAACAGCCCTGCGGGTCAGGGGAAATCCGGCATGAAAAAGGCAGGAATTCTTCATAAAGAACTGGGAGCCTGCATAAGCGGGATGGGGCACTATGATCGATTAGCACTTGTCTCCTGTCTGTATGGGATTCCCAAAGATGCTGCTACTATTGATTTGGCATTAAAAAGAGGAATTCCCAAGATGATTGATGTTTTGCAGGCGTTGCAGGAAGAGATGATCATAGAAAAGGTCATGATTGCTAAAGAAATGGAAATGAATCACCGGGAATTATACCGCTATATTTTAGAAACGTTTCGTCCTCAAATTGTCGAAATGGTACCGAATGAAAAACTGAAGGAAGAAGCGGTTCGGACCAAAGCGTTTGTTAGAACCGGAGAGAACATTGTTTTCTCCAACATCATTATACAAGCAGGGTTTTCGTCCGAATAAAAGGAGGTGATGTTGCGGTGTGAAAACGCCAACATATCGACCTGACGGCAAAACTGCATAAAGCACAATTGAAAACGGTGACAATGATCGGTTCTGCACATTTTGTATGAGGGAGGAATACGCAGGTGGGTCAAACTCATGTAGCTATTCAAGGTGAGAAATTTCTGATCAATGGAAAGCTGACCTATTCGGAGATTGAGAACAGCCATGTTTCTGCTCATGGTTTATTAATGAACGCGAGGTTCATTCAAGGCATTTTTGACGACAAGGCTGACCGGAGCAGATTTGCCCGCTTTGGGCGTGAAGTTTATGATCCGGACAAACATACGGATGATTTAATTGCCGCATTACCGGAATGGTACTCTTACGGATTAAGGGCATTCACGGTTGGTCTTCAGGGAGGCGGTCCTGTCTATACCATTGAAGACTGGTCTTCCATTGACAATAATCCTTACAGCGCAGATGGTAAAGAATTGGATCCCGCTTACGCAAACCGGTTAGACAGACTGATACGGGCTGCTGATCAAATCGGCATGGTGGTCATTGTCAGTCTATTTTACCAAGCCCAAATCTTTCGTCTTCATGATGGAGAAGCCATCCGTAATGCGGTAAAGACGGCGTGCACTCATTTAAAAAATAAAAATTATACGAATGTCATCATTGAAGTGGCTAATGAAATGAACGTTGGCGGTTTTAAGAAGCGCCCAATTATTTGTTCTCCCGAAGGAATGGCCTATCTGATTGAATTGGCGAGAGAGACCTCGGGAGGAATGCCGGTTGGTTCAAGTCTTGGGGGAGGGGACATCAGCAAAGAAGTTGCCAAGGCGAGCGATGTCATACTGATCCATGCCAATAATCTCACAAGACAAGAATATTACAATATGATAAAAAAAGTTCGCGGATGGGGATTCAACAAGCCTATTGTTTGCAATGAGGACTCCCCTTGCATTGGGATGATCGATGTCGCTTTTAGAACAAATACGTCCTGGGGCTACTACAACAACTTAACAAAACAGGAACCTCCTGCTGATTGGGGGGTTACGAAAGGGGAAGATTTCTTCTTCGCAAGACGAATGGCGGAAGGGATTGGAATTCGGTTGCCTTCGATTCCGTTCGAAGAGCAGTTTTACCTGCAAGGATTTGAACCTGAGATGACAATCGACAATAAAAGATGGATTCGCTTAGCAAGCTTGTATCCTGAAACGATCAACTTTGTTGAATTCTACAGAAACGGCGAACTCGTGGACATCGCTTTTAATGAGCCATTTATGATCAAGAACGAAACAACATGGATTCAAGAGCCTTGGATTATGACGCAGGACGATAAAGAATGGAAAGCCGTGATCTATCTGGCCGACGGTAAGGTGCTGGAAAAAGTGGTGACTTTGTAACGGCAGTCTGGTATGATGCACTTTTTCAATTGGCGTATTGATAAAAAGAATTGCGGGGTGTTGTAATGAAAAACAAAAAATATTTCAGCTTTATCTTAAGTATTTTATTCATTCCTGCGATGCTAATCGGCTGTAGCGAACAAGCATCCACTCCCAGTGAAAGCAATCCTGCAAAAAAAGTCGTAAGAGTGGGCTATATGGGGATCTTGGACAAAGACACCATCGATCCGATTTCCGGATTGACGTTGAAAGGTAAGCAGGCTTTGGAAGAATTGCTGGAAAAGAAACTTCCTGATATTGATGTACAGATCATAACCGTACCAAATACAAATTGGATTCAGAAAACGGAAACGTTGATTAAAGCCGGAGATGTGGATGTAGCTTGGTATACAAATCAGGTCCAAGCGGCCGACTGGTTTTATGACCAAACGGAATTGATGAAGAATGATAAAGATGTAAATCTCGACAACGTAGATGAAATTTTTATCCCTGCTTCTTTGGAGTATGTGAAATACAGAAGTTTCGATTATCCGGATGCTACGGATCATTTCTACGGGTTTCCAATTGATATGTCCAATTACATGATGGTGTATGATAAGCAAATTTTTGAAGACTGGGGAGTCGAACCTCCATCAGAAAATGCAAGTTATGAAGAAATTTTAGAAAAAGCAAAGCAGGTAACAGGCATAAATCCAAAAACGGGAAAACGGAACTACGGGATCTTCTTAAAGAGCTTTTGGCTTGAATGGCATTCCATCGGCTTTAATGCTACACACCCGATTAAAGTCGAGGGAATGAAGATTGAAAACTTAGATATGGGAAACGATGTTGAATACATTAAAAATTCCCCGGATGTCTTGAATTATTTCACTTATCTTTCAGAAGCCATGAAGCTTGCGCCGGAAGGGATTGCATCAGGAGCAGGGGCTGAGAAATTTTTTACGAAGGATAATGATATCGCTATCAACATGGACGCGGGGGCAGCGAGTCCGCTTTTACAATATACTTATGCCGGCAGAACAGATATCACGGATCGATTCTTGCCGATTTTCATGCCTCTAAGTAAAGACGGAATGCAGGGGTTTCCGGAATTCCATAAGGTGGCGATTACAAAAAATGCTAGAGATAAAGAGGCAGCTTGGGAAGTTGTAAAGGCACTTACAACAGATAAAGAAATTGTGGATTTCCAAATTACCAACTATACCACTTCAGGACTTCCGGTACTTCAGGATACTGAAGGTATGAAGGTTATGGAGCTTCCGCTTAATCAGAAGCGATTGGATTATCATTCAAAATCCATCTTTGTAACGGATGATTACTGGTACTGGAGACAACCGTTGCAAACGGTATTGTCCAATCTCCTTGCAGGAAAACTGACTCCCGAACAAGCTCAAATCGAATTTTATAACGGAACATTGAAATGGATAGAAGATAAAAAGTTGCAACTTCGACAATAAGAATACGACTGCCGGATATTCCATTACAGTAATTCGGCATATCAGTCAGGATCGTCAGATCCTGGCCGATATGCCGGGATTTATAAGAAAGGTGGCAAGGATGATTTGTGAGGAATACTGCTCCTGTTAAGAGAAGAGTTTTCCGAAATGCCGTCGGATGGTATTTACTTCTGTCAATCCCTTTGATAGGGACATTGGTATTTAACATATATCCCGTTTTTAAGACGATGATTGACAGCACCTTAAATATGCAGGGAAAGTTTATCGGTTCCGTAAACTATACCATCATGTTTAGTGATGCCGAGTTTCATCAATCCGTCGTAAATACTTTATATATGGGCGCATTAAGTGTACTTATTAATATACCGTTAGCGTTTATTTTGGCCAATATGCTGAACAACTTGCCAAGAGGTAAAGATGTTTACAAAGTTTTGTTAATCCTGCCTATGATCACATCTATCGTAACCGTAGCGTTATTATTTAAATTTATTTTCTCGCCGGATCCGGCCAGTATCGCGAATTACGTCTTATCCTGGTTTGGTATCGATCCGCTATCATGGTTTAGTGATGTCAATACATCGCGTGAAACGGTAGTTTTGATGTCAATCTGGAAGCATATCGGCTTTAACGTAATTTTATTCCTCGCAGGATTACAGACCATACCGACTGAATTATATGAGGCCGCAAAGATCGATGGCGCCAATGAAAGGCAACAATGGTTTTATATCACCATTCCGAGCATGAGGAATACATTTATTTTTGTTTATTTGACGTCTTGTATTGCGGCTCTTAAGAGCTTTGCCGACGTGTATGCCGTGAGCGGGGAATATGGTGATCCGGGCGGTACTCTGTTTACCATCATTTTATATATTTATCGAAACTCATTCTCCACACTCTTCTCTAAGGATATCGGGATTGCATCCGCAGCGTCTGTCTTTTTGTTCTTCTTGATTCTAATTATAACGATCATTAACTATGTGCTTACCGAAAATAGCGAACGTATTCGCTTTACTATTAAAAAAGCTTTAAAACGCAAATAGGCTGAACAGACAATCCGTTACGAGGAGGTTTAGCATGCATAGAGAAAGCACAATCAAGAAAAAGAGGAACATTCAGCCAAGCCATGTATTGTATTATGTAACGTTAACTATAGCCGCAATCATTATTGTCGTCCCTTTGTATTGGATGGTCTCAACGAGTTTTGATAAATTTGATTCTCTTGAATTGCCCAACCCGCCCAGATTTTTCCCTGCCAATCCCAGTATTTTCAACTATTTTATCGTTTTTAACAATATGAATATGTTGAAATATCTGTTGAACACAACGATCGTGGCGATTATGAGCGTCGTATTAAATGTATTTACGGCATCTTTAGCGGGATATTGCTTTTCCAAGGGCAAATTTCCAGGGAAAAATATGTTGCTGATTCTTGTTTTATCGAATATGATGGTGCCTTTCGAAAGCAAACTGCTTCCCATTTATGATATGATCAAAGGCATGCATCTGACAGATAATTATTTGGGGATTATTCTTCCCGGTTTGATGACCAACGCTTTCTTTATCTTCTTTGTTAAAAAATTTTGCGATGATTTGCCTGACGATTTGTTTGAAGCAGGAGTCATTGACGGAGCATCGAAGTTTAGGATTTATGCGCAAATTTATTTACCGCTCATGGGCCCGGTCCTTGCCACCATTGCCATCCTGGATGTAATGGGCGTTTGGAACGATTTATTATGGCCAATGGTTGTGATTAATAATGATGCGATGAATACGGTGCAGGTCGGGTTAGCGATATTCGGGACCAGCGATAATATGCAGGCTCTTCCGGGTGTTAGTGCGGCAATGTCCACTTTAAGTGTATTACCGCTGGCCATTGTGTTTATTTTCTTGCAAAAATATGTTGTACAGAGTGTTGCAGCTACGGGTATCAAACAATAATGATCAATCCGCTTGCAATACATTGGGTCGGGTGTTGGAAAGAACGGCGTCATGTGAATTAGGAGGTGCAAATATAATGATAGAAACTCATTCCCCCTTATTGGGAGTATTTCTTGGAGCCGGTTATTTTGCGGATATTCAATTAGAGGCGTGGACCGAAGTGCAGGGCGCGAAGATCAAAGCCATTTTTAGCCGTACAAGGCAAAAGGCAGAATTGCTTGCCAAAAAATACGGTTTGATGGTATTTGACGATTTCCATACCATGATCAACGAAATCAAACCTGATTTTGTGGATATTTGCACTCCGCCTGACTCGCATTTTCACTATACGAAATTGTCCGTTGATGCCGGAATCCCTGTATTATGTCAAAAGGCTGTCGCTCCAACTTTGAAGGAAAGCGAAGAGCTGGTAGAGTATGCATCTTCGAGAAATATTCCGCTCATGATCAATGAAAATTGGCGGTGGCAAGCCTGGTACCGGGAAATAAAGCGAATGATCGACGATGGTATGCTTGGTCAAGTGTTTCATGTTTATTCCGCCATGCGACCTGGAGATGGGTGGGGTGCACATCCTTATCCCGAGCAACCGTACTTCAAAGACATGAAGAAGTTTTTAATCTTTGAAACAGGAGTTCATTATATCGATACACTTCGTTTCCTGTTTGGGGAAATTTCAAGTGTATATTGTCAAACCCGAACGATCAATCCGGTTGTTGCCGGTGAAGACTTGGCCGTCATTCATTTCAACTTTGCCAATCAAATGACAGGTATTTTTGATGGCAACCGAGCTACCTATATGGAACAAGTTCGTTGCCCGACTTATGGCTGGATGACGGTCGAAGGAACTGAAGGGAAATTAAGGCTGGAACAGGACGGAACTATACATTATACCCCGCGCGGCGGTACGGAAAGAAAACACGAGTATGTCATTCCGCAAAAAGGTTGGAAAGGCGGCTGTACGATTGCTACCCAGCAGCATTTTATAGACGGCTTGAAACAGGGAACTCCTTTCGAAACCAATGGGCCGGAATATCTGAAATCCGTCAGAGTAGTTTATGCCTGTTACGAATCTGCGAAGCACAATCGTGTCGTATATATCGAACAAATGTAATTTCCAACGACAAGTCCAACAAGAGAGGGGTTGCTGAATCTTTTGAAAATCATTGATACGCATGCCCATTTGGGAGTATCTCGTTTTTCTGGCGTTCAAACTACGGAAGATGAGATGATTGAGGTCATGGATCACTTTGAAGTGAGCGCCGCGTTGGTCATGCCGCAACCGACTTCAGAAAATATCCCTGACGTTCATCAACGGATTTACCAATTCAGCTTAGAGCATCCAAAGCGGATTTTTGGCATAGCAGCGATTGATCCGTGGCTGGATCAAGCCGCTTATCATGAACAGTTAAAGGTGTGTATGGAGGATTATGGTTTTGTTGCCATCAAGCTTCATCCGTTAGGTCACAATATTTCACCGTTGTCTCCACACTGTCAAAAGATCTATGAAGCCGCTCAACATTATGACGTGCCTGTGTTGGTACATACCGGAATTGGAAATCCTTTCTCACTCCCCTCCCTCATCATTGAACCGGCAAAGAGGTTCCCGCAAATAACCTTTATTCTCTCGCATGCGGGCTTTGCCGTTTATAGTGATGAAGCTATTGTCGCTGCCAAATATTGTGAAAATATTATTCTTGAGCCCTCTTGGTGCCAAACTTATATGGTGAAGAAAATGGTTGAGGAAATCGGGGCGGAACGCATGGTAATGGGCTCCGATCATCTGACCAATCTGCCTGTAGAACTCGTAAAGTTTAAGTCCATTGGGCTTAAAGAGGATGAATTAGAACAAATTTTTTACCGTACGGCCAACCGTATTTTCAAATTAAATATATAGGGGGAGACGGGTGTGAGTACCTATAAAATATCCGTTCTGCCTGGGGACGGAATCGGACCCGAAGTTACCGCCGAAGCTGTGAAAGTTCTGCGGGAAGTGGAAAAGAAGTATGACTTTGTATTGGAGATGGAATTTTTTGATGCCGGAGCGGAACGGTTCCTGAAAACCGGAATTACGATGCCTGAAGATACCTTCAATCATTGTAAAGCGGCGGATGCGATCCTGATGGGAGCCGTCGGATTGCCAGAAGCTCGCCATCCTGACGGGAGAGAGGTAAACGGTGATGTCATATTCCGTCTGCGTTTTGACTTGGATTTGTATGCCGGAGTCAGGCCGGTCAAGCTCTATGAAGGGGTGACCAGCCCGTTAAGAGATGTGTCCAAGGGCATTGACTATGTCATTGTACGTGAAAACGTGGAAGGATTATACGCCTCTAGAACCGGTGGATGCAATGTTAGAGGTGAAGTGGCCACTGATACGATCATTATGACAAGGACAGGTGTCACCAGGATTGTTGAATACGCTTTTAAGTTGGCGGAAAAGCGTAACGGCAGGCCTGTTGACGGAAAGTCGGTGGTTACCTGTGTGGATAAAGCGAATGTATTGAGCTCCTATGCGTATTTTCGAAGCATTTATGATGAAGTTGCATCGGGTTACCCCAATATTCACAGAGATTATGCATATGTAGATGCAATGACATTATATCAGGTACTCAGCCCGCATAATTATGATGTGGTTGTCGGAGAAAACATGTTTGCTGATATTATTTCTGATCTTTCTTCCGCAACTGTCGGCGGGTTAGGGATGGCGCCTTCTGGAGATATCGGGGATCAGCATGCATTGTTTCAGCCTTCTCACGGCACGGCACCTTCAATCGCTGGAAAAAATATGGCGAATCCGATAGCAATGGTTCTTTCGAGTAAGATGATGTTGTCGTGGCTTGGCGAAAAGCATGGTGAAGAACGGCTTATCACTGCGGGTGAAGAAATTGAAGACGCGGTGAAGTTTGTATTAAAAGAAGGCATATATTTAACAAGGGATATCGGCGGAAAAGCGGGAACGTCACAGGTCGGAGATGCGTTGGTTCAACGAATAAGGACGAAGAATTAAAACAAAGAGGTCCGGATCCTGATCAAGAATGGGAATCATCTGGCAATTGCGGTTTGGGATAAAGAATGTGATGTACGCATAGGAATGCAAAAAATTGGAAATTGGATTGCGGCGATTGGCAGGTTACGTTAACAGGATTTTTGTTGAAAAATCCGCGGGGGCAGATATGCTGCGGATATACCACTCCCGCAGAACCACCCCATTCATCCATCGCGATCGGTCAGTTTCCGTTGGATTTGGCTTTCGTATTCCAGAAACGCGCTGGACGTTTGCCACCCGCGTTCGGCCATGAGCATTTGATAGCGGAGTTTCTTCGCCGTCAACTCTTTTTGCAGCCTGGAGCGTTCGGTATCGTCCTTGCAGACCGCGATCAGATCGGCCAACGAGATCATATCTTTGCGAAGCTGCATTTCTTCGGGAATCAACCCGGCATTTTTCAAAATTTTGTAGCCGGTCCGCAATTCTTCCGGGACCCGGTCCAAATCGTCGGGGGGAAGCGGCTTGCCGGCGCCGGGCAGGTTGTCGAATTCCCCGCGGCGCATAGCTTCCTGAATTTTTTCTTCGGCGATTTTTTGAAAAAAATCCATCGGTATCATCAGCTCCCTGCACCTATTGTACCATACCGAAAGAAACGATTTGCGCCATTTTTGTACCAGTATGGCAAAGTCGGGGTTTGTGAACTGTTTCCTCTTACGCTCGCGCCGCCAATTTCCGGACGTGCACCCATCCGCAAATAACAAAACCGCCTCCGGTCCATAAAGACGGGAGGCGGTTGTTGCCGTATGCCATTTCAGCCGAGGGAACTCCAGGATTACGGCAGCTTATTGCCCGCCGCTCGATATATCTCATACCATTCTTCGCGCGTCAGACGAATGTCGCTTGCCCTGCAGCAATCTTTCAACCGCCCGATATTCATCGTGCCGGTGACCGGCTGTATGTTGGCGGGGTGACGAAGAAGCCACGCCATCGCGATCGTTGTGTTGGAGACCCCGTATTTCTCCGCGATTTCATCGATTTTCCGGTTTAATTCCGGGAATTTGTCGTTTCCGAGGAATACTCCTTCGAAGAAACCGTATTGGAAAGGAGACCAAGGCTGGATGGTGATGTCGTTCAGCCTGCAAAAATCGAGCACGCTGCCGTCCCGGTTTACGGCAGACTCATTTTCCATATTTACATTGATTCCGCTGGAAATCATGGTGGCGTTGGTGATGCTGAGCTGAAGCTGGTTGGCCACAATCGGCTGCTTTACCGCTTTTTTCAACAGTTGAATTTGCATCGGATTATGGTTGGAGACGCCGAAATGCCGCACTTTTCCCGAACTTTCAAGAATATCGAAAGCTTCCGCCACTTCTTCCGGCTCTACGAGGGCGTCCGGCCGGTGCAGCAGCAGAACGTCCAAATAATCGGTTTTTAACCGTTTCAAACTGCCATCCACCGATGCCAGGATATGTTCTTTGGAAAAGTCGTACATCCCTTTGCGGATGCCACACTTGGACTGCAGAATGATTTTTTCGCGAATATCGTCGTTCATATGGATCGCTTCCGCGAAAATTTCCTCGCAGGCTCCGCCGCCGTAAATATCGGCATGATCGAAAAAATTGGCGCCTTCTTCCAGAGCGGTTTGGACAAACCGTTCCGCCTCGGCTTTGCTCAATGAATGGATCCGCATGCAGCCGACGGCGACGACCGGCACCTCCAAATTGCTTACTCCAAGCTTGATTTTCCGCATAATATCTGATCTCCTTTGTTATAACGACGCCCGGTAAATGGCCTCGACATCGTCGGCATTCAACTTTTTAAAATTGCCAAATTCGCCGTTTTTCATGGCGCGGTCCACCAACATGTCCAATTTGCTGTCGTCGATTTGGTAGTCGGCCAAACGGCTCGGAGCGCCGATCGAGTTCCAAAACCGGCGCAGTTTCTCAATTCCTTCCAACCCTGCCTCTTCGTCCGTTTTGCCGGCCGGATCGACGCCGAATACCCGGACAGCCAATTGTTTAAAGCGGGCAGGTTGAACAGACAAGTTGTGTTTCATCCAATTCGGGAATATGATGGCCAGTCCCCCGCCATGCGGAATATCGTAAACCGCGGAAACGGCGTGTTCCAAATTGTGCGTAGCCCAATCCCCGCTGTATCCCATGGACACCATTCCGTTTAACGCCATCGTTCCGCAGTACAGGATCGTTTCGCGGTATTCGTAATTTTCGAGATCATTTACCAATTTGGGCGCCGTTTCGATCACCGTTTGCAAAATGGACTCACACAGCCGGTCCTGCAGCGGGGTATTGGTTTCCAAATGGAAATAATGTTCCAATACGTGAGACATCATATCCACAATGCCGTAAACGGTTTGATCTTTCGGCACGGTAAACGTGTTGACCGGATCGAGAATGGAAAATTTCGGGTACACCAGCGGCGAACTCCAGCCGTATTTTTCTTTGGTCTCCCAATTGGTAATCACGGAATTGGCATTCATTTCGGATCCGGTCGCCGCAAGCGTCAGCACCGTCCCGAAAGGAAGGGCGTCTTGTACCGCAGCTTTTTTTATGACAATATCCCAAGGATCCCCTTCATACTTCGCGCCTGCGGCGATCGCTTTCACGCAGTCGATGACGCTGCCCCCGCCGACAGCCAATATAAAGTCGATATGTTCTGTTCTGCAAATGTCAATGCCGCGGCGGACGGTGGTGATCCGCGGGTTCGGCTCGATACCGGACAGCTCGGCATATTCGATTCCTGTTTCCTTGAACAGCGCAATCACTTGGTCATATAAACCGTTTCGTTTAATGCTGCCCCCGCCATAAGCGAGCAACACTTTTTTTCCGTATTTGGGCAACTCCGTTTTCAACTGTTGGATTTCTCCGCGTCCGAAAATCAATTTCGTCGGATTTAAGAATGTAAAGTTTTTCATTGAAGCTCCTCCTTTGCCCATTCATTTGCAAAATTTGCGCAGCCCATTCTTTACAAATATTCTGCTTATCATCTATTCGACGTTTGCGGGGAAAAAACCTCTAACCGAAAGCGAAATCAAAATGTTTCCCTCAAGAGATTCCCATTCGTTTGCCGGCCGTGTCACAAATAAGCGTCCTGGCTCGTTATATTGGCGATCACAAAAAAAAGGGGAAGAGGCGCAATGAAAGAATACACTTGTGTTGTCGTTGGCGGAGGATATGCGGGCATTCATGCCGTCAAAGCGATCCGCAAGGCGTTCCGCGGGAAGTCAGGCGTACTGCTGCGGCTCATTCTTATGAACAAGAACCCTTACCACGTACGCAAAGTGCTGTTGTTTAAACCGGCGGCCAAAGACGAAAACATCGTCGTTCCGTTGAACCGTTTGTTTCCCGAAGGGGTTGACATCATTCAGGGTGTTGTCACGAAGATCGAATCGGAACAACGAAAGTTGGTTTACGAGGATTCGAAAGGGCATAAACATACCGTAAATTATGATATTGCCGTTCTGGCGGCGGGAAGCATCGTGCGGCAGCCTGAGACTGCGCAAGGCGGAATTGCCTTGTCAGATTTGGATGCCGCCTTGAAGATCAGGGAGGCGTGGCGGGAGAACTTGAAAAAAGCCGTAAGGGAGACGGACCCGCAAAAGCGGCAACAACTGTTGACGATCGCCGTTGCAGGTGCCGGGATCAGCGGCATCGAGACTTCCGCCGAATTGGCCTGGGCCGTTCGCGAAGAAGCGGGAAACATGGGACTGAACCCGGGCGAAGTACGGATCTGTCTGTTGAACGCTCACAGCAGGCTTTTTCGGGAAGGACCGGCCGAAGTGGGAGAGAGGCTGGAACGTATTCTCGTATCCAACGGCGTCACCGTTTTGCACGGATGCAAGGTTTTGCAGGAGAAGGAAGGAATATTGTCTTTATCCAACGGCCAAACGATCTCCGCCGGCCTGTGCATATGGACGTTGGGATTGTTGCCGAATCCGGCGTTGCGGAATTTTGGATTGCCGCTTACCCCGGAAGGCTTCGTCATCGTGGATGAGAGCTACCGGGTGAAGGGAACGCGGGGCCTGTACAGTATCGGAGATTGCGCGCACATCACGGATCCTTCGACGGGTAAGACGGACGGGAAAACGTGCAAGGAAGCGGGCGCCCAGGCGGTAAGGCTTGGAAAGATCATACGGGCGGACTTGGCAGGGAAACCGGCCCCTTCGCATAAAGGATACATTGATTTCTTTTGTTTTGGGTTGGGTCCAAGGCGGGGAATGGTATGGACCTGTTTGTTGGGGCTTAACATCATCATTTCCGGTAAGCTGGGCTGGAACATCAGAAAATTTACTTGGGATCTTGCAAGTCTGTTAAAATGAAACCAGATCACCTTGCAAGGAGTGATGGAATGGAGGAGTTATACGAGCGGTATAAGGGACTTTTGTTTAAGCTTGCCTATCAACTCACCGGATCGGCCTCGGATGCGGAAGATGCGGTCCAGGACGTATTCCTGAAAATGTACGACGTGCGTCCCGAACGTTTGACCGAACCGAAAGCTTATCTGTGCAAAATGGTGACGAACCGCTGTCTGGATTTGCTGAAGTCGGCGCGCAAGAAACGGGAGCAATATTTCGGACATTGGCTTCCCGAACCTGTTCTGACTCCGAATGACAAATTGCCGGAGTCGGTTGTCCGCGGTGAACTGCTATCCTATGCTGTACTCGTGCTGCTGGAAAGGCTGTCCCCGGCGGAGAGGGCCGCTTTTGTGCTTCGCGAAGCTTTTGGTTTCGAATATTCCGTTATTGCCGGCATGATAGGAAAAACGGAAGCAAATTGCCGCAAACTGGCGAGCCGGGCGAAGGCAAAGATGGGGATGTCGCCCGAAGAGCCGGTGCGCGCCGAAGCGGCGGACGGGGAATTGATCCGCCGCTTCCTGTCCGCTCTCGAACAAGGCAATGCGGTTACCGTTTTGTCTCTTCTTTACGCGGACGCAGCCGTCATTTCCGATGGGGGAGGCAAAGTTCCGGCCGCTGTCCATCCGGTCGTATCCCGCGAGCGCGTCGTTGCGTTTCTTTTGGGTCTTATGCGCATGGCGTCACAATGGGAGGGAGGGGCGCGAATCTGGTTGCAGGAAATCAACGGGCAAACGGGACTGGTTGTCCGCTCAAACGCCGGCATCGCTGCCGTCGCGCTTACGCACATTGATAACGGTTTAATTCGGCATCTTTACTTTGTCAGGAATCCGGATAAATTGAGTCTCAAGTGTCTTTGGTAAAGGAGGAAGTTTCCGCCCCGCGGGCGGCAAACGGATCATTGAACGGTACATTCCGCCGGCCGGCACGGCGATAAATAGATTGCAATCACCGTACCAAATTTTTCTTCCGTCTGGTAATATACTACTGACATGATGAAACAACGTTTTTTCTGGAGGCATGACGGTGAAGACCGGCAGAAACGAACCCTGTTATTGTGGAAGCGGGAAAAAATATAAACATTGTTGTTTGGGCAAGCGGGAACCGTTTGGAAACATGGACGCCGAACCGGCGGAACCGTATATGACGCCCTATAAGTTTGATAGAGGCATAAACGAATACCTGGCGGGATTATTCGATTTGCTGCGTCAGGAATTGGAAGGGTCGGCGACCGATTCGGAAAACGTAAAGCGACTTTTGGGTGAAATCAGAAAGTTTTCCGCGGCCGATTGGAAGGCGAATTATGCGGACGTTACAAGACGATATCTCAAGGCCGTTGAAAACCTTTTACATTTGAAAGGAGCGGACGAATCCCAGTTTCATATTTCGATGCTGAATGCCCGGCGTTCTGTGGAAGGGGATGTGTCCCACCGGCAGACCATCGTCATCAAAATCATTAACGACATTGTCCGTCTGGTCGATTCCAATTTGGGGAATCCGGCTCATGATCCGGTATCGGCCTTGCTGACCGGGATCGCCATCGACTTGTTGACAGGAACAAAATATGAAATCCCGCCATCGGTGCAACATCCTCTGCTCGAAGTGTTTGTCAATAACGACGGGGAACTGATTGATTACCGTTTGACCGGCAACAGCGAAGACCGCGTTCCCGGACAAGCGGCCGCCGTCCGGATGACCAGGCTTGAGGAATTAGAGGCCTATGATGTCGTCAGGGACATGTATCCGAAGCTCTCCGAACGGGGACGCATTTTTTTGTCCACAGCGGAAATATTGTATGAAAATGTATCTTCGGTCAGCCACACAAACTTTGATTACGCGGTTTATTGCACCAATTACTTCAAATGCGTTGAATACGAGTTAAACGACCGGGTCTCGGAAATCATCCGCGGAAAATTTCAGGATATGAGAAGCGGGGATTTGACTCTGGGGAGTTTTGTGCGGGCTTTCAAAAAAGAACTGGACAGCGGAAACCGGATTACCGGTTTGCAGATTTCCAGGGAGTTCGTGGAAAATCTGGAGCGGATTAAAAACATCCGGAACAAGGCCAATCACGTGGGAGTGATTTCCTTGGAAGAGTGCCGGCTTGTAAGAGAAATTGTTATCGAAAAAGGCCTGATCGGCCAAATTTGTGAGCTGAACAGCGCCGAAAAAAATATTTTATATTGCAGTGCGGAAGACAAGAAAAAAAATTTTGGAATCGTTATACGACGTGATCCTGCCCAATAATAAACCGGGGACAAAAATCATACAGCCTGTTTTGCGCAATCCGGCGGATGCCATTCGCTTTATGAACCGCCTGGCTCTCATTTACTTCAATTTTCACTTCCATCATCCGATACATTTATTTGAAGACCGTTATATTGTGCCGGAAATCGATGACGATAAACTCGGGTTTTTGTTCATTGCAAAAAGTTTAAAAGACCGCCAGGGGATTGCGGGGACTCATTTCGATTATTTGGCCCATCGGAACGGTAGGGAAATCACGGAGCTTTTTTTTGAATGCAAGATCGGTTTCAAAAAGGCATCCGGTTCGATCAGGGTGGTCTATGAAAAAAACAGGGTATCCATTCGCGGCAATTCCGTCGCCAACGAATTGAAGCGATATTTGTTCGGCCAACTGTATCAGGAAGATAGAACGGACGGCAAGTTTCAGAAAATTCTCAATCATGCCCTGGACCAATGCGAAGAGGTAATGAAAGAAGGCGATCAGGAAAAGCTGGATCTTTCGTTGCGGCAAATTTTGCTGACGGAGAGCGTTTGGGAAGGTTTTTCAAAGGAAACTGCCCATAAATACCAATGGGTGAAGGAGTTCATTTTGGCCTATATGGCTCTTGCCGGGAAAAACCGGGAAGTTGATCAAAACCTGTTGCGGTTGCTGATGAACTCTTGCCGCTTCATTGTAAATCATCCCATTCAGCGGGAAGGTCAGGATTATCTTTATCCGTACATCACCGTCTATGCAGATAAAGAGGGAACGGTGACGGACATTCGATTTGAAGATTTGAAGTCCTCTTCGTCAACGGGAACTTTTATTGAGTTTGTCGTACTTTGAGGAAAACATCAGATGGATTCGACCCAATGGAGGAAAAAATGCCGGTGAATAGCAAGCCTCTTGGCCATGATGACGTGAGCGGATTTGAATTCGCCAATGAAATGCTGGACGGTAACCCGACCGCCGCGGTGAACATCGAGCGTGTCCAATATCATCCCAAAAAAGGATTCATCATCTTCGAGTACTTAAAGTGTGAGGAACGTAACGACGTAACCCCGCATTCAAGCCATCCGAACCGGTACTGGCATAAAAACAAGAGCAAATTTTTGGCGCTTTGGCGAATCACAAAGGCGTTAAAAGCGACGTTGTATCTGGTGAATTATGCCGGGAAGGGTACAAAGTACGAGGATGAGATTTTGTTGATTGAAGTTCTGGACATGGATGAAAACCAAATTGTGGAAGACAAAAGAATTCGTATGACAAGAAAGGAATTCAAAACATTTTTCAGACGCCTCAACACGGAATGTTTGGGGTTCGTTCCGTGCGCGAAATGCGGATCTCCCATGGTTGAAAAAGTGTCCTACAGAGGGAGATTTTTGGGATGTTCGGACTATAAGAAAAACGGATGCGATTATATTATTCCGCGGTAACAGCTTCCCTTGAGCATGCCTCGTATATCTCGCTTAAAAAATAAAAGAAACGCCCGTGAGCCGCCGTTCATGCAGGGCAGGCTCTTGGGCGTCTTTTTACACCGCTTTCTTCGACAATCCCGTATTGCAATGATACCGGAGTTCGCACAAATGACATTTTGGCTCACTGCCGCAGATATTCGCATAATCGACCGCACAAAAAAGCCACATCAAATTATCCAAATAAGTGAGATGGACACCCGCTTCTTTTGCGATCGTTTCCAATGTTTTAACCGCTTCATTTTCCGACGGATAGCCCTTGCAAAAATTCAAGCGTTCGTCCCCAATGATTCGCCTGATGTGCAAATCGGGTTTGACAGCCGGAATTCCGACATTTCTCAAATATTCAAGAGCCAGCGTATAGCCGATCTGTTTCAGTTTATATTTCCGGCCCTTTCCCAATTCCCGGGCGATGTTGTCGGGCGAATCGCTTACAACAAAGTGATCGAGGCTTCCGTAATCCAATTCGATTTGTTCGAAAACGCCAATATTATAATCCAGGCTTTCCATTTGCTTATCAATGAATCGATTGCCGCATTTGATGTCTTTCAGTTTTTTGGCCAACTCTTTTTTATCGGCTTTCTTGATTTTATCAAGCTGAAACCCGAAAAAGATGTCGGCAATCTTGTCCATATTCTTTGCGATAGGCCCCCAGGGTCTTTGGTTGCTCAGCATAGCCAAAATCAGACCTTTCAGGTGTTCGTCGGTTGAAAATGATTCCCCCCGATCTCTCCGCTCGGACTTGCTTACTTGCCCAAGATCATGAATTGCCTGTTCAAGATCATAGCCGATTTTTCTAAGTGTAGCTTCCATTTTGTTTACGAGTTCGATTGAGCCGATTCTCAAATGTCAACACCTTCCGGTAAAAAATATAACCATATGATACCATGTGCATGAGTTTCCAAAAAGAACAAAATAGGATACTGCGGACAGTAAATGAAAAAGGGGCTGTCCCATAAGTACCTTTTGGATTTTAAGCCCCCGCTTTTGATGTGATTTCGAGCTAAAAATGAACCTCCAACCCCACTTTTACAGTGGTTTTGGAGGTTCATTTGTTCTTATATTGGGACTCGCTTTTTTGGTATCGCCCTTTTGGGACAGCCCCTTCATGGGAAGCGGATCAGTATTTTTGCGTTTTCAACAATAAATAAATAAAGTAGGGCGCGCCGATGAACGCAACCATGACTCCTGCCGGAATTCCGGCGGAATCGGTTATGTTCCGGCCCAGTGTGTCTGCGGTCAATAACAGCCATCCCCCGGTCAAAATGGCGACCGGGATCGATAACTGGTTTCTGGGCCCGACCAAGGTTCTGGCGATATGCGGGGCCATCAGTCCGACAAACGAAATCCCTCCGGTTACCGAAACGGCAGAAGCAGCCAGCGCGACGGAGGCAAAGAGCAGGGCGATCCGTTCTTTGTTCACCGATAAACCGACTCCGGTTGCCACTTGCTCGCCAAGCCCGAGAATATTCAGCCGGTGCGCTTTGTAAATTGCAAATGGAACGAGTACAACCAACCATGGGAGCAGGGCGATGATAAAGGGCCAATCGGTCCCCCAGATATTTCCCGCCAACCATTTGGCGATAAAATCCACCTTGGTGCGTTCGGAAGAAGAAATAAGCACAATCATGACACCGGACAGCGCCAGAGAAAATCCGACGCCGACCAGCACCAGTTTTGTCGTTTGCAGGCCTGCGATTTTGTCATAGGAAAAAACGTAGATCAGGCAAGCGGTCAGTAAAGCGCCGGCAAAAGCGGCAAGCGGAAGCATATAAACAAAGGAGCCGGCTTCGATCGGAAAAAACAGAAAGAAAATGGCAACGGCAACGCCCGCTCCGGAGTTAATGCCGATAATTCCGGGATCGGCCAAGGCGTTGCGTGTGACAGCCTGTAAAATGGCGCCGGATAACGCAAGGGCCATACCGGCCAACAGGGTGATCAATATACGGGGCAGGCGGACAGAAAACAAAAGAAACTCCTCTTTGAATGTCCCCTGACCGAGAAGGGTCGGCAACAGTCTGCCGTATGCCAGGGAGGAGGATCCCATTCCCATTCCGATAAAGATCGTAAGTAGTATCAACGCCAGCATCACGCATAGAATGATACGCTGCTTTTTTATTAAATATGGTTGTGTCATGAGAATCTTTTGTCTCCTATTCGCACGATCATCAGAAAGAAAGGCAAACCCATCACCGCGGCAATGGCCACGACAGGCGTTTCATAAGGAGCATAAAGGGTGCGGCCAAGGGTGTCGGCGAAAAGCATAAAAGTCGCTCCGGCGACGGCCGACATCGGCAGGACGAAACGATAATCGGTTCCCACGATGAAACGGACAATATGAGGAACCATCAAACCGATGAATGCCATATTTCCCGCCAGGGCGACGGAAGCGCCGGCCAGTATAATGACGGCGATAAAAAGAACCGCTTTGATATAGGCTGTTTTTTGCCCCAACCCAATGGCGACTTCTTCACTCAGACTCAGGATGGTGAGTTGTCTGGAAAGAAAAAGGGAAAGAAGGATGCCCGCTGCAATGAACGGAACAATCGCTTGAAGCTGGCTCCACGTTGTTCCGATCAACCCTCCCGCGGTCCACATGGAAATATTTTTGGAAATTTTAAAATAAATGCCGATCCCTTCGGCGATCGCGTAAAGGAACGCGGAAACGGCCGATCCGGCCAACACGATGCGAAGCGGGGAAAAGCCGCCCTTTCTTATGGCGCTGAGCCCAAATACCATCATGGCTCCAATCGCCGCCCCAATAAAGCAGGCGATCATGATACTGAAGTAATTCATGGAAGGGAAAAAAGCAACCGCGATCGCCAACGTCGCATTTGCGCCGGCCGTTAAACCGAGTAAGCCGGGATCCGCAAGCGGGTTTCTCGTCATCCCTTGCATGATGGCGCCTGAAACGGCGAGTGCCGCTCCGACAAAAATCGCCGCAATTTCGCGCGGCAAGCGTATTTCCCGGATCATGGAAACTTTTTCTCCCGCAGTATTGGAAGTAAGGGCCAGCCATACATCTTTGACCGTCACTTCTGCCGCCCCGAAAACGCATGCGGCGGCAAACATGCCGATAAACGCAACAATTCCGACGAACAGTTTGCAGACAAACGGAATGGAACGTCGATGTATTTTGATCATCAGGCTTCTCATCTTTTCTTTATTTTATTGGCTTTTATTTGCCCAAAAACGATTCTTTAAAAAATTGAAGTTGCTTTTCCAGAGTGACCGGATCACTGAAGGAGGCTCCGTTGCCGTCTAATTCAAACACACGGTTGTTTTTCACGGCAGGAAGATTTTTGTAGGTTTCGGTTTGTTGGAACGAAGAGTCGGCGTTCGCGTGTTTGCTGAGAACGATATAATCCCCCGCATATTCCGGAAATACTTCTGCCGATATGGCATAGTAGCCTGGCCCCAACGCCATTTCCTTTACTTTTTCAGGCATTTTCAATTTCATTGCCTGATACAGCAATTCGGTCCCGCGTGCCCAGTTATCCCCGAAGACATAAAGCTGCTTGTCATAAATTTCGAATACGGATACGGTCGCATTCTCGCCGATCTTTGCGCGGATTTCCTCTCCAACGGCTTCCGCCCTCTTTTTGAAATCTTCGACCCACGCTTTGGCCTCCTTTTCTTTGTTTAAAAGCTTTCCGATCTCCAGGTGTTGGGTTAAATAATCCACTTTTCCCCAGGTATACGTTACCGTGGGAGCAATTTGGCTTAATTTATCGATATTTTTTATGTTTGACAAACCGATGATCAGATCGGGCTCCAATTCAACAATTTTTTCCAGGTTTTCGTCGGACACTTCTTCGACATCTTTTAATTCTTCTGCAAAGGTAGGATTCATTTTGGACCATACATCCACACCGACGACATTGACGCCCAGATGGATCACATTGCCGGTGTAGCCGGAGAGTAAAACGACCCGTTGAGGATTGGCCGGAACTTCAATAGGACCGTTTTCGGATTCGTATATGATGGTTTCCGCTTTGCCGCCCGCATCGGAGGAACCGTCGACGGCGGCTCCGTTGCCGCAAGCGCTGACGAACGCTGTTGCCAGAATAAAGAATATGACGAATAATTTTTTCATGCCCGGAATTCACCTTCTCAAATAAAAATAATTACGATAATGATTATCAATTTCATAAATAACAATATAAATGCATTTTTTCAAGCTGTCAATGCCTCATCGAGCCGGCGGAAGTTCGGCCGTCATCATTTGATGATTTATTTTTTGAAGCTTTCTTGTAACCTTTTTGTTGATTGATTCGCCTATACGGTATAAGCGCGCTTGACACACAAAAAAACGATCGGGCAAACAACAACATGAACAACGTCAAAATATCAGGGAACTGTAAACCGGTTTAACGCCTGAATCAATTTTTGACAGAAGAAAGGCGGCACTTTATGGAATTTGAGAATGAACATCGGTTACTCGAAGAAATTCGTAACGGAAATAAGGGAGCTTTCGCTAATTTGGTGGAACCGTACATCGCAAAAGCGTATCATACGGCCTTGGCGATTTTACGTTCACCGCATCTGGCGGAAGAGGCCGTACAAAACGCGCTGATCGAAACGTATCAATCGATCAGGGAAGGCAAGGAGATCCGGCGTTTTCGCGGTTGGTTCGGCCGCGTGGCCGCAAACAGGGCATTGGATCTTGCGCGGAAGGAATACCGGTTCAACGGCCTGGATATCGAATCGGTGATCGTGCACGACACTTCTCCGTCACCAGTGGAAACTTTGCTGAGGAAAGAGGAATCGAGCGAAATTTTCGAGGCGGTCATGTCGTTGGATATCTCATTGCGGACCGTTATCGTCCTGTACTATTTTCAGGAAATGAAAATCGAGGAGATCGCCAACGTGCTGCATACAAACGAGGGAACCGTAAAAACCCGGCTTCACCGCGCGAGAACGCGGCTCAGCAAAATTGTGTCGTTTCCAGACTTGGATGCAAAGGTGGTTCAGATATGAAAAATGAAAGTCAATTCAAAACGGAGTTGCAACAATCGCTATCCCGGATTGCCGTTCCGGAATCCTTATACCGTTTTGCCAAAGAAGTTCCCGATATTTATGAGCGGGAAGGGAAGACTTCCTTGAGCGAAAATAAGCCGAACAGGCGTCGAAAGCCCAAACTATTTTCGGTCTTGTCGAAGTCAGCCGCGGCTGTCGCCGTCTTGACCGGCATATGTTTTGCGGGAATATCCATGTCCCCCGCATTTGCCGCTTTCATGAAAGGAGTCCCGGGATTCGATATCGCCGTCGATTGGCTCAATCATTTAAGAACCCGGGATGGAGTTCAAACGGCCATTGATCACGGGTACACGCCCATTGAGGCGAAAACCGCGCAATTTGGCGGGACTATCGTGACGGTCAGCGATATTTATTTAACCGACGAGGAACTTTTGTTTAAAGTTTTTATTCGCTCAGACGAATATGACGTAACGGACGGCAGAAGCAATGTCCATATTTCAGTCGTACCGAAAAATTTGCAGGGAGGCGGTTCGACTACAGGCAGCGCGATTGCCGAAACAACGGATGGAAGCAAAGGACCGGTCCTTCAAGAATCTTATAAATTCCAGCTGCCGGAAAATGCGGCGCGAGAATTTCTGGCAAAGGAAAAAGAGCTGCAATTTGAAGTGCGAAAGTTTGTTTTAAACCGAGAGATAAAACGTGCGGATGTCGAAACAATGGGGACGATTGCTGTTCCGGTCGATCCAAATAATCTCCTGCATAATAAAGTGTACGAACTCAACCAGCCGCTTCCCATTGCAACCTCCGATCCTGATCTGAAGGAACTCGTTTTGGAAAAGTTGACCATTCAACCGACAACGATGAATGCCATTATTTACGATAAAAACGGCCTGATTCTCGAATTCCCGCGGGAAGAGGGAATGGCCCCGTATCTGAAAGACGGGAAAGGAAAGGTATATAAGTATGATCCGTCCGGGCCCGTACTTCTGCTGGAGGACGGCAAACAACAGTTGCCGTTTTCGTCTTCCGTCTTTTTCGAAGAAGAGGCGGCGTTGCAGTTGCATATCGGCACCCTTTTGGTAACCGAAAACAATCCGGGCGGCGCCTTCGAGCTCTCCAGGAAGGATACGTTTCCCAAAACCGTGCAATTTAAAAACCGATCTATCGTGATTGAGGGAGCGGAGTTCAAGGACGGATACATTCATTTGCAAATTCAAAAGGAATATCCCGGCCAAAAGATTTTGGACGGTGTAAGATTTTATATTCCGGATTATTACGCTGAATTGGAAAAAAACAGGGAAATCGGCAGAAAAACAGATGCCTTGCGCGAGGAGTTGAAAATCGACGGATGGGAGAGGGCTGAAAGCAGCGATAAGGATTTGCCGTATCTTGACCTGTATATCCCCGCGCCCGAGATGGAAAGCTATACGATCTCGATGCAGCGGGTGAACGCCAAAGTTGCCGTCAATCAAGATTACATGATAAAATTAAAATAATGATATCGGAAGCGTCGAGCCGCCCCCAACCTTTTTTGGATGGTCTGGGTGGCTTTGTTGTTTTGGGTTGCAAAGCAACGATCATCATGATCATCTTTCATCAGGCAATGTTTGAGCCGACTGGAGTGAAACGGATTGAATGACGGCAAAATATCATTTGAAGAAATGAGAAACGATTTGATAAAGACGGCGAAAAGAGGATATTCTTTTCCGCTTGCCGGAGCGCTATTCATGCTCACAGCCGCTTTTTTGAGCCATGTTGTGGAAAAAGACGTATTGAAAATGATTTGGCTATTCGGCATGGGAAGCATATTTCCGCTGGGAGTTTTGTTGGGCAGATTGCTTGGTTTTAACGTCGTGACCAAAAATCCGCTGGGGATTTTGAGCGGACTGATCGGCGGAATTCAGGGACTGTTTTTGCCTGTCTGGATATTTGCCTATGTGCATAGTCCGGAGTATTTGCCGCTGTTTATCGGTGTTTTGGGCGGAGCGCACTTCTTGCCATATTGTTATATTTACCGCAGCAAAGCGTATCTTTTTATGTCTATAGCCACTGTCATCGTCTCTGTATTTTTTGGATACGTTTACGTTCAACATGCCTACCTTGCTACGCCGGTCGCCATCGCTGCGGTTTATTTAACCGCTGTTTTTTGGATACAAAAAGAAAATGGCGGGGAACGGTAGCCGAAACCAATTGTTTGGACCATTGCCGTCTCCATTCCTTTATCCGGCTTTTAATCGGGAACGAACCATGCGGTAATGAACATTCCGCAAACCTTGTTCTCGTGGTATACTGTTCAACGGACTTATATCGGCCAGTGTGTGTCGAGACTGACGGGACTGCCGGTTCATGGCGCCGCGCAAAGCCGCATATTGTTGCGCCGCCAACAGGGAATCGGCGGTATCCTTACTTAATCTTATAGCGGGGGATCGGCATGATTGAACTCAGGGCAACGGCGGAATCGGTGGAACAGGCCAAGGAGTTGATTACTCTTGGAGTGGATACGGTGTATGTGGGGGAAGATGAATACGGCCTGCGCTTGCCCGCATCGTTATCTCTGGAAGAAATAAAGGAAATCACAGAGTTTGCGCATAGGCAACAAAAAAAAGTATGTGTGGTCGTCAATGCGATCTTTCATAATGACCGGATCGAAACAGTCGTTCCGTATCTGAAAAGTTTGGAGGAAATCGGTGCCGATTCGATCACTGTAGGGGATCCCGGGGTGATTCGTCTGATGGCCCGACACGAAATCCGTATCCCTTATGTCTATGACGCCCATACGATCGTGACGAACGCCAGACAAGTCAATTTTTGGGCCAAGCGCGGCGCAATCGGCGCGGTCCTCGCCAGAGAACTGACCTTTGGCGAAATCAAAGCCATACAATCGCAAGTTACGGTTCCGGTAGAAGTTCAAGTGTATGGCGCGACTTGCATTCATCATTCCAAGCGGCCGCTTGTCGGCAATTATTTAAACTTTACGAAACAAGAGAGAAATCCCGAAAGGGAGCTTTACATTTCCGAACGCAAAGCCTCCGACGCCCATTACTCCATTTATGAAGATGCGCACGGGACGCATATTTTTGCCGCGGACGACTTGAATCTCATGCCGTATCTGGGGGACTTGTCTGAAGCGGGAGTCGCATGGTGGAAATTGGACGGTATTTTTACGGGAGGAGACTGTTTTGTCTCGATCGCGCGCCTGTTTGCCGAAGCCAGACAAGCGATACAGGAAGGCAGATGGACAACGGAACGAATGGAAAGCTTAAACCGGCAATTAATAACGCTGCACCCCAAAGAAAGGTCCTTGAGCGAAGGATTTTTCTTGAAAAATGCGGCGGATGTGCAATAACGGCAGCGAGGGAGAGGGATATGAGCAAGATAAAAAAACCGGAGTTACTAGCCCCGGCGGGCACATTGGAAAAATTAAAAATAGCCATCCATTATGGTGCGGATGCGGTATATATCGGCGGCAACCAGTACGGGCTCAGGAGCAGAGCGGGGAATTTCACCTTTGATGAGATGAGGGAAGGAGTCGCTTTTGCCAGACGGTATCAAGCGAAAGTTTATGTGGCGGCCAATATGGTGACGCATGAGGGCGACGAAGAAGGGGCGGGGGAATTTTTCCGGACGCTCCAAGAGATCGGAATCGATGCCGTGATCGTTTCCGATCCGGCGTTGATTGAAATTTGCGTGACGGAAGCGCCGGGACTGCCGATGCATTTGTCGACGCAAGCTTCGGCGGCCAATTATGAAACGCTCAACTTTTGGCATGAAGAAGGCCTGGAGCGGGTCGTGCTGGCAAGGGAAGTGAGCATGCGGGAAATTAAGGAAATGCGCCGGAAGACGAATGTGGAGATTGAAGCGTTTATCCACGGGGCGATGTGCATTTCCTATTCCGGACGGTGCGTATTATCGAACCATATGTCTCTCCGCGATGCGAACCGGGGAGGTTGTTCCCAATCGTGCCGCTGGAAATACGACTTGTTTGAAATGCCGCAACCCGGCGAACGGAAATCGATCCTCGCAGGGGATCCTGCGGAGGATTTTTCGATGAGCGCAGTGGATTTGTCCATGATCCGCCATATTCCCGAACTGATCGAAAGCGGCGTTGACAGCCTGAAAATTGAAGGGCGCATGAAATCGATCTATTATGTGTCAACGGTCTGCAATGTGTATCGTCAGGCCATCGATGCTTACTGCAACGACCCTGACGGTTATCAATTCAAACAGGAGTGGGAAGACGAACTGTGGAAAGTTGCCCAGAGGGAATTATCGACGGGCTTTTATTACGGGATCCCTACGGAAAACGATCAAATATTCGGCAAGCCCCGCAAAATTCCGGCTTACGCTTTTATCGGACAAGTGTTGGCGTATGATGAGCACACGCGGATTGCAACCGTTCAGCAGCGCAACCATTTCGAGGTTGGCGACGAAGTGGAGATTTATGGGCCGGGCTTCACTCATGTCCGCCAAACCATTGAACAACTATGGGATGAGGAAGGGAATCCCATTGAGCGCGCGCCGAATCCGTTGATGATCGTGAAAATGAAGGTAAGTGCTCCCGTAAAGCCTTGGGATATGTTGCGGAAGGCAACCCTTTAAGTTGAACCGAATCATAAGTAATATTGGGAAAGGTGGTCGATTCGAGGTCACCTTTTCTTTTCGGCAGGGAAGGGCAATGCCGTCTGATGTTGGTCATTACAAACCCGCTTTTGGGAAATGTCGGCAGTCTATCCAGACTGTAGCTAAAGTCTTGATCCGGCACATCATATGTAATATGGTTGACAAGAAAATCCACAGTTGCTTTCATGATCTCGACAGTAATTCCTTCCCCGGGACAACGATGTCCGTGGGCTGGATCGCCACCACCCTGAGGAATAAAATGAAACAGACTGCCATTCCACTCTTTAAACCGCTCAGGCCTGAATTCATTGGGACGATCCCAGATCCGGGGATCATGGTTTGTACCGTAAATATCAAGCAGTACAAGGGTTCCCTTTTTGAATTCGTACTCTTTCCAGAGAAAATCTTTTCGTACGCGGGCACCAAGGAAAGGGGCGAATGGATAGTAGCGCCGGACCTCATGTGCGAACATTTCAAGCTCATGGGGGTTGCCTGTCAATAGCTTTTTCTTACACGCCGGATGTTCATGCAATGCCAAGGCTGCATAAGTAATGAAAGTTGAAATAGCTACAATCGGCCGTATGATATTAATTAGCTCTATTGCGGCCATTTGCGCATCGAGCGGATAGCCGTCCAGTTCTTTGTGATGAACGATTGCATATAGCGCAGAGCCTTCTTTCGCTTCAAGTTTGCCCGAACGAACATCCTCTATAACGCCTTTTAACCATTCTTCGGAGCGAGTTCTGGCTCTCCTTCCTTTCCAGTGCCTCGGGCCAATCGCGCCAAATGCGTCCACCATTGAACAAAAATCGTCTCCTCGCTCTTTCACTTCCTCCTCCTTCACCGGAACTCCAGCCCAATGGCATGCAATGCGGCATAATATGTCTTTGGCTTCATTAAAAAGCACAATATTTTTGACTACCTCCCATCGGGCAGCAGAAGCTTGCCATTGTTTCATAGCAAGATCAGCCAGCTGTTTTGCATGCGGGGGTGTCATCAGAGACATGAACAGAGATTTACGGTGAAGATGTGCTTCATCGTCCATTGACTGGATGGCATTGACTCCAAACAATGTTTTCTGCACCCGCTTCGGCGCGGCACCGTTTCGTTGAAACTTCTCAGTGTCGTAAAACAACTTTACCGCTTCTTCCCCACTAATGCAAATGACATTTTGGCCAAGTAAGCGTGCCTCAAACAAATCAGAATGATAACGTTCCACCCTGTTTTTTATAAACAAATATCCTTCCTGCGCCAGTGCAAGAATGTTATCCAAGGTTCTATCATGAGGGATTTGATTGAGAGTTGGCATAACTGTAACCTTCTCCTTTTTTACATTTGTCTGAATATCTCTTGAACACTTAACTCTAGATTTCACTGTAAATGGGACGTTTATGCATCAACAATACAGTCAGTGAACCGTATTGACGGTTAATTTTTTGCTGAGGGTTTCCGATATTATATTCCATAGCAGCTTTAGATTTTCGATGGGGAGGAACAACTTTGAACCGTTTATGGGGAACCTTTTCAACAATGTCCATTCGTACCCGTCTTTTTCTTCTCACTTTGTTCGTTTTGACAGGATCTTTTGTCTTTATGGGCTATCAGCTAGCGGCGAAAATCGGCACCCTCATTCAAAATGAAGCGCTGGAAAAAGCAAAATCCGATTTGCAGACCGGGTATGAGATTATTGACATAAAATATCCGGGGCCTTGGCATGTAAAAGAGGGCAAGTTATACAAAGGCGAAACGCTGATGAACGACAACTTTGAAATTGTGGACACTATAGGCCGGCTGACTAACGGGAATACCGCTACTATATTTTTGGGCGATACACGGATTACGACCAATGTGATGGTTGACGGAAAACGGGCTGTGGGTACGAAAGTGTCGGATATTGTGGCCGAAAAGGTTCTCAAAGAAGGCCAAACATATTTGGGACGAGCGAATGTCGTAGGGTATACTTATCAGTCTGCATATATGCCTATCAAAGATTCCGGCGGAAATATTATCGGAATTTGGTATGTGGGGGCTCCCGATGCGAATGAACGTATTCAACAACTCAAGAAGGAAATGATGATCACCCTGACGATTGAAGGAGCGGTGATTTTAGCAGTTGCTCTTTTGGCAGTCATTCGAACATATCCGGAGTGTAGCGGCATCGGTAGAAGAGCAAAATGCTTCCAATCAGGAAATTTCAGCTTCGGCTGCCCATTTGGGTAAAATGGCTGAGGAACTGCAAACATTAATAGGAAAATTTAAAGTATAAAGTATTACCTGAATCCGTGATCATCAACTGATGAAAATGCGAGAAAAAGCAGGCAAATACACCCCCGAAGGCGAATGACATAAACAAGATAACATTCACCTGCGGGGTGTCATATGAAAATCAAGTTCGTCCGC